>Ga0255762_10000073_pt1 | contig 80641 bp, 85 predicted proteins | sample 101ome_16_FD_179962 | JGI IMG/M metagenome (GOLD analysis project Ga0255762, IMG submission 179962) | Coastal salt marsh microbial communities from the Groves Creek Marsh, Skidaway Island, Georgia - 101401AT metaG (version 2) | ecosystem: Environmental > Aquatic > Marine > Intertidal zone >...
TTACTCGAGACCAGCTGCTCCAACAAGCCGCCAGCCTGCAAGGGAGCACGTATGGAGACTATCTTCTGGAACGCTACTCCTAATAGGGCATCCTTTTTTGGTTGGGCGCAAGTCGTTTGGAATTCTATTTTTAATAAAAAAGTGGACTTTAGCAGTGCAAAAAATTTAGTTACTTTTACTACGCTAAGCCTTCAACACCAAAGGCTATTTTAACTTCTGTATGATGACAGCCATTCCCACGCTTTTTAAAGAAGTTTTTCTTATAAAACCGCTCGTGCATAAAGATGCTCGAGGAAGTTTTAGAGAGGGATATAAGGACAAAGACGTTCAAAGGCTGATCGGAAGGCAGATCGACTTTTGTCAAGACAACCTTACGGATTCAAAAAAAGGGGTGTTACGAGGCTTGCATTACCAACTTCCTCCTTTTAGCCAGTCCAAGTTAGTTACGGTACTTCAGGGAAGTGTTTTAGATGTGGTAGTCGACATCAGAAAGGGTTCGCCTACGTTTGGCAAGCATTTTTCTCAAGAACTAAGTGCCGAAAACCAACTCCAACTTTTTGTACCCCGAGGCTTTGCCCACGGCTACATTACCCTCAGCGCGTCCTCCCTTTTTATGTACAAAGTAGATCAGTATTACCACCCCAAAAGCGAGGGCAGTATCGCTCCAGACGATTCAAATCTCGGTATCGATTGGAGACTCCCCAAATCGGACTGGATACAATCGGAAAAAGACCAAAACCACCCCGCTTTGGACCAAGCCAAGGTGTTTGACTATAAGGAAGACCTCTATGCCTAGCTATTTGATTACCGGGGCAAGGGGACAGTTGGGGCAGTGTTTTCACTACATTCAAAAGGAGTTTCCCCAACACCAACTCTTATTTGCTGCTTCTTCAGAGGTTGACATTACCCGCAGCGAAACCCTTAGAGCGTACCATGACAAACATCACTTTGAAGGGATAATCAATTGTGCTGCCTACACTCAGGTGGACCAAGCAGAATCCGCACCGGAACAGGCGCAGCAACTCAATGCCGAAGGGGTCAAAACCCTCATTCAATTTGCAGAAGCAGAAGGAGTAAAGCTGATTCATTTTTCTACCGATTTTGTGTTTGACGGCCAAAAAAAAGACGCTTACCTAGAGCAAGACCCAAGCCATCCTTTAAATAATTACGGACAAAGCAAAAGGGAGGGGGAACTGTATCTAGCACAAGCCCATTGCCCGGCAGTCTGTTTTCGGGTTTCCTGGCTCTTTAGTCCTTTTGGCACCAACTTTGTCAAAACCCTCCTCCAGGCCTCCCAAAGCAAGTCGGTTGTCCAAGTGGTGGACGATCAATTTGGAAAACCCACCTACTGCATAGACTTAGCTCGGGCCGTACTTGGCTCGCTGGAGCATCCGAATTTATTTACCCACAAAATCTATCATTTTGCGCAAGGTCCAAAAACCAGTTGGTACGACTTTGCTCAAAAAATAATGGAAGCCGCCGAAAGCCCTTGTAAAGTAGAGCCCATACCCAGTGGAGCCTATCCTGCACCGGCTTTACGACCCCACTGTACTTCTTTGGATACCCAACGTATAGAAAACACCTTATCTTTGAACCTTAGAAATTGGGAACCTGCCTTAAAAGAGTGCATCCAACAAATTCAAAAAAATGAATCGCTTTAAGTCGATATTAATCACGGGAGGAGCAGGATTTATCGGATCCCACCTTGTGCGTAGAATGGTCCATCGCTATCCCGAAACCCAAATCATCAATTTAGACGCCTTGACCTACGCTTCCAATTTGACTTTACACAACGATTGTAAAGAGCAGGCAAATTACACCTTTATTCAAGAAGACATTGCCCATTTTGACGAGCTGAAAGCTCTTTTTAAACGCTACCGTTTTGATGCGGTAATTCATTTAGCGGCAGAATCTCATGTGGATAATTCGATTAAAAATCCCTTTGCTTTTGCCCAGACCAATATTCAGGGAACGCTTAATTTACTGGAAGCGGCACGTCAATATTGGGGGAATCATCCCAAAGACAAACGCTTTTACCACATATCCACCGATGAGGTTTTTGGTAGCCTGAGTTCAGGGGGATATTTTACAGAAACTACGGCCTACGATCCCCGATCGCCTTATTCCGCTTCTAAGGCGGCTTCGGATCATTTGGTACGGGCGTATTTTCACACCTACGGTTTACCCGTAGTGGTATCCAACTGCTCCAACAATTACGGTCCGGGGCAGCATACGGAAAAACTCATCCCCTTGATGATTCAAAACCTCATTGCCCAAAAGCCTTTACCCATTTACGGGAAGGGGGAAAACATTCGGGATTGGCTTTACGTAGAAGACCATGCACAGGCCATAGATTTAATTTTACATCGAGGAAATTTGGGCGAGACATATGCCATAGGGGGAAATAACGAAAAACAAAATATTGAATTGGTTCGTCTGCTTATTTCCCTATTGGATAAAAAACTTAACCGACCCGAGGGAACGTCTCTATCCCTCCTAACCTTTGTTACAGATCGCTTGGGGCACGATTACCGCTATGCGATAGACACAACAAAAATTGAGCGTGAGCTCGGCTGGAAACCCACAACCTCCTTTGAAGAAGGAATAGAAAAAACAGTAGACTTTTATTTACAAAAATGAGTATATTTAATTTTTAAACCCCCTAATCATGAAAAAAGCTTCGTTAGACTTCGGTCTTTTAATTATGCGCATCGGGTTCTCTGTTGGTCTGATGACCCACGGCTACGGTAAATTTTTAAAAGTAGTACAAGGAAATTTTGAATTCGGTGATCCCATCGGGATTGGCCCCGGCTTTTCTTTAGTGCTTGCAGCCCTAGGTGAATTTGTAGCCCCCATTCTTATTATTTTGGGATGGAAAACGCGTTTAGCCACTATTTTCCCTACCCTAACCATGTTAGTTGCCTTTGTTATTGCACACGATGGAGATCCTTTTTCTAAAAAGGAAAAAGCCTTTGTTTACCTAATTGCCTTTTTGACCCTCTATTTTACAGGTCCAGGAAAGTATTCTTTAGGTAAGGAATAAGGGCTAAAAAGTTTGTTTTGTTTTAAAATTCGCTATATTTGCCGTCCATAAAAACAAACTAAAATGTACGCAATTGTAGAAATAGCAGGGCAGCAATTTAAAGTTGTGCAAGACCAAAAGCTTTTTGTACATCGTTTGGCAGATAAAGAAGGGTCAAAAGTTTCTTTTGATAAAGTATACTTGTTAGACGATGGAAAAAAAGTAACCCTTGGCGCCCCAGCTATCACTGGAGCTTCTGTTGAAGCAAAAGTGGTCAGTCATCTTAAAGGTGACAAAGTCATCGTGTTTAAGAAAAAAAGACGAAAAGGCTATCGAGTTAAAAACGGACACCGCCAAGCCTTAACTGAATTGGTAATTGAAAAGATTCAATCCAGCGGAGCAAAAGCTGCACCAGCAAAAGCTGAAAAAGCCGCTCCAGCCAAAGCAGAAAAGAAAGCTGCGCCCAAAAAAGCAGCTGCTAAGAAAGCAGAAGCTGTGGAATACAGTAAGTTAACAGTAGCCGAATTAAAAGAAGCGGCTAAAAAGCAAGGAATTGAAGGAATCTCTTCCATGAAAAAAGCAGACTTAATCAAAGCCCTTTCAAAATAACGAGTAAAACCAGACGATCATGGCACATAAAAAAGGAGTAGGAAGTTCAAAAAACGGTAGAGAATCAGAATCGAAACGCCTAGGCGTGAAAATTTTTGGAGGTCAAGCCGCACGTGCAGGGAATATTATTATCCGTCAACGTGGAACCGCACACAATCCAGGTGAAAATGTTTACGTTGGAAAAGACCATACCTTACACGCTAAAGTGGACGGTATAGTGAAGTTTACCAAGAAACGAGACAACAAATCATTTGTTTCTGTAGTTCCTTTTGAAGCGTAAACAGAACTTACGGTAAAAAACAAAACCCGCCATTAGGCGGGTTTTTTTATGGAAATAGGTTTAGCTTTTAATAGCGGTAGTAATCGGGTTTGTAGGGCCCCTGGACAGTTACCCCAATGTAGGCCGCTTGTTCTTCAGACAGGGATTCTAGCTCTACACTCAGGTGGCTTAGATGTAAGGCAGCTACTTTTTCGTCCAAATGTTTGGGAAGCATGTACACCTTATTTTCATAGTTGTCGTTGTGAAGCCACAATTCTATTTGTGCGAGGGTTTGATTGGTAAAGGAGTTACTCATCACAAAGCTGGGATGGCCGGTAGCACATCCTAGGTTTACCAAACGTCCTTCAGCCAGTACGATAATTTGTTTCCCCTCTTCCAAGGTGTACAAATCAACCTGTGGTTTTATTTCAGATTTGGAGTGGCCGTAGGTTTTGTTTAACCATGCCATATCAATTTCATTATCAAAATGTCCAATATTACAAACAATGGCCTTGTCTTTCATTTGTAAGAAATGGTCTTTTTTGAGGATGTCTTTATTCCCTGTAGCGGTACAGACGATGTCGGCATTTGCAATTACGGTAGAAAGTTTTTTGACTTCATACCCATCCATTGCCGCCTGTAGGGCACAAATGGGATCGATTTCCGTAATGGTAACGATGGCTCCGGCTCCGCTGAAGGAGGCTGCTGTTCCTTTCCCTACATCTCCATAACCACAGACTACCACGCGCTTTCCAGCGAGCATTACATCGGTAGCTCGACGAATGGCATCTACAGCACTTTCTCTACAGCCGTATTTATTGTCAAATTTGGACTTGGTGACCGAGTCATTTACATTGATAGCAGGTAAGGGTAAGGTCCCATTTTTCATACGCTCGTACAAACGATGAACTCCGGTGGTGGTTTCTTCTGAAAGCCCCCGAATTTCATTGACAAGTTCTGGAAAACGATCCAGCACCATATTGGTTAAATCCCCTCCGTCGTCTAAAATCATGTTTAAGGGGCGGCGGTCTTCACCAAAAAAGAGGGTTTGCTCGATACACCAGTCAAATTCTTCTTCATTCATTCCCTTCCATGCATAAACTGGAATGCCCGCTTCAGCGATGGCAGCCGCGGCATGATCTTGAGTAGAAAAAATATTACAAGAACTCCAAGTTACCTCAGCACCTAGGGCAACCAAGGTTTCAATCAACACAGCCGTCTGTATGGTCATGTGCAAGCAGCCCGCAATTCGAGCGCCTTTAAGCGGTTGGGAAGGGCCGTATTCTTCTCGTAAAGCCATCAGTCCGGGCATCTCTTTTTCTGCCAAGGTGATTTCTTTTCTTCCCCATGCGGCTTGGGCGATGTCCTTTACTTTATAAGGGATGTATTTTGCGGTTTTAGAGTCCATAGTTGTACCTTTGTTTTAGACAGCAAAAGTACAACCTTTCTATACAATTTCAAATGCCGGAAAGCCATAGAGAAATCCTAGACAACAAGACGCTTATGGTCCTTTGGACAATCACAGAAACAGAGTCTGATTTACAAACGGGACTTTCACTTTCAGCCGAAGCACTGGACCGGCTTTCCCAGCGAAAAAGCAGTGTCCATAGAAAGGGCTATTTGGCCATCAGGCAGTTGCTCAAATCTCTTGACATTCCTCCTGCAATGCACCAGTATGACGAAAAGGGCGCTCCTTTTCTTACCGATGGGCGCTGTATTTCCATTACGCACTCCGGCGAGGTTGCCGCAGTGGCCATTTCCCCAACGGCGGTAGGGATAGACCTGGAGCCGTTTAAGGAAAAAATCAAGCGAGTAGCGAGCCGATTTCTCCACAGGTCAGAACTACAAAAGCCCTCCGCTTTTGAGGAGATTCACTATCTCACCCAGCTCTGGACTGCCAAAGAGGCGCTGTATAAACTCTATAAAAAACCCGGCTTAGTTTTTAAGGAACAGCTCTATATCGACCCGTTTCACAAAGGAGCTTTTCAAGGGAGGGGAACGGTGATTGATCAGTCAATCGCAACACATTTCCCTCTCGAATTCAGACACTTTACTAATTTTTGCCTAACCCTTGCAACCACAAATTAACACGATGAAAATTTCTGTTGAACTTACGTTGACCCCCCTAAAATCGGATTATGTAGTTACCATCAAATACTTTATAAAAGGACTGAGAAAGACCGGGTTTAAGGTCATCGAAACCCCTTTAAGTACCCAGATATACGGAGATTACGAATCAGTAATGGCTTCGCTTCTTCCTTTGGTAAAAACGACCTTTGAAGATGAAGAGGCAGTAATGCTACACCTTAAACTGGTCAAGGGAGACCGCAGTGCCTATGAACCCGATTTTTGATTTTTTTCTGGCGCCCTATCAAAGCTACTCGGGCTTTGATATTTTTCTTGAAGGAGCCGCTGTAAGTACAGGCTTGCTCAGTGTTTGGTTGGCAAAGCAAAACAAACTCGGGGTCTACCCAAGCGGTATGGTTTCAACAGCAATCTATGTTTATTTATTACTAAAGGCAGGCTTACTAGGAGATTTTTTAATCAATGCCTATTATTTTGCGATGAGTGTATACGGTTGGATCTTTTGGACCCGACAAAAAGAAGGAAAGTCGCTCAACCCAATCAACAAAATGAATGGGACTGAAAAACAATGGAGCTTTTACCTTTTTGTACTCTCCCTCCTTTTTGTAGGGGGAGTGTATGCTGTCTTCGGGAAGTGGAGCAGTTGGACGGCACTGATCGACACCTTTACTACAGCTGTATTTTTTGTAGGGATGTGGCTTATGGCAAGAAGAAAGATAGCCCATTGGATTTTTTGGATCGTTGGGGATCTGATTTCCATCCCCTTGTATTTGTATAAAGGACTAGCGCTAACAAGCTTTCAGTACCTTATCTTTACCCTTATTGCAATTTTTGGTTATTCCCAATGGAAGAGGATTTACAACAACAGCCTACAGACTGTTTAAGAATCGTGATTTACGGACCCGAATCGACAGGAAAAACAACCCTGGCGCAAGCGCTGGCTAAAGCATACCACACCCACTGGGTTCCCGAATTTGCAAGAACCTATCTTCAAAAGAAATGGGATACTACCCAAGAGGTATGCACGAAAGAAGACCTTATTCAGATTGTCAAAGGACAATTATCCGAAGAAAACAGACTCGTACATACGGCCAACTCATTTCTTTTTTGCGACACCAATGTTTTGGTAACTCAGGTTTGGTCGGAAACCCATTTTAATGGATATTGCGATCCGAGGATTCTAAAATGGGCCACTGCTTTTCAATACGACCATTATTTTTTGACCCATGTGGATGTACCTTGGCAAGCAGATGATTTACGAGACCGCCCCAATGATAGAGAAGAAATGTACGAGGCGTTTAAGACGCTTCTTATCCAAAAAAAACTACCTTTTACCGAGCTAAAAGGAGACCACCAAACCCGTATGGAAAAGGCCAAGCAAATATTAACAAACCTTCGCTGAGATGAACGCATTGACAGCCGCTGATTGGGAACAGTTTAGAAGTAGCAACAGGTCGATTGAATTAATTCAACGGCACTACGAATTTTTAGTTCACGGAACGGCCTTACAAAAAGACCTCAAAGCAGCCACTTTAAGAGATGGCATAGAAAAATTAGATCCTGAAGCTGAGGCCGCTGCCTTAGCTAGATACCACCAGCAAAAGGACACTAAAACCTGGATGAAATTTGTGCCGGCCTCTGGGGCTGCCAGTAGAATGTTTGCTCCTTTTTTTGCTTTTCAACAGGCGGCAAAAAAGCCAACTTTTGATTTTGAGACCTACTGTAATTCGAAAGAGGGCTCCGCGGTGAAAAGGCTTTTTACCGCTTTGAAAAGACTACCCTTTTACACCTCGGTTTATGCCAAAATAGTCCAAGACAGCTCCATTCCGATGGTTTCAGATCTGGATTTTTTTACCGCATTTGTAAGCTTTGTTTTGGAGGATAAAGGGCTTGCCTATCCTAAACTACCCAAGGCGTTAATTCCCTTTTTTGTAGATGAAAAAACAAACCAATGGACCGCATTTGAAGCCCAACTTTTGGAAGCCTTTCAATTAGGCGATCCACACCAAGCTACTCCAATTCACTTGACCATTGACAAAGAACATCGATCCCTCTTTGAAGCAGCAGAAGCTACGTTTAGAGCAAAATTAACCGCAGCCCAGCAGCAAATTTTTAGGGTTGAATACTCCTACCAGCACCCCCTTACGGACACCCCTTATTTGGTGGGCGAGCAGGATTGGGGTCGAGATGAAAACGGAACCATTGCCTTTAGAAAGGGAGGGCACGGCGCTTTGTTAGAAAATTTAAACCGTTTGGAAGCCGATTTAATTTGGATTAAAAACATTGACAACATTCTTTTAAATCAAGACAATGCGGAGAGTGAACATTGGATGAAAATTTTAGCAGGTCATTTACTAGGGGTTCAGGAGCAGCTATTTGCTCATTTGACCGCGCTTGACACCCTCAAGACCCAAGCAGATTTTGACCGTATGGTCAGCTTTATTCAAAAGTATTTTGACCCTACTTATACGCTAGTTGCTTCCTCAAAAATGCCCAATGAAATTCTTTACGACTACCTGGACCGACCCTTGCGAATTTGTGGAATGATACCCAATGAAGGGGCAAAGGGGGGTGGCCCTTTTTGGAAAAAAGATGCTCGTGGAAAAAGCCTACAGATCATTGAAGGGGTTGAATTAGATCCTGAAGACAAAACCCATCGTGCGGCGATTCAGCAAAGTTCCCATTTTAATCCGGTGATGATGGTTTGTGGAATTACCGACCATAGGGGGAAAAAATATTCTCTCTATGAGTTTAGAGACGAAAAGCGTTTTATGGTCAGCCAAAAAACCTTAGGGGCATCACAAATTAAAATTTTAGAATGGCCTGGATTGTGGAATGGCGGTATGGCAGCATGGAATACCCTCTTTATTGAACTTCCCGCAACCACCTTTAACCCTGTGAAAACGATAGCCGATTTAATTCGCTAACCGTAATTTTCTTTACTATCTTTACCGCACATCTCAAAGGGGTGCCTGTTTTATTCAGGCTGAGATTATACCCATTGAACCTGGGCAGGTAATGCTGCCAAGGGAAAATAGTACCGTTTTTTATTAATCTAAAAATAATCACCCCTTTTATTTGAATCAAATCATTCGAATGAAAACACATGGATTATTTATAAGTATAGCGCTCATAAGTTTGAGTGCTACCGCTCAACAAAGCACCCAAACACAAGTCAACGATTCACTGCCTCTGATCAGTTTAGAAGAAGTTCAATTGGTTGGAATACGGGCAAATGAAAACACCCCCGTTACCTTTACCAACCTGACCCAAAGGGAGCTGGCTCCGAGAAACCTGGGTCAAGACATTCCCATTTTATTAAATTATCTTCCTGCCGTAGTAACCACAAGTGATGCGGGGGCAGGGGTTGGCTATACCGGCATACGGGTCAGGGGAACTGACGCAACGCGGGTCAACGTAACCCTCAATGGAATACCTTATAACGATTCAGAATCCCAAGGCACCTTTTGGGTCAACCTTCCCGATTTTGCCTCTTCTGTTGCCCAAGTTCAGTTGCAGCGGGGTGTAGGAACCTCTACTAACGGTCCAGCGGCTTTTGGAGCCAGTTTGAATATACAAACCCGTGCAGTAGTTGCCGAACCTCTAGTAGAAGTGTCGTCCAGTATGGGAAGTTTTCAAACCAGCAGAAACAATTTGCAGTTTTCAACAGGGCTATTGAATGACCGATTTACCCTTTCCGGTAGGTTTTCTAACATACAATCTGAGGGTTATGTAGAGCGGGCCAGTTCCAATCTTAAATCTTATTTTTTACAAGCTACCTACCAAGAGAAAAACACCTTACTGAAAGGCTTATTTTTTGGAGGGCATGAAGTAACCTATCAATCCTGGTACGGGGTAGACGCAGGTACCTTAGAGACCAATCGTCGATTCAATCCAGCAGGCGCAATGTTTGATCAAAACGGCACTCCTATGGGTTTTTATGACAATCAGGTTGACAACTACACCCAAGACCATTTTCAACTGCATTGGAATGAGCAGTTAAATTCAACATGGAATTTCTCTTTGGGGCTCAACTATACCTACGGCCGAGGGTTTTATGAGGAATACAATGATTTGTGGTATACGGAAAACAGTAGTTTTGGTCCCGAAACCTCTTATTCTTATTTGCAAATTCCACTAAACGAAACCCTTGCAAATCCAGTGCAGGCTTCTGAAAACATCAGTCAGAAATGGTTGGATAACGACTATTATGTGCTTACCCTTGGAGTAAACTACCAAGACGCCAATACTAGTTTTAACTTTGGGGGTCTTGCAAGTCGCTATATAGGGGACCATTTTGGGGTGTTGCTTTGGGGACAGCAAATTGGTGAGACTTTACCCAATCACAGATTTTATGAAAATCAAGGGATAAAAACAGAAGGAAGCACCTTTTTCAAACTGTCTCAGGCACTGAATCCGTCCTGGAATGCATTTGTCGATGTACAACTGAGGGGGATAGATTACCAAGTTTCAGGAGTCGTCGCTGGGCCCTCCGAACTTCAAGTCTCGGATCAATTTTTATTTTTTAATCCTAAGGCCGGCTTGACCTATACGGTTTCCTCAGCTCAGCGACTCTATTTTTCTGTTGCCAAGGCGCAGCGAGAACCCAATAGAACGGATTATGAAAACGGATCTCCCAAACCTGAAAAATTAACGGATTATGAATTGGGATGGCGGATGAATACCGACCCTCTTCAACTGCAAGCCAATTTGTATTGGATGAACTACAAAGACCAGTTGGTGCTCACGGGTGCCCTGGATGCTGTTGGCGCGCCGATACGACAAAATGTGGGGCAAAGTAGGCGCATCGGGTTGGAAGTTGAAGCCCAATGGCAATTTTTGGATTACTTTATTTGGAAACCTAACCTTGCCCTAAGCAGTAATAAAAATTTGGATTTTTATTTTGAACGCGATGGGATCTTAGAAGAGCTAGCAAATACGAATTTGGCCTATTCTCCTAATGTAATCATCGGCAATGCGCTGCTGTATGCCCCTTCAACTGTATTTCAGCTGGGATTGCTATCCAAATACGTGGGCAAGCAGTTTATGGGGAATATCGATGCTGCTAGTTCCCTGCTAAAGGCCTATTTCGTGTCCGATCTCTCAGCGGTTTGGACCTGGCAACCCAATACGTGGTGTGATCGCATTCAATGGTCGGTAGTAATCAATAATATTTTTAATACACAATACGAGTCCAACGGCTATTTTTATACTTACGACGATACTTGGACAAACCCGGGTCAGATTAAAACGATAGAGGGTGCAGGATACTATCCTCAAGCGGGAATTCATTTTCTTGCGGGGGTGAACGTTCGTTTTTAGAAACGGTAAGCAACGATCAGACGGGTAACAAAACGCCGAAAGTCTCCTTGAGGATCGGTACTGAGCAATTGCTGGCCGTGGAGGGTGATTTTTAATTGGGCGTTGTAGGCGAGGCCTAATTCAACGCCATAGCCTGCGGCCAAGGGATCTATTTGATCGCTAAAAAAGTACTTCCGGCTCTCCAAAGAGGATTGATGCAATTGTACATACGGGAAGGCCCAAAAAGACAAGCTGGTGTTCTGTAAGGGATCTTCAGCGAGCAAGCGTTGGTGGATCCATCCCAGCCGAAGGTAGTGATCAAAGAAACTACTGTTTTTAAAATTTGGCAGAGGAGGTCCTTGTATCCATTTGGTTCCCATACTCAACCCCAAATTGGAATTTTTGGTAGGGTACCGCTTCAAAGGAATGCGAGTGAGTAGGTTACCATGAACAGTTCCCCCTATGGGATTCATTAAAAAGTCAAAAGTGTTGAGGGCATCAACTTTATTACCACGCCAAAGAGTGTTTGTCCCAAAAACGGTAAATCCCCAATAAAGCCCCGCTTTAGTATCGTATCGAAATTTTAAGACCTCCGCCGTTACATCCACATGCTGTAAACTGCTCAGCCCTACCATTCCGAAACGGAGTAAATGAAAGCGAAAATTATTCTCTTCCCTTTTTTGAGTAGTAAAATCCATTTCCATGAGCTGGGCAGTAGCCAGCTGGCTAAAGAGAACCATCCCCAAGAAGGATACACGAAATTTAAAAAGTGAAAAGCTATTTTTTTGAGTTGACATAAACCGATTAATTAGTAACACTTAAGATACCATTGTAATTTTGAACTTGGTAATACAAAAGCGCCTGTGGGGGATTTAAACTTTCATCGGGATTAAGCAATTGTCCGGTGGCTAGACTGTATTGAAAATCTTCACAACTGCAAACGCCTAATACCCCTTCGATGGTTAATTTGGAACAGGCTTTGGGCAAATGATTTGGACAAGTTGCCTCCCAAGCGAGAAAACTACTCCCATTTAAATTAAATAAAATAATCCCATTGATCCCTGCATCTTCAATAAGCAAACTCCCGCCTACAAAGTTTAAACTACTGTACAGCGGAAGGGATAGGTTAAATTCCCTTTGAAAGCGAACATCGACCAAATAGGGATTGCGATTTAAGGGTCTTTTTCCACAGCTGTACAGTCCAAGCACAATGAAAATTGGAAGATAGAAACCGCTAATTTTTTTAATGACTTGTCTCAATTGTGTATATTTGATAGACAATCCACCCTTGGGGGGATTTTTTGTTTATATAAAACGTAGAAATTATGAGTAAAGTATCTTATTACACGGAAGAGGGCTTAAAAAAACTACGTCAAGAGTTAAATCAATTGAAGGACGTGGAGCGCCCCAAAGCGTCACAAGCCATTGCAGAAGCTAGAGACAAGGGCGATTTGAGTGAAAATGCAGAATACGATGCGGCTAAAGAAGCCCAAGGGATGCTTGAGATGCAAATTGCAAAACTAGAAAACACACTAGCCAACGCAAGGATCATCAACGAATCAGAGCTCGATACCTCAAAAGTACTCGTACTTTCAACTGTTGAGGTAAAAAACAAAAGCAACGGAGCAACCATGAAGTATACCTTAGTAGCTCAGAGCGAAGCGGATCTTAAAACAGGAAAAATATCCGTGGACTCTCCTATTGGGAAAGGTTTATTAGGAAAAGAAGTAGGACAACTTGCTTCTATTTCTGTACCCAACGGTACGATTGAACTTGAAATTCTTTCCATAAGTAGATCCTAGTGGAAACCCTTTTTACGAAAATAATAAAGGGTGATATCCCCAGTTACAAAGTGGCTGAGGATGCGTTTTGCTTTGCTTTTTTGGACATCAATCCCAACACCAAAGGCCATGTCCTATGCGTGCCTAAACTGGCGGTAGACAAACTTTTTGATCTTCCCGAAGAGCACTACCATCATTTGATGTCTTTTTCAAGAAAGATTGCCTTGGCGATGCGATCGGTTCTCCCTTGCAATCGAATAGCTCTATCGGTAATCGGTCTTGAAGTTCCTCACGCGCACGTTCACCTGATCCCGATTGAAACGATGGGAGACGCTAATTTTCAAAACAAAACTACGGTCAGTACGGAAGAGATGAAGACCCTTGCAGCACAGTTAGCACAAGCCGTTGATCAACTCGCCTGATGCGCAGGATTTTCTTTAGTTAAAATTATCAGGAAAGTGGTGCCTTTGCCCACAGCGGTAGATTGAACGCTAATTTTTCCTGAATGAAAATCTTCCACAATTCTTTTGGCCAAAGACAATCCTAGCCCCCAACCCCGCGCTTTTGTGGTAAAACCGGGTTTAAAAATTTTGGAAGCGGTCTCTTTTTTCATTCCTGAGCCGGAATCTTGAATGTAGATCTCAACGTAATGAGCGTATTCATTCATTCGGATGCGTAAAAGGCCTTTGCCCTTCATCGCATCAATTCCATTTTTAATTAGGTTTTCCAATGTCCAACTGATCAGCTGGGGATTAAAGGGAAGCATAATTTGCTCCTCAGGAAGCTCAAGCTTAAACTCGATTTGTTCTGAACTTCTTTTTTGGAGGTAATTCACGGTATTTTTAATGGACTGAACCAGGTCGTTGGCTTGTAATTCAGGGACAGAACCCACTTTTGAAAAGCGGTCGGTTATCAAGTGAAGTCGTTCTATATCTTTTTCAATTTCATGAAGCGAAGCGGAAGCAGGATCTTTTTCCTTAAGCAGCGTTAGCCAGCCCATCATAGAGGTTAAAGGAGTGCCAATTTGGTGTGCGGTCTCTTTAGCCATTGCTGCCCACAGTCGGTTTTGTTCGGCAATTTTTGCCGTTTTAAAGACAAAATAAAGTACGGCGCCAAAAAGCAAAATAATCAACAGCAAGGCCAAGGGATAATACTGCAGTTTTTTCAGCGTAGCAGAATTACCGTAATAGAGTTTTTGATCAATCAGTAGGGATCCGGTGCTGTCTTGGTACTGAATGAGAATGGGCTGATTTTCTTGCTTGATTCTTTCTAGTATGCGATACAATTCGGTAGAGTCTTGTTTTTTGGGGTCCCAATCGATGTTTTTGATTTCGATAATTTTTTCTTGTCCGTTGACTTGAATCATGGGATTTTGTCCGGAACGCTGTAAAATTTCAAAAGTGAGGTTGTTGAGCTCTTGATTCTGAATGTATTCCTCTTGAGCCATGGCCCAGAGTTCCATTTTAGTTCGTTCTTCCTTACTCAGGTTTCGGAATAGGATATTTGTATTCCAAAGAATTAAGACGACGATAGCAAAGGCAAAAATATATCCACTGTTTTTCCATTTGCCGTAAAAGTATTGGGCGAATTTCATGAGTAGCCTTTCCCACGAAGATACTTCAATTTAAGAAAACCCAAGAAAGGCCGAGCTGCCCCTAAAACTTTTGTTATTTTTGTCTGAAATCAATATGCCTTATGGAACTAGTTGGGAAAATTAAATGGATCGATGAAACAAAAACGTACGGAACAAACGGGTTTCGCAAAAGAGAGGTTGTACTTACTACTGAAGAACAATATCCTCAACACATTTTAGTGGAATTTATTCAAGACAAATGTGATTTGCTCAATGCATACCAAATCGGTCAGTCGGTCAAAATCGGGATCAATCTACGGGGGAGAGAATGGGTAAACCCACAAGGGGAAACCAAATATTTTAATTCCGTACAAGGATGGAGAATCGAGGAAGCCGGCACTGCGGCTCCTTCAGAAATGCCCCCAATGCCTCCAGCCTCTGCTTTTGAGCCTGCTGAAGGTGAGGCAAATGAAGTAGAAGACGATTTGCCTTTTTAAGAATTAGCTCGCTTTATTTCAAGATGCCTAAAACAATCGACTACATGGTCGTTTACCATACCCGTTGCCTGCATGTGGGAGTAAATAACAGTGGGTCCTACAAATTTAAACCCTTCCTTTTTTAAGGCTTTACTAATTTTTTCGGCCAGGGGGGTAAACGGAGGGAGCTCCTCAAGTGTTTTAAACTTATTTTGAATGGATTTTCCCTCGGTAAAATCCCAAATAAAGCGGTTAAAGCTTCCGTATTTCTCCTGTATATTAAGAAATGCTTGTGCATTGTGTATCGCGGCTTCAATCTTTAAACGGTTTCGTATGATCCCGCTGTCCTTAAGGAGGGCAGCTTGCTTTTTTTGATCATAGCGGGCAATTTTATGGTAATCAAAGGCATCAAATGCGGCGGAAAAATTCGTTCGTTTACGCAATACGGTTATCCAACTTAGTCCGGCTTGAAAGCTTTCTAAGGTCAAAAATTCAAAAAGTTTTTGATCCTCATGTACAGGAACTCCCCATTCCGTATCGTGGTAGTTTTCGTATAAGGGGTCACCCAAACACCAAGCACATTTCATTTTTGACATGAATTAAAGGTATAAAAAAAGCATCCTTTTGGATGCTTTTTCATATAGATCTAACTGCTTACTATCCTAATGCAGCACGTTCAAAACCAGTAACTGTAGCATCTCCAGCAGACTTAACATAGGCTGCAACAGAAAGTTTACTGTCTTTAATAAAATCTTGATTTACCAGCGTATTGTCTTTGTAAAATCTTTGGATTTTTCCTTTGACAATATTGTCCAACATGGCTTCAGGTTTCCCTTCTTGGCGCAGTTGTTCTTTCGCAATTTCAATTTCTTTTTCTACTACACTAGCGTCAACTTGTTCTTCGTTAAGCGCAATAGGGTTCATAGCTGCAGCTTGCATGGCAACGTTTTTGGCTACTTCCTCTGCGTTGTCAATAGCAGCGGATAGTCCTACTAGGGTAGCAATTTTGTTTCCTGCGTGGATATAACTACCAACGAAAGGAGCTTTGAGTGTTTTGAAAGAACCAATTTCAATTTTTTCTCCAATGACACCGGTTTGCTCCGTCAGCTTTTCAGCTACCGTCATTCCTTGGTAAGAGGAAGCTAAAAAGGCCTCTTTGGAATCAAAGCCTAAGGCCAGGTCAACTAAATCGTTAGCAAGTTTAAGGTAAGAGTCGTTTTTAGCGACAAAATCGGTTTCACAGTTTACAGAAACAATGACCCCTGCAGTTTGATCTCCATTTACTTTTGCCAACACAGCTCCTTCAGAGGAGTCTCTATCGGCTCTGTTTGCCGCAACTTTTTGTCCTTTTTTTCTAAGGTTTTCCACTGCTTTGTCGAAGTCTCCTTCGGCTTCCACAAGTGCTTTTTTACAGTCCATCATCCCCGCGCCTGTAGCTTGACGGAGTTTATTTACTTCTGATGCAGTAATTTTCACAGTTCTTTATTTTTAAAATTTATGCTTCGTTTTCGTTTGATTCTTCAGCACTGGCTTCTGCCGCTGGTGCTTCTTTAGGCTCTTCAGCAGCTGCCTCGGCGATTACTACCTCAGTTTCTTCTTGTTTTGCAGCAGCCTCCATGTCTTGTGCATCGCTCTCTGAAGTAGCTTCTTTTTCTTTCTTTCTTTCACCAAGTCCTTCTGCTACTGCACCGGTTATTAAGCTTAAAATTTTATCGATTGATTTTGATGCATCGTCATTGGAAGGAATTACAAAATCAACATCGCGCGGGTCTGAATTAGTATCAACCATGGCAAAAATTGGAATTTTCAATTTTTGTGCCTCTTTTACCGCAATGTGTTCACGAGTGGTATCTACAATAAAAATAGCCCCTGGGAGTCGAGTCATTTCGGTAATGGAACCTAAGTTTTTCTCCAACTTCGCTCGCAAACGATCTACTTGTAGGCGTTCTTTTTTAGAAAGCGTTTCAAAAGTTCCGTCTTTCTTCATGCGGTCGATCGCTCCCATTTTTTTGACAGCCTTACGGATGGTAACAAAGTTAGTCAACATCCCTCCAGGCCAACGCTCAGTGATATAAGGCATATTCACTGACTTTGCCTTTTCAGCAACAATGTCTTTGGCTTGTTTTTTTGTTGCCACAAATAAGATTTTTCTACCAGATGAAGCGATTTTCTTTAATGCTTCATTGGTTTCTTCAATCTTAGCTGCAGTTTTGTAGAGATTGATGATGTGGATTCCGTTACGCTCCATATAGATGTAAGGAGCCATGTTCGGATTCCATTTTCGAGTTAAGTGTCCAAAATGGACGCCTGCATTCAGCAGGTCATTTACTTCTGGTTTTGCCATTTTTTTTAGTTTACGTTCCTTTTGATTAGCAACAAATCTCAAGATTTGTTTAGATGCTAAACTAACATTCGCCTTAGCGATTCAAGCAACTGGTTTGATTAATAAATGAATGAACTTTGTCTTGCCAAAACAAGACGGTACCAATTAACGTTTTGAGAATTGGAATTTTTTTCTCGCTTTCTTCTGACCGAATTTTTTACGCTCTACCATACGCGGATCACGTGTAAGTAAACCTTCGGGTTTTAAGTCAGCTCTGTACTCTTCGTTGATTTTACAAAGTGCTCTAGAGATGGCTAAACGAACAGCTTCTGCCTGACCGTTGGTTCCTCCTCCTTTTACCGTAACATTTAAATCGTAGTTCCCTTCCGTGTTGGTCAACAAGAAAGGTTGTTGGATTTTGTATTGTAAAGTAGAGGTTGGAAAATAGTCAGTATAATTTTTTTTGTTTACCGTAATGGCTCCTTTTCCTTCGCTTACAAAGATACGAGCGACAGAAGTCTTTCTACGGCCTATAGTGTGAACAGTATCCATTATAGATAATCGTTTAGGTTAATGGTTTTTGGATTTTGTGCTTCGTGTTGGTGTTCTGCACCACCGTGAACACGTAGATTTCTGAATAAATCAGCACCTAATTTATTTTTAGGAAGCATTCCTCTTACTGCATTTTCAACAAGACGTGTGTTCTTTTTGTTGTGCAGTTGAGCCGCATTGAGTATGCGTTGCCCTCCAGGATAACCCGTGTGGCGCACGTACTCTTTTTGTTCCCATTTGTTTCCACTTAAAGTAACCTCAGCAGCGTTGATAACGATTACGTTGTCTCCACAATCCACATGAGGAGTGTAGTTGGGTTTGTATTTACCTCTTAAAAAATTTGCAATTATTGCAGAAACTCTTCCGAGCGGAAGGTCTTTTACGTCCACTACAATCCACTCTTTGTTGACTGTGTTGGCATTTGCAGAAATTGTTTTATAACTTAATGTATTCACAATAAATAATTTAATCCGTTAAAAAATTGATCCAACGGGCTGCAAATGTACAATTATAAATGAGTTTGAAAAAATTTTTTATTCTAATTTTCACTAGAGTAAAACAGAGCACTCATTTTTGTTAATGAGCTTCTAACCAGTTGGTTCCAATTCCAATATCTACGACCAACGGAACTTCCAAAGAAAAGGCATTTTCCATTTCGGTTTTTACCATCGCCTGTAGGGCATCTACTTCCTCTTTAGGAACGTCAAAAACGAGTTCATCGTGAACTTGGAGTAACATTTTGGCTTTCCACTTTTCACTTTCGAGTTTTTCCTGAATGGCTATCATGGCCAGTTTGATGATGTCTGCAGCGCTGCCTTGAATGGGAGCATTTACCGCATTGCGTTCTGCAGCTCCTCGCACCACTGCGTTTTGGGAATTGATGTCTTTTAAATAGCGTCTTCTGCCCAATACTGTGGTTACATAACCGTGGTCTCTGGCAAAGTCTACTTGATCGTGGATGTAGTTTCGTAATTTGGGATAGGTAGCATAATAGGTATCGATGAGTTCTTTCGCTTCCGTCCGGTTCAAATCTGTTTGTTGACTCAGTCCAAAAGCTGAAACCCCATAGATGATTCCAAAATTGACTGTTTTTGCATTGCTTCTTTGGGTGCGGGTAACTTCCTCTAACGGTACGTTAAAAACTTTTGCTGCAGTAGCTTGGTGAATGTCTTCTTTATTTAAAAATGCATTTACCATTCCCTCGTCCTGGCTCAAAGCTGCAATGATGCGCAATTCAATCTGAGAATAATCCGCAGCCATTAGCACATGATTTGTGTCTCTTGGAATAAATGCCTTTCTAACTTGTTGTCCGCGTGGCGTTCTGATTGGGATATTTTGAAGGTTGGGATTGTTACTGCTCAAACGTCCCGTAGCGGCAACAGCTTGGTTGTATACCGTATGTACTCTGGCGGTTTTGGGATTGATTTCTTTGGGAAGGGCATCAACATAGGTATTTTGAAGTTTTTTTAACGAACGCCAGTCCAAAATATCGGAGACTATGGGGTGGTCTTTAGCTAGATAGGAAAGTACGTCTTCCGCAGTTGAGTATTGCCCTGTTTTGGTTTTCTTGGGTTTGTCTACCAGTTTGAGTTTTTCAAAAAGGATGGGACCCAACTGTTTTGGAGAGGCCAAATTAAAGACTTCTCCGGCGGTTTCAAAAATTGTTTTTTCCAATTTTTGAATATCCACAGTCAGGTTTTTTGAGAGTTCTTCTAGAAAGGGTACATTCAAATTAATTCCCTCACATTCCATTTCCGTCAATACCTTGACCAGCGGAAGCTCAACTTGCCGAAAAAGTTCTAGGGTCTGAGCAGTCTGCATTTCCTTTTCAAAATAGCTTTTGAGTTGGAAAGTAATGTCAGCATCTTCTACGGCATACTCGGTTTGTTGTTCCACAGCTACCTCACGCATATTCCCCTGATGGGCTCCTTTTTTCCCGATGAGTTCGGTTATGGACTGTGGACTATACCCCAAATAGGTTTCTGCCAAGACATCCATATTGTGGCGCATATCGGGGTTGACCAAATAATGGGCAATCATGGTATCAAAAAGGGGTGCCTTGACACTCACCCCATAATTTTTTAGGACTTTTAAATCGTATTTTAAATTGTGCCCAATTTTTTCAATTTCTGTATGTTCAAAAAATACCTTAAAGGGCTCTAAAATTTCTAAGGTTTCCGTTCTGTCTTCGGGTAGGGTTAAGTAATAACCCTTAGACGTTTCCCACGAAAAAGCAATGCCAACCAAGGCTGCTTGGAGTGCATCTAAAGAAGTGGTTTCGGTATCAAAACAAACGCTTTTTTGTTCCAATAATTTTTCGAGCAAAAGTTCTCTTGAAACAGGACTGTCAACCCGTTGGTACCAATGTTTTTTTGTAGTCAAATTTTGCCGTTCCGAAGGGGTTTCTTCACCCAGCGTTCCGCTTCCCGGAGCTGCAAAAAGATCAAATTGTTGTCCTTGATGGGGTGAGCTTTTTTTGGAGGGTTCTTCAGTTTTAGAAGGCGCTTCATCAGTGGGGTCAAAGAGTTTTTTAAACGATTCCGCAATTCTTCTAAATTCGAGTTCTTCAAAAAGTGCGGTTACCGCTTTTGAATCGGGTTGGCTGAGTGCGTAATCTTCGGCATTAAATTGAACGGGAACGTCCAAAAGTATGGTGGCCAATTGTTTGGACAGCAATCCCAATTCTTTATTTGCTTCTATTTTTTCCTTGAGTTTTCCTTTGAGCTCTGCGGTATGTTCTAAAAGCCCTTCCATACTCCCATAGGCCTGAATAAATTTTTTGGCTGTTTTATCCCCCACTCCTGGAAGTCCGGGGATATTATCTACCGCATCACCCATCATACCCAGATAGTCGATGACTTGCTCTGGACGGTCCACCTCAAATTTTTCCTGCACCTCAGGAATCCCCCAGATTTCAATGCCGTTGCCCATTCGAGCAGGGCGATACATAAAAATATTTTCAGAAACCAATTGAGCAAAGTCCTTATCGGGAGTTACCATAAAAACCTGATAGTCTTCTTTTTCAGCTTGCTTTGCCAAGGTGCCGATGATGTCATCGGCCTCAAAACCCTCTTTTTCAACTACGGGAATGTGCATGGCTTGTAAAAGTTGCTGAATGTAAGGAACGGCGATTCGTATGGCCTCAGGGGTTTCATCGCGATTGGCCTTGTAATCGGTAAATAGCGTAGTCCGAGAGGCAGATCCTCCCTTGTCAAAACAAACCGCTAGATGGTCTGGGCGTTCTCGTTTAATTACGTCCAATAATGAATTGGTAAACCCCATGATTGCAGAGGTATCCATTCCCTTAGAATTGATTCTTGGATTTTTGATAAATGCGTAATACCCTCTGAAAATAAGTGCATAGGCATCAAGTAAAAAAAGGCGTTTTTGTTGGCTCATTGGTTAAATATAAAAAACGATTGGGCAAAAGGATTCATTCCTCATTTTTTATTTAAAATAGAATCCAATTTAATACCCATACCTTCAGCATCAAGACCCAGCTCCTTCAGTAAATTATCGGACTTGCCGTGGGAAATAAATTCATCGGGGATTCCTTCAAGGGTAATGGGAATGCGGTAGTCGTGAGCAGCAGCAAATTCAAGCAGTGCACTTCCTGCACCCCCGCGAATCGTTCCTTCTTCAAAAACTACCACCTTTTTGTAAGTGGTAAAAATATGGTGGAGTAAGTCTGCATCCAAGGGTTTTACAAAGCCTAAATCATAATGTGCAAAGGAGTCTGCCTGCTCATGCTGAGCTAGGGCAGTTTGAATTTTTTCGGCAAGGGTACCCACACTTACAACGGCAACAAGACGGCCTTCTTTTAGACAACTTCCTTTGCCCCATTCTATTTTTTCAAACTCAAAAGAGAGTTGTTCCAATTCACTGCTTCCCCTGGGATATCGAATTGCCAGCGGCTGATCCAATCCCAATTGGGCCGAGTAGAGGAGGTTTTGGAGTTGTTGGGCGTTACGCGGCGCAGCAATACTCAGGTTGGGTATGCAGCGTAAAAATGCAAGATCAAAAACCCCATGATGCGTAGGTCCATCGTGTCCAACAATACCTGCACGATCGACACAAAAAACAACGGCTAAATTTTGTAACGCAACATCGTGAATGACTTGATCATAAGCGCGTTGTAAAAAACTGGAATAGATCACACAAAACGGGAGCATGCCTTGAGTTGCCATACCAGCGGCTAGCGTTACGGCATGTTGTTCTGCAATACCTACATCGATACAGCGGTCTGGAAATTCATCCATGAGCTCTACCAGACCGCTACCTGTAGGCATGGCAGGGGTGATGGCAATAATTTTTGAATTGAGTTTGGACAAATGTGCAAGCGTTTTTCCAAAGACATCTTGGTATTTGATTTTTTTTCCAGCATTCAGTGGATTCAGTTTTCCGGTAATGGGATCAAACTTTCCGGGGGCGTGGTAGGTTATTTGCTCGTTTTCAGCGAGGGGTAAGCCTTTGCCTTTTTTCGTGATCACATGCAATACCCGTGGGCCCTTGGTTTTCTTTTGTTGTTGAAGATGAGAAACCACTTGGGTTAACTCATGTCCGTCTATGGGTCCTGTATAGGCAATGTTCAAGTTTTGAAAAAAATTGGGTAGACTGGAGGCTTCCTTTTTTACGGCATCAAAATAGTTTTTTAGGGCTCCTCTGCTGGGGTCTATTCCCATACTGTTGTCATTTAAAACAACGAGTACATTTGCCTTAGTCGTACCCAGGTGATTTAAGGCTTCAAATGCCATACCATTGGCTATGGAGGCATCTCCGATTACAGCAATGTGTTGGGTTTCCTCCCCTTGGAGTTGAGAACTAAGGGCCATTCCGAGCACAGCAGAAATTGAAGTTCCTGCATGCCCTGTTCCAAAGGCATCGAAAGGACTTTCTTCTCGTTTTGGAAATCCACTTATGCCCCCTTGCTGGCGAAGCGAGTCAAAATTTGATTTCCTACCCGTAAGCATTTTATGGCCGTAAGCCTGATGTCCCACATCCCAAACCAGTAAATCGTTAGGAGTATCAAATACGTAGTGCAGGGCAATACTCAATTCAACCGTACCTAAGCTGGAACCCAAATGTCCTTCTCCTTTAGAAAGGATATCAATGATGGCTTGACGCAGGTCTTTTGCCAAATCGGCCAACTGATTAAGATCAAATTTCCGTAATGTTTGAGGATCAGGAATCCGATCCAAAAAAGCTTTTGACATGGCGTAAAGGTACACAAATCCACTAGGGAATAAATGGCCTCAGATTTTGTATTTTTGAGGGTGCAATTAGACGATACCTTCTTTATGAAACAAGCCCTGGCAGAAGCTGAAAAAGCTTTTCATGCCGATGAAGTTCCCGTGGGCGCTGTGGTAGTGGTCGGTGGGCGCATCATTGCTCGAGCACACAATTTAACAGAACGCCTCAATGACGTGACCGCCCATGCTGAAATGCAAGCCATTACTTCGGCAGCAAATTTTTTAAACGGAAAGTATTTGGTAGGATGTACGTTGTATGTCACTTTAGAACCCTGTGTCATGTGTGCAGGAGCGTTGGCATGGAGCCAGCTGGAGGCCGTAGTCTTTGGAGCTCCAGATTTTAAAAGAGGTTTTACTCAGGCAGGATTGAATTTGCATCCTAAAACAGCCTTGCGATCAGGGATAATGGCGGAAGATTCTAAAACGCTACTGGATCGATTTTTTGCTCAAAAAAGGGCATAAAAAAAGCACTTCTAAAGAAGTGCTTCCTCACAGTAATCATATATAAATTATAATAGGCTAATATTAGAAGCTTGCTTCCCTTTTTTACCTTCTTCTTCTACATACTCTACTTTCGCCCCTTCTCTAAGGGTCACGCCGTCTAAGGCTGAAATGTGAACGAATACGTCTTCGCCAGACTCATCGTTGGTAATGAACCCAAATCCTTTAGCTTCATTGAAAAATTTAACTGTACCAGTCATGTGTTTATTTAAAAATTATATGCAAAGGTACGCTTATTATTCATGTAAGGATGATTTTTAACACTTTTCTTTGATTAAAGAAACTGATTTTCAATTATTTCCGCCAATTGGAATTCAATAAAATGAACTTTCTCGAGCTGGGATAAGACTCTTTTTAGGGTTTATTTTTAGGGCGGGGTCTTTCGGTATTTTGCCGCATTTTTTTTAAATTTTCTTCACTCAGCGTATAGTCCTTTAAATTTTTACCCTTCCACCGGTGGTAAAGAAAAAGAGGTAAAAAAACGAGAGCTCCAGTAAGAACAGTAAAACCGATTATGCGCTCTCCTTCTTCGAAATTCACTTGGGTTTTGTGATAGATTCCGTAGGCGAGAGACATCAAAATAGCGCTGAAGAAGATGCGTAAAAATACTTTCATTGTTTTGGTGGAGGCGAAGTTTGCAAATGCAATTCATCCAACTGTTCTCCGCTTAAAGGGGCGGGAGCATCGATCATAACATCTCGACCGGCATTGTTTTTAGGAAAAGCGATAAAATCTCGGATCGTTTCTTGTCCTCCAAGGATAGCGACCAGTCGATCAAGTCCGAAGGCTATTCCGCCATGAGGGGGAGCCCCGTATTGAAAGGCATTCATCAAGAAGCCAAATTGAGCTTGAGCCTCTTCTTTCGTAAATCCGAGTAAATCAAACATCTGAGCTTGTAATTCCTGATCGTGTATTCGAATGGAGCCTCCGCCAATTTCATTACCGTTGAGCACAAGGTCATACGCATTGGCTTTTACCTTTCCTGGCTCGGTTTTTAGGAGTGCTAAATCTTCAGGTTTTGGGGCGGTAAAAGGGTGATGCATGGCGTGGTACCGTTCGCTTTCATCGTCCCATTCTAACAACGGAAAATCTGTAATCCAAAGGGGAGCAAATGTATGGGGATCTCTCAACCCCAGTCGGGTGGCTAATTCCATTCGTAAAGCACTGAGTTGGGTTCGGGTAGCTTGGGTTTCGCCGGAGAGGATTAAAAGTAAATCTCCCGCCTCTGCTTCACAATGTGTAGCCCATTCGGCTAAGTCTTCTGGAGTAAAAAATTTATCCACAGAGGATTTAAAGCTTCCGTCTGTATTACATTTTACATAAACCAATCCTTTAGCCCCTATTTGAGGCCTTTTGACCCAATCTATTAAGGCGTCAATTTCTTTGCGGCTCATATCAGCAGCTTGAGGTACCGCAATACCTACGACCAATTCTTGACTGTCGAATACACCAAAGCCTTTCCCTTGGGCAAAGGCGTTTAATTCTTTAAAGCGCATACCAAAACGGATATCGGGCTTATCGTTTCCGTAGGTTTTCATGGCTTCATCGTAAGACATCCTTGGAAATTCTGCCACTTCTGCCCCTTTGATTTCTTTGAGGAGGTGTCTTGTCAATCCTTCGAATTGCTGGAGTATAGCCTCTTGATCTACAAAAGTCATTTCGCAGTCTATTTGAGTAAACTCAGGCTGTCTGTCGGCGCGAAGATCTTCGTCTCGGAAGCATTTTACTATTTGAAAGTACTTGTCTAATCCACCAACCATCAAGAGTTGCTTAAAGGTTTGAGGGGATTGGGGGAGGGCGTAAAATTGACCTGCATTCATGCGAGAAGGAACCACAAAATCACGAGCTCCTTCTGGAGTAGACTTGATTAAATAAGGCGTTTCTACATCGATAAAACCAGCTCGGGAAAGGTAATTGCGTACCGCCATGCTGACTTGATGTCTAAAAAGCAAATTTTCTTTTACCGGGTTTCTCCTGATATCTAAATAACGGTATTGCATTCGGAGCTCTTCCCCTCCATCTGTTTGATCCTCTATAGTAAAGGGGGGTGTTTTAGCCGTATTAAGTACTGTTAAACTTTCCACTAGTACTTCAATTGCTCCTGTGGCCATGTGGGGGTTTTTAGACTCACGTTCGATGACCTTACCTGCTACTTGAATAACAAACTCACGTCCAAGTCCTTGCGCAGTTTCAAAGACCTCTTTGGGGGTGCGTTCCTCATCAAAGACCAATTGCGTGATGCCGTAGCGATCTCTTAAGTCTACCCAAACAATAAACCCTTTGTTTCTGTTTTTTTGAACCCAACCGGCTAAGGTTACCGTTTGGTTGAGTTGTTCCAAGGAGAGTGCTCCGCAATGGTGAGTTCTATACATGTGCAATAAATGTTGGACAAAAATAAAAAATCCTGAGGGCTGAACCTCAGGATTTTGAAATCTTTATAAAATCTTCTTGAGCCAAATTTTGATGGAATAGACAATGGAGAAGGTTGCCGGTACGATCACCAAAGTTAAAAAGGTCGCAAAGGTCAATCCAAAGATGACGGTCCATGCCAAAGGACCCCAAAAAATCACGTTATCTCCCCCTATATAAAGTTTAGGATCAAACTCGGAGAAGAGAGAGAAAAAATCAATATTAAGACCTATGGCCAGCGGAATGAGTCCAAGCACTGTTGTAATGGCTGTAAGAATCACAGGCCTTAAACGCGCAGCTCCTCCCTCAATAATTTCGGGTAGGACCAATTCTTTGGACAGTAATACATCGGATTCTAATCCTTCACTGGCGTGCTTTCGGTCAATACGAAGTTGGGTGTAATCCAATAAAACCACTCCATTGTTTACCACAATTCCCGCCAAGGCGATTATTCCCATCATGGTCATCAGGATGACAAAAGGCATTTGGAACGCCATCATTCCTAAAAAGACACCCGTAAAACTGAGGAAAATGGAAAGGAGAATGATCAATGGCTTTGAAATGGAATTAAACTGAAAAACAAGCAACAATAAGATCAGCCCTAAAGCAGCAGCCAATGCATTGGATAAAAAAGACATGTTTTTTTCTTGTTCTTCAATTTCCCCAGAAAACTTGAAGTTAACGCCTTCGGGAAGGGGAAAGGTATTCAAGGCATTTTTAACCAGACCGACAACTTCATTGGCGTTGTATCCTGCCAGTACGGGTGAATAGAGGGTCACCACCTGATTGAGTTGCCTGTGTTTGATCGCATTAAAACTGCTGATGTCTTTTTGAGTGACTAGCGCTGCAACAGGAATTTCTTTTATCCTTCCATTGGCAGGGTCTCTAAAGATGATATTTTGATTGAATAAGGCATTGTTGTCGTATCGGTTTGTTTGATCAAAACGAACGTTAATGTCGTAATCATCCCCGTCTTTTTTATAGATTCCCGCTTTGGAACCAAAGAGTGAAGTTCTCAACAGTTGCCCCACTTGAGAGGCTGAAACCCCGAGTTCCCCTGCTTTTTTTCGGTCGATTTCCAATTGGGTGCCCGGCTTGTTTTTGTTGACATCAATTTTGAGTTCTTCAACCCCGTTGACATTGACTCGATTGAGAAAATCTTTCATTTGTTCTGCCGTATGGATGAGTTCTAAATATCCAGCTCCTGTGATTTCGATTGTAATAGGATAACCGGCAGGAGGGCCGTTTGCATCTTTTTCAACAGAGATGGCCACTCCTGGGAATCTTTCAAAGAGCTGTTCCTGAATGGCTTTACGGAGGCTTTCACTAGAGACCCCTTCTCTAAATTTAAACTCTTGCATGGTAAGGGTTATTTTCCCTTTATGAGGCAGCTCGTTGGTGTTGCCGCTATCTACGGTTGGGTTACCTGAACCTTCCCCTACTTGAGCGACCATGGACTCCACCAATAGATTTGTTCCTTCTTTATTAAATTCAGGACGCGACATAACGCCTAAAATCTCCTGCTCAATCTTTTTGGTAGTTTCGTTGGTCTTAGCGATGGCTGTCCCTTCAGGGTATTCTATAAAAACTAAAATTTGCTTGGGCTGGTTGTCTGGAAAAAATTCCACTTTTGGAGGAAAAATACCCATCAGAGCAAATGAAAGGAACAACAGCACAAAAGTTCCTGCTAAGAATAAATAAGGTTTGAACCCACTTAAAACATAGCGTAAAAGTTTTCGGTAGGCATTTTCCAATCGGACCAAAAACGAATTTTGAAACGCAATTGCCCATTTTTTGATAAAAAACTTATACATCCAAAAAAGCAGAGGGACCAAGACCATAAGGTTACCGAAAACACGGGTTTCAGCAGAGGCAAAAAGTAAGATAAGTCCAAGACCTCCCATAAAGTAGGTCAAGCGCCACAAGGATTTGGTGCTGATTTCACGATCGCTAATTTCCATAAACTGAGAGACAAGCATGGAATTAAAAAAGATGGCAACAATTAGGGAAGAGCCTAAAACAACAGATAAGGTTATTGGGAAATAGATCATAAATTCTCCCATTAAGCCCGGCCATGCTCCAAGAGGCACAAAGGCCGCAATGGTGGTGGCTGTAGAGACAATAATGGGAAAGGCAATTTCTCCTATACCGGCTTTGGCAGCTTGAATCCTACTGTAGTCTTCCTTTTCCATTAAACGGTACACGTTTTCTACCACCACTATTCCGTTGTCAACCAACATCCCAAGTCCCATCACGAGCCCAAAAAGAACCATGGTATTGAGTGTATATCCCAAAAAAGATAGAATCATAAAAGACATAAACATCGACATGGGAATGGCAAATCCTACAAATAAGGCGTTGCGGAAACCGAGGAAAAACATCAACACGGTTACTACCAAAATGACCCCAAAAATGATGGAATTTACCAGCTCGCTGATTTGATTCAAGGTCATGTTGGACTGATCGTTAGAAACGGCAATTTCCAAGTCATGGGGGAGCCCTAAGGCATCCGTGTCCGCTACTAAGGCTTTGATTTCTTGTGAGGCTTGAACCAAATTTTTTCCTCCGCGTTTGATTACATCCAGCAGCACCGCTTTTTTGCTATAGGAACGGGCAAAAGAGGTGGCTTCTTTTTCTTTAAAGGAGATACTGGCCAAATCACCAAGATAGACGGGTCCGTTATCTGTTTTGACCACAAAATCTTTCAGATCTGCTGGATTTTCAATATCTCCTGTTAAGCGGATGTTTCTTCTTTGTCCACCACTTACGATATTACCACTAGATATAGTGGTGTTTTCTTTGCTGATGGCGCCTAATATATCGTTAAACGAAACTTTTGCTGCAGTCATTTTATAAATGTCAACGGCCACTTCAACTTCAAACACCTGAATCCCTCGTATTTTCACCTCTTTGATTTGGGGGAGTTGTTCAATACGAGACTCAATTTTCTCTGCAAAAACTTTCAATTGCTCGATGGGATAATCACCTTGCATGGAGATATTTAAAATGGGCTGAAACTCAGAAATATCCAATTCAAAAATATTGGGTTCCACTTTGGCGTTATTGAATACGGGCCAATCCGATCCTGAGGTGATTCCATCGACTAGATCTTTGACTTTTTGCTTGGCATCATCAATGGTAATCGTTTCATCAAATTCAATATCGATGACCGAAAAATCTTCAGAAGAAGTGGAGCGGATTTCCACCAAGTTGGACACCCCTTTTAAGGCTTCTTCGAGGGGATTTGTTACTGATCTTTCGATGTCTTCTGCCGTATTTCCAGGGTAAATTGTGCTTACAAAAACGGTAGTGTCGTTAATTTCAGGAAAGGTCTCTTTGGGCATAGAGAAGTAGGAACTGATTCCCAACAGTAAAAAGAGGGTCATGATGACATAAATCACTGTTCGGTGATCAATGGCCCAACTTGACAATGCAAATTCTTTAATTTTAGGTGTTTTCATGTTGGGGTAGATTTATTGTACGAGCCGTTTTACTTTCTGGTTGGCTTCGAGTAAACTGACGCCTTCATCAATCAGCAGTTCACCTGCTGCAACTCCTTTGGTGATTTCGATCTGTTCATTTTTTCTTTTACCCAATTCAACAAACCGTTGTTCAGCAATAAAATTTTGATCTCCTTCAGGATGTGTTAAGGCAAAAACAAAATAAGCCCCTTCGGCATTTTGTCTTAAAATTCTTCTAGGAACCAGTAGCGCTTCTGGATTGATATAGTCCACTATATTGAGTTTAGCGACAAGATTGGGTTTGATGGCCCCGTTGGTGTTTTCCAGGGGTGCCTCAACCCTAAAGGTTCGATTGCTCGGCTGAATGTAGCTGCCTGTTTGACGAATTTGGGTATTTTGAAGTTGACCCAGTACCGGTATTTCAACCGTGGCTTTGCTTCCTTGGGTTACAGAGGTTAAATAGTTTTCCGGAACATCGGCTTCCACATACATGGTGTTGAGGTTGACGATTCTAAGGATAGGGGTCATTCCTGGGGCAACATTAGCTCCTTGATTGGCAAATATCTGATCAATGGTGCCATTGAAGGGCGCATAGATTTTCGTTTTGGCAAGTTGCCTTTTCATCTGATCCAGCTGTTTCGTTTGTGCTTCAAAACGTGTTTTTGCTTCCAAATACATCATTTCTGAGCCAATTTTTTGATTCCACAGTCGCTCTGTGCGCTCAAAAGTTGTTTTCGAAAGGCTGAGTTGAAGTGCAATTTGATCCAGTTGTTCTTGGAGTCCTGCATCATCAATTTTAGCCAATAGGGCTCCTTTTTTGACAGACTGCCCTTCCACGACATAAATCGCACTCAGTTTTCCGCCAAATTCTGGATACAATTCCAAGTTTTGTCTTGTCTTGACATTGGCTTGTACTTCTATGGTATGTTCAAAATTGACCGCTTCTACTGGAGCAGCAGTTACTAATACCCGTTTTTCAGTAGGGGTCAGCTGATCCATGGCTGCGTTGACTTTTTCAAGAGCAAGGGTAGCCGTATTGATTTGTTGGGTCAATTCATCTTTTTGTGCTTGAAGGCTTTCCAAATTTGAAGCGGCTAAACCTTTTTCATCTTTGACTTCTTGGGGTTGTCCGCATCGGAACAACAAAAGTGAAATGCTGAGGTAGAGGATAGTTTTTTTCATAATTTTTATTCAGTTGGGGTGTTAAGAAGAGTTTCTAGAGTTAATTTTTTTTGGATTACATTTTGAATGGCGGAGAGGTAATTATTTTGTGCGCTGTACAATTGAAGTTGGGCTTGTCTAAGTTCGAAAGAACTGGCCATACCTTCAAAATACTTGGATTGATTTTTTTGTTCAATCCGTTCGGCCAAGGCTAAATTGTCTATTTTGGTAAAATAGGTTTCAACTGCCAGGCGGTACTCATTTACTGCAGCTTGAACCTCAATGCTGATGCGCTCCTGGGTTTCTTCTAAAGAAGTTTCAGCTTGATCAACCGCAATTTTTGCTTTTTGGGATTGCGCTCTTCTCATAAAGGAACTGAACACGGGAACTTGGAGATTTACCCCAAATAGGGCTGCTCCAAACCATTTTTGATCGGGGTCGGTAAATGAAAACGTTTGACTATTCCCGGTATAATTTCCATTTAAAAAAGCGGACAGTCTGGGCAAACTTTTTGATTTTTCAAATTTGTAAAGCAGGCTTTCCGAGCGTAAATTATTGGCAGCAATTTTAATGTCAATATTGTTATCGAGGTTAAGGTCTGATGCATAGTCTTGTTCAAACAGGCCTTCAGTTGTCAAGGACTCCAAAGTATCAAGAAGTTGTAAAGGAGCAGTAGTAGGAAACCCCATCAGGAGTTTGAGCATGTTAAGGCTTAATTCCTTAGTGTTTTTGGCGTAGCGCAATTGGGTCTCGACACTGGAGAGGGTTAATCGGAGTTGCTCCACACTCTCTTCTTCTTCAAAACCGCTTTCATAAAGTGACCTTACCTCGGTTAAGTTTGCCTCAAGACTGTTTTTATTTTTTTCTAAAAACACGATATTTTCCTCGATAAGCAAAACAGAACTGTAAGAGGACACAATATTCTTTTTAATTTCTAAAGCCGTTTTTTCTAAAAGATTTTTTGAAATATCAAGATACACGTTTGAGGCTTCCAGTCCAACGATATAAGAGCCGTCAAAAAGCAATTGTTGAAGCGTGATGCCGCCGTCCATGGTTTGGGGAGTTCCAAATTGTACTTCGGCAAACTCTCCTTCTTTTCCGCCAAAAAATTGAGCGGGAATGAGGGAGGTAGGAAGCTCTAGAAAATTCTGATAATTTGCACTTGCACTTATTTGAGGAAGCCCAATGGCAATAGTGCTCCAACGTTCTTTATAAGCACGTTGTACCTCACGGCTCGCATTGAGCAGTTGTCGGTTGTTTTCTTGTCCAAAAGCCACAGCCTCTTGGAGACGTACACTTTCGGGCAGTTGTTGAGCAAAAATTCTTGTAATGAAAAGGGTTAAGAGGAGTATGAGATTGAGGGAAGTTTTCATGTGATAAATTCTTTTTTGTAATGATTTAATTTTTCTATACCCAAAGGGGTACATATGGCACGCAAATGATATTCTGAAAAATCAATCAATAATTGATCAATTTTGTACTGATCTGGAGGAAAAAGATTGATGTCTGTAACCCCTCGCATTCCATTGAAATATATTCTGGTAATAAAGTCAACATTAATTTCCTTTCTAAACAGACCGGTCTCGATTCCTTTTTGTATCCCTTTGGAAAAAGAACCGCTCAAGATGGAGAATTCTTTGGCACGAACCATTTCGTATAGGTTGGGATAAAACTTTTGCAGTTGGTATTGGGGAGAGGTCTGATCGTTTGAAAGGTGTTTTAAAGCTTCTTTCTTTAGCAAATAAAGCTCAATGATAGGGTCTTTTGCCTGTTTGGCAATGGTTTGTAGGCTTTCCATGATGCGGCTATGGTGGACCAGTGTTGTTTCTTTAATCAGGTCCTCCTTAGTAGCAAAATTAGCATAAATGGTTTTTTTAGAAATCCGCATTTGCTGTGCGATTTCATCCATGGTGATACTTTTAAAACCGTATTGTAAAAAAAGGGGAATGGCGTGTTCGACAATTTCCTTTTTCATGTTCTTTTTTTTGACAAAAATACACAATGGAAACTATTACACAAAAAAAGTTTCTAAAGTTTCTGATTCTTTTTGATTCAGATTAAAGCGTATTTTTACAAAAAACCAATCCATGCTGCATTACAGTACACAGTTTCAGGACTACCTTCAAACGGTCCAACAAAAGCAAACCCCCGAAGGACTCTATACACCCATAGCCTATTTGTTGGCCCTGGGAGGGAAACGCATTCGTCCAACCTTAACCTTAATGGCCACGGATGTCTTTAAGGGGGATCCTGAGAAAAGTCTAGCTGCAGCCCTAGCCGTAGAGCTTTTTCACAATTTTACCTTGATGCATGACGACATAATGGATGATGCGCCCTTGCGAAGAGGCCAACCGACGGTTCACGAGAAATGGGATCTCAATACCGGAATTTTATCTGGAGACGCCATGTTGGTTCAGGCTTATCAATCTTTGGAAGCCTACCCTGCTGAGCTGCATTCTCAGTTGACTCGGCTGCTTAGCAAAACCGCTCTTGAGGTTTGTGAGGGTCAGCAATACGATGTTGATTTTGAAAAACAAAATGAAACTAACCTAGAGGCCTATCTGGAGATGATTCGATTAAAAACGGCTGTTTTGGTGGGCTGTGCTCTCCAAATGGGGGCCTATGTAGCGGAAGCTAGCGAAGAAGAGGCACAGAAAATTTACAATTTTGGAGTATTACTTGGATTGGCTTTTCAGATTCAAGACGATTATTTGGACGCTTTTGGAGATCCTAAAACTTTTGGAAAGCAAGTAGGGGGTGACATTATTGAAAACAAAAAAACCATTCTTTACCACAAAGCCATGATGCTGGGCAATGAAAAACAAAAATCCCAACTGAGCCATTGGTTTGCAGAGAATCCGCTCAACAATACCGAAGAGAAAATAAAAGCTGTAAAAAATATATTTGTTGAAACCAACGCTGCCACAGCGAGTCAAGAACTGATGCAAGATTACACGGCTAAAGCACATGTAGTGCTGGAATCTCTGAACCTTACGGAAAAAGGAAAAGCAGTTTTGAGGGCTTTTGCCAACGAACTAATGCAGCGAAAATTTTAAAAAATTCGCTTAAAGAAAGCGGATAGAAACCAACCGATTTGTTGGATAGAAAAAGAGGATAAGATCAACAGTTCTTCTCCGAAGGAAGTTTGTTCATCTAAAAACCTAAAAATTCTCAAGGGTGGATTTTTATCAAACATTCGAATAAAAAGGGTACTCCCTTGCTCATTGTATTTTTCAAGAACGTCTAGGAACAGCAAATCGTAAAACCAAAACCGATTTTTTTGATGAAAAGTGCTGAGGTCTTGGTTTGTTTTAATAAAAGGAATGAGTTTTTTGGTTTGTCGAAAGGCATTCATGAATGTAAAGCCCGTACTGGCTTTGGTCCATCCTCCAGCAGTACCAATATGAAGTAAACTGAGAGTGTTAAATTGATTCAAAGGGAAGCAACTCATCGGGATGTTGCCCTGTTCTTTTTCTTCAATTTGGTAGTCAGTGATTCCCATGGACTGTAAATAGGCTTTAATCCCTTCTTCATATTCTGCTGTGGGCAAAAGGTCTTTTGAAAACAGCGTATACTCAACTAGGGCGTGCTCGTCGTTTTGAGGCAAAAGGTAGAGAAAGCGCGTTTGTTGGCTTTGAGGAATTGTAAAGTCCATAAAAAGGATTTTTTCTGGATCAAAACTACCTTTAGGCGCTTGGACAAACCAGCCGACAAAATGTTGTTTTAACACAGGGTACTTATTTTGGCCGCTCATTTTTTTAGGGTCAAACAGGCTTGAAAAAACCTGAGGAGCTGTAAAAGTTCCCTGATCCGTTTGCACTTCTGTATACTCTCCTTCTGAGTGTATTTCTTGTACTTCCGCTCGTAGCACTTTAATGTTTTTAGCAAGGGGCGCTGAGGGGAACGTACTGTCGTAAAATACTTTGGAACGCATCATTTTGTATTGGTAGGGCGTCAGGGCAAAATCCTGTTTTTTTTCCGGCGCGATAAAGAGCGCTTGATTCCATTTCTTTTCAACCAAATCATCAAAGGCTCCTGCCTCAGTTTCCCAAAAGCACCAGGTTCGGTCATTGGTGTTTTTGAGGTCTTTTTCTATTAAAAGGATTTTTTTGTCGGAAAAAAACGAATCTGCTCTCATTTCCTTTAGCAGAAGCAATCCAGCCGCTCCAGCACCACAAATGATATAATCGAATTTTTCGTTTTTCATAGTCAGATTCGTAAATGTAATTAATTCGATTTGAATTGATGAACTATTCTTAAGAAGTCAGTATTTTTGTAATCAATTACGAAGATGGAGCCTATCATCACATTTTTTGAATCCATTAGCCCAATCGCTGGGGCATTTTATGCTACGCTGTTTACTTGGGGGCTTACCGCTTTGGGTGCCTCTTTGGTTTTTTTTGTTAAACAGCTGAATCGAGCCCTTTTGGATGGGCTGTTAGGCTTTACCGGCGGGGTGATGGTAGCTGCTAGTTTTTGGAGCTTATTGGCACCCGGCATTGAAATGAGTCCCGGAGAGGGTTTTGTCAAAGTAATGCCTGCCGCAGTGGGCTTTGCTCTCGGGGCCATGTTTATTTTTGGTTTGGATAAAATTCTCCCTCACGTTCATATTAACTTTAAGGAATCCGAGGGAATTAAAACCCCTTGGCATCGCACCACTTTGTTGGTTTTGGCAATTACCCTCCACAACATTCCTGAGGGATTGGCCGTAGGGGTCTTGTTTGGTGGGGTTGCGGCAGGCATACCTGAAGCCTCAATTGCAGGGGCTGTGGCCTTAGCTATCGGAATTGGGATACAAAATTTCCCGGAAGGAATTGCTGTTTCTATGCCCATGAGAAGGCAAGGAGTAAGTCGTTTTAAAAGCTTTTGGTACGGGCAGTTGTCGGCCATCGTTGAGCCTATTGCTGCGGTGATTGGAGCTGTGGCGGTTACTTTTTTTACTCCATTGCTTCCTTATGCTTTGGCTTTTGCGGCTGGGGCTATGATTTTTGTAGTGGTTGAGGAGGTGATTCCAGAAACTCAGCAAGATCGGTATACCGATATAGCAACCCTCGGTTTTATAGGAGGCTTTATTGTGATGATGACCCTAGACGTTGCCCTAGGCTAGTTCAGGGATTAAAATTTTGCCACCCTTGTGCAGTCAATTCAATTTGGTGCCCCAAGCCATTCACGAGTTGGCATCCCGCCTTTGGATCTACGGCATGACCAATCACAGTAAGTAACGGGTGATTTTTTACTTTATCAAAGTCTTTTTGAGAAATCGTAAATAGCAATTCATAATCTTCTCCTCCGTTAAGTACAGCGGTGGTGGAGTTAAATTTAAATTCTTCGCAGATCAAACTTACTTCAGGATCCATAGGTAATTTTTCTTCATAAAGCTGAAACCCTACTTGAGAAGCTTTTGAGAGGTGGAGGATTTCAGAGGAAAGCCCGTCGCTGATGTCAATCATAGACGTAGGTACAAGCTTTAATTCTTCAAGCAATTCGATGATATCCTTTCTGGCTTCGGGTTTGAGTTGACGCTCAATACTGTAGGTGTAGGAACTCAAGTCGGGTTGGTTGTTGGGGTTTACTTTAAACACGGCCTTTTCTCGTTCTAAAATTTGTAGACCCGTGTAGGCGGCTCCTAAATCACCACTTACGACTAACAAATCGTTCTCTTTTGCCCCCGAACGGGTGACGAGCTTGTCCTTGGAGACCATGCCAACTGCCGTAATAGACAGTGTCAATCCGGTAGTACTGCTGGTGGTATCTCCACCCACTAAATCGACCTTGTAATTTTTACACGCCAAGGCAATACCGGAATACAGCTCCTCTAGGGCTTCTAGTGTAAACCGATTGGATACGGCTAAGGAGACCGTGATTTGTGTAGGTATCGCATTCATGGCATATAGGTCCGAAAGATTGACCATAACCGCTTTATACCCCAAATGTTTTAAGGGCATATAACTCAAATCAAAATGAACCCCCTCGACCAGCAGATCGGTACTGATTACGGTTTGTTTGGAGCCATGATCGATGACGGCTGCATCATCTCCTACGCCCAAAAGACTTGATTTATTTTGCAGTTTTATCGTATGGGTTAATGCGTCGATTAATGCAAATTCTCCCAGGGATTCCAAAGGAGTTTTGGTGGTGTTTTTATCTTCAAACATGGCTCAAAAGTAAGGAACCTTAGCTAATTGTTAAAGCCCATAAGTACTTATGTTTTTTTAGTAATTTTAACCAAAAATACACCATGAAATACAAGCCCCTCCTTTTATTCGCTTTTTTCCTTCTTTTAAATTGTACTCCAGATGCTGAGCCAACCTTAAGTATTGACGCTACTGAGATCGATTTGCCTGAGACCCCAAACGAGACCAAAGCTCCCCTAGGATACACCCCTTGTGAAAACGGAATGGCAGGAAATTATCCTTGTCAGGGGTATGACCTTCTTTCACGGGTTACCCTGGATCAGTTTGGCAGCGAATCCGCTAATGACAATTGGGGATGGACAGACCCAGAGACAGGAATCGAATATGTGCTGAACGGTTTGGATGACGGGGTAGGTTTTGTCTCCATTGAAGACCCCGAAAACCCAATATATCTAGGCAAATTACCCACAGCTTCAGAAACCAGTATTTGGAGAGATGTTAAGGTGTACAACAACCATGCTTTTGTGGTTAGCGAAGCTAGGGACCACGGATTGCAGGTATTTGATTTAACAAAACTTAGAGGTCAAACAGAAATTCAAACCTTTGCAGCAGATGCATCGTTAAAAGATTTCGGGAGTGCGCATAATATTGCAATTAATGAAGCCACCGGATATGCTTATGTATTGGGTTCTGAGCTGTACAACGGAGGCCCTGTTTTTATTGATTTATCCGACCCTAAAAACCCCCTTGTAGCAGGTGGTTTTGACGAAGCATCCTATACCCATGATGCCCAAATAGTGATGTATCAAGGACCGGATGAAAATTTTCAAGGAAAGGAACTTTTTTTTGGTAGCAACAGTGATGGGGGGGAAAACAATCGCATTGTAATAGTAGACGTTACCGATAAAAATAACCCTGAGTGGATTCAGTCGATTTCTTACCAAAATGGGGGTTATACCCATCAAGGCTATTTGTCAGAAGACCATCGTTATTTTCTACTAGGGGATGAGTTGGATGAGCTCAATTTTGGATCCCCCACCTCCACAAGAATCTTTGATTTAATGGATCTTACAGACCCCGCTCTTCATCTAAACTATTTTTCAGCAGTCAATGCCATCGATCACAATGGCTACTCTATGGGAGATCAGTTTTTTATAGCCAGCTATACCGCTGGACTTAGAGTACTCGACCTGAGTGGAATTGAGGAAAAACAGGTTGAAGAAATGGGTTATTTTGATACCTATCCCGCTACAAACCGAGCGACGTTTAACGGAGCTTGGAATGTCTACCCCTTTTTTGAAAGTGGGGTGGTTGCTATTAATGATATTGAATCTGGATTATTTTTAGTAAAAGCTTCTCAAAATTAATGCGGTCATTATTCCTAGGATTTCTACTACTAAGTATTTTCGGATGTTCTCTTTCGGAGGATACGGACCCTTATTTTTTACCGGCGGTCCTCGGTGTTTGGGAATTAATCCAAACCTATGGAGGAAGTGAAGAAGACATTGCCCATGGAGTTGAGGTGACTGCAGACGGGGGGTTTATCGTTGTCGGGAATACGCAAAGTGTCGACGGGGACTTTTCGGGTAAATACCGTTCTGGAAGTGATCTTTTTTTGATGAAATTTACTTCAGAAGCCACTTTGGAGTGGACAAAAACCTATGGAGGTTCAGAGGACGACAGAGGGCACGGTGTGGTTCAGCTGGAAGATGGGGGTTATGCAGTAGTAGGTTACAGTAAAAGTAGTGATGGAGATGCAACAGCTAATGAGGGGCAACACGATAATTGGGTGTTTAGAACCGATTCGGTAGGGAATATCATCTGGCAAAAAAGTTTTGGTTTTTTGGGACATGATCACGCCTATAACATTATTGCTACTACAGACGGAGGCTTGTTTTTTAATGGTTTTTTGGATGTTACTTCTGCTGGGGGTGCAGGAGAAGTAGGAAAACAAAGCGCAAAGGGATTGAGGCATGGTGTGGGTGAATTTTGGTGTCACAAAATAGATCTAAACGGAACAATACAATGGAGTAGGTATTTTGGAGGAACTAACAACGACCGATCGTATGACGCCCTGGAGACCACAGCAGGAAATTTTGTCTTAGTCGGAAGTTCGGAAAGTCAAGATTTTGACATCTCCAATCCTAAGGGGAGTTATGACATTTGGATCGTTAGTTTAGATTCAAAGGGGAACCTACTTTGGGAATATTCTTTAGGCGGTAGCGAATACGATATTGGAAAATCCTTGATTGAAACCCAGAATGGAGAACTTCTTATTGTTGGTCAAAGCTACAGTGAGGATAAAGACATCCAAAATCCATTAGGTTCCTCCGATGGAATACTCGCCCGGATGTCTTCTCAAGGAGAGCTGAAGGCCCTACAGAATTTTGGAGACAGTGGATTCGATACGCTTACTGATGTGATTGAAAGACCAGATGGCACCCTGGTGCTGCTGGGCAACAGCAGTTCCTCGGCGAAAGAATCAGAAGCCATGGACAATGATGTTATTCTATACTTCACCCTACCCAATGGGGAATTAATAAGTTCTCATCGAATTTCCGGTCAAGGGCTGGATCTTGGAGAAAAAATTGCAATGACGGAAACCGGCAAAATACTGGTGGTCGGAAGCACCGAAAGCAATTCTGGTCAATTTGAAAATACCCGAGGAAGTAAGGATCTTTTTCTAGCCATTTGGAATTAATTCCTTCAATAGCACATAGTTTAAAACAATAGTAAGTAGCTGTAAATCTTTATAAATACGCTATATTTGCATATTATTTAGATTAATTCTTTATTAGATGATAAAGGTTGCTAAAACAGCGAAAGAAAAAGTTGAAATGCTCATGAAAGAAGAGGGCTTCAACCCCTCCCAAGATTATGTTCGTGTGGGCGTAAAAAGTGGGGGTTGTTCGGGGCTTTCCTACGATCTGAAATTCGATCGTACACTTCAGGGCGACGACAAACTTTTCGAGGACAACGAGGTCAGAATTTTAGTAGACAAAAAAAGCCTACTCTACTTGATCGGCACTACGCTCGAGTATTCTGGTGGACTCAATGGAAAAGGCTTTGTGTTCAACAATCCTAATGCGCAACGGACTTGTGGCTGCGGGGAAAGCTTTTCGTTATAAACAAAGAAAATGGCGTATACTGAAGAAGAATTAAAAAGAGAATTAGAAACCAAAGAATACGAATACGGTTTCTATACGGATATCGATTCAGACACTTTTCCTAGGGGTTTGAACCCAGAGATCATTAGAAAAATTTCTGAAAAAAAGGGCGAGCCCCAATGGATGACCGATTGGCGCTTAAAAGCCTTCGAATCTTGGTCTGAAATGGAAGAACCCGAATGGGCTAACGTCAATTATACCAAGCCTGACCTCCAAAATATCTCTTACTACTCAGCCCCAAAATCAAAACCCAAATACGACAGTTTGGATGAGGTTGATCCGGAATTACTCAAGACCTTTGAAAAGCTTGGAATTTCGTTAGAAGAACAAAAGAAGCTCGCAGGTGTTGCGGTTGATATCGTGATGGACTCCGTTTCTGTAGCGACTACCTTTAAAGAAACATTGGCTGAAAAGGGAATTATTTTTTGCTCTATTTCAGAAGCAATTAAAGAACATCCTGAGCTGGTTAAAAAATACATTGGTAGTGTGATCCCTCCCAAAGACAATTACTACGCTGGGCTAAACAGTGCTGTGTTTACCGACGGTTCGTTTTGCTACATACCTAAAGGCGTTCGCTGTCCCATGGAATTGTCCACCTACTTTAGAATCAATCAAGCAGGAACAGGCCAGTTTGAAAGAACTCTGGTAATCGCTGACGAAGGTAGTTATGTTAGTTACCTTGAAGGGTGTACTGCACCTTCAAGAGATGAAAACCAACTTCATGCAGCCGTGGTGGAACTCATAGCTCTAGACGATGCGGAGATCAAATATTCTACCGTACAAAACTGGTTTCCAGGAGATAAAGAGGGCAAAGGAGGCGTTTTTAATTTCGTTACGAAGCGTGGAATTTGTCACGAACGTTCTAAAATATCTTGGACACAAGTAGAGACGGGATCTGCGGTTACTTGGAAATACCCTTCGTGTATTTTAAAAGGGAACGATTCGGTTGGTGAATTTTACTCCATAGCAGTGACCAACAATTTTCAGCAAGCGGATACAGGAACGAAAATGATTCATCTGGGAAAAAACACCAAGAGTACCATCATTTCTAAAGGAATTTCCGCAGGGAATTCCCAAAACAGCTACCGAGGGTTGGTTCAAGTAGGAGCTAGAGCTAAAAATGCTAGAAACTTTTCTCAATGTGATTCCCTTCTTATGGGGAACGATTGCGGAGCTCATACCTTCCCTTACATAGAAGCTAAAAATAACTCTGCACAAATAGAACACGAAGCTACGACCAGTAAAATTGGAGAGGATCAAATTTTTTACTGCAACCAGCGGGGGATTGACACCGAAAAGGCAATCGCTTTAATCGTAAACGGATTCAGTAAAGAAGTGCTCAATAAACTCCCAATGGAATTTGCTGTAGAGGCACAAAAATTATTAGAAATCTCCTTAGAGGGATCAGTAGGTTAAAAAAATAAGTATGTTAACAATAGAAAATTTACACGCCCAAGTCGAAGGGAAAGCGATTCTAAAAGGAATTGATCTTGATGTAAAAGCGGGTGAAGTACACGCAATAATGGGACCCAACGGTTCAGGTAAAAGTACACTTTCTTCTCTTATAGCAGGAAATGAAGATTATGAAGTGACTCAAGGGAAAATAATACTCAAAGGGAAGGATTTATCAGAGATGGATGCTGAAGAACGCGCCCATGAAGGAATTTTTCTTTCTTTTCAATACCCAGTCGAGATTCCCGGGGTTTCTGTCACGAACTTTATCAAGACGGCCCTCAATGCGAATAGAAAAGCCAAAGGCTTGGAAGACATGCCAGCAAGTGAATTGCTCAAAAAAATTAGAGAAAAAGCCAAGCTTTTGGAAATCGACTCTAAGTTTTTATCCCGCTCCTTAAACGAAGGGTTTTCTGGAGGAGAAAAAAAACGCAACGAAATTTTTCAAATGGCGATGTTGGAACCGGCACTATCTATACTAGATGAAACCGATTCAGGACTAGACATCGATGCGCTAAAAATCGTTGCCAATGGGGTAAATAAGCTCAAAAGTAAAGACAATGCCATCATTGTGATAACCCACTATCAGAGGCTATTGGATTATATCGTGCCGGATTTTGTTCACGTACTTTTTGACGGTAAAATTGTAAAATCGGGCACCAAGGAGCTTGCCCACGAATTGGAAGCCAAAGGATACGATTGGATTAAAGATTTAGCGTCTCATGGAGTTTAAAGAAAAATTAATTTCATCTCATCTCGCTTTTGAAGAAGACCTCTATCAAAACGACCGTGTTGCGCAAGCTAGAGCTTCAGCACTAAAAGTTTTTGAAGAAAAAGGGTTTCCTTCCAAAAAGGAAGAGGCCTGGAAATACACTTCCTTAGAAGCCCTCATTCAAAAGGATTACGCCCTTTTTCCAAAATCCGAAAGCAGTATAGAGCTCAATGAGGTAAAAAAATACTTTTTATACGATACCGATACCTATAAAGTAATTTTTATCGATGGTGTATACAGCCCTTTTTTATCCAATACAACACACGATGGACTCGATGTATGTTTGATGTCAGCGGCACTTTCAAAGCCGAAATACAGGCAACTGATTGACACGTATTTCAATAAAATTGCCCCGGAAGACGATAGCATGACGGCACTTAACACCTCCTACGCTAAGGAGGGAGCCTATATCTACATTCCCAAAAGTGTGGTTGCAGAAAAACCAATTGAAATCATTCATTTTTCTTCTGGTAATGAAACTGCTTTATGGTTGCAACCTCGAAATTTAATCGTAGTAGATGAAAATGCCCAGGTTCAAATCATTGAACGTCATCAAAGCCTTAAAGAGCATCCGGTAGTCACCAATTCTGTGACTGAAATTTATGTGCACCAAAGCGCCTTTTTGGATTACTACAAGTTGCAGAATGACCTTCCCTCTGCTTCTTTGATTGACAATACGTTTATCGTTCAAGAAAAAAACAGTCATGCCAGTGTGCATACCTTTTCTTTAGGGGGTAAATTGATACGTAACAACCTTCGCTATTTTCATAAGGGCGAACATATATTATCTACCCTTAAAGGAGTTACCATCCTACACGACAAACAACATGTAGATCACGCTACATTGGTGCATCACGCTCAACCCAATTGTGAAAGTCATCAAGATTATAAAGGGATTTTTGCGGAGCGTTCGGAAGGGGTATTCAACGGTCAAATACTCGTGGATAAAATTGCCCAAAAAACAAATGCATTTCAACAGAACAACAACATCCTTTTGGATGACAAGGCTACGGTAAATACGAAGCCTCAGTTGGAAATTTTTGCGGATGATGTAAAATGTTCTCACGGATGTACCATCGGACAATTAGATGAAGAAGCCTTGTTCTATTTGAGGTCTAGAGGAATTCCGAAAAAAGAAGCCAAGGCCTTGTTGACCTATGCTTTTGCAAATAACGTATTGGAAAGTGTTCAACTGCCTTCCTTAAAAAAGCGGATCAACGGTCAAATTGCAAAAAAATTAGGAGTTAATCTTGGATTCGAGCTGTAAATGTTTGACCTAACCAAAATCCGAGCTGATTTTCCCATCCTTTCTCGTAAAGTCAATGGTCATCCTTTAGTGTATTTTGACAATGCGGCAACCTCTCAAACCCCCACCCCGGTAATTGAGGTAATAACGGACTATTACACTCGTTTGAACGCCAACATTCACCGAGGGGTGCATACCCTAAGTCAGGAGGCTACAGAAGCGTACGAAGCCGCCCGGGCTACTGTACAACATCATTTTAACGCGGCACAGGCCCATGAAATCATCCTCACGGCTGGAACCACAGAGAGTATTAACTTAATAGCTTCGGGTTATACGAGCTTGTTGACAAAAAACGACGACTTGCTGATTTCGGCTTTGGAACATCACTCCAATATCGTGCCCTGGCAAATGCTTTGCGAGCGAACAGGGGCCCAACTTAAGGTCATTCCCATGACCGAAAAGGGAACCTTGGATATGGATGCCTTCACCAATCTTTTATCGTCAAAAACTGCCCTTGTTTTTGTAAATCACGTATCCAACGCTTTAGGAACAGTAAACCCGATTGAACAAATAATTCGACAGGCACATGAGGTAGGTGCGGAAGTACTCATAGACGGTGCCCAAGCCTGCCCCCATATAAAACCTGATGTTCAGGCGTTAGACGTAGATTATTATGTGACCTCTGCCCATAAATTATGCGGCCCGACAGGTGTTGGAATGCTTTACGGTAAAGAGGCTCTGCTCAATAAGTTACCTCCTTATCAAGGGGGAGGCGAGATGATTGCCACGGTTACTTTTGAAAAAACCACCTATGCTGATCTGCCGCATAAATTTGAAGCGGGTACTCCAAATATAGCTGGAGGAATAGCTTTTGGGGCTGCTTTAGACTATATGAATGCCATAGGCTTTGATCAGATTGCTGCCTATGAGGCAGAGTTATTGGACTATGCGACTAAGGCACTAAAACAAATTCCTGGAGTGAGAATTTATGGAGAAGCTGAGGAAAAAACAGCCGTACTTTCATTCAATGTAGAAGGGATTCATCCCTATGACATTGGAAGTATATTGGATAAAATGGGAATTGCAGTACGCACAGGACACCATTGCGCCCAACCCATCATGGATTTTTATCAAATTCCTGGAACGGTAAGGGCCTCCTTTTCTTTTTACAACACCCAAGAGGAGATCGACCGAATGGTAGAAGCACTTCAGAAGGCCATACTCATGTTGCAATAAATTAATACATTTAAACATGGAAAGCATTGCGGAAAAACAACAAGAGATCATCGAAGAGTTTTCGTTATTTGAAGACTGGATGCAGCGCTACGAACACATGATTGATCTCGGGAAATCACTCCCACTAATAGCTGAGGAGTACAAAACAGAGGACAATATCATCAAGGGTTGCCAGAGTAAGGTATGGGTACACGCCACCTTAGAAGGCGATCAGTTGGTATTTACTGCAGACAGTGATGCAATCATCACTAAGGGGATCATAGCAATTCTAATACGTGTTTTTTCGCATCAACACCCTAAAGCCATTTTAGACGCGGATACCGATTTTATTGATCAAATTGGATTAAAAGAACATTTATCACCCACACGTGCCAACGGTTTGGTTTCAATGATCAAACAGCTTAAAATGTACGCAGTGGCTTATCAAACTCAACTGAATTAGACCCAATGTCAGACACACTCGATACCGGAGCCCTAGGCGAAAAAATTGTCAATGTTTTAAAAACCATTTACGATCCAGAAATTCCCGTTGATATTTATGAACTTGGATTGATTTATGACGTATTTGTCAATGAAGATTCAGAGGTTAAAATATTAATGACCTTAACAACCCCGAACTGCCCAGTTGCAGAATCTTTACCCATGGAGGTAGAGGAAAAAGTAAAATCTCTAGACGAAGTCAAAAGCGCTGAAGTAGAAATTACTTTTGACCCCCCTTGGACTCAAGACTTGATGAGTGAAGAAGCCAAGTTAGAATTGGGAATGCTTTAATCGATGAGTGCTGCTATAATCAATAAAGTCGCAAACAGCCCACTGGTCAATATTGATCTGGAGGAATGGACCCCTCAAGGACCAAGGGTCGTGGTTGATTTAGCACTTTGGTTGGAGCAAGGAGTCCTTCTCAGAGAAAAACCTTTTAGAGAAGCGTTAAAGCAAGAGGACTGGAAAAAATTTCAAGAGCACTACGTGGCGATTCACTGTACTTCAGATGCCATTCTACCCGCATGGGCAGCTCTCTTAGTGACCAGTTATTTACAACCCTATGCAAAAGAGATTGTCCTGGGTACGCTGGCAGATTTAGAACGACATTTGTTTGCAAAAGTAATTGCAGAACTGGATTTAACTCCCTTTAAAAACAAGCCTTTAATGATTAAAGGATGTTCAGATCCAAACCTACCAGAGGATGCGTATATTCAATTGATCCAACGATTGCAGCCCGTTGCAAAAAGTTTATTTTACGGCGAAGCCTGTTCTTCCGTACCTTTATGGAAGGCAAAAAACAAGCGTGAAGGCTGAAACTCAAAAAATTCTAATCCTTAGCTATTACTGGCCTCCCTCAGGGGGTTCGGGGGTTCAACGCTGGATGTATTTTGCAAAATATTTAAAAGTATTGGGCTGGGAGCCTATCGTGGTGACGGTGAACGAAACGAAAGCTTCCTACCCTGTATTGGATCCGACCTTGCAGCAGGAGGTAGAAGGAATACGGACCCTTAAAACAAACACTACTGAACCTTTGCGATGGTATGCTCGCCTTACCTCCGACAAAAAAACGCCAAGCTTTCCTCAGGGTGAAGTAAAAAGGGAGCGTATTACAGAGAAGTTAGCAGCTTTTATCCGGGGTAATTTTTTTATTCCCGATGCCCGAAAAGGTTGGGGGCCGCATGCACTTAAAGCGGCAAAAAAAGTAATTCTTCAAGAGGGAATTACAAAAGTGATTACAACCGGCCCTCCCCATTCTACCCACTTGGTAGGTCTACACTTAAAAAAAGAACTTAGAATCAAATGGTGGGCGGATTTTAGAGATCCTTGGACGGATATTTTCTACAATACTTTTCTCTACAGAACCGCTTATGCACGCCAAAAAGATCAAACTTTAGAAAAAGAAGTTTTACAACAAGCCGATGGAATACTGACTACTTTAGCAGGGGAATTTCATGAAAAATTACAAACCAAAGCTCCCCATCAACAATTTGTTGCCCTGCCCAACGGATTCGATGAAATGCTAATGAAGAATACCCCGGCCGCTCCCAAAAAAGCGAAATTTCATATTGTATTTACCGGTTTATTGACCCAAAATCAGGATTTTACCTCAATTGTAGAGGCGATTCATCACGTTTCTAAAAGCCATAAAATTTATTTTTCTTTGGCGGGAACGATAGACCCTAAAATCGTTTCACAGCTAAAAACTCAGCTGCCAAAGGTTGCGGTTGACTTTCGTGGATATTTGTCTCACGCTCAAGCCATAGCCTTGATGAAAAGCGCAGATGTGTTGTTGAATTTTATTTTTAAAGGAGCCGAAACACAAATGATTTCGGGAAAATTATTGGAATATATGGCTTCAGAAGTACCGATAATTTCAATAGGAAATCCCAATTCCCTGTCGGGTCAATTGCTTGCCCAAGGAAGCAACTCTTGGATGATTGCTCCAGAGGACAAAAAGGAAATAGAAAAAAAATTCACCTTGCTCTTGAATCAAAAAAACACTAAAAATAAACTGCCACAGTTAAACCAATGGAGCAGAAAAGCCATTACACAGCGATTGATTGAGGAGGTATTGCTAACGTCCGATTAAGCCTTCATTACAATTTGAAGCAAAGGGGGGTTACCGTACTTTTTGGAACTCAAATTCGTACACCACTAGACTGTCTTTTTCATATCCGGTTAGGGTTCTTCTGTAGTGTTCCTCAGAAAGAAATTCGTAGGTCACTTGGTAAGGGTTTTTGTAGTCTTTGTTTTCAAAAATGAGTTTGTTTTCTTCCGTGAGGACGGATTTAAAAATTTTAGGATTGGCGTTTTTTATTACGCTAAAAAGAATAAGCTCTTCGTCTACTTTTAGTATCTGAGTCTTTGCTGTATAGGTGGTATCGTTTTCTTCTATGTAATACCCCTGCTGTTGCATCCAACCTTCGCTTCCCAGTTTCCATTCCTCATGCAGTTCGCCATTGAAAGCTGTTGCCCTCCATTTTCCCGACAATTTTGTGTCGAGATGAAGTTGCGAAAGAAGCGTATTGGTTTCTCGGCAAGCGGTCAGCAACAGAATTAAAAAAAATACGTGTAGCGTTTTCATAGGCATCATGTTTAAATCTTCTCCGTGAAGTGCATATTTAAAAGTTCTATAGAAGAGTGGTTTGATTACTACAGATTGGGGCTTTTGGTCTTATTAAGGTATGAATTTATTCGTACAGTTTTTTTTGTTTAATGTATTCCCAACTTTCTTCAGGGATGTAGGCACTCATGTCGGTTCCCTTTTTTAGTTCGGCTCTGAGTTGTGATGAGGAAATTTCGTATTGCTCAGCCCTTACCCAGTGGATTTTGGGATGATTTTGAAAGGCGGCAGGGATTGTACGATTGTTGTGTTTTCTAGGATAAACATAAAGACGGTACTCGGCTAAAATTTTATCGTAATCTTTCCAGTTTTTGAATGTTGAAATGATGTCTTCTCCGAGCAGTAATACGAAAGTTTGATTTGGATGTAGTTTTTTTAATTCACAAAGAGTCGTGTAAGTATAGTTCGGTTTGGGAAGCGAAAATTCAAGGGTACAGACTTCCAGATTTGGGTTTCCCTTTACGGCTCTATTGATCAATTCTAACCTCAGCTGATCGGGCAGTATGTTGGCATCTTTTTTAAAGGGATTTTGAGGAGTTAGCACAAACCAGACCTTGTCTACATCTGTTTCCTTGGCAAAATAGTTTGCCAGCTGAAGATGCCCTTTATGAATGGGATCAAAAGTCCCAAAAAACAAGCCAATTTTTTTCACGGCGTAAAGGTAGGGATTCCTCTAGGATTCTATGAAATCAACCACTATTTGGAGGGCTTCTTTTTTAGCCGTCTCCAGGTCGTCATTGATCAAGATATGATCAAATTTAGGTGCAAATTCCATTTCTAACGCAGCCTTAGCTAACCGTTTTTGGATGGTTTCTTCGCTGTCTGTTGCCCTTGAACGCAGGCGATTTTCCAAAACAGCAACTGAGGGAGGCTGTACAAAAACAGCCAGAGTGTTTTGGGGATATTTGTGTTTGATGGTCAAGCCGCCTTTTACATCAATATCAAAAAGAATGTGTTTTCCTTCTTTCCAGAGTCGATCTACTTCGGCATGAAGGGTGCCGTAAAAGAGATTAGCATATACCTCTTCATATTCTAAAAAAGCATCCGCTTTGATTTTCGCCTGAAACTGATCGGGAGTCAAAAAGTGATAATCGATTCCGTTTTGCTCTTTGCCCCGCGGTGCTCTTGAGGTTGCTGAAATAGAAAATCCGAGGGGTAGTTGCTGAGAAAGCAGGTGGTGTACCAGGGTTGTTTTACCGCTTCCGGAGGGTGCTGAAAACACAATGAGTTTTCCTGTTTTCAACTACAATACGTTTAATAATTGTTCTTTGATCTTTTCCAACTCATCTTTCATCTGCACCACAATTTTCTGTAACGCTGCATGATTCGCTTTGGATCCTATAGTATTGATCTCCCGACCCATTTCTTGGGCGATAAAACCTAATTTTTTACCTACAGGATCGTCGCTCTTCATTATTTTTTTAAAGTAGTCCAAGTGATTTTTTAAACGGACTTTTTCTTCAGTAATGTCAAATTTTTCTAAATAAAAAATAAGCTCTTGCTCAAATCGGTTGGCATCGATCTCAATTTTTAAATCGGCAAGCGCCTCTCTTAATTTGAGTTCAATTTTTTGATTCCGTTCCGGGTCCACTTTTTTTACTTCTTCAAGGTGGTTTTCGATTAAGTTAATTCTATGGATAAACTCCTTTTCAAGTTCGGCTCCTTCATCGGATCGGTACTTGTTAAGGTCGGTAATAACACTTTCCAACAGTTTAAAAACAACCGCTTTTTCTTCTTCTTCAAGCCCATCACGATCAGCACTCAGCGTATCGGGTAGGCGCATGGCTAGAGCCAATCGCTCGCTTGAAGTAGCATCACCTAAGTCCTTTAATTGTTCCATGTAAGCACGAACCACTTGTGTATTGATCTTGGTAGGGGCATTTTGTCCGTTAAATTCAACAAACAAGCTCAAATCAATTTTCCCACGAAACATTTTCGTAGCCAGACGTTTGCGAATTTCAGTATCAAGTTCTCTCAAATAAGAGGGGGTTCGCAAGTTGACGTCTGCGTTTTTACTATTTAAAGCGCGGATTTCTATGCTGATGCGTTTGTCCTCCCATTGGGTTTCTTTTTTTCCGTAACCCGTCATGGACCTTATCATACCCTGATTTTATTATAGTTTTCTAATCTTAATGTTTCTAAAGGAAACTTTATCGCCGTGATCCTGTAAGCCTATTTTTCCGGATTTAAATTTTCCAAAACGTTTGAAATTACAATCGTCGTTGAATTTTGAATTAGAAACCAAGGCATCCCACTCAGGACCGCTTAAAGGAAATTCAACAATTTGAGTTCCGTTCAATGCGACACTTCCCTGATTTTTGTTGTGGTCAATAGTGAGAATCATATGGTTCCATTGCCCCGCAGGATTGCAGACATCTTTGGAAGGTTGTACCAGATCGTAGAGGGCTCCGGCTTGATGAAACTTTGGATTGGCTTTTGCATCAGGATGGCGTTCGTTGTCTAACACCTGAATTTCAGGTCCTGTAGAATAGGGCTTGTGGTGGGATTCGCCTTCTTGGACACCCCAAAATATACCGCTGTTTCCCCCTTCAGAAATGTTCCACTCAAGAGACAATTCAAAACTTTCGTACACTTCATCGGTGACAAGGTCGTGAATGTAATCTCCCTGCTGACGCAGTTCAGGATCGAAAGTCAACACCCCATTTTGGGCCGTCCAAATAGGCGTTACTCCTTTTCTGTTAAAGCGATGCCAACCAGTTAAGGTTGATCCATCGAATAAGGATTCCCAGGCTTCTTCGGTTTCGTGTGGGGTTGGCAAAGAGCCAGCAGTGAGCAGTCCCAGGGCAAGGACAGACAACATTATTTTTTTCATACTACAGATTTAGAATATTTTTCAAAAATTGATCATCCACAGACCCACCCGCGAAATCATCAAAGGTTTTTTGAGTCGCTTCAATGATGTGTTGTTGAATAAACGGTGCTCCTTCACGGGCTCCTTGCTCTGGACTTTTAATGCAACATTCCCATTCCATTACTGCCCATAGGTCACAGCCGTATTCGGTTAGCTTGGTAAAGATGGTTTTAAAATCAATTTGTCCGTCTCCTGGAGAGCGATACCTTCCTGCACGGTCGATCCAATCTCCATACCCCCCAAAGGCTCCTTTTTTACCGTTGGGTTTAAATTCAGAATCTTTGACGTGGAAAGACTTGATAAATTCGTGATAATGGTCTATGTATTCGATATAGTCAAGCTGTTGCAATACAAAGTGGCTTGGATCGTAAAGAATATTCACGCGTTTGTGATTACCAGTAGCTTCCAAAAATCGTTCGAAGGTTACACCATCGTGGAGGTCTTCACCGGGGTGTATTTCATAACAAACATCAACCCCGTTGTCATCAAATACATCTAGTATGGGTTTCCAACGTTTGGCCAATTCTTTAAATCCGAGCTCTACTAAACCGTTGGGACGTTGAGGCCAAGGATGCCAAGTATGCCAGAGCAGGGCCCCTGAAAAAGTAGCGTGGGTTTTAAGTCCCAAGCGTTTGCTTGCAAGGGCTGCTTTTTTCATCGTTTCTACCGCCCATTCTGTACGTGCCTTAGGATTATTTCTAAGCTTTTCTGGTGCAAAATTATCAAACATCAGGTCATAGGCGCTGTGAACCGCTACCAATTGCCCCTGAAGGTGGGTAGAAAGTTCGGTAATTTCCAACCCATAGGAATTGATTTTTCCTTTGAGCTCGTCACAATAGGTCTGGCTTTCAGCAGCTTGATCGAGATCGATTAAAAAATGTTCCCAAGTAGGGATTTGTATCCCTTTATACCCCAAGTCTGCAGCCCATTTACACATGCCATCTAGGGTGTTAAAGGGAGCTTTGCTATCGACAAATTGAGCGAGAAAGATCCCGGGTCCTTTTATTGTTTTCATTGATTTTCCAGGCTGAGCCATACGTTTCCATTTTTATGTGATTCAACAACTTTTTCAATAAAGAGCATTCCTCTAACCCCATCGTTCATGGTTGGATACTCTCCGTCAAATGATTTTTCATTTCGAAGGGCTTTTGCTACCCCTTTGTAGATGTTACCCATAGCATCAAAAATTCCTTCGGGATGACCTCCAGGAAGTTTAGTTCCGTCTTGTGCAACTGCAGAAGCATAGGCATTACCCGGCTTGATAACTCTGCGTGGTTCGTCATCTTTTAAGTGGTAAAGAAAGTTCGGATTTTCCTGTTCCCAACGGAAGGCTCCTTTTCTGCCATAAACGGCAACGGTCAATCCATTTTCCTCACCCGTAGCGATTTGGCTGGCTCGAATTACCCCCTTTACCGTATCTGAAAAACGGACTAAAACAGTACCGTCAATATCGAGGGTATTGTCTTCGTAAAGCGTATTTAAATCAGCGAGTATCGACTTCACTTCCATGCCTGTAAGGTATTCGGTCATTTGGAAAGCATGGGTTCCGATATCTCCTATACAAGAACTAATTCCTGCTTTGGTAGGATCCAAACGCCACACGGTTTTGCGAACTTCTGGATCGTGGATGACCGGATTAATCCAACCTTGGTAATATTGCACATCTACCTTGTGAATTTCTCCCAGTTCTCCCTGAGCAATCATATGCTTCATATGGCGGACCATGGGATAACCCGTATAGGTGTAAGTTACCGCAAAAATAGCGTTGTTAGCTTTTTGAAGTGCTTCCAATTCTTTGGCTTCAGCATAGGTAGTAGTCAACGGTTTTTCACAAATCACATGGAAACCATTTTCAAGTAGCTTTTTAGCCATGGGGAAATGCAAAAAGTTGGGCGTAAGCACGGAAACCACTTCGATTCGCTCCTCTTTTGGTTTTTTAATTTCTTCTGCAATAAAGGTGTCAAAATCGATATACACTCTTTGGGTGTCTACACCAATTTGTTCAGCAAATTTTATGTTTTCTTCATAAATAGGATTGAAAACACCTCCTACAATTTCATAACGGTCGTACATATTTGAGGCAACACGGTGAAGCACTCCAATCAAAGAGTCTCCTCCACCTCCTAATACACCTAGTCTGATTTTACTCATGTTGATTTTATTTTGATGGGTTGATTTTTAAAAGAAACTAAAAATAAGATTAAAATAACAAAAGAAAAAATGGCGGGTTGAATCCATATTTCTTTCCAAAAATGTCCGCTTTCACTTACGTACTGATCTGTCAGCCAGCCCGCAAGTCGAAAACCGATAAGCATTCCAAATCCATAGGTGGCTAAGGTAATGAGTCCTTGGGCAGCGCTTTTGTATTGCGCTCCTGCTTTAAAGTCGGTGTAAATTTGGCCTGAAACAAAGAAGAAATCATAACAAATACCGTGTAATATAATACCGAATAGCAACATCCACACCTGCTGTCCTGCATCTCCATAGGCAAACAAAAGATACCGCAGCCCCCAAGCCAATACTCCAAAAATCAGTACTTTTTTAAGACCAAAGCGATTCAAGAATAGGGGGAGTAACAAGAGAAAGAAAACCTCTGAAATCTGACCTAAAATCATTTTGGAAGCAGCGGCTTGCATCCCAACTTCGTTTAAAAATTGATTGGCGTGTTGGTAATAAAACGCCAAAGGAATACAAACCAATACGGACGCTATAAAGAAAATCAAATAACTCCGGTCTTTAAACAACACCAATGCATCTAATCCTAAAATGGACCTTAAATTTACTTTTTCGCCTCTTTTTACTTTCGGAGGGGTATTGGGCAGGAAAAAACTATAAACACCGAGCATTGCAGAGGCAAGTGAGGTCATGTAAAAGGTATAGGTTAACAACTGACTACTTTCCCATGCAAAATATCCGATGCTTAATCCGGCTATAATCCAGCCAAGACTTCCTAACACCCGTATGGGTGCAAATTCTTTCGAAGGATTGTCCATTTGATGAAATGCAATGGCATTGGCCAACGAAAGGGTAGGCATATACAAAAGCATATAGCCCAATATAAAGGGGTAAAAACTGGAAAAACTCTCAGAAGCACCAGCAAGATATAAGAGTACCGCGCCTACCAGATGAAGTATTCCAAGAATTTTTTGAGCGGCAAAATACCGATCTGCAATCAGTCCGATAATAAAGGGTGCAATGATGGCGCCTATAGACTGGGTTTCATAAGCCATGGCCAGCTGACCTCCACTTGCATCAAACCGTTGAGACAAAAAGGTTCCCATGGTAACAAACCATCCTCCCCAAATAAAAAATTCAAGAAAAAATAAAAACGAAAGCTGAACTTTGGTGTTGAACTTCATTATGGAAGAGTAGATCCAATTTTTTCAAGTAGTTTTTTAGTAGCGATAATTCCCTCCTCTTCGGATAGGCGATCGCCTTCGTATTCAACTCCGACAAATCCTTTGTAATCGGCATCTTTTACAATTTTAAGCAAACGCTCATAATCCAAGGTAGTTTCGTTTCCTTCCGGGTCGAAGTTGTAAGATTTGGCACTTACGCCAAAAGCTTTGACGATCATTTCGGAAACCCCTTTGTAGGGATCGTAAAATTCTTTACAACTGCCATCAAACAAAGATCCGTAGCCTTCTTCTGCAATACAGAAATTTCCAAAATCAGGAAGCGTACCGCAGTTGGATTTCCCTGTTCCGTTTATCACTCGCATCAGTACAGGTATGTTGGAACTCAAACGCCCGTGATTTTCGACAATAACATTGATGTCTTTAGCTTCTGCATAGTCAGCCAAATCGGTTAAACTAAGAATGGAATTGGCCACCCATTTTTCTGGATCGTTTTCCCCAAAAAGGTTTAAACGGACGGCACTACAGCCCATTTGGCTTGCAGCGTCAATCCAAAGTTTATGATTGGCAATGGCTTGTTGTCGCAGCGTTTCGTCAGAGCTTGCAAGGTCGCCTTCCGAATCAATCATGATCAAAACATTTTGCAATTTATACTGTTCTGCCAGGCGGTTGTTTTTTTCTACAAAAGCAGCAATTGCCGCTTCTTTATCCTCACTGTTCATGACATCCGGGTAAAGCTGATTCACATACTCTAACCCCTGAAAACCAAGTTCGTTGGCAAGTCGTGCAAATTCATAAGGAGATACCCCTCCGGTTCGAAAACTCTTATTAAACGACCATTGGGCTAAGGATAATTTAAAAAATGGCTCAGAAGCTGGGGTTGGTTTTTTAGGATTTTGGCAAGAAAAAAAGAAAGTTAGAAGGGTTAGGGAAATTAAAAATCTCATTGTTTGATGTATTTGGTTTTTGTAAAAATTAAACGATTTCAAATGCGTCTTGTCTAAATTATTTAAAACGCTAAGGCCTTTACAAAAGACCTTAATCTGACTTAAATATATCTATATTAGTTAGAATTAAAACTAAAAATATCTATATTTGGTTTTACTTCAATAAAAAAAACAAACTAAATGGAGATAAACTATGATGCTATTGTTGTTGGAACCGGTGTCAGCGGGGGATGGGCAGCAAAAGAATTGTGTGAAAACGGACTCAAAACTCTGGTTCTAGAAAGAGGGAGAATGTTAAAACACATCGAAGATTATACAACCATGAACGATGACCCATGGGACTACAAACACGGAGATGTCATCACGGAAGAAATTAGAAAACAACAACCCAAGCAGAGTAGAACGGGCTACGTAAATTCCGAGTCGTCAAAGCATTTGTTTGTCAATGATTTAAAACATCCCTACAGTGAAACCAAACCCTTTAACTGGATTCGAGGATATCATGTAGGTGGGCGTTCGCTTACCTGGGGACGACAGTCTTATCGACTTACAGATTTTGATTTTGAGGCCAATGCCAAAGATGGAATTTCGATTGATTGGCCTATACGATACAAAGATCTAGCCCCTTGGTACCACCACGTGGAAGAGCATATTGGAGTAAGTGGAGAAAATTTAGGATTGCCTCAATTTCCTGACGGGAACTACTTAAAACCCATGGAGTTGAACTGTGCTGAAGATATTTTTAAGGGAGCCATCAATTCAAAATACAACGATCGAGTAGTTACCATTGGACGAGTAGCCCACATTACAGAAGGAACCAAACCCGGGGCAGGGAGAATCAACTGCCAATACAGAAACCGGTGTAGAAGAGGATGTCCGTTTGGATCGTACTTTTCAAGTAACTCTTCTACCCTACCTATGGCAGAAGCCACTGGTAATATGACACTCAGACCTAATTCGGTGGTGCATGAAGTTATTTATGATGCAGCAACCAAACGTGCCTCAGGGGTACGTGTCATTGATGCAGAAACCAAAGAAGTATTTGAATTTAATGCGAAAGTTATTTTCTTATGCGCTTCTGCAATTGCTTCGACTTCAATTTTGATGCAATCCAAATCAGATCGTTTTCCTAACGGTATGGGGAATGACTCAGGCGAATTAGGACACAACTTGATGGATCACCACTTCCAGGTGGGGGCTCAAGGCTCGGTAGAAGGACTTCAAGACAAGTATTTTACAGGAAGAAGACCGAACGGAGTTTACATCCCCCGATTTAGAAATATTGGAGGGGCTACCGATCAGAAAGACTTTGTCCGTGGATATGGCTACCAAGGTGGTGGAGGTAGAGGCGGATGGTCCTCATCAGTGGCAGAGCTTGGTTACGGTGCCGGATTTAAAGAAGCCATCACCCAACCGGGAGATTGGTCTATGGGTCTGACTGGTTTTGGAGAAACTTTACCCTACCACGACAACAAGATGACCCTAGATTACAACAATCTGGATGAATGGGGCCTTCCTACCGTAAACTTTGATGCAGGCATCAAAGAAAACGAATTCAACATGCGTAAGGACATGATGCAACAAGCTGCAGAAATGCTGGAAGTTGCTGGAGTAAAAAACATTCGTACCTATGACGCTCCGTATATCTTAGGAAACGGAATTCATGAAATGGGAACCGCAAGAATGGGTCGTGACAGAAAAACTTCTGTACTGAATAAGCACAACCAAATACACGACGTACCTAATGTGTATGTTACCGATGGTGCTGCGATGACCTCAGCTGGAAACGTAAATCCGTCCTTGACCTATATGGCATTGACGGCACGAGCAGCGAATCATGCAGTTGAAGAATTGAAAAAAATGAACCTTTAATTTACTAAGTAAAATGGATAGAAGAAAAGCCTTAAAAAATATTGGAACAGGATTTGGTGCAATTGCAGTAACTCCTACAGTAGTGAGTTTATTTCAAAGTTGTCAGTCAGCTCCGAGCTATGCTCCTGCTTATTTTAGTTCCGCTGACTTTGATAAAATTTCACAATTGATGGAACTCATCATTCCTCCAACCGATATTCCTGGAGCGATTGAGCTAAAACTTCCTGAATTTACCGATGGCTACATCGCTGCGGTTTGGGACAAAGAAAGACAAGCAAGCTTTGCCGAGGGGTGGAACGCATTTTTATCAGCAAGCGCCGAAATCTCAGGGAAAGGAGTTAATCAAATGAACGCCTCTGATTGGGATGCCGTACTTGCTAAATACCTGAAACCGGGAAGTGAAATTTCTGATGCTGAAAAACCAGCGGCTGCATTTGCAAGCCAATTGAGAAGCCTTACGGTCAATGCCTTTAAAACCAATGAATTTATTGGAGAAAACGTATTGGCCTACGCTCCAGTTCCAGGAGAGCAAAGAGGCTGTGTAGACCTGATGGAGGCTACCGGAGGAAAAGCGTGGTCTTTATAAGGCTCTGAGGTATTCGCTAATCGCGCGTGCCTCCTCCTCGCTCAAATTCTGATTGAGCATCATTACGTTATTGTATTCTTTAAGCAGGGCTTTAGCAATAGGGTCCTGCTTTAACATTTCTGTTGGGTTCAACAGCAAATTCATTACCCATTCTGGACTTCTTCGTTCGTAGATTCCCTTTAATGCAGGCCCGATAAGTTTTCGTTCCGGCATGTGGCAAGCAGTACATTTTTGCTTGAAAGCATTTTCACCTTCAACAACCAAGTTTTGATTTATATCTTGGCTAAAATCCACCGAAGTGATGGGTCCTATCCCTTTATTTTCAAGATCAACCGGTACAGATGAACCCGATGTAGCTGTTGTTTTTTTAACTTCTTTTTGAGTTCTGTTGTATTCAAATTCTTTCTTTTTTTCTTCCTTAGAGCCGCAACTTACAAGAATGGATAGCAAAAGAATAGTAAAGATGTTTTTCATGAAAATAAATTTTGCTAAAAATAGAAAAAGAATAGCTTTATAAAAAATTGAAAGATGTTTTTAAAAGAATTTGAAATCCGATGGAATGATTTGGATGCCAATAGGCATTTGGCAAACGTTTCGTATTTGAGTTATGCCAGTGAAACGCGAATGGCCTATCTCAACCACATTGGATTGACCCACAAAGACCTGCACAAAGAAGCCATTGGCCCCATCGTTTTTAATGAAGCACTCTTTTACTTTAAGGAGGTGCTGCCAGACGAAACGATTCGTGTTTCATTTGAATTAGACGGATCTAGTGAAGACGGTACTTTTTTTTCCTTTGTACATAATTTCTATAATGAAAAAGGTCAAAACGTTGCCCGCTGCGAAATGATGGGTGCCTGGATGAATCTTCTTACGAGAAAATTGACCCCTTTACCACAAGATTTTTTAAATCGTTTTGAGGAAACCCATAAAACTACTACCTTTAAAATACTCACTGCTGCAGATACTCGAAAACACGGCAGAAGCCCACAAGACTTAAAATAAGTACCATGAACTGTATTAAATACCTCCCCGTACTCATCTTCCTATTCTCAAGCTATTTCTTAGCGGCACAAGAGGAAGTAACTATTCAGAAAACCTATACCCAGGCGACCCAAAAACTGCTCAAGAATAAAAAAATTAAAGCAGCTTTTCAACGTATAGAACACTTGGATCCGATCACCTTGGAACGCCATATCGAGTTGACCGAAATAGAAGCCCCCCCTTTTAAAGAGGATAAACGCGCTCAAGTTTTTGCGGACTATATGAACACCTTAGGCATGGACAGCGTATGGATTGATGAAGTAGGAAATGTGTTAGGGCTGCTAGAAGGGACTCAGGGAAAACGAACCGTTGCACTGGATGCGCATTTGGACACAGTGTTTCCAGAAGGGACGGAGGTCAAAGTACGCATTCAAAACGACACCCTTTACGCTCCTGGAATCGGAGACGATACGCGTGGGTTGAGCATGTTACTCACCATTTTAGAAACCATAAAAACAGAACAAATTCAGCCAAAGGACAACCTCCTTTTTGTCGGCTCTGTGGGAGAGGAAGGCTTGGGCGATCTCAGAGGAGTAAAACATCTGTTCCGCTCTGGAGGACCAAAAATTGACAGTTGGATTGCTATAGACGGAGGTGCTATAGGGAGAGTCAATTCGAAGGCCTTGGGCTCGTATCGCTATCGGGTTACATTTAAAGGCCCTGGAGGGCACTCCTGGGGAGCTTTTGGACTGGCAAATCCACATCACGCCTTGGGTGAGGCCATCAGTACTTTTGTTAAAGTAGCCGATTCCTATACCAGTGAAGGCCCCAAAACAAGTTATAATGTTGGAGTGATTTCTGGAGGGACCTCCATCAACTCCATTCCTTTTGAATCCGTTATGGAAATCGATATTCGATCGATTGATCCAAAACGCTTAGACGTCATGGAGGGATATCTGAGTACCGCTGTGGAAGAAGCCTTAGCGCATCAAAATAAAATCAAAAGACAGGGGCCAGAACTTACCGTACGTATCGACAAAATAGGAAATCGCCCCTCCGGAGAACTTTCGGAAAAGCTGCCCCTGATACAACGAACGCTTGCTGCCACTCAGGCGTTTGGAGTACAGCCCTACTTGACAAGAGGCTCTACCAACTCCAACATTCCGATCGCAAAAGGAATTCCAGCCGTTACTATTGGTCGGGGGGGTGATGGAGGTAAGGCCCATTCCTTAGCCGAATGGTGGACGAATAAAGAAGGACATAAAGCCATTCAATTGGCCTTATTGATTCTTCTTATGGAGTCGGGGATGGAGTAGTTTTGGTTACTTTTTTGGAAACCAAATAAACCCCCAAAAAAACCAATAGGCAAGCACTGATTTTTACTCCATCTAAAACATCATTTCCAGTAATCACCGCATAAAGGATGGTAATTAAGGGTTGCAAATAGGTAAAAGCGCCGATGGTAGTTGCAGGTAGACTTTTCAGTGCATATAAATTCAATAAATAGGTTAAAAAAGTGGTGCCTAAAACGACAAATGCCATCCTCCAAATGGCTTCGAAAGGCAAGCTACTCCAGGATACGGCTTTAAACTCGCTTAGGGTCACGGGCAAGGTCATGACCACCCCTGCCAAAAACATCCACTTCATAAGGGTTATCGTACTGTACTTCTGAGTAAGGGGTTTTACAAAAACTAAATAAGCCCCAAAGCTCGTAGAATTGATCAAGAGGAGTGCATTTCCTAAAGTCACATTGGGGGCATTAGTAACTTCAGCGGTATTTCCGTACAAAACCAAAAGCAAGGCCCCTGTAAATCCCATAAGGATACCTAAAAACATTATGGGAGTGAGTTTTTCTTTGAGGAAAAAAGCAGATAACACCAAGATGATGATGGGAGTAAGGGTTACGATTACTCCACTGTTGATAGGCGTTGAAAGTTGTAATCCCTTAAAAAACATGAGCATGTTGATGCACATTCCTAAAAAAGCAACCCCCAGTATACGAGGATAATCTTTGCGGTCAATTTTTTCTTTTGGGGTAAAAATACTCAGCGCCCAAAACAAGGCGGACGCCCCCAACACACGAAGCAGTATAAAACCAAACGGTCCTATATAATGGGGCATGATTACTTTTGCTATGGTATGATTTAACCCATAAATAGTAGTAGCACCAAAAGCCGCCAGCAAGGCTAAAATCCTATGATTCATCCAAAAATACTTTTGCCGCCTCGATTACTTTAGGACTGTTGCCGATAAAAATAGTATCGTCCACCACTAAAACAGGGCGCTTTAAAAAAGTATAGTGTTCTAGCAGTAGCGTACGGTAGTCGGCATCTTCTAAAACTTGATTCTTTAAATCTCTTTGTTTGTAGCGTTGGGCACGTTTGTTAAACAAGGCCTCATAGCTTTGGGTAAGCGAGTACAATACCTCTAATTGAGGAGCTGTGAGGGGATGATTTTTAAGGTCTATAAGGTCGATAGAAGCATCCAAAGGGAGGGCCTTCATAATACGTTTACAGGTATCGCAACTGCTTAAATAGTAAAATACACGCATAAGGAAGCTTGTTGAGTTGCAAAGAAAAATCATTTTATTGAAAAACAGAGGGTTTGTGTAAAATCAAATACCTTTGCAGCGTACAATTTAGCTGAAGATGAAGGATAAGCTGCATTTTAATAGTCAAACAATTCACGGAGGTCAAGAGCCGGATAAGGCCTACGGAGCTGTAATGCCTCCCATATACCAAACCTCTACTTACGCTCAAACCACACCTGGAGGACATAAAGGATTTGAATACAGCCGAACGCACAATCCAACCAGACAAGCGTTGGAGCGCGCTCTAGCTAGTATAGAAGCTGGGGAATTTGCTTTTGCTTTTGGTTCTGGATTAGCAGCCATGGATGCTGTGTTGAAGCTATTAAAGCCTGGGGATGAGGTCATCTCTACCGATGATTTATACGGAGGCTCTTACCGACTGTTCACTAAAATTTATGAGGATTTTGGAATCCATTTTCACTTTGTCAACATGGCAAGTACCGATGCCCTCAACGCAGCTATAAACGAAAATACACGTATGGTTTGGGTGGAAACTCCAACCAACCCTATGATGAATGTCATAGACATCAAAGCGGTAGCAGCTGTTTGTAAATCCAAGGAGTTGCTTTTGGTAGTTGACAACACCTTTGCTTCTCCTTACCTTCAACAACCCCTTCTTCTAGGCGCAGATATTGTCATGCACTCCGCTACAAAATATCTGGCGGGCCACTCTGACGTGATTCTTGGTAGTTTGGTTACCAATGACAAACATTTAGCAGAACGCATCGGGTTTATTCAAAATGCAAGTGGTGCCGTACCCGGTCCTATGGATTGTTTTTTGACCTTAAGAGGAATCAAAACATTGCATGTAAGAATGCAACGGCATTGTGAAAATGCGGCTCAAATAGCAAACTACTTAACATCACACCCCAAAATTGAAAAAGTATATTGGCCTGGATTGGAAGGCCATCCCAATCACTCTGTTGCCAAAGGTCAAATGAACGATTTTGGTGGGATGCTGTCCTTTGTTCCAAAGGGAGCCAACTACAACACTGCAATTCAAATTATAGAAAAATTGAAGCTGTTTACCCTTGCAGAATCTTTAGGTGGTGTGGAAAGTCTGGCAGGCCATCCTGCAAGTATGACGCATGCTTCCATACCCAAAAATATAAGGGAACAAAGTGGAGTAGTTGATGCGCTCATTCGTTTAAGCGTTGGAATTGAGGATGTTCGAGATTTAATAGCAGATTTAGAACAAGCCATTGCCTAATTCGATCTGATGAAGCTCCCAAAAAACAAGAAAATCTACTTTGCTTCCGATCAGCACTTTGGGGCACCCACTGTAGCGTCGAGTAAAACGCGAGAAGCACTTTTTTTAAATTGGCTGAATACTATAGAAAATGACGCTGTAGCACTCTTTTTATTAGGAGACTTATTTGATTTTTGGTTTGAATACAAAAGTGTAGTTCCCAAGGGCTTTGTACGTATCTTAGGAAAATTGGCACAGCTCGTGGACAGGGGTATTGAAGTACATTATTTTGTTGGAAATCACGATCTGTGGATGAAAGATTATTTTGAAACAGAATTGGGAATTCCGGTTTACCATACACCTAAAGATTTTATACTTGAAAATACCACTTTCTTCATCGGTCATGGAGACGGACTCGGTCCGAATGATAAAGGCTACAAGCGTCTAAAAAAACTGTTTACAAACCCCTTGGCAAAGCGGTTGTATCAAATGTTGCATCCTGATATCGGCCTGCGTATCGGACATTATTTTTCCGTAAAAAATAAATTGTTGTCTGGATCTGAAGAAGTTGTTTTTTTGGGGGAGGACAGAGAATGGTTGGTACAATACGCACAACGCAAACTCGAGACTAAACACCGAGATTATTTTCTTTTTGGCCACCGGCACTTACCCTTAGAGATTGCATTGAATTCACAATCCAAATACATTAACCTTGGAGATTGGGTGACTCATTTTACCTACGGTGTTTTTGACGGTCAACGGTTTGAACTAAAAAAATGGGAATCCTAGGATGATAGAGCAAAAAACACTCGAGGTTGAAAAAACGGTCTTGGTTGGAATAATCAATGCCCAACAAGACAGTGAGAAGTCCATTGAATATATGGATGAATTGGCTTTTCTGGCGTATACCGCCGGGGGGGATGTATTGAAAAGATTTACTCAAAAAATAGACCCTCCCAATCCTAAAACCTTTATAGGAAGCGGTAAAATGGAAGAGGTAATGGACTATGTCAAAGCAAATGAAATTTCGTCTGTGATTTTTGATGATGAACTTACCCCAGCACAACAAGGAAATATTGAAAAATTATTAAAATGTAAAATCTTAGACCGAACCGGTTTAATCCTGGATATTTTTGCCCAACGTGCTCAAACCAGCTATGCACGAACTCAGGTTGAGTTGGCACAATACGAGTATTTACTGCCCCGCTTAAAAGGACTTTGGACGCACTTAGAACGCCAACGAGGGGGGATTGGAATGCGTGGACCTGGGGAAACGGAGATTGAAACTGACCGCCGTATCGTTAGAGATAAAATAACCTTATTGAAAAAAAAGCTCGTCACCATTGACAAGCAAATGGCAACCCAAAGAGGAAACCGCGGAGCACTGGTACGTGTTGCCCTAGTTGGGTATACCAATGTAGGAAAATCAACCCTGATGAATGTGATTTCCAAAAGTCAGGTCTTTGCCGAAAACAAATTATTTGCCACCTTGGATACTACCGTAAGAAAAGTTGTAATCGGCAACCTACCCTTTTTGATGAGTGATACGGTAGGGTTTATCAGAAAACTTCCTACCCAATTGGTAGAATCCTTTAAAAGCACCCTGGACGAAGTACAAGAGGCTGATTTATTACTGCATGTGGTTGATATTGCCCACCCCAACTTTGAGGAACATATTGAGTCAGTGAATCAAATTTTAAAAGAAATCAAGAGTTTGGACAAACCTACCCTGATGGTTTTTAACAAAATAGACGCCTACAAGGCAGACCCTTGGGATGAAACTGAACTCATAGAAGAACGAAGTACGCGACATTACTCAATTGAAGAATGGGAACAAACTTGGTATCATAAAGCAAATGGAAATGCACTCTTTATTTCTGCACTGAATAAAGAAAATCTTGATGAATTTAGAAAACGCGTCTACCGTGAAGTCCGAGAAATTCATGTAACCCGTTTTCCCTACAACCACTTTTTGTATCCTGAAGTTGTAGAAGAAGGAGAATAGCGTTTACGGACTACTCTTTGCTGACAATGAGGTAAACAGGAAAGTGATCTGAATATCCAGCTAAGGTTCCCCCTTTCAGTTCGTTTCGATAGGGAAATTTAAACTATCTAAGGAAAAACGGGATTCTATTAGAACTACCTCAGCGGTGGAATCTGTACAATTAATGAAGATACAACATGAAAGCAATAGCCCTAGAGATAGATTTTTCATTGCTAAAACTTGGGACATTTAAATATACAAAATTAATTGTATTGCATGTTAGGGAAACGCAACTTTGAGGTAAGCTTAGCCCTCTCTATTTTGTACGTAAGCGTTGGCTTGTCGTGTAGGTAAGATGACTAAGTCTGCAATAGTGACTTTTTCTGGTACTGTTGCCATGTAAAGAATGGCATCGGCCACTTCTTCAGCGGTCAGTGCCTCCACACCTTGGTATACTTTAGCAGCCCGTTCTGAATCACCTTTAAATCGGACTTCAGAAAATTCTGTTTCCACCAATCCGGGGTGGATGGCTCCAACTCGAATTCCAAAAGGATTCAGATCAATTCTCAGTCCGCTGGTAAAAGCATCCACTGCAAATTTACTGCTGCAGTAGGCACTCCCATTCGGATAGACCTCCTTGCCTGCAATAGATCCTAGATTGATAATGTGTCCTTTTTTAGCAGCGACCATAGGAGGTAGTACGGCTTTGGTAACATACATCAGTCCTTTTACGTTTCCGTCTATCATAGCATCCCAATCGTCAATATTAGCCGTATGGACAGGATCCAAACCGTGCGCATTTCCTGCATTATTGATCAAAACATCGATTTTTTTCCAGGGTTCTGCTAGGCGATCAAAAGCTTCAAAAACGGCTTCTCGATCTCTGACATCAAAAACAAGCTGTTGGGTCTCTACAGGGAGCTGTCTTTCCAGCTCCGTTAACCGTTCTTGCCGACGTCCACAAAGAATTAATCGGGCACCTTGATTTGCAAAGGCTTTTGCGGTTGCCCAACCAATTCCACTACTCGCACCGGTGATGCATACAATTTTATCTTTCATCCGTATCGTTTTAGGCGCTTCGATTTTTTGACCCGTTTTGAAATTGGAGTCATCTGAGTAAAAAGCACTAAATTCACTTCTAAATTAACAACTATTAAAACCAACGCCAGTAGCTGGGGCTTGATTTTTTAACCAATTGTTAACAAGAAAAAGGATATTATTTTTTCAAATTTGCATTCCAAAAAAATGCTATAATCTTAATGGAAAACAAGATGAGTGATACGATTGACATTAAAGCAATCAATGAAAAGATTGAAAAGGAAAGTGCCTTTGTAGAATTATTAACCTTGGAGATGAACAAGGTAATTGTCGGGCAAAAGCACATGGTTGAACGACTTTTAATCGGACTGTTAGGAAAGGGACACATTCTCTTAGAGGGAGTTCCTGGTCTAGCCAAAACCTTAGCGATCAATACCTTGAGTACCGCTGTAAAAGGAAGTTTTAGTCGAATTCAATTTACGCCTGACTTATTGCCTGCCGATGTGGTAGGAACGATGATATACAACATCAAGGAAAATGATTTTTCGATAAAAAAAGGACCCATCTTCGCCAATTTTGTGTTGGCCGATGAAATCAACAGAGCTCCCGCTAAGGTACAGTCTGCCTTGCTCGAAGCCATGCAAGAAAAACAAGTTACCATTGGTGACAGTACCTTTAAATTGCAAGCTCCGTTTTTGGTGATGGCAACTCAAAACCCAGTAGAACAAGAGGGAACATATCCCTTGCCTGAAGCCCAAGTTGACCGATTCATGTTAAAAGCCGTAATCGACTATCCAAAGCTGGAAGAGGAGCAACTAATTGTCCGTAATAATTTGAGCAATAATGCGGCTGTGGTCAAACCTGTAGTAACAACCAAACAAATTTTGGCGGCTCAAGAAACCATACCCCAGGTGTATATGGATGAAAAAATTGAAAATTATATTTTGAATTTGATCTTTGCCACCCGCTATCCAGAAAAATACAAACTGGAATCCATCAAGCCTCTCATTAGTTTTGGAGCTTCCCCTAGGGGGAGCATCAACCTTGCTACTGCTGCTAAATGCCACGCTTTTTTAAGACACAGAGGGTATGTGATACCCGAAGACGTACGGGCGGTTATTTACGATGTGTTACGCCATAGAATTGGGCTCACTTACGAAGCAGAAGCAGAAAACATTACTTCGGTAGATTTGATTACCCAAATCATCAATGAAGTAGAGGTCCCCTAGACCGGTCCATTTTTTTAACCAAATTTTTTTGCCATTAGCACTGTATGGATACTAAAGCGCTACTAAAAAAAGTTCGTAAAATCGAGATCAAGACGCGTCGTTTGAGTGATCACGTCTTTGGTGGAGAATACCATTCTACATTTAAAGGGCGGGGGATGACTTTTAGTGAAGTGCGTCAGTATCAATTTGGAGACGACGTGCGCGCCATAGACTGGAATGTTACCGCACGTTACAACGAACCTTTTGTCAAGGTTTTTGAAGAAGAACGAGAGCTCACCTTGATGCTAGTGGTAGATGTAAGTGGCTCAGAAGCATTTGGAACCCGCTCTCAATTCAAAAGAGAAATTTTAACCGAAATTGCTGCCACCCTTGCTTTTTCTGCTTTGCAAAACAACGACAAGGTAGGATTGGTGCTGTTTTCAGATCAGATTGAACTCTTTATCCCTCCCAAAAAGGGTCGTTCTCACATTCTAAGAATCATCCGTGAACTGTTGGAATTCACCCCATCAAGTTTAAAAACGGATCTTTCTTCCGCCTTGGAATTTTTGTCTAGTGTTTTAAAAAAGAAAGCAATTGTCTTCCTTCTGTCTGATTTCATGAATTCAGGATACGAAAAAACACTCCGTATTGCGGCAAAAAAACACGACCTAACCGGCATTCGAGTCTATGACCCGATGGAACAAACCCTCCCTAATTTGGGAATGGTTCCTATGGTGGATGCTGAGACGGGAAAGCTCAAGTGGGTAAATACGTTTTCTAAGCAAATCCGAAGAAAATACAGTACACATTATGCCCAGCGGGTTTCAGAATTTGAAGAAATATTCAAAAAAAATGGAGCCGGTCATCTCAGTTGTAATGTAGAAGAAAGCTACGTCAAAAAACTTTTAGGATATTTCAAAGCCCGTGGATAAAATGAAAAAATACAGTTGGTTAGTGTTGGCCTGTTTCATGTCCTTTACGATTGGGGCACAACAGCAGGCGGAGCTCAAGGCAGCTGTAGATACCACCAGTATCCGCATAGGCGAACAACTGAATTACACCCTTCAAATTAAAGCAGACAGCACGGCTCAAGTACTTTTTCCAGAGCAACCTATTTTTGCACCGTTTGAGCTGCTTGAAGAAAGTCCCATAGACACCCTTAGAGCACAGTCTCATTATTTATACACTAAAAAATATGCGCTGATACAATTCGATTCGGGCAATTATTTTTTACCACAACTACAAGTGCTGGTCGATGGCTTTTCTAAAATTGCAGATCTGATCCCAATTCGAGTAAATCCTGTAGTGGTAGACACTACGAAGCAAAACCTTTTTGACATCAAACCCCTCACTGAAGTTGAAAAAAATTACGACGCATTAATTTCTCGCATCCTTTGGGGATTGGTTATTGGCCTTGTATGTATTGGAATTATGTACACCTACTTATTCCAAAAACGAAAAAAAGAGCTGAGAGCCCAAGAGTTACCCCCATTTGAGCGGGCCATAGAAGAGTTGAAAGCCCTGGAAAGCGAAAACCTTTCTGAACAAGAAGAGTTCAAACGGTATTATTCTCGATTGACCGATGTGGTCCGTCGCTACTTGGAAGAAGAAGCTAAAATTGACGCCCTGGAAAGCACCTCAGAGGAACTTTTGGCCAAGCTGGAGCTACGAAAAGATGCAGGTTCTCTAGATCTTGATCGGAAAACCTTAATGAGTTTAAGAGCGGTTCTACAAAATGCAGATTTAGTAAAATTTGCAAAATCCATGCCTGAAAAGTATACAGCAAATGAAGACCGAAAGGCGGTAGAACATGTCGTTATTGAAACCAAAGAAGCCCTCCCAGAGCCTACCGAAGAAGAACTTAGAGAAAAAGCAGCCTATCAAGAATATTTAGCAAAAAAAAGAAGAAAAGAACAGTGGATTTGGGGATCGGCAGGAGTGGGGATTTTAGCCGTGTTGAGCCTTGTTGTTTCTATGTTAGTTTATGGATATTATCCCGTTAGAGATACCCTTTTCAGATATCCCACAAAGGTTTTGAGCAGCGGAACTTGGTACTCGAGTCAATACGGAACACCTCCACTCGCCATAGAAACTCCTGAAATACTGGAACGAATATCAGCCTCAGAGGAGCCCGTCCAACAGTTTAGATTTGGAAGTTTTGACAGTCCATTTTACATCAATTTGTCATTTGATTTTCCTAAGCAAAAAGCTGGAGCACCCGAGGCCCCACCTGCAGATCCGAAACAAGCTGATTTGGAAAAAGGTCAAGAATTGGTGAATTCGATTATATCCAGTTTTGAATCAGCAGGAGCAGTAAATATTTTTATCAAAAATGATGCAGTGACCTTACCTTCGGGCCTACCCGTAGCAAAAATATACGGTACCTTGGATTATCCTAAAAACCAAGAAGAGCAACGGGTAAGGTGTAATTTTAGCACCTATTTGTTTGCCTTTGACCAAGGCACCATCCTATTGACGTTGATGTATGAAAAAGAAGACAGATACGGCGAAGCAATAGAACAGCGGATACTCAATAGTCTAGATTTGATTAAAGAACTTTAAACCATGTTGGAAGGAATTTATTTTGCAAATCCCAATTACCTCTGGTTGCTCCTGCTGCTGCCGGTAGTCATCGCATGGCACCTCTTTACTTGGAAAAAATCTCAAGCCAGTTTAAAAATATCTTCTCTTGAAGGGTTTGGTACTCAGCGTTCCTTTCTTACCAAGCTCAGACCGATCTTATTTGTTTTCCGAATACTAGCTTTAGGATTAATTATACTTGCCATAGCCAGGCCCCAAACCGTGGATATCTCTACCCGTACGAGGACCAATAAAGGGATTGACATCATTATGGCCATTGATGTTTCTTCCAGTATGCTGGCTCAAGATCTTAAGCCGGATCGGTTGAGTGCCTTAAAGCGTGTGGCCTCGGCTTTTGTGGACGATAGGCTTTCCGATCGAATTGGGTTGGTCGTATACGCAGGAGAAAGCTATACAAAAACACCCATAACCAGTGATAAGTCTATCGTAAAAGGTTCGCTTCGAGAGATCGCTTACCAAGGTTTGATAGAAGATGGAACCGCCATTGGCATGGGTCTGGCCACTGCTGTAAATAGACTAAAGGACAGCAGAGCAAAAAGTAAGGTGATAATTTTATTGACGGATGGTGTAAATAATTCTGGGTTTATTGATCCTAAAATTGCGATTGAGCTGGCGGTAGAGTTTGGAATCAAAACCTATACGATTGGCTTAGGGAGTAATGGAACCGCTCGAGCTCCGGTAGCCATTTTACCTACAGGCGAATTTAAATACGGCATGACTAAAGTAGAGATTGATGAAGCATTACTCAAAGAAATTGCCTCCGCTACCGGGGGGATTTACTTTCGCGCTACGGACAATAAAAAGCTTGAAGAAATCTATGCTGAAATCAATAAATTGGAAAAAACAGAAATCGAGGAAGTAAAATATTACAACTACGAAGAGAAATACAGAATTTTAGTATTGCTAGCAATGGTGCTGCTTGCACTGGAGTGGCTCGGAAGAAACACCCTTTTCAAAAGCTTTATTTAAATGTATCAGATAGACGCATATCATTTTATCTACCTTTTAGGAATCCTCCCAGTTCTTTGGTTGGTCCATGCACTTGTAGCAAGGTGGAGGCGTAGGTTGCAATCTAATTTTGCCCATCCTGCCCTACTAAAAGAGTTGAGTCCTAACAGATCCCGATTTAAACCCACCCTAAAACTTGTACTGTACAGCCTTGCAATAGCGCTTTTGGTTTTTGGACTCATGAATCCCAAAATAGGAACTCAACTGGAAACGGTAAAACGAGAAGGCGTAGACATCGTATTTGCGGTAGACGTATCCAAAAGCATGTTGGCAGAAGATATTGCTCCAAATAGAATAGAAAAATCAAAGCGATTGGTGTCGGCGATTCTCAATCAGCTTACAAGCGATCGCGTAGGCATCATCGCCTATGCTGCCCAAGCGGTTCCTCAACTTCCCATCACCACAGATTACAGTGCCGCCAAAATGTTTTTACAGGGGTTAAACACAGACATGTTGTCGTCTCAAGGAACTGCCTTAGACAATGCGATTGATTTAGCCGGAACTTTTTTTGACGATGAAGACCAGACCAATCGGGTCATCTTTTTAATTTCCGATGGAGAAGATCATTCCGATGCCGCCGCCAATGCCGCCGCTCGAGCTGCAGCGCTGGGAATTAAAATATTTACCTTTGGAGTAGGAACTGATAATGGCGCTCCAATCCCTTTGAAAAGAAATGGGGTGGTAGAGTCGTACAAAAAAGATTTTGACGGTGAAGTGGTCATTAGTAAACGCAACGCCAGTGTATTGGAAACCATTGCATTGGCTACAGACGGCTCCTACCAGGATGGGAACGACACCCAAGCCGTATTAGATTTTGTCGCAGAACAGCTTAAAGCCATGGATAAAAAAGAATTTGAAGCTAAAAAATTTGTGAGCTACAAAGACCGCTTTCAACCTTTTTTAATCGGAGCTTTACTTTTTCTGTTAATGGACTTATTTTTGTTTGAAACCAAAACAAAATGGGTACAAAAGTTGAATCTTTTTAACGAAAATGAAAATGAAGTATAGTGCGTTTTGGATTTTAGTAGGATCTGTTTTTACTTTTCTTCAAGCACAAGAGGGAAAGATTAACAATCATATTTATGAAGGCAATACGGAAGTAGAAGCCGGCACCCTAGTTGAGGCAGAAAAATCTTATCGCAAGGCGCTTTCCTTGGCCCCAGAAGCCCCTACAGCTTTGCATAATCTGGGCAACGCCCACTTCTTAGCCGAACAGTACGAGGAAGCTTCACAACGATTTTTTCAAACGCAAAAATTTTCTTCTTCTAAAGAAGAAAAACACAAGGCATTTCACAATATGGGGAATGTGTATATGAAGAAAAAAGAGTATCAAAAAGCGGTTGAGGCCTATAAAAATGCCCTGAGAAACAATCCTTTTGATGAAGAAACACGATACAATTACGCCCTAGCTAAAGAGTTGTTAGAAAACGAAAAGCCTCCAGAGGAACAAGAACAGGACGACAACAAGGATCAAAAAGACCAGCAAGATCAAGAAAAAGAGCAGGACCAAAACCAAGATAACAAGGAGCAAGAAGGAGATCAGGAAAACAAAGACGAACAAGATCCTGAGCAAGAAGGCGACCAAGGCGACGAAACCAAAGACGAAGGTGAACCTAAAAATGAAGGAGATCAAAATAAGAAAGAACAAGAGCAACCAAACAACCCACCTGAAAAACAAAATCAAGCCCCAAAAAAAGGACAACTCTCTCCACAGCAAGTCCAAAACCTGTTGGACGCAATGAACAATCAAGAGAAAAAAGTTCAGGATAAAGTCAATGCAAAAAAAGTAAAAGGGGTACCGGTAAGAGGTAAAAAAGATTGGTAAACATGAGGCAGACTAAGGCATTAACTTTCCTATTTTTTTTGCTTGTAGGAGTATCCTTTTCTCTACATGCCCAAATAACTTTTGACGCAAAAGTCAGTAAAAAACGTTTGGGCGTAAACGAAAGACTCCGTGTTGATTTTGTAATGAATGAAAATGGGGACAATTTTATTCCCCCAAGTTTCACCAATTTTTTAGTGGTTAGTGGGCCACAGCAATCAGTCAATCGTTCCTGGGTCAATGGTGTCAGTAGTTTTTCTAAAACCTACACCTATTTTTTAACCCCAAAAACCAAAGGAGCATTGGTTATTGGACAAGCTCAAATTACCATAAATGAAGAGGTCTATAAAACTTCTCCTATTGAAATTGAAGTAACCGAGGCCGTAGAAAAACCCAATGACCCCAACAATATTGACTATCTGACCGATGAAAACATTCATTTGGTAGCTGAAATTTCAAACCCTTCCCCTTACCTAAACGAAGGAATAACAGTAGTCTACAAATTATTTTTTAGAAACCCCATATCAATCACAGATGTTCAAGAACTCGAATCTCCCAGTTATGGTGACTTTTGGAGCAGTAAAATCAATATCGGGCGTGCACAAGTCAATCCACGAGGCCAGTACAAAGGGGAACCTTTTAATGAAGTGGTATGGCAAAAAGTGGTGCTGTATCCTCAGAAATCAGGGGAGCTCAAACTCGAGCCTTTAACCCTAAATTTAACCCTAAATGTGCCCAGCAATCGAAGAGATTTATTCGGCAGAAGAATACTCACCCAAGGTCAAAAAACCATAACAGCGGGTAGAAGTTCCTTAAAGGTGAAGCCCCTTCCTTTAGAAGGACAGCCAGAAAATTTTTCAGGGGCAGTAGGGCAGTTTGATTTCGATCTGATTGTGTCTAAAGATGCCCTTAGAGCCGCCGAGTCTTTTCAAGCCAAGATAAAAGTTGAGGGAAAGGGAAATTTAAATTTGTTTAAACTTCCTAAAATTAATGTTCCTAATACCCTTGAGGTGTACGAACCCGAACGAAGTGAGAATGTAAAAACTACACTCGCTGGGACCCAAGGCTCGGTTGAGGAAAACTATACGATTGTGCCTCAGTTTCAGGGTAAATATCCCATACCCGCGGTACAATTTTCCTTTTTTGATCCCAAAACAAAATCGTATAAAACCTTACGTTCTCAAGAAGTAGTGGTTGATGTTTACGAAGGGCCAACGGCTGGGAGTACACGTTCAGACAATACGGAGGGAGTTTCTCGGACTCCTGTACCGGCTTCGGAAAGTAGCTTTAAATTTATCCAATTGGAAACCAAACTTACCCGTATAACGTCGCATTCATTTTGGTTGAGTTCTCGATTTTGGATCTTATTTAGTATTCCTTTTCTCGTGTTAATTTTAGGATTTGGATTCAATCGTTTCATCCTCCAAAAAACAGAAGATAGTGCCAGTATCAAACAACGCTTATCACAAAAATTAGCTAAAAAGTATTTGAGTTCAGCTAAAAAAGCCCAAGGCAATCAGGTTGAATTTTATGAAGCACTAGAAAGAGCTTTGCACAATTATTTAAAAGCAAAATTGAAAATTGAAACCACAGAACTCAGCAAGGCTAAAATAGAAGCTTTATTGCACGCTAAAAATGTAGATCAAAAGGTGGCAAAAGACTTTATAGCTGTTGTTGAAAACTGTGAATTGGCTCGATATGCCCCAGGATCAGACGGAAGCATTCAGGCCGATTACGAAAGGGCAAGTAGTGTAATGGCAACCCTAGATAGACAATTATGAAAACAAGTGTAAATTCATTTTTTCAACAATTGAGTAGTGTTTGGCTGTGGCTAATCCTTGTTTTAAGTACCCCAGATTTAGTAGCACAAGACAGCTCCTACAGTGCGTTTCAGGAAGCAAATGCGGCCTACAATGAAGCCAATTATGAAAAAGCCGCCGCCTTATATGAGCAAATTCTGGATGCTGGATTGCACAGTGCAGAAGTATATTACAATTTGGGTAATGCCTATTACCGTTTAAATCGGGTTGCAGAAAGTATTTATTACTATGAAAAAGCAAAACAATTAGCCCCAGAGGATCAGGACATACAAATGAACAGCGCCTTTGCACAAAACATGACTATTGATGCGATTGAACCCCTGCCTCAATCACAATTGGCACAACTGCAAAGCAAATTATTTACTCTTTTAACCACCGAGGGCTGGTCCAAGCTAAGTTTGAGTTTTCTTTGGCTTTTCGCGCTCTTGTTTTTGGGGTATTTATTTATGCAATCACCGCAGTTCAAACGACCCTTTTTTTTCTCGTCTCTTGCATCTTTGTTTTTATTCATCGGCACGTTTGCCATAACCTTTGCAAAAGATACCCAAGCAAAACAGACGCAGTACGCCATTCTTTTTTCAAAACAAATAGATACGTGGTCAGAACCCAATCAACAAGGAGATCTTTTGTTTATCCTCCATGAGGGGGTTAAAGTTCAGCTTTTGGATTCTTTGGCCGAGTGGCAAAAAATTAGAATTGCAAACGGTTCTGAAGGTTGGCTGAAAAACGCAAGCTTGAAAAGCCTGAACTGAAAAAGCTAAATCAACTCCTTTAGGGAGAGGGTGTTTTCTTGAAAAATCCAATCGAATAAAAATCCACTCAAATCAACAAAAAAAGGATAGGTGAGGGATTCCTCAGTATAGGTTTTAGGAAAGAGGGTGAGGACACTTTCAATTTGACTAAAAGCCAAGACCAGCGCCGCAAGGATAAGGGTCCACTTCATGAGCCCGAAGAGTCCACCGGCGATTCTGTTTAAAAAACCTAATGCCACAATTTTTAGGGTTTTGGTCAGCATTTTTGCCAAAAGGGAAATGCCGTAAACAATACCCACAAACAGGAGTAAAAAGCTGATCCCTTGGATTATTTTGGGATCTAACGCTATATGGGAGTGAATAAAGTATGCAAAACGAGAAGCAAAAGTAAAGGCACCCAGTACTCCCAAAAATAGGGCAAGTACTCCCGCAATTTCCACGACTAATCCTCTAATAAACCCTCTAATAAGTCCGTAGCCAAGGCAGCTCAATACGATAATGTCCCATACATTCATACTCTAAAGTAGTATTTTTTTACCCCTTAGCCATAGGGAAATAATATATTTGTATATGGCCAATTACACAAGAGATCAGGAGTTAAAATTGCGATGGGAAAACCTGATTGAATTTCTTACCCATAAATTTTCTGACGGCGCAGAGATCGATGTAGAAGGGGTGCTTTACCTCATTGGACTTCAAGAGTATGGCAAGCCACATGAGCGCTTCAAGAAAGAAGACAATGTGAATCTTATTCACGTTGGATTATGCACCATACTTGAGCCTTTCGGTCATTATCGGTTCGATTTTTATGACGATCAAGGCTGGCCGCATTTTGAATTGGTAGAACCGCTACCGAATTTAAAACCAGGGGAGCAAAGTATCTTTGTAAAAACAGCCATAGTAGATTACTTTGTCCGACAAGGGGTCATTTCCTAAAACTACCTTATTTTTGCACTATGATTGAAGAGGTCCAAAAACATTTAAAAGAAGTAGCCGCATTTTCGAGTCATGAGGCAGAGGCTATTGAAAATTTCAGAGTCAAGTACGCAGGGAAAAAAGGAATTCTCAACGAATTGTTTGCGGCCTTTAGGACCGTTCCTAATGAAGAAAAAAAAGCCTACGGACAAGAACTCAATACGCTGAAAACAGCCGTGACTGAAAAAGTAAACAGCCTTCAATCTCAGTTAACATCCTCAGCCAAGAATACTAAAATTAACGATCCAAGTAGAACTCCCTTCCCCATCGAAACCGGGAATCGACATCCCCTTGCGGTTGTTAAAAACAGAATCATCGATATTTTTACTCAAATCGGGTTCACCATTTCTGAAGGACCTGAGATCGAAGACGATTGGCATAATTTTACCGCATTAAACCTTCCTGAACATCACCCTGCCCGTGACATGCAGGATACTTTTTTTATTCAAACAGATCCGGACATCCTGCTCCGCACCCATACGTCTTCAGTTCAAGTGCGCTATATGGAAAAAAATCAGCCTCCCATACGGACCATTTCTCCAGGGCGGGTATTTAGAAATGAAGCCATATCTGCACGGTCCCACTGTATTTTTCATCAAATTGAAGGCTTGTATATTGCAAAAGAGGTATCGTTTACTGATTTAATACAAACCCTGAAGTACTTTACCAATGCGCTGTTTGGAAATTCTAAAATCCGTTTACGGCCTTCTTATTTTCCGTTTACCGAACCCAGTGCAGAGGTTGATATCTATTGGGGATTGGAAACCGAAACAGATTACAGAATTACTAAAGGAACCGGTTGGTTGGAGATTATGGGCTGTGGGATGGTTGACCCCAACGTTTTAAAAAATTGTGGCATTGATCCAGAAGAATATTCGGGCTATGCATTTGGGATGGGCATTGAGCGAATCGCGATGCTCCTTTATCAGATCAGTGACATCCGTCTCTTTTTTGAAAATGACATCCGCTTTCTCAAGCAATTTAAAGCGACTCTTTAGTGTAGTTTTTGGACGAGTTGTTGCATCGTTTTTGATGCAGATTTTCCTTTAAATAAAATTTCATAAAGACTGTCCATTATTGGAGTTTCTACACTACACTCAGCTTTAAGTACCGCAAAATTTTTGTAGGCATAATATCCCTCAGCAATCATGTTTATTTTTTCAAGGGCTTTTTCTACAGTATGTCCTTTACCTATAAGTTCACCCAGTCGTCTGTTTCTGCTGTGTTCCGAATATGCGGTAACGATTAAGTCACCTAAATACACGCTAGAGTTGAGGTTTCTTTTCGTAGGATTGCGTTGGTTTAAAAAAGCCTTCATTTCCTCAATTGAATTGCTGAGAAGTACACTTTCAAAATTATCTCCGTACGCAAGTCCTGTTGCAATACCTGCCACTAGGGCATACATGTTTTTTAAAATAGCTGCCAGCTCTATTCCAACTACATCTTTAGAAATACTAATTGAGAGATAAGGAGTTCTCATTTTGCTTTTTAAAGCCGTTGCGGTTTTTATATCGCTACAGCCTAAAGTCAAAAAAGAGAGGTGATTTTTGGCAATTTCCTCTGCATGGCAGGGACCCGAAATCACCACAAACTGTGTGGGCGGTACATTAAAATAGTCTTTTACATAATCCCCAACCAGGCTCTTCGTTTTGGGCAATAGCCCCTTTACTCCAGACACGATAATTTTATTATCTAAAGAAACCTTTAGTTGTTCCAAGGTTGCTTCTAAAAAGGCAGAAGGAAGAGCAAGTATGATCCATTTGTTTTTTGAAATCACCGTATTTAGATCACGGTAGGGTAATGCTATCGGGCTTAAATTTAACTCCTTTGAGGTAGTTTGGATTTTGAAGATATGTCTTAATGTGAGATATATCGGCTTCTTTTCTTACATACCAATCCACATGATTTCCGTGGTCTGTAAGTATTTTAACCAAAGCAGTAGCCCAACTGCCACTCCCGATTACAGCAAGGGTATCAGTAGAAGTGGAGGAGGAACTAGGGGCAGTAAAAATCAAAAGAGGAGGGGTTTAGAGCCAAGAATCCCAGGGAATTCTACTCAATAAAAGAAGCAATCCAAGGGTGTAAAACAATCCTATTCTCAAAAATTTCTTGGAAGAGTCCGTTTGTCTTTTGTGCATAGACCATCCCATAGTGATCAGCGTAATGGCAATAATATTGGTTACGAGATGCTCTACTAAATACAGTCGAAGTTGAGGATCTTTCATCACTCCCATTCCCAGTTCAGCCCACTGTTCAAACCAGGGAGAAATAAAATATAAAATCAATCCGATAAGCAATTGGATATGAGAAAAAATCAGTCCGAATAAACTGATGCGCAAATCTTTAGCGCCAAAATCACGCCCTTTTGATTTACCCATAAAGGCATTTATTAGGGCTAAAATCAATACGATAAGCGTAATAAAGGCCCAATAAGAATGAACCGTTTTAAGGATAGGATACATACTTTTTTTTTGTAAAAGTACTTTATTTTAAGCAATGGTAGCAGGAGAATTTTCATTTTACTGCAACGGAAGAAAAACTTAACTTTAAAGAAAAAAGATGAGACCTAGAATCTTTGGAATATTCGCTTCCTTTTTGTTGTTAACGGCATGTTCCCCTGCTCCCGAACAAAAAAATTCAGCCTCACCCCCCATTGGAATTGTTATTCATGGAGGCGCGGGCACTATTTTACGTGAAAATATGACCCCAGAAATAGAAGCGGCTTATCGCGAGACCCTGGCCGAGGCCATTCGAGTAGGCTATACCCTATTGAAAAACGGAGCCAGCAGTCAAGAAGCTATAGAAAAAACCATTCATGTCATGGAAGACTCACCGCTTTTTAATGCGGGAAAGGGAGCAGTGCTCACGGCAGATGAAACCATAGAATTGGATGCTTCGTTTATGAATGGGGCGACACTGGATGCGGGTGCGATTTCTGGGGTTAAAACGGTAAAGCACCCCATTTCGGCCGCCATCAAAGTGATGGAAAACTCTCCCCACGTCATGCTTTCTGGACAAGGGGCAGATCAATTTGCAAGTGAACAGGGACTCGAAATTGTAGAGCCCTCGTATTTTTTTACCGAACGGAGAATCAATTCTCTCAAACGTGTTAAAGAAGCGGAAGGACAAACACAAAGCTCCGCTCAAACATCCCTTTATCTGAGAAATCAGCGCTACGGAACGGTAGGTTGTGTTGCTTTGGATGCCAAGGGCAATCTCGCTGCTGGCACATCCACCGGTGGCATGACCAACAAAAAATGGAATCGAATAGGAGATGCTCCCATCATTGGGGCGGGAACCTATGCAAATAATGCTACTTGTGCCATTTCAGCAACTGGATGGGGGGAATATTTTATCCGCTCGGTCGTGGCGCATGATATTTCTGCCCTTATGGAATACAAAGGGCTTTCTATACAAGAGGCCTCAAGAATCGTGATTCATGAAAAGGTGGCTGCTTTAGGAGGTGACGGAGGAATTGTCGGTATTGACAACCGAGGAAATATAGCTATGGAAATGAATACCCCCGGAATGTACAGAGCCCATATGGATTCAGAAGGTACATTGACTGTAAAAATATTTCAAGACGAGTGAAGCCAAATTATTTTGCTGTAATTTTTTCAAGTAGCTTGAAGGATCAAACCGATCCCATCTACCATGAATTTTCAAACAAATGCAGGATGAAATTCAACATAGTCCTGGGTTTTTGGGTATGGAAAGTTATCGAGAAGGTACAGGCAAAGGAGTTACTATAAGCTATTGGGAAAGCAAAAAGGCGATACGGCAATGGAAAGAAAACAGCAAGCATGTTTTGGCACAGCAATACGGTAAAACCCATGCCTATGCTCAATTTGAACTTAAAATATGTCGGGTAGAAAAGGCCTATGATTTTAAGGCTGCTGACTCGAATTGACCCTTAAAAACGTTTCCATGTCGGAACAGGAAAGCACATTCAATTCACGGAAAATTATTCATATTGATATGGATGCTTTTTTTGCTTCGGTAGAGCAATTAGACCATCCTCAATGGCGAGGAAAGCCCTTGGCTGTAGGGGGAGGTAGTGAAAGAGGAGTAGTAGCTGCAGCCAGTTATGAGGCGCGTAAGTTCGGTGTCAGAAGTGCAATGAACGGGAGAAGAGCAAAAGAATTGTGCCCCCATTTAATTTTTGCCAAAGCTAGATTTGAACGTTATAAAGAACTATCCGAAACCATACGAGCACTATTTTTAGAGTATACTCCCTTAGTTGAGCCGCTCTCTTTGGATGAAGCCTATTTAGATGTTTCAGATTATCCTTCTGCGACACTCATCGCTGAAGAAATTCGTAAAAAAATCAAAGCAAAAACCCAACTAACGGCCTCCGCTGGAATTTCGACAAATAAATTTTTAGCTAAAATTGCCAGTGATTGGAATAAACCCGACGGCCAAAAAACCCTTCCTCCTGAAGAAATTATCCCCTTTTTAGAGTCTTTAGACGTTAAAAAATTTCACGGTATAGGACAAAAAACCAAACTCAAAATGTACCATTTGGGGATCTACACGGGCAAAGATTTAAAAGCCCATTCGCTCTCTTTTTTACATGCTCATTTTGGAAAATCGGGTGCCTATTATTACAATGTAGTTCGGGGAATACATAACAGCCCCGTGAAGCCCCACCGAACTCCAAAATCAGTAGGCATAGAACGTACCTTCAGTTCAAATCTCAGCAGTGAATTGTTTTTGGAAGACAAGCTAAAAGAATTGGCACATTCTTTAGCCCAACGAGTGAAAAAAAACAGCCTGGCTGGAAAAACCCTAACCCTAAAAATTAAATACAGTGATTTTGTGCAACAGACTAGAAGTAAGACAGGCAAGTTCTATATCGCGACCTTCGAGCTCATTCTTGAAGAAGCCATAAAGTTATTGTATCAAGAAAAATTACAAAACTCCGTTCGCTTGATAGGGCTGTCTTTGTCCAACTTAAACACAAAAAAAACCAAAGAACCCTCTCTTAAAAAGATTCCCAAATGGGAACAATTGAGCCTTCCGTTTTAGATTACTGAAACACGGAGGGTATTGACCATCCCCTTTGATTCAATAGGCATTGCAGTGAGGTTTACCAGCATGTCTTCTTTTTCTACATAGCCTTTTTCAAACGCGATTTGATTGATTTCTTCAACCGTTTTGTC
>Ga0255762_10000074_pt1 | contig 80062 bp, 21 predicted proteins | sample 101ome_16_FD_179962 | JGI IMG/M metagenome (GOLD analysis project Ga0255762, IMG submission 179962) | Coastal salt marsh microbial communities from the Groves Creek Marsh, Skidaway Island, Georgia - 101401AT metaG (version 2) | ecosystem: Environmental > Aquatic > Marine > Intertidal zone >...
AAGTAGTGAGACTGTTCGCGATATTGTAGACTTAAGTAATATTTTGCATTCCAGAATTTACCATGACATTTCTGATGTGATTGGTGGTGCAGGTGAATCACTTGATACATTACGAGAACTTGAATTATTTGTAACTGACTTAAGTGATGATACGGTTACTTCCTTAGTATCAAGAGTTGCGGATTTATCAGGGAGAGAAACATCCCATTACAATTCACTTTCTACAGACATTGTTGATTTAAGCAATGCATTCAATAATGATGTAGATGATTTGTCTTCTATCACATTTTCAACATTAAGCACAGAGATTTCAGACTTGAGTAGTGATACATCGCGCGAAATTAGCGTGGTTCAATCGTTGGCTTCTAGTGAAATCAGTGATTTGTCATCCTATACCTCCAGTGAATTATCACGAGAAATATCGGAACAAAGCGCATCTACTTCTTCGGAAATATCTGACCTTTCCTCACTAACATTCTCAAGTTTAAGCACTGAAATATCAGATCTCAGCAGCGATACATCACGAGAAATCAGCGTGGTTCAATCGCTAACATCAAGTGAAATTAGCGACTTATCGTCCTATACATCAAGTGAATTATCACGAGAAATATCGGAACAAAGCGCATCTACATCTTCGGAAATATCTGATTTGTCATCGCTAACATTTTCATCTCTAAGCACGGAAATCAGCGATCTAAGCAGTGATACATCGCGAGAAATAAGTGTGGTTCAATCTCTTACTTCAAGTGAAATCAGTGATTTGTCGTCTTATACATCTAGTGAATTATCGCGAGAAATTAGTGAATTGAGTCTATCTACTTCTTCGGAAATATCGGACTTATCTTCTCTAACTTTCTCCACTCTAAGCACAGAGATTTCAGACCTGAGTAGCGATACTTCTCGTGAAATTAGTGTAGTTCAAGCATTGACCTCGAGTGAAATCACTGACTTGTCGTCATACACTTCAAGTGAATTAAATCGTGAAATCAACACACTGCGAGATGAAAAGGGAAGCGAATTAGAAGATTTATCTTCAATAACTTTCTCAACTTTAAGCACTGAGATTTCAGATCTTAGCAGCGATACATCACGAGAAATCAGCGTGGTGCAATCATTGACTTCAAGTGAAATTAGTGATTTGTCATCATACACTTCAAGCGAATTATCGCGAGAAATAGCGGAGCAAAGTGCGGCGACTTCAACAGAAATATCTGACCTTTCTTCTCTAACATTTTCAACATTAAGCACTGAAATTTCGGATCTCAGCAGCGATACATCGCGCGAAATAAGCGTTGTCCAATCGTTGACTTCAAGTGAAATCACCGACTTGTCGTCATATACTTCAAGTGAATTGAACCGAGAGATTAGCACATTGCGAGATGAAAAGGGTAGTGAATTAGAAGATTTATCTTCGCTGGTATTTAATACTCTTAGCACCGAAATTAGTGACCTTAGCAGTGATACTTCACGAGAAATAAGCGTGGTGCAATCGTTGACTTCTAGTGAAATTAGTGATTTGTCATCTTATACTTCCAGTGAATTATCAAGAGAAATAGCAGAACAAAGTTCAACAACATCGGTAGAAATATCGGATCTTTCTTCTCGAACCTTCTCATCATTAAGCACAGAGATTTCAGACCTCAGCAGCGATACTTCTCGTGAAATAAGTGTGGTGCAGTCATTGACTTCTAGTGAAATCAGTGATTTGTCATCATACACTTCCAGTGAATTGTCGCGAGAAATAGCAGAACAAAGTGCAACTACTTCTTCGGAAATAACAGACCTTTCTTCATTGACATTCTCATCTTTAAGCACCGAAATTAGCGACTTGTCAAGCGATACTTCTCGCGAGGTTTCATCTACGAAATCGGAATTACTTTCTACAATTAGCACAGACATATCTACATTAAGTAGTGAAACGGTTCGTGATATTGTAGATTTAAGTAATATTCTGCATTCCAGAATTTATCACGATATTTCCGATGTAATTGGTGGAGCAGGTGAATCACTTGATACACTAAGAGAACTAGAATTGTTTGTGACAGATTTAAGTGATGATACTGTGACTTCTTTGATATCAAGAGTGGCAGATTTATCAGGGAGAGAAACATCACACTATAATTCGCTTTCTACCGATATTGTTGATTTAAGTAACGCTTTCAATAATGATGTAGATGATTTATCTTCTATCACATTTTCAACGCTAAGCACTGAAATATCGGACTTGTCGAGTGATACTTCACGAGAAATAAGTGTAGTTCAATCGTTGACTTCAAGCGAAATCAGTGATTTGTCATCATACACTTCTAGTGAATTATCGCGAGAAATAGCAGAACAAAGTGCAACCACTTCTTCGGAAATATCGGACTTGTCATCGCGAACCTTCTTATCTTTAAGCACGGAAATCAGCGATCTCAGCAGTGATACATCACGAGAAATTAGTGTGGTGCAATCATTAACTTCCAGTGAAATTAGCGATTTGTCATCATATACATCTAGTGAATTATCAAGAGAAATAGCAGAACAAAGTGCGACGACTTCAGTTGAAATTTCGGACTTGTCATCGCGAACCTTCTCATCATTAAGCACGGAAATCAGTGATCTCAGCAGCGATACATCACGAGAAATAAGTGTGGTGCAATCATTAACTTCAAGTGAAATTAGTGATTTGTCATCATACACTTCTAGTGAATTATCGCGAGAAATAGCGGAACAAAGTTCGACGACTTCAGTGGAAATATCGGATTTGTCATCGCGAACTTTCTCATCACTAAGCACAGAAATATCTGACTTATCGAGCGATACATCACGAGAAATCAGCGTGGTTCAAGCGCTAACATCAAGTGAAATCACAGACTTGTCGTCATATACTTCAAGTGAATTGAGTCGCGAGATTAGCACATTGCGAGATGAAAAAGGTAGTGAATTAGAAGATTTATCTTCTTTGGTGTTTAATACACTAAGCACTGAAATTAGCGATCTAAGTAGTGATACTTCTCGCGAAATCAGTGTGGTGCAATCGTTGACTTCAATTGAAATTAGCGACTTGTCATCATACACTTCAAGTGAATTATCACGAGAAATTAGCGAATTAAGCTTATCTACCTCTTCGGAAATAAGTGACCTTTCTTCTCTAACATTCTCAACATTAAGCACAGAAATATCTGACTTAAGTAGCGATACATCACGAGAAATCAGTGTGGTGCAATCATTGACTTCAAGTGAAATAAGCGATCTGTCGTCTTATACTTCCAGTGAATTATCACGAGAAATAGCAGAACAAAGCGCATCTACTTCTTCGGAAATATCTGACTTATCATCGCTAACATTCTCGTCATTAAGCACAGAAATATCAGATTTGAGTAGCGACACCTCAAGAGAAGTGTCGTCGACTAAATCAGAATTACTATCTACAATTAGCACCGACATATCTACATTAAGTAGTGAAACTGTGCGCGATATTGTGGATTTAAGTAATATTCTGCATTCCAGAATTTACCATGACATTTCAGATGTGATTGGTGGAGCAGGTGAATCTCTTGATACATTGCGTGAGCTTGAATTGTTTGTCACTGATTTAAGTGATGATACAGTTACATCTTTGATATCAAGAGTCGCGGATTTATCAGGAAGAGAAACATCACATTACAATTCGCTTTCTACAGACATTGTTGATTTAAGTAATGCGTTCAACAATGATGTGGATGATTTGTCTTCTATTACTTTTTCAACTTTAAGCACAGAAATAAGTGACTTAAGTAGCGATACTTCACGAGAAATCAGCGTGGTTCAGTCGCTTACTTCAAGTGAAATTAGTGATTTGTCGTCATATACTTCAAGTGAATTGTCACGAGAAATTAGTGAATTAAGCAGTGACACTTCAGTTGAAATATCGGATTTATCTTCACGAACTTTCTCATCATTAAGCACAGAAATTTCAGACCTTAGCAGTGATACTTCTCGTGAAATAAGCGTAGTCCAATCTTTGACTTCAAGTGAAATTAGCGATTTGTCATCCTACACTTCAAGTGAATTATCGCGAGAAATTAGCGAATTAAGTTCAACTACTTCTTCGGAAATATCGGATTTATCTTCACGAACTTTCTCATCATTAAGCACTGAAATCAGTGACTTGTCGAGTGATACATCACGAGAAATTAGTGTGGTGCAATCATTGGCTTCAAGTGAAATTAGCGATTTGTCATCCTACACTTCAAGTGAATTATCGCGAGAAATCAGTGAACTAAGTTCAACTACTTCTTCGGAAATATCGGATTTATCTTCACGAACTTTCTCATCTCTAAGCACGGAAATCAGTGATCTCAGCAGTGATACATCACGCGAAATTAGTGTGGTGCAATCATTGACTTCTAGTGAAATAACAGACTTGTCATCATACACTTCAAGTGAATTAAATCGCGAGATTAACACATTGCGAGATGAAAAGGGAAGCGAATTAGAAGATTTATCGTCTTTGGTGTTTAATACTCTTAGCACTGAAATTAGTGATCTAAGTAGTGATAGTTCACGAGAAATAAGTGTGGTGCAGTCGTTGACTTCAAGTGAAATCAGTGATTTGTCATCTTACACTTCAAGTGAATTATCGCGAGAAATTAGTGAATTAAGCGCATCAACTTCTTCTGAAATATCAGACCTTTCATCGCTAACATTCTCATCTCTAAGCACTGAAATCAGTGATCTCAGCAGTGATACATCACGAGAAATAAGTGTGGTGCAATCATTGACTTCTAGTGAAATTAGTGATTTGTCATCCTACACATCAAGTGAATTGTCACGAGAAATTAATGAATTAAGCTTATCTACCTCTTCGGAAATATCCGACCTTTCTTCATTGACTTTCTTAACGCTAAGCACAGAAATATCCGACTTAAGTAGTGATACTTCTCGTGAAGTTTCATCTACAAAATCTGAATTACTATCTACAATTAGCACCGACATATCTACATTAAGTAGTGAAACAGTCCGCGATATTGTTGATTTAAGTAATATTCTACACTCAAGAATTTATCACGACATTTCAGATGTGATTGGTGGCGCAGGCGAATCACTTGATACACTAAGAGAACTTGAATTGTTTGTGACAGATTTAAGTGATGATACTGTGACTTCTTTGATATCAAGAGTTGCGGATTTATCAGGGAGAGAAACATCACATTACACATCTCTTTCTACAGACATTGTTGATTTAAGTAACGCTTTCAATAATGATGTAGATGATTTATCTTCTATCACATTTTCAACGCTAAGCACAGAAATATCGGATCTCAGCAGTGATACATCACGAGAAATCAGTATGGTGCAATCATTGACTTCTAGTGAAATTAGTGATTTGTCTAGTTACACTTCAAGTGAATTATCTCGAGAAATTAGCGAATTAAGCTCTTCTACTTCTTCGGAAATATCCGATCTTTCTTCATTAACTTTCTCAAGTTTAAGCACTGAAATCAGCGACTTGAGTAGTGATACATCACGAGAAATTAGCGTGGTGCAATCATTAACTTCCAGTGAAATTAGTGATTTGTCTAGTTACACTTCAAGTGAATTATCTCGAGAAATCAGTGAATTAAGCTCAACTACTTCTTCGGAAATATCCGATCTTTCTTCATTAACATTCTCATCACTAAGCACTGAAATCAGCGACTTGTCAAGCGATACATCACGAGAAATAAGTGTGGTGCAATCATTAACTTCAAGTGAAATTAGTGATTTGTCATCATACACATCTAGTGAATTATCGCGAGAAATCAGTGAATTAAGCGCTTCCACTTCTTCGGAAATAACAGACTTATCATCACTAACATTCTCATCATTAAGCACCGAGATTTCAGACCTTAGCAGCGATACATCACGAGAAATTAGCGTTGTTCAATCTCTAACATCAAGTGAAATCACTGATTTGTCATCATACACCTCAAGTGAATTGAATCGCGAGATTAGCACATTGCGAGATGAAAAGGGTAGTGAATTAGAAGATTTATCTTCTTTGGTGTTTAATACACTAAGCACTGAAATTAGTGATCTAAGTAGTGATACTTCTAGCGAAATCAGTGCGGTTCAATCGTTAACTTCAAGTGAAATTAGCGACTTGTCATCATACACTTCAAGTGAATTATCACGAGAAATTAGTGAATTAAGCAGTGAAACTTCCGCAGAAATATCCGACCTTTCTTCTCTAACATTTTCCTCGCTCAGCACAGAAATATCCGACTTGAGTAGTGATACTTCACGCGAAATTAGTGTGGTGCAATCATTGACTTCAAGTGAAATAAGCGATCTGTCGTCTTATACTTCCAGTGAATTATCACGAGAAATAGCAGAACAAAGCGCAACTACTTCTTCGGAAATATCTGACTTATCATCGCTAACATTTTCCTCACTCAGCACTGAAATATCTGATCTCAGCAGTGATACTTCAAGAGAAGTTTCCTCTACAAAATCTGAATTACTATCTACAATTAGCACCGACATATCTACATTAAGTAGTGAAACAGTCCGCGATATTGTTGATTTAAGTAATATTCTGCATTCCAGAATTTACCACGACATTTCAGATGTGATTGGTGGAGCAGGTGAATCACTTGATACATTACGAGAACTTGAATTGTTTGTTACTGACTTAAGTGATGATACAGTGACTTCTTTGATATCAAGAGTTGCCGACTTATCAGGAAGAGAAACATCACATTACACTTCTCTTTCTACAGACATTGTGGATTTAAGCGAAGCATTTAACAATGATGTTGATGATTTGTCTTCTATTACTTTTTCAACTTTAAGCACAGAAATAAGTGACTTGTCGAGCGATACTTCACGAGAAATCAGTGTGGTTCAGTCATTGACTTCTAGTGAAATTAGTGATTTGTCGTCATATACTTCAAGTGAATTGTCACGAGAAATAGCAGAGCAAAGTGCGACAACTTCAACAGAAATATCCGATCTTTCTTCATTAACTTTCTCAAGTTTAAGCACTGAAATATCGGATTTGTCTAGCGATACATCACGAGAAATTAGTGTGGTTCAATCATTAACTTCCAGTGAAATCAGTGATTTGTCTAGTTACACTTCAAGTGAATTATCGAGAGAAATAGCGGAACAAAGTGCGACGACTTCAGCAGAAATAAGCGATCTTTCTTCCTTAACATTCTCTTCACTAAGCACTGAAATAAGTGACTTGTCGAGCGATACTTCACGAGAAATTAGCGTGGTGCAATCATTGACTTCAAGCGAAATAACTGATTTGTCATCATACACCTCAAGTGAATTGAATCGTGAGATTAGCACATTGCGAGATGAAAAGGGTAGTGAATTAGAAGATTTATCTTCTTTGGTGTTTAATACTCTTAGCACTGAAATTAGCGATCTCAGTAGTGATAGTTCACGAGAAATAAGTGTTGTGCAGTCATTAACTTCAAGTGAAATCAGTGATTTATCATCTTATACTTCAAGTGAATTATCGAGAGAAATTAGTGAATTAAGCACATCGACCTCTTCGGAAATAAGCGACCTATCTTCTCTAACATTTTCCTCACTCAGCACCGAAATTAGTGACCTGAGTAGCGATACTTCACGAGAAATAAGTGTTGTGCAGTCATTGACTTCAAGTGAAATCAGTGATTTGTCATCTTATACTTCTAGTGAATTGTCACGAGAAATTGCGGAACAAAGCTCAACTACTTCAGTAGAAATATCTGACTTGTCATCGTTAACATTTTCCTCACTCAGCACTGAAATTAGTGACCTGAGTAGCGATACTTCAAGAGAAGTGTCCTCAACAAAATCGGAATTACTTTCTACAATTAGCACCGACATATCTACATTAAGTAGTGAAACGGTTCGCGATATTGTAGATTTAAGTAATATTCTACACTCAAGAATTTATCACGACATTTCCGATGTGATTGGTGGAGCTGGAGAATCACTTGATACACTAAGAGAATTAGAGTTGTTTGTTACAGACTTAAGCGATGATACGGTAACTTCATTGATATCAAGAGTTGCAGATTTATCAGGAAGAGAAACATCACATTACACTTCTCTTTCTACAGACATTGTTGATTTAAGTAATGCCTTCAACAATGATGTCAATGATTTGTCTTCTATTACTTTTTCCACATTAAGCACTGAGATTTCAGACCTTAGTAGCGATACTTCACGAGAAATTAGTGTGGTGCAATCGTTGACATCTAGTGAAATCAGTGATTTGTCATCTTATACTTCAAGTGAATTATCGCGAGAAATTAGTGAATTAAGCCAATCTACTTCTTCGGAAATAAGCGACCTTTCTTCTCTAACATTCTCCACACTAAGCACTGAAATTTCAGACCTTAGTAGTGATACATCCCGTGAAATAAGTGTGGTGCAATCGTTGACATCTAGTGAAATTAGTGATTTGTCATCTTATACTTCTAGTGAACTGTCACGAGAAATTAGTGAATTAAGCCAATCTACCTCTTCGGAAATATCGGACCTTTCTTCTCTAACATTCTCCACACTAAGCACTGAAATTTCAGACCTTAGTAGTGATACATCCCGTGAAATAAGTGTGGTGCAATCGTTGACATCTAGTGAAATTAGTGATTTGTCATCTTATACTTCTAGTGAACTGTCACGAGAAATTAGTGAATTAAGCCAATCTACCTCTTCGGAAATATCGGACCTTTCTTCATTAACATTCTCATCATTAAGCACTGAAATATCAGACTTGTCGAGTGATACATCCCGTGAAATCAGCGTTGTTCAATCATTAACATCAAGTGAAATTACAGACTTGTCGTCATACACTTCTAGTGAATTGAATCGCGAGATTAGCACATTACGAGATGAAAAGGGTAGCGAATTAGAAGATTTATCTTCGTTAGTGTTTAATACATTAAGCACCGAAATTTCAGATTTATCTAGCGATACTTCTCACGAAATCAGTGTAGTCCAGTCTCTTACTTCAAGTGAAATAAGTGATTTGTCTAGTTACACTTCAAGTGAATTGTCACGAGAAATTAGTGAATTAAGCGCATCTACCTCTTCGGAAATAAGTGACCTTTCTTCTCTAACATTCTCCACACTAAGCACAGAGATTTCAGACTTGTCGAGCGATACATCCCGAGAAATAAGTGTTGTGCAGTCATTAACTTCTAGTGAAATCAGTGATTTGTCATCATACACCTCCAGTGAATTATCACGAGAAATTAGTGAGTTAAGCCTATCTACCTCTTCGGAAATATCTGACTTGTCATCACTAACATTCTCCACATTAAGCACAGAGATTTCAGACTTAAGTAGCGATACATCAAGAGAAGTGTCATCAACTAAATCAGAATTGCTTTCTACAATTAGCACTGACATATCTACCTTAAGTAGTGAAACTGTGCGTGATATTGTGGATTTAAGTAATATTCTGCATTCCAGAATTTACCACGACATTTCAGATGTGATTGGTGGAGCGGGTGAATCACTTGACACGCTTCGTGAACTTGAATTGTTTGTCACTGATTTAAGTGATGACACCGTAACTTCATTGATATCAAGAGTAGCAGATTTATCAGGAAGAGAAACATCGCATTACACTTCTCTTTCTACGGATATTGTTGATTTAAGCGAAGCATTCAACAATGATGTAGATGATTTGTCTTCTATTACTTTTTCAACCTTAAGCACGGAAATAAGTGACTTGAGTAGTGATACTTCACGAGAAATCAGTGTTGTGCAATCATTGGCTTCTAGTGAAATCAGTGATTTGTCTTCATATACTTCAAGTGAATTGTCTCGAGAAATAGCAGAACAAAGCGCAACTACTTCTTCGGAAATAAGCGATCTTTCCTCTTTAACCTTCTCAAGTTTAAGCACAGAAATAAGTGATTTAAGTAGTGATACTTCGCGTGAAATCAGTGTGGTTCAATCATTGACTTCAAGTGAAATTAGTGATTTGTCATCATACACTTCAAGTGAATTATCTAGAGAAATTAGCGAATTAAGCCAATCTACTTCTTCGGAAATAACCGATCTTTCTTCATTAACTTTCTCAAGTTTAAGCACTGAGATCAGCGACTTAAGTAGTGATACTTCGCGTGAAATCAGTGTGGTGCAATCATTAACTTCTAGTGAAATTAGTGACTTGTCTAGTTACACTTCAAGTGAATTATCTCGTGAAATCAGTGAATTAAGTTCAACTACCTCCTCGGAAATAACAGACTTATCTTCACGAACTTTCTCCACGCTAAGCACTGAAATCAGTGACTTGAGCAGTGATACATCACGCGAAATAACAGACTTGTCATCATACACTTCAAGTGAATTGAATCGTGAGATTAGCACATTAAGAGATGAAAAGGGTAGTGAATTAGAAGATTTATCTTCTCTGGTGTTTAATACTCTTAGCACTGAAATATCAGACTTATCAAGTGATACATCACTAGAGATTAGTGTGGTGCAGTCATTGGCTTCTAGTGAAATCAGTGATTTGTCATCCTATACATCAAGTGAATTATCGCGAGAAATTAGCGAATTAAGCACATCGACCTCTTCGGAAATAAGCGACCTATCTTCTCTAACATTTTCCTCACTCAGCACTGAAATAAGTGATTTAAGTAGTGATACTTCAAGAGAAATCAGCGTTGTGCAGTCATTGACTTCTAGTGAAATTAGTGATTTGTCATCCTATACTTCCAGTGAATTGTCACGAGAAATCGCAGAACAAAGCTCATCTACTTCAGCAGAAATAACGGACTTATCTTCTCTAACATTTTCCTCACTCAGCACTGAAATAAGTGACTTGAGTAGCGATACTTCAAGAGAAGTTTCATCTACAAAATCCGAATTACTGTCTACAATTAGCACCGACATATCTACATTAAGTAGTGAAACGGTTCGTGATATCGTGGATTTAAGTAATATTCTGCATTCTAGAATTTATCACGACATTTCAGATGTGATTGGTGGAGCAGGTGAATCTTTGGATACTCTACGAGAACTTGAATTGTTTGTCACTGATTTAAGTGATGATACGGTAACTTCTTTGATATCAAGGGTTGCTGACTTATCTGGGAGAGAAACATCACACTACAATTCGCTTTCTACGGATATAGTTGATTTAAGTGAAGCATTCAACAATGATGTAGACGATTTGTCTTCTATCACATTTTCAACATTAAGCACTGAAATAAGTGACTTGAGTAGTGATACATCGCGTGAAATAAGTATTGTGCAGTCATTGACATCTAGTGAAATCAGTGATTTGTCATCCTATACTTCTAGTGAATTGTCGCGAGAAATTAGTGAATTAAGCCAATCTACTTCTTCGGAAATAACCGATCTTTCTTCATTAACATTCTCCTCACTCAGTACTGAAATATCGGACTTATCGAGCGATACATCGCGTGAAATTAGTGTGGTTCAATCATTGACATCTAGTGAAATCAGTGATTTGTCATCCTATACTTCTAGTGAGTTATCGCGAGAAATTAGTGAATTAAGCGTATCTACCTCTTCGGAAATATCTGACCTTTCATCGCTAACATTCTCATCTCTAAGCACGGAAATCAGCGATCTCAGCAGTGATACATCACGAGAAATAAGTGTGGTTCAATCGCTAACATCAAGTGAAATAAGTGATTTATCATCCTATACTTCTAGTGAATTGTCACGAGAAATTAGTGAATTAAGTTCAACTACTTCTTCGGAAATAACCGATCTTTCTTCGCTAACATTTTCAACACTAAGCACAGAAATTAGTGACTTAAGTAGCGATACTTCTCGTGAAATTAGCGACTTGTCATCATACACTTCAAGTGAATTAAAACGCGAAATTAGCACATTGCGAGAAGAAAAGGGTAGCGAATTAGAAGATTTATCTTCGTTAGTGTTTAATACATTAAGCACCGAAATTAGCGACCTCAGCAGTGATACTTCACTTGAAATCAGTGTGGTGCAATCTTTGACTTCTAGTGAAATCAGTGATTTGTCATCATATACATCGAGCGAATTATCGCGAGAAATCAGTGAATTAAGCGCATCTACCTCTTCGGAAATAAGTGACCTTTCTTCTATAACGTTCTCCACACTAAGCACAGAGATTTCAGACTTATCGAGCGATACATCGCGTGAAATTAGTGTGGTTCAATCATTGACATCTAGTGAAATCAGTGATTTGTCATCCTATACTTCTAGTGAGTTATCGCGAGAAATTAGTGAAATAAGCCTATCTACCTCTTCGGAAATATCGGACTTATCATCGCTAACATTTTCCTCACTCAGCACTGAAATATCCGACTTGTCAAGCGATACTTCAAGAGAAGTTTCATCTACAAAATCAGAATTACTGTCCACAATTAGCACTGATATATCAACTCTTAGCAGCGAAACAGTGCGTGATATTGTGGATTTAAGTAATATTCTGCATTCCAGAATTTACCACGACATTTCAGATGTGATTGGTGGAGCCGGTGAATCACTTGATACATTACGAGAGCTTGAATTGTTTGTCACTGATTTAAGTGATGATACGGTAACTTCTTTGATATCAAGAGTTGCTGATTTATCAGGAAGAGAAACATCACATTACACTTCTCTTTCTACTGATATTGTTGATTTAAGCGAAGCATTTAACAATGATGTAGATGATTTGTCTTCAATTACTTTTTCAACATTAAGCACAGAAATTAGCGACCTCAGCAGTGATACATCACGAGAAATTAGTGTGGTGCAATCTTTGACTTCTAGTGAAATCAGTGATTTATCATCATACACATCAAGTGAATTATCGCGAGAAATAGCAGAACAAAGCGCAACTACTTCTTCGGAAATAACTGACTTATCTTCTCTAACATTCTCATCACTAAGCACTGAAATCAGCGACTTGAGTAGTGATACATCCCGTGAAATCAGCGTGGTGCAATCATTAACTTCAAGTGAAATCAGTGATTTATCATCATATACTTCAAGTGAATTGTCAAGAGAAATAGCAGAACAAAGTTCGACGACTTCAGTGGAAATATCGGACTTGTCATCGCGAACCTTCTCATCATTAAGCACCGAAATATCGGACTTGTCGAGCGATACATCACGAGAAATCAGTGTGGTGCAATCATTAACTTCAAGTGAAATCAGTGATTTGTCATCATACACATCGAGTGAATTGTCAAGAGAAATTAGTGAATTAAGCCTAACTACTTCTTCGGAAATATCTGACTTATCTTCTTTAACATTCTCGACTTTAAGCACTGAAATATCGGACTTGTCGAGTGATACATCTAGAGAAATTAGTGTAGTTCAATCGCTAACATCAAGTGAAATCACTGACTTATCGTCATACACTTCTAGTGAATTGAATCGTGAGATTAGCACATTGCGAGAAGAAAAGGGTAGCGAATTAGAAGATTTATCGTCTTTGGTGTTTAATACTCTTAGCACTGAAATATCAGACTTATCAAGCGATACTTCACTAGAGATTAGTGTGGTGCAATCGTTGACTTCTAGTGAAATTAGTGATTTGTCATCATACACTTCTAGTGAATTATCACGAGAAATTAGTGAATTAAGCGCGTCTACCTCTTCGGAAATAACCGACCTTTCTTCTCTAACATTCTCCTCACTCAGCACAGAAATTAGTGATTTAAGTAGTGATACTTCAAGAGAAATCAGTGTTGTGCAGTCATTGACTTCTAGTGAAATTAGTGACTTGTCGTCATACACCTCGAGTGAATTGTCAAGAGAAATTAGTGAATTAAGCGCATCTACTTCTTCGGAAATCACAGATCTTTCTTCATTAACTTTCTCGTCATTAAGCACTGAAATATCTGACTTGAGTAGCGATACATCAAGAGAAGTGTCATCGACTAAATCAGAATTACTATCCACTATTAGCACAGACATTTCTACATTAAGTAGTGAAACTGTGCGCGATATAGTTGATTTAAGTAATATACTTCATTCTAGAATTTATCATGACATTTCAGATGTAATTGGTGGAGCAGGTGAATCTTTGGATACTCTACGAGAACTTGAATTGTTTGTGACTGACTTAAGCGATGATACTGTAACTTCTTTGATATCAAGAGTTGCGGATTTATCAGGAAGAGAAACATCACATTACACTTCTCTTTCTACTGATATTGTTGATTTAAGTGAAGCATTCAACAATGATGTAGATGATTTGTCCTCTATCACATTTTCAACCTTAAGCACTGAAATATCGGACTTATCGAGCGATACATCGCGTGAAATTAGTGTGGTGCAGTCATTGACATCTAGTGAAATAAGTGATTTGTCATCCTATACTTCTAGCGAATTATCGCGTGAAATTAGTGAATTAAGCGCATCTACTTCTTCGGAAATAAGTGATCTTTCTTCATTAACTTTCTCAAGTTTAAGCACCGAGATTTCAGACCTTAGCAGCGATACATCTCGTGAAATCAGTGTGGTGCAATCATTGGCTTCCAGTGAAATCAGTGATTTATCATCATACAGTTCAAGTGAATTGTCGCGTGAAATTAGTGAATTAAGCGCATCTACCTCTTCGGAAATAAGCGATCTTTCTTCCCTGACATTTTCGAGTTTAAGCACTGAAATTAGTGACTTAAGTAGCGATACTTCTCGTGAAATAAGTGTGGTTCAATCATTGACTTCCAGTGAAATCACAGACTTGTCGTCATACACATCAAGTGAATTGAATCGCGAGATTAGCACATTGCGAGAAGAAAAGGGCAGTGAATTAGAAGATTTATCTTCTTTGGTGTTTAATACATTAAGCACTGAGATAAGTGACTTGAGTAGTGATACTTCACTGGAAATCAGTGTTGTTCAATCATTGACTTCTAGTGAAATTAGCGATTTGTCATCATATACTTCTAGTGAATTATCAAGAGAAATCAGTGAATTAAGCGCATCTACTTCTTCGGAAATAAGCGATCTTTCTTCGATAACATTCTCTTCGCTAAGCACGGAGATTTCAGACCTCAGTAGTGATACTTCACGAGAAATTAGTGTGGTACAATCATTGGCATCCAGTGAAATCAGTGATTTGTCATCATACACATCTAGCGAATTGTCGCGTGAAATCAGTGAATTAAGCGCATCTACCTCTTCGGAAATATCTGACTTGTCATCGCTAACATTCTTAACACTAAGCACTGAGATCAGTGATTTAAGTAGTGATACTTCAAGAGAAGTTTCATCTACGAAATCAGAATTACTATCCACTATTAGCACAGACATATCTACATTAAGTAGTGAAACCGTCCGTGATATTGTGGATTTAAGTAATATTCTGCATTCCAGAATTTACCACGACATTTCAGATGTGATTGGTGGAGCAGGCGAATCACTTGATACATTGCGTGAACTTGAATTGTTTGTAACGGACTTAAGTGATGACACTGTAACTTCTTTGATATCAAGAGTGGCAGATTTATCAGGGAGAGAAACCAGCCACTACATAGAAGTTTCTACAGATATTGTGGATTTAAGTGACGCATTTAATAACGATGTTGCTGATTTATCTTCGTTAGTGTTTAATACTCTTAGCACGGAAATCAGTGACTTGAGCAGTGATACTTCACGAGAAATCAGCGTGGTTCAATCGCTTACTTCTAGTGAAATAAGTGATTTGTCATCATACACATCGAGTGAATTATCGCGTGAAATTAGTGAATTAAGCGCATTGACTTCTTCGGAAATAACAGATCTTTCTTCATTAACATTCTCATCTCTAAGCACGGAAATTTCAGACCTTAGCAGCGATACATCAAGAGAAATTAGTGTAGTTCAATCATTGACTTCAAGTGAAATTAGCGATTTGTCTAGTTACACTTCTAGCGAATTATCGCGAGAAATTAGTGAATTAAGCGCATCTACTTCTTCGGAAATATCAGACTTATCATCACTAACATTTTCGACTTTAAGCACCGAAATATCGGACTTGTCGAGCGATACATCACGAGAAATTAGTGTGGTACAATCATTGACTTCAAGTGAAATCAGTGATTTGTCATCATACACATCGAGTGAATTATCAAGAGAAATTAGTGAATTAAGCGCATCTACTTCTTCGGAAATATCTGACTTATCATCACTAACATTCTCGACTTTAAGCACCGAAATCAGTGACTTAAGCAGCGATACATCACGAGAAATTAGTGTGGTGCAATCATTGGCTTCCAGTGAAATTAGTGATTTGTCATCCTACACATCGAGTGAATTGAATCGTGAGATTAGCACATTGCGAGAAGAAAAGGGGAGTGAATTAGAAGATTTATCTTCATTGGTGTTTAATACTCTTAGCACTGAAATATCAGACTTATCGAGCGATACTTCACTAGAGATTAGTGTGGTGCAATCATTGACTTCCAGTGAAATTAGTGATTTGTCATCCTACACTTCTAGTGAATTATCACGAGAAATTAGCGAATTAAGCGCGTCTACCTCTTCGGAAATAAGCGACCTTTCTTCTCTAACATTCTCATCTTTAAGCACTGAGATTTCAGACCTTAGCAGCGATACTTCACGAGAAATCAGTGTGGTTCAATCGCTTACTTCCAGTGAAATCAGTGATTTGTCGTCATACACCTCTAGTGAATTGTCAAGAGAAATTAGTGAATTAAGCCAATCTACCTCTTCGGAAATATCTGACTTGTCATCGCTAACATTTTCCTCACTCAGCACTGAAATATCGGACTTGTCTAGTGATACATCAAGAGAAGTTTCATCTACAAAGTCCGAATTACTATCCACTATTAGCACAGACATTTCTACATTAAGTAGCGAAACGGTGCGAGATATTGTGGATTTAAGTAATATACTTCATTCGAGAATTTATCACGACATTTCAGATGTGATTGGTGGTGCTGGAGAATCTTTGGATACTCTACGAGAACTTGAATTGTTTGTCACTGATTTAAGTGATGACACAGTAACTTCATTAATATCAAGAGTTGCGGATTTATCAGGAAGAGAAACATCACATTACACTTCTCTTTCTACGGATATTGTTGATTTAAGCGAAGCATTCAACAATGATGTAGATGATTTGTCTTCTATCACATTTTCAACCTTAAGCACTGAAATCAGTGACTTGAGTAGTGATACTTCCCGTGAAATTAGTGTGGTGCAATCTTTGACTTCTAGTGAAATCAGTGATTTGTCATCATACACTTCCAGCGAATTATCACGAGAAATCAGTGAATTAAGTGCGTCTACCTCTTCGGAAATAAGCGATCTTTCTTCTCTAACTTTCTCAAGTTTAAGCACTGAGATTTCAGACCTTAGCAGCGATACTTCACGAGAAATCAGTGTTGTGCAGTCATTGACTTCTAGTGAAATCAGTGATTTGTCATCATACACTTCCAGCGAATTATCGCGAGAAATTAGTGAATTAAGCGCATCTACTTCTTCGGAAATAAGCGATCTTTCTTCTCTAACATTCTCAACACTAAGCACTGAAATATCGGATTTGAGTAGTGATACTTCCCGTGAAATTAGTGTGGTGCAATCATTGACTTCTAGCGAAATAAGTGATTTGTCATCATATACATCTAGTGAATTATCGCGAGAAATTAGTGAATTAAGCAGTGACACTTCCGCAGAAATAACGGATCTTTCTTCATTAACATTCTCCTCACTCAGCACCGAAATCAGTGATTTGAGTAGTGATACTTCTCGTGAAATTAGTGTGGTTCAATCGTTGGCCTCTAGTGAAATACAAGATTTATCAAGTTACACATCTAGTGAATTGAATCGCGAGATTAGCACATTGCGAGAAGAAAAGGGTAGCGAATTAGAAGATTTGTCTTCGTTAGTGTTTAATACATTAAGCACTGAAATTAGCGACTTAAGTAGTGATACATCACGCGAAATCAGTGCGGTTCAATCTTTGACTTCTAGTGAAATCAGTGATTTGTCATCCTATACTTCTAGTGAATTGTCACGAGAAATTAATGAATTAAGTCAATCTACTTCTTCGGAAATATCAGATCTTTCTTCATTAACATTCTTAACTTTAAGCACCGAGATTTCAGACCTTAGCAGCGATACTTCTCGTGAAATTAGTGCGGTGCAATCATTGACTTCTCGTGAAATAACAGACCTATCATCGTTAACATTCTCTACGCTAAGCACTGAAATCAGTGACTTGTCAAGCGATACTTCAAGAGAAGTTTCATCAACGAAATCAGAATTGCTTTCTACTATTAGCACAGACATTTCTACATTAAGTAGTGAAACAGTGCGTGATATTGTAGATTTAAGTAATATTCTGCATTCCAGAATTTACCACGACATTTCAGATGTGATTGGTGGAGCAGGTGAATCACTTGATACATTGCGTGAACTTGAATTATTTGTGACAGATTTAAGTGATGATACAGTAACTTCATTGATATCAAGAGTTGCTGATTTATCCGGAAGAGAAACCTCACATTACACATCTCTTTCTACGGATATTGTTGATTTAAGCGAAGCATTCAATAATGATGTAGATGATTTGTCGTCTATTACATTCTCCACATTGAGCACTGAAATTAGTGATTTAAGCAGTGATACTTCACGAGAAATCAGCGTGGTGCAATCATTGACTTCCAGTGAAATCAGTGATTTGTCATCATACACATCTAGCGAATTGTCACGAGAAATTAGTGAATTAAGCGCATCTACTTCTTCGGAAATAACCGATCTTTCTTCATTAACATTCTCAAGTTTAAGCACAGAAATCAGTGATCTCAGCAGTGATACTTCACGAGAAATAAGTGTGGTGCAATCATTGACTTCTAGTGAAATCAGTGATTTGTCGTCATATACTTCAAGTGAATTGTCAAGAGAAATTAGTGAATTAAGTGCATTGACTTCTTCGGAAATAAGCGACCTTTCTTCGCTAACTTTCTTAACGCTAAGCACTGAAATAAGTGATTTGAGTAGTGATACATCAAGAGAAATAAGTGTGGTTCAATCGTTGACTTCAAGTGAAATTAGCGATTTGTCATCATACACTTCTAGTGAATTGTCACGAGAAATTAGTGAATTAAGCGCATCTACTTCTTCGGAAATAACCGATCTTTCTTCATTAACATTCTCAAGTTTAAGCACAGAAATCAGCGATCTCAGCAGTGATACATCAACAGAAATCAGTGTGGTGCAATCGTTGACCTCTAGTGAAATACAAGATCTTTCAAGTTACACTTCAAGTGAATTGAATCGTGAGATTAGCACATTGCGAGATGAAAAGGGAAGCGAATTAGAAGATTTATCGTCTTTGGTATTTAATACTCTTAGCACCGAAATATCGGACTTATCAAGCGATACTTCACTAGAGATTAGTGTGGTTCAATCGTTGACTTCAAGTGAAATTAGCGATTTGTCGTCATATACATCAAGTGAATTATCACGAGAAATTAGCGAATTGAGTGTATTGACTTCTTCTGAAATAAGCGACCTATCTTCGCTAACATTCTCCTCGCTCAGCACGGAGATTTCTGACTTGTCTAGCGATACATCACGCGAAATCAGTGTGGTGCAATCATTGGCGAGTAGTGAAATCAGTGATTTGTCTTCCTATACTTCTAGTGAATTGTCACGAGAAATTAGCGAATTAAGCGTATCCACTTCTGCGGAAATATCTGACTTGTCATCGCTAACATTTTCCTCACTCAGCACTGAAATTAGTGACCTAAGTAGCGATACATCAAGAGAAGTTTCATCTACAAAATCGGAATTACTTTCTACAATTAGCACCGACATTTCTACATTAAGTAGTGAAACCGTCCGTGACATTGTAGATTTAAGTAATATTCTGCATTCCAGAATTTATCACGACATTTCAGATGTGATTGGCGGAGCAGGTGAATCACTTGACACACTTCGTGAACTTGAATTGTTTGTTACTGACTTAAGTGATGATACTGTAACTTCATTGATATCAAGAGTTGCTGACTTATCTGGGAGAGAAACATCGCACTACAATTCGCTTTCTACGGATATTGTTGATTTAAGTGAAGCATTCAACAATGATGTAGATGATTTGTCTTCTATCACATTTTCAACCTTAAGCACTGAAATCAGTGACTTGAGTAGTGATACTTCCCGTGAAATTAGTGTGGTGCAGTCATTGACTTCTAGTGAAATTAGCGATTTGTCATCCTACACATCGAGTGAATTGTCACGAGAAATTAATGAATTAAGCACATCGACCTCTTCGGAAATAAGCGATCTTTCTTCGCTAACATTCTCAACACTAAGCACTGAAATCAGCGACTTGAGTAGTGATACATCACGAGAAATTAGTGTGGTTCAATCATTGGCTTCAAGTGAAATTAGTGATTTGTCATCCTACACATCGAGCGAATTGTCACGAGAAATTAATGAATTAAGCACATCGACCTCTTCGGAAATAAGCGATCTTTCTTCTCTAACATTCTCAACACTAAGCACTGAAATCAGCGACTTGAGTAGTGATACATCACGAGAAATTAGTGTGGTTCAAGCACTAACATCGAGTGAAATCACAGACTTATCATCCTATACTTCAAGTGAATTGTCACGAGAAATTAATGAATTAAGCCAATCTACTTCTTCGGAAATATCAGATCTTTCTTCATTAACATTCTCATCATTAAGCACGGAAATTAGTGACTTGTCTAGTGATACATCACGAGAAATTAGCGTGGTTCAAGCGCTAACATCAAGTGAAATCACAGACTTGTCGTCATATACTTCTAGTGAATTAAATCGTGAGATTAGCACATTACGAGATGAAAAAGGCAGCGAATTAGAAGATTTATCTTCGTTAGTGTTTAATACATTAAGCACTGAAATTAGCGATCTTAGCAGTGATACTTCACTAGAGATTAGTGTGGTTCAATCGTTGACTTCAAGTGAAATTAGCGATTTGTCGTCATACACATCAAGTGAATTATCAAGAGAAATTAGTGAATTAAGCGCATCTACTTCTTCGGAAATAAGCGATCTTTCTTCTCTAACATTTTCAACACTAAGCACCGAGATTTCAGACCTTAGCAGTGATACTTCTCGTGAAATTAGTGTGGTTCAATCATTGACTTCTAGTGAAATAACAGACTTATCTTCCATCACATTTTCAACGCTAAGCACCGAGATTTCAGACCTTAGCAGTGATACTTCAAGAGAAGTTTCATCTACGAAATCAGAACTACTTTCCACAATTAGCACTGACATATCTACATTAAGTAGTGAAACAGTTCGCGACATTGTAGATTTAAGTAATATTCTGCATTCCAGAATTTACCACGACATTTCAGATGTGATTGGTGGAGCAGGTGAATCACTTGATACATTGCGTGAACTTGAATTATTCGTCACTGATTTAAGTGATGATACAGTTACCTCACTAGTATCAAGAGTTGCTGATTTATCAGGGAGAGAAACCTCACATTACACTTCTCTTTCTACGGATATTATCGATTTAAGCAATGCTTTCAATAATGATGTAGATGATTTATCATCTATTACATTCTCGACATTAAGCACGGAAATATCAGACTTGTCGAGCGATACATCTCGTGAAATTAGTGTGGTTCAGTCGTTGACTTCCAGTGAAATCAGCGATTTATCATCATACACTTCCAGTGAATTGTCACGAGAAATAGCAGAACAAAGCGCAACTACTTCTTCGGAAATATCCGATTTGTCATCATTAACATTCTCTTCACTAAGCACAGAAATAAGTGACTTAAGTAGTGATACTTCACGAGAAATCAGTGTGGTTCAGTCGTTGACTTCTAGTGAAATTAGCGATTTATCGTCATATACTTCAAGTGAATTGTCACGAGAAATTAATGAATTAAGTGTGTTGACTTCTTCAGAAATATCAGATCTTTCTTCGTTAACCTTCTCAAGTTTAAGCACCGAAATCAGTGATTTGTCAAGCGATACATCACGCGAAATAAGTGTGGTTCAATCGCTGGCTTCAAGTGAAATTAGTGATTTGTCATCCTACACATCAAGTGAATTGTCACGAGAAATTAATGAATTAAGCGTATTGACTTCTTCGGAAATCTCTGACCTTTCTTCTCTAACATTTTCAACGCTAAGCACAGAGATTTCAGACCTTAGCAGCGATACATCACGCGAAATTAGTGTGGTGCAATCATTGACTTCAAGTGAAATTACTGACTTGTCATCATACACTTCAAGTGAATTAAATCGCGAGATTAACACATTGCGAGATGAAAAGGGAAGCGAATTAGAAGATTTATCTTCATTGGTGTTTAATACTCTTAGCACTGAAATAAGTGACTTAAGTAGCGATACTTCACTAGAGATTAGTGTGGTTCAATCATTGGCTTCTAGTGAAATTAGCGATTTGTCTAGTTACACTTCAAGTGAATTGTCGCGAGAAATAGCAGAACAAAGTGCGTCTACCTCTTCGGAAATAAGCGATCTTTCTTCTCTAACATTCTCAACACTAAGCACTGAAATATCGGACTTGAGTAGTGATACTTCCCGTGAAATTAGTGTGGTCCAATCATTGGCGAGTAGTGAAATAAGTGATTTATCATCCTATACTTCCAGCGAATTATCACGAGAAATTGCAGAACAAAGTGCAACTACTTCTTCGGAAATAAGCGATCTTTCTTCTCTAACATTCTCAACGCTAAGCACTGAAATATCTGATCTCAGCAGTGATACTTCAAGAGAAGTGTCCTCCACAAAATCGGAATTACTTTCTACAATTAGCACCGATATATCTACATTAAGTAGTGAAACTGTCCGTGACATTGTAGATTTAAGTAATATTCTGCATTCCAGAATTTACCACGACATATCGGATGTGATTGGTGGAGCAGGTGAATCACTTAACACACTTCGCGAACTTGAATTGTTTGTGACCGACTTAAGTGATGATACGGTAACTTCTTTAGTATCAAGAGTAGCAGATTTATCCGGAAGAGAAACATCGCATTACAATTCTCTTTCTACTGATATTGTTGATTTAAGCAACGCATTCAATAATGATGTAGATGATTTGTCTTCTATCACATTCTCAACATTAAGCACTGAAATATCAGACTTGTCGAGCGATACATCGCGTGAAATCAGTGTGGTGCAATCATTGGCTTCTAGTGAAATTAGCGATTTGTCATCATACACTTCAAGTGAATTATCACGAGAAATAGCGGAGCAAAGTGCGACAACTTCAACAGAAATATCTGACTTATCTTCTCTAACATTCTCAACACTAAGCACGGAAATATCGGACTTGTCGAGCGATACATCACGCGAAATCAGCGTAGTTCAAGCATTGGCTTCTAGTGAAATTAGCGACCTCTCTAGTTACACTTCAAGTGAATTGTCACGAGAAATAGCAGAGCAAAGTGCGACGACTTCAACAGAAATATCAGACTTATCTTCGCTAACATTCTCAACACTAAGCACTGAAATCAGTGATCTGTCTAGCGATACATCACGAGAAATTAGTGTGGTTCAAGCACTAACATCAAGTGAAATCACCGACTTATCATCCTATACTTCAAGTGAACTGTCGCGAGAAATTAATGAATTAAGCGTATTGACTTCTTCGGAAATATCAGATCTTTCTTCGTTAACATTCTCAACACTAAGCACTGAAATATCGGATTTGTCGAGCGATACTTCGCGAGAAATTAGTGTGGTGCAATCATTGGCTTCCAGTGAAATCACAGACTTGTCTTCATACACATCTAGTGAATTAAATCGTGAGATTACCACATTACGAGATGAAAAGGGTAGTGAATTAGAAGATTTATCTTCGTTAGTGTTTAATACTCTTAGCACGGAAATTAGTGACTTAAGTAGCGATACTTCACTAGAAATTAGTGTGGTGCAATCATTGACTTCTCGCGAGATTAGTGATTTATCGTCGTATACTTCCAGCGAATTATCACGAGAAATTAATGAATTAAGTGTATTGACTTCTTCTGAAATAAGCGACCTTTCTTCGCTAACATTCTCCTCGCTCAGCACGGAGATTTCTGACTTGTCTAGCGATACATCAAGAGAAATTAGTGTGGTTCAATCATTGGCGAGTAGTGAAATCAGTGATTTATCATCCTATACTTCCAGCGAATTATCACGAGAAATTGCGGAACAAAGCACTGCGACTTCAAACGAAATATCTGACTTATCTTCTCTAACTTTCTTAACATTAAGCACTGAAATATCAGACTTGAGTAGTGATACTTCTCGTGAAGTTTCATCTACGAAATCAGAATTGTTATCTACCATTAGCACTGACATATCTACATTAAGTAGTGAAACAGTTCGTGACATTGTAGATTTAAGTAATATTCTGCATTCCAGGATTTACCACGACATTTCAGATGTGATTGGTGGAGCCGGCGAATCACTTGATACTTTGCGTGAGCTTGAATTGTTTGTTACTGATTTAAGTGATGATACAGTTACCTCACTAGTATCAAGAGTTGCTGATTTATCAGGAAGAGAAACATCACATTACAATACGCTTTCTACGGACATTGTTGATTTAAGCAACGCCTTCAATAATGATGTAGATGATTTGTCTTCTATTACATTCTCGACATTAAGCACTGAAATATCAGATTTGTCGAGCGATACATCTCGTGAAATCAGTGTGGTTCAGTTGTTGACTTCTAGTGAAATCAGTGATTTGTCGTCATATACTTCAAGTGAATTGTCGCGAGAAATAGCAGAGCAAAGTGCGACAACTTCAACAGAAATATCTGACTTATCTTCTCTAACATTCTCTTCATTAAGCACTGAAATAAGTGACTTGAGTAGTGATACTTCACGAGAAATCAGTGTGGTTCAGTTGTTGACTTCTAGTGAAATTAGCGATTTGTCGTCATATACTTCAAGTGAATTGTCACGAGAAATTAATGAATTAAGCGTATTGACTTCTTCGGAAATAACGGACTTGTCTTCATTAACATTCTCTTCATTAAGCACTGAAATAAGTGACTTGAGTAGTGATACTTCACGAGAAATCAGTGTGGTTCAGTTGTTGACTTCTAGTGAAATTAGCGATTTGTCGTCATATACTTCAAGTGAATTGTCACGAGAAATTAATGAATTAAGTGTATTGACTTCTTCGGAAATAACGGACTTATCTTCATTAACATTCTCCTCACTAAGCACCGAAATCAGTGACTTGTCGAGTGATACTTCTCGTGAAATCAGTGTGGTTCAATCTTTGGCTTCCAGTGAAATAACGGATTTGTCGTCATACACTTCAAGTGAATTGAACCGCGAGATTACCACACTACGAGACGAAAAGGGTAGTGAGTTAGAAGATTTATCGTCTTTGGTATTTAATACTCTTAGTATTGAAATTAGCGATCTTAGCAGCGATACATCACAAGAAATTAGTGTGGTGCAATCATTGACTTCCAGTGAAATTAGTGATCTGTCATCATATACTTCAAGTGAATTATCGAGAGAAATAGCAGACCTTTCTTCTCTAACATTCTCCTCACTAAGCACCGAAATCAGTGACTTGTCGAGCGATACATCACGAGAAATAAGTGTGGTGCAAACATTGGCTTCTAGTGAAATCAGTGATTTGTCATCATACACTTCCAGTGAATTATCACGAGAAATAGCAGACCTTTCGTCGCTTACATTCTCGTCATTAAGCACTGAAATATCTGATCTTAGCAGTGATACTTCAAGAGAAGTTTCATCTACGAAGTCAGAACTACTTTCTACAATTAGCACAGACATATCTACATTAAGTAGTGAAACTTTGCGTGACATTGTAGATTTAAGTAATATTCTGCATTCCAGAATTTACCATGACATTTCTGATGTCATTGGTGGAGCAGGTGAATCATTGGATACTTTACGAGAACTTGAATTGTTTGTCACTGATTTAAGTGATGATACGGTAACTTCTCTGGTATCAAGAGTGGCAGATTTATCCGGGAGAGAAACATCTCATTATACATCTCTTTCTACAGACATTGTTGATTTAAGTAATGCTTTCAACAATGATGTAGATGATTTGTCGTCGATTACATTTTCAACCTTAAGCACTGAAATATCAGACTTAAGCAGCGATACATCACGAGAAATAAGTGTGGTGCAAACATTGGCTTCTAGTGAAATCAGTGATTTGTCATCATACACTTCAAGTGAATTATCACGAGAAATTACGGAATTAAGCACCTCTACTTCTTCGGAAATAACCGACCTTTCTTCTTTAACATTCTCTTCACTTAGTACTGAAATTAGTGATTTGTCGAGCGATACATCCAGAGAAATTAGTGTGGTGCAAACATTGGCTTCTAGTGAAATCAGTGATTTGTCATCATATACTTCAAGTGAATTATCGAGAGAAATTAATGAATTAAGCGCATCGACCTCTTCGGAAATATCAGATCTTTCTTCGCTAACATTCTCTTCGCTCAGCACTGAAATTAGCGACTTGTCGAGCGATACATCCAGAGAAATCAGTGTGGTGCAGTCATTGGCTTCTAGTGAGATTACCGATTTGTCGTCATACACATCTAGTGAATTGAATCGTGAGATTACTACATTACGAGATGAAAAAGGTAGTGAATTAGAAGATTTATCTTCTTTGGTATTTAATACTCTTAGTATTGAAATTAGTGACCTCAGTAGCGATACATCAACAGAAATAAGTGTGGTGCAGTCATTGGCTTCTAGTGAAATCAGTGATTTGTCGTCTTACACTTCAAGTGAATTATCGCGAGAAATAGCAGACCTATCTTCTCTAACATTCTCCTCATTAAGCACTGAAATAAGTGACTTAAGTAGTGATACATCACGAGAAATCAGCGTGGTTCAGTCATTGGCTTCCAGTGAAATAACTGATTTGTCAAGTTATACTTCCAGTGAATTATCACGAGAAATTAGCGAATTAAGCACATCGACCTCTTCGGAAATATCAGACTTGTCTTCGCTGACATTCTTAACTTTAAGCACTGAGATCAGCGATATTAGTAGTGATACTTCTCGTGAAATTTCATCTACGAAAACCGAATTGCTATCCACTATTAGCACAGACATTTCTACATTAAGTAGTGAAACCGTTCGTGATATTGTGGATTTAAGTAATATTCTACATTCCAGAATTTATCACGACATATCGGATGTCATTGGTGGAGCTGGTGAATCATTGAATACTTTACGAGAACTTGAAGATTTTGTCACTGATTTAAGTGATGCTACAGTAACCTCATTAGTATCAAAAGTGGCAGATTTATCAGGGAGAGAAAATAGTCACTACATAGAAGTTTCTACAGATATTGTGGATTTAAGTGACGCATTCAACAACGATGTTGCTGATTTGTCTTCTATTGTATTTAATACTTTAAGCACCGAAATCAGTGACTTGAGTAGTGATACTTCCCGAGAAATTAGTGTGGTGCAAGCATTGACTTCTAGTGAAATCAGTGATTTATCATCCTATACTTCAAGTGAATTGTCACGAGAAATTACAGAATTAAGCACATCTACTTCTTCGGAAATAACCGACCTTTCTTCGCTAACATTCTCCTCGCTCAGCACGGAAATAAGTGACTTGTCGAGTGATACTTCGCGAGAAATAAGTGTGGTTCAAGTGCTAACATCAAGTGAAATCAGTGATTTGTCATCATACACTTCAAGTGAATTGTCGAGAGAAATAGCCGACCTTTCTTCGCTAACATTCTCTTCACTAAGCACTGAAATAAGTGACTTGTCGAGTGATACATCACGAGAAATTAGTGTGATTCAAGCGCTAACATCAAGTGAAATCACAGACCTGTCATCATACACATCAAGTGAATTATCGCGAGAAATTAATGAATTAAGCACATCTACCTCTTCGGAAATAACGGACTTATCTTCACTAACTTTCTCAACATTAAGCACGGAGATTTCAGATCTTAGTAGTGATACTTCACGAGAAATTAGTGTGGTTCAAGCACTCACATCCAGTGAAATAACAGACTTGTCGTCATACACTTCAAGTGAATTACATCGTGAGATTAGCACATTGCGAAATGAAAAGGGAAGCGAATTAGAAGATTTATCTTCATTGGTGTTTAATACTCTTAGCATTGAAATTAGCGATCTAAGCAGCGATACTTCACTGGAAATCAGTGTTGTCCAGGCGTTGACTTCTAGTGAAATTAGTGATTTGTCTAGTTACACTTCTAGCGAATTATCGCGAGAAATAGCAGAGCAAAGCGCAACAACTTCGGTAGAAATAAGCGATCTTTCTTCACTAACATTCTCGACATTAAGCACAGAGATTTCTGACTTGTCGAGCGATACATCCAGAGAAATTAGTGTGGTGCAAACATTGGCTTCTAGTGAAATCAGTGATTTGTCTTCATATACTTCTAGTGAGTTGTCGCGAGAAATTGCGGAACAAAGCACAGCAACTTCAACTGAAATATCTGACTTGTCATCACTAACATTCTTAACACTAAGCACAGAAATATCGGACTTAAGTAGTGATACTTCGCGTGAAATTTCATCCACGAAATCAGAATTACTGTCTACGATTAGCACCGATATATCTACATTAAGCAGTGAAACATTACGCGATATTGTTGATTTAAGTAATATTCTGCATTCCAGAATTTACCACGACATTTCTGATGTGATTGGTGGTGCAGGTGAATCTCTTAACACTCTTCGTGAATTAGAAGATTTTGTCACTGATTTAAGTGATGATACGGTAACATCATTGGTGTCATCAGTTGCCGATTTATCAGGGAGAGAAACATCTCATTACAATTCACTTTCTACAGACATTGTTGATTTAAGCAACGCATTCAATAACGATGTAGATGATTTGTCGTCAATTACATTCTCCTCGCTAAGCACTGAAATATCTGACTTGTCAAGCGATACATCACGAGAAATAAGCGTGGTTCAAGCGTTAACATCAAGTGAAATCAGTGATTTGTCATCGTATACTTCTAGTGAGTTATCGCGAGAAATCAATGAATTAAGTGCATCGACCTCTTCGGAAATAAACGATCTTTCTTCATTAACATTCTCCTCACTAAGCACAGAAATTAGTGACTTGTCGAGTGATACTTCACGAGAAATTAGTGTGGTGCAGTCATTGGCTTCTAGTGAAATAACGGATTTATCGTCATACACATCAAGTGAATTATCGAGAGAAATTAATGAATTAAGCACATCGACCTCTTCGGAAATAAACGATCTTTCTTCATTAACATTCTCCTCACTAAGCACAGAAATTAGTGACTTGTCGAGTGATACATCACGAGAAATTAGTGTGGTGCAGTCATTGGCTTCTGGCGAAATCACAGACTTGTCGTCTTACACTTCAAGTGAATTAAACCGTGAAATTACCACATTACGAAACGAAAAAGGAAGTGAATTAGAAGATTTATCTTCGTTAGTGTTTAATACATTAAGCACAGAGATTTCAGACTTGTCAAGTGATACATCACTGGAAATCAGCGTGGTGCAATCATTGACTTCTAGTGAAATCAGCGATTTATCATCATACACTTCTAGTGAATTGTCACGAGAAATAGCAGAACAAAGCGCAACTACTTCTTCGGAAATAAGCGACCTTTCGTCTTTAACATTTTCCTCACTCAGCACTGAAATCAGCGATCTCAGCAGTGATACATCAAGAGAAATCAGTGTGGTTCAGTCATTGGCTTCCAGTGAAATTAGTGATTTGTCTAGTTACACTTCCAGTGAATTGTCACGAGAAATAGCAGAACAAAGCGCAACTACTTCAGTAGAAATATCTGACTTGTCATCATTGACATTCTCAACACTAAGCACTGAAATATCAGACTTGTCGAGTGATACTTCTCGCGAAGTTTCATCCACGAAATCAGAATTACTGTCTACAATTAGCACTGACATATCTACATTAAGTAGTGAAACTTTGCGTGACATTGTTGATTTAAGTAATATTCTGCATTCCAGAATTTACCACGACATTTCAGATGTTATTGGTGGAGCAGGTGAATCATTGAATACTTTACGAGAACTTGAATTGTTTGTCACTGATTTAAGTGATGATACTGTAACATCATTGGTGTCTAAGGTTGCTGACTTGTCAGGAAGAGAAGCATCGCATTATACATCTCTTTCTACAGACATTGTTGATTTAAGTAATGCCTTCAACAATGATGTTGATGATTTGTCGTCTATTACATTCTCATCGCTAAGCACTGAAATAAGTGACTTAAGTAGTGATACTTCACGAGAAATTAGTGTGGTGCAAGCATTGACTTCTAGTGAAATCAGTGATTTATCCTCCTATACTTCAAGTGAATTATCGAGAGAAATTAATGAATTAAGTGCGTCGACCTCTTCGGAAATAGCGGACTTATCTTCATTAACATTCTCATCGTTAAGCACCGAAATTAGCGACTTGTCGAGTGATACATCAAGGGAAATTAGTGTGGTTCAAACGCTTGCTTCTAGTGAAGTAGCGGATTTATCGTCATACACTTCCAGCGAATTATCACGAGAAATAACAGACCTTTCTTCGTTAACATTCTCCTCGCTCAGCACAGAAATTAGTGACTTGTCAAGCGATACATCTAGAGAAATTAGTGTGGTTCAAACGCTTGCTTCTAGTGAGATTGCGGACTTATCATCTTATACTTCCAGTGAATTATCACGAGAAATTGCGGAACAAAGCACTGCGACTTCAAACGAAATAAACGACCTTTCGTCCTTGACATTCTTAACTTTAAGCATAGAAATATCGGACTTGAGTAGCGATACTTCAACTGAAATTAGTGTGGTTCAATCGCTTGTGTCTGATGAAATTACTGATTTGTCAAGTTACACTGCAAGTGAGTTGTCGAGAGAAGTAAGCACTCTACGCGATGAAAAGGGTAGTGAATTAGAAGATTTATCTTCATTGGTATTTAATACTCTAAGCACGGAGATTTCTGACCTATCGAGTGAAACATCAACTGAAATAAGTGCGGTGCAATCGCTTGTTTCTAGTGAAATCACTGACTTATCATCATATACTTCCAGTGAATTATCTAGAGAAATTGCGGAACAAAGCACAACTACTTCAGTAGAAATATCGGATCTTTCTTCTCTAACTTTCTCAAGTTTAAGCACTGAAATATCAGACTTAAGCAGTGATACATCGCGTGAGATTAGTGTGGTTCAAACACTTGTTTCTAGTGAAATCGCAGACTTGTCTTCGTATACTTCAAGTGAATTATCAAGAGAAATTGCGGAACAAAGCACTGCGACTTCAACCGAAATAGCAGACTTGTCTTCGCTAACATTCTCAAGTTTAAGCACTGAAATCAGTGACCTAAGCAGTGATACATCGCGTGAGATTAGTGTGGTTCAAACGCTCGTTTCTAGTGAAATCGCAGACTTGTCATCGTATACTTCTAGTGAATTATCTCGAGAAATTGCGGAACAAAGCACTGCGACTTCAAATGAAATATCTGACTTATCTTCTCTAACATTCTCAAGTTTAAGCACTGAAATCAGCGACCTAAGCAGTGATACATCGCGTGAAGTTTCATCCACGAAATCAGAATTACTTTCTACAATTAGCACCGATATATCAACTCTTAGCAGTGAAACGATACGCAATATTGTGGATTTAAGTAATATTCTGCATTCCAGAATTTACCATGATATTTCTGATGTCATTGGTGGAGCAGGTGAATCATTAAATACTTTACGAGAGCTTGAATTGTTTGTTACTGATTTAAGTGATGATACGGTAACATCATTGGTGTCATCAGTTGCAGATTTATCAGGAAGAGAAACATCGCATTACAACGCACTTTCTTCTGATATTACAGATTTAAGTAACGCCTTCAATAATGATGTAGATGATTTATCATCCATAACATTCTTGACATTAAGCACGGAAATAAGCGATCTCAGCAGTGATACATCCAGAGAAATCAGCGTGGTTCAGTCATTGGCTTCTAGTGAAATCACAGACTTGTCGTCATACACTTCAAGTGAGTTATCACGAGAAATAAATGAATTAAGCGCAACTACTTCTTCGGAAATAACGGATCTTTCTTCATTAACATTCTCTACGCTAAGCACCGAGATTTCAGATCTTAGCAGCGATACATCAAGAGAAATTAGTGTGGTGCAATCTCTTGCTTCCAGTGAGATTACTGATTTGTCTAGTTACACTTCTAGTGAATTATCACGAGAAATCGCCGAATTAAGCACGACTACTTCTAGTGAAATCACAGACTTGTCGAGTTACACTTCCAATGAATTATCGCGTGAAATTACGGACTTATCAAGTTACACTTCTAGTGAATTATCGCGAGAAATTGCCGAATTAAGCACGACTACTTCTAGTGAGATTACTGATTTGTCTAGTTACACTTCTAGTGAATTATCGCGAGAAATTGCCGAATTAAGCACGACTACTTCTAGTGAGATTACTGATTTGTCTAGTTACACTTCTAGTGAATTATCAAGAGAAATTACAGAGTTAAGCACGACTACTTCCAGTGAGATTACGGATTTGTCTAGTTACACTTCTAGCGAATTATCACGAGAAATTGCCGAATTAAGCACCACCACTTCTAGTGAGATTACGGATTTGTCTAGTTACACTTCTAGCGAATTGTATAAAGAAATTAGCACATTAAGAAATGAGAAAGGTAGTGAATTAGAAGACTTATCTTCATTGGTATTTAATACACTAAGCACAGAGATTTCAGACTTGTCTAGTGATACATCAAGTGAAATTAGTGCAGTTAAATTATTAACATCCAGTGAAATCACTGATTTGTCATCTTATACTTCAAGTGAATTATCACGAGAAATTGCAGATTTATCTACTATTACATTCTCGACATTAAGCACTGAAATATCGGACTTGTCAAGCGATACTTCTCGTGAGATTAGCGAGGTTAAGACGCTTACTTCAAGTGAAATCACCGACTTATCTTCTTATACTTCGAGTGAATTATCGAGAGAAATAGCAGAACAAAGCACTGCGACTTCAACTGAAATAGCCGATTTGTCTTCGCTTACTTTCTCGACATTAAGCACTGAAATATCGGATTTATCGAGTGATACATCGCGTGAAATTAATGCTGTTAAGACGCTTACTTCAAGTGAAATCACTGATTTGTCGTCGTATACTTCAAGTGAATTATCGAGAGAAATAGCAGAACAAAGCACAGCAACTTCAAACGAAATAGCCGATTTGTCTTCGCTTACTTTCTCGACATTAAGCACTGAAATATCCGATTTGTCTAGCGATACATCGCGTGAAATTAGTGCGGTTAAGACGCTTACTTCAAGTGAAATCACCGACTTATCATCTTATACTTCCAGTGAATTATCGCGAGAAATTGCGGAACAAAGCACAGCAACTTCAACTGAAATAGCCGATTTGTCATCGCTTACTTTCTCAACATTAAGCACTGAGATCAGTGATATTAGCAGTGATACTTCGCGTGAAATTTCATCCACGAAATCAGAATTACTGTCTACAATTAGCACCGATATTTCTACATTAAGTAGTGAAACATTACGCGATATTGTTGATTTAAGTAATATTCTGCATTCTAGAATTTATCACGACATTTCAGATGTGATTGGTGGAGCAGGTGAATCACTTGACACTCTTCGTGAATTAGAAGATTTTGTCACTGATTTAAGTGATGCTACTGTAACTTCATTAGTGTCATCAGTTGCAGATTTATCAGGGAGAGAAACATCTCATTACAACGCACTTTCTTCTGATATTGCTGATTTAAGCAATGCTTTTAATAATGATGTAGATGATTTGTCATCCGTTGTATTTAATACATTAAGCATTGAAATTTCGGATTTATCAAGCGATACATCAAGAGAGATTAGTGTGGTTCAATCACTAACATCTAGTGAAATCACAGACTTGTCATCATACACATCCAGTGAATTATCAAGAGAAATTGCGGAACAAAACACAGCAACTTCAAACGAAATTGCTGATTTGTCTTCGCTTACTTTCTCGACATTAAGCATTGAAATTAGTGACCTAAGTAGTGATACATCTAGAGAAATTAGTGTGGTTCAATCGCTGGCTTCAAGTGAAATAACGGACTTATCATCTTATACTTCCAGTGAATTATCGCGAGAAATTGCGGAACAAAGCACAGCAACTTCAACAGAAATAGCCGATTTGTCTTCACTTACCTTCTCGACATTAAGCACTGAAATATCCGACTTATCGAGTGATACATCGCGTGAAATTAGCGTGGTTCAAGCATTGACGAGTAGTGAAATCACAGACTTGTCATCATACACATCCAGTGAATTATCGCGAGAAATTGCGGAACAAAATGCGGCAACTTCAACAGAAATAGCCGACTTGTCTTCGCTTACTTTCTCGACATTAAGCACTGAAATCAGTGACCTAAGCAGTGATACATCGCGTGAAATTAGCGTGGTTCAATCGCTGGCTTCAAGTGAAATCACTGACTTATCATCTTACACTTCAAGTGAATTATCACGAGAAATTGCGGAACAAAATGCGGCAACTTCAACTGAAATAGCCGACTTGTCTTCGCTTACTTTCTCGACATTAAGCACTGAAATTAGTGACCTAAGCAGTGATACATCGCGTGAAATTAGTGTGGTTCAAGCATTGACGAGTAGTGAAATCACAGACTTATCTTCGTATACATCCAGTGAATTACATCGTGAAATCAGTGAATTAAAAGAAGAGACCGGATTAGATGATTTATCTTCAGTTGTGTTTAATAGTTTAAGCACTGAAATATCGGACTTGTCTAGTGATACATCAAGAGAGATTAGTGTAGTTCAAGCACTCACATCCAGTGAAATCACTGACTTATCATCTTATACTTCCAGTGAGTTATCGCGAGAAATTGCGGAACAAAGCACAGCAACTTCAACTGAAATATCCGACTTATCTTCATTGACTTTCTTGACATTAAGTACCGAAATATCGGACTTGTCTAGTGATATATCAACGGAGATTAGCGTGGTTCAATCGCTGGCTTCAAGTGAAATCACCGATTTATCATCTTATACTTCAAGTGAGTTATCGCGAGAAATTGCAGAACAAAGCACAGCAACTTCAACAGAAATAGCTGACTTATCTTCATTGACATTCTCGACATTAAGCACTGAAATTAGTGATATTAGCAGTGATACTTCGCGTGAAATTTCATCCACGAAAACAGAATTACTTTCTACAATTAGCACTGATATATCAACGCTAAGTAGTGAAACACTTCGTGACATAGTGGATTTAAGTAATATACTTCATTCCAGAATTTATCACGACATTTCTGATGTTATTGGTGGAGCTGGTGAATCATTGAATACTTTACGAGAACTAGAAGATTTTGTCACTGATTTAAGTGATGCTACTGTAACTTCATTAGTGTCATCAGTTGCAGATTTATCAGGAAGAGAAACATCTCATTACACGACACTGTCTACAACAATTGTTAATTTAGATAGTGATACAACTAGTGATATTAGTGATTTATCTTCATTGGTATTTAATTCTATAAGTGTAGAAGTTAGTGACTTAAGTAGTTACACTTCAAGTGAATTGAGCAGAGAAATCGCAGATTTATCCAACTCGACTACTACACAATTAAATACAAAACAAGATACTCTTACTTCAGGAGATATTACAAACGCATTGCTTGAAAATAGCACAGTATCATTTGGCGGCGTATCAGTCGCATTGGGTAGTTCCGACGCAACTCCTGCATTTGATTTAACAGATGCCACAAACTATCCAACATCATCATTAGATGGTTCTATTAATTTAGTGACACAAGTATCTGGTGTGTTATCTGTAGCCAATGGAGGCACTGGTTCATCTACATTAGACAACTTAATTACTCTTGGAACACATACCACCGGAAATTATGTAGAATCTGTATCTGCTGGAACTGGTATTTCAATTACAAATACAGCAGCAGAAGGTTCTACGCATGAAATATCTGTAAATGGTAGTGAGATTACTTCACTTGGTACAGTTACGAGTGGAACTTGGAATGCTAGTGTTATTGACAAACAATACATTAGTTTATCTACAATTAGCATTGGCGATTTAAGTGATATTTCATTTAATGCTTCTACTGCGACAGATGGTTATGCTTTATTGTGGAATGATACTAGTAAGAAATGGGAAGTTGGACAAGTGTCGACAAATGCTCCATTTGATGTGAGTGGTAATATGAATAATCATATTATACCAACTGTAGATGAAGCATATGACATTGGTAGTGCGGCATACAAAATAAGAGATTTGTTTGTTTCCAACAACTCTATATGGGTAGGTGAAGAACATAAAATAGAAGTTACAAGTGGACAATTAAAACTAAGAAAACTGCAAAAAACAAGCATACCAAGTGGTATTACCAGTAGAATTTCAAACGCTTCATTATCTGATGCGATTACCACATTAGGAAAAGCGGATGGTTCTACAATTGCTGATTTTAAGATTGCAGATTGGATAAATTATGCTAGACAAAAAGGATACGCATTATCAGCAAATCAAATCTTTTTAGCAGCTGATACAAGCAACGATGAAGGTATTGTAGATAGTATTACAAATCAAGACATATCATTAAATGATATTAGTGCTTCTAATTTAGTATTATCTGGAGACATAAGTGCTAATGATGCCAGTTTTAATGTAGTAAATATTGACTCGTTAACCGCAAGCGGTCTTCACATATTAAACTCAAGCACCAGTTATATTAGAAACGAAACTGAAAGTAATCTTCATAATGTTGGAATGCAATTTAGATCACCTAGTGCTTCAGATTGGATAATATACCGCAAGGGTTCTAGTATAGAAAACAAATTGCGAATTGGATACGGTTCTTCAGATCATCTTATTATAACCGATAGCGGAAGTTTAGGTATTGGAACCGATAGTCCCGATGAAAAATTACATGTTTCTGGAAACGCAATTATCACGGGTGACATAAGTGCGAATGATGCCAGTTTTAATGTAGTAGATGTGGAAAACATCAACATTAATGGAAGTAGCATTGCGTCTGTTTATGAAACAATAACAAATGTTGCTAATATTTCACAAGAAATTGTGGATTTATCTTCATACACTTCTAGCGAACTTTCTATAAATATTTCAGATTTAAGTAGTGTAACTGGTTTAGAAATTTCTACAACCAAAGCAGAGTTAATTACTACGATTAACACTAGTATTTCTACTTTAAGTAGCGAAACTGTTCGTGATATTAGTGATTTAAGCAGCATTCTTTTTCACAATGTTTCTCATCACATTTCATCTGTAATAGGTGACGCAGGCAATGCGTTAGATACATTAGGTGAAATAGAAACATTTATAAGAGATTTAAGTAGTGATACGGTTACAGATCTTATTTTAAAGATAACTGATTTATCTTCAAGAGAAATATCGCGATACAACAGCCTTTCAACTACAATCGAAACTTTAGATAGTGATAACACCAGCAGTATTTCAGACATTTCGTCATATACTTCCAGCGAGCTTTCTAGAGAAATATCAGATTTATCATCTTACACATCAAGTGAACTTTCTAGAGAAATATCAGATTTATCATCTTACACATCAAGTGAACTTTCTCGTGAAATTAGTGATTTAAGTAGCACACTTCAAGTAGATATTGATGCAAATACACAGTTAATTGAAGCAGCAACAACTGGATTTACAAATGGACAACTACTTATTGGAAAGTCGGATGGAACATTACAAAAAGCAACATTAACAGATGGAAGTGGTATTGATATTATCAATAACAGTGGTGAAATCATAATAAAGACAGCATTACAAGTAAAGGGAACTAAATTAGGAGAACAAACCGATGTAACGCATGATAACATTCACTTTTTGACATTTGATAAAGATAGTGGATTTACGGTTCAAAGCGATGCTTCTGGTGAAGCAACCATTGGATTAGGAAGTCATTGGAAACAATTAGACTTTACTGCAGATGGTGGCGTTGTTAATGGAAGTTCTTTAGTGCCATCAGGGGAAGAAACATTAAAGTTTATAGCGGGCAATCACATCATTCTATCATCGGATCCAAGTGATACACCACAATCAATTAAAATAGAAGCGTCTATTGATTCTAGTTTAAATGAACTTAATTTAAATATTTCTTCCAATATAGCAGATTTATCTAGCGATACAACAGTTATTATCAACAGTTCTATCACAGATTTATCTAGTTATACTTCTAGTGAATTAACTCGTGAAATCAGTGATTTGCGAAGTGAAACTATCAGAGACATTAGCGATTTGTCTTCAACTGTTTATACATCAATTGTTGGTGATATTAATAGTTTAAGCACAAATGTGTCAGAAGATATTAGTGATTTATCATCGATTGTATTTACTTCAATTGTTGGTGACATTAATAATTTAAGCACAAGTGTATCGGAAGATATTAGTGACTTGTCTTCGATTGTATTTACTTCAATTATTGGTGACATTAATACTTTAAGCACCAGTATATCAGAAGATATTAGTGACTTATCGTCTTATACTTCTAGTGAATTAACTCGTCAAATTACAGATGTATCATCATACACTTCTAGTGAATTATCGCGTGAAATTAGCGATTTAAGTAATGCAACTGGTTTAGAAATCTCTACAACTAAATCCGCTTTGGTATCTACTATTAGCACAGACATTTCTACTTTAAGTAGTGAAACATTGCGAGATATCACTGATTTAAGTAATATACTTCATTCTAGAATTTACCATGATATTTCTGATGTGATTGGTGGTGCTGGCGAATCACTTAATACGCTTCGAGAACTTGAAGACTTTGTAACTAGTTTAAGTGGAAATACCGTTACTGGACTTGTTTCAACTGTTGCAGACTTATCTGGGAGAGAAAATACTCACTACTCTACTTTATCCACAGAAATAGTGAATTTAGATACAAGTGTTAGTAGTGAAATCACTGACTTATCGTCTTACACTTCTAGTGAATTATCATTGGAAAAACAGCGATTAAGTGTTGAATTGTCAACTGAAATTAGTGATTTAAGTAGTGAAACTACTAGAGAAATTGCCGATTTGTCTTCATTAACATTCTCCACATTAAGCACGGAGATTAGTGACTTGAGTAGTGATACTTCACGAGAAATTAGTAGTGTTCAAGCATTAACTTCCAGTGAAATCACAGACTTGTCATCTTACACATCTAGTGAATTATCATTGGAAAAACAACGATTAAGTGTTGAATTGTCAACGGAAATTAGTGATTTAAGTAGTAATACTACAAGAGAACTCACAGATTTATCTTCGTTAACATTCTCAACATTAAGCACTGAGATTAGTGACTTGAGTAGTGATACTTCACGAGAAATTAGTGCGGTTCAGGCATTAACTTCAAGTGAAATTTCGGATTTATCAAGTTATACATCAAGTGAATTAGGGAGAGAAATTAGCGATTTGAGCAGTGAAACTGTAAGAGATATTAGCGATTTATCAGATGCTTTTATGAACAAAATATTAGATGGTGCAATTGGATTTCAAAAATTCAATGATTTATCATCTGATTTACATATTAGTTTTGCTGATTTATCTAATAATATTTACGAATATACCGATGATGTATCATATGAAGTATACACAGAAACAACAATTAGAAACAATAAGGACACGGTAATTGATTTGTCTATTAATAGAATAGATAGTGAATTAACGGATTTATCTAATTATACTTCCACTGAATTAACGCGTCAAATTAGTGATTTATCTAGTTATACTTCCACTGAATTAACGCGTCAAGTTAGTGATTTATCTAGTTATGTATCCACTGAACTTTCAAGAGAAACTGCAGATTTATCATCCATTGTCTTTAATACATTAAGTATTGAGATTTCGGATTTAAGTAGCGATACTTCACGAGAAATTAGTGCGGTTCAATCATTAACTTCAAGTGATATAACTGATTTGTCAAGTTACACATCTAGTGAACTTTCCAGAGAAATAGCTGATTTAAGTAATGGAAGTGTTAGAGATGTAAGTGACTTGTCATCATTAGTGTTTAATACATTAAGTATTGAAATTTCAGATTTAAGCAGTGATACATCCCGCGAAATTAGCGGGGTTCAATCATTGACATCTTATGAAATAAGTGATTTGTCATCTTATACATCTAGTGAATTAGGGAGAGAAATTGCCGATTTAAGCAGTGAAACGGTTAGAGATGTAAGTGACTTATCATCTATTGTATTTAATACAATAAGTATTGAAATTGTAGACTTAAGTAGTGAAATAGTATCTCATACATCTAGCGAGCTTTCCACAGAAATCCGTGATTTGTCATCGTATACTTCAAGTGAATTATCACGACAAATCAGTGATTTAAGTAGTGAAACTGTGCGCGATGTTGAAGATCTATCGGGTTATACATCAACCGAATTATCACGACAAATCCGCGATTTAAGTAGTGAAACGGTTCGGGATATTAGCGATTTATCAGAAGCTGTATTTGCAAAAATTAATGTAGAAATAGCAGGATTATTAGATGGTGCTCCAGAAACATTAGATACTTTAAAAGAAATTGCAGATGTGATTGGTAACAAAAACGATCCTTCATTTAACATTGCTACTATTATTAACTTTATTACAGATCTCTCCCAAAATTTGCGTTCTGAGATTAATAGAGCCACATCTGTAGAAGCAGTATTAGATGCAAATATATCTGATTTATCTAATTATACATCCACTGAACTATCGCGAGAAATTGCTGATTTATCTGGTTATGTATCTAGCGAACTATCCAGAGAATCTGCCGATTTATCGTCTATTGTGTTTAACACATTAAGCACAGAGATTTCTGATTTAAGCAGCGATACATCACGCGAAATTAGTGCGGTTCAAGCATTAACTTCAAGTGATATAACTGATTTATCAAGTTACACATCTAGTGAATTAGGGAGAGAAATCGCTGATTTAAGCAGTGAAACGGTTAGAGATATTGCCGACTTGTCTTCTATTATTTACAATTCGTTAAGTATAGAGATTGTCGACTTAAGTAGTGAATTAGTTTCACATACATCGAGCGAACTATCCAGAGAAATCAGCGATTTGTCATCATACACTTCAAGTGAATTATCAAGACAAATAAGCGATTTAAGTAGTGAAGTGGTTCGAGATATCGAGGACTTGTCAGGATATACATCCAGTGAATTATCACGCGAAATTAGCGACTTAAGTAGTGAAACGGTTAGAGATATTAGCGATTTGTCATCTTTAGTATTCCAATCATTAACTAATAATATTCAAGACAACTCTTCCGTATTTAGCACAATCGATTCCAGTTTTGTTGCAATCAATAACTTACTTTCTACTGAAATAAGCGATTTAAGTAGTGAAGTGGTTCGTGACATATCTGATTTATCATCGCAAGTGTATCAAACAATAGATGATTTGCCTTGGGATTCAACTGCTGATTATTTGTATACAGCAAGCAATACGCAAAAGGTTGGAATAGGAATATCAACACCAACTTCCACATTACAAGTTCGTTCTACTGATGTAAGCGGTTCAAGTATCATGATACAATCGCGCGCTTCGTCTGGAACATCAGTTGCTGAATTGTTTTTAACTGATAGAGACGAAACAAATAATCAAATGTATAACGGATTTGGAGTAAGATACCAGCAATCCAAAACATTCTTTGATAATTACTATCTTAGTAACACATCAACACAATTAATGACATTTGATCACGCCAACAGTAACATTGGTATAAATACAACAACTCCAACAGCTGATTTTGAAATTAATGGTGACTTAAAGATTAATGGTGCTCTTATTGATAGTTCTGGAAATACATTTGCTAACCTGAATTCCGCTTTTATTGATACAAATAATGGTGTTGAGTTAGAATTGTTTGATGGTGCAACCACAACAAACAAATTGTATAATGATAATGGTGTATTATCGTTTAATGGTGCCGCAGTTGCTCCTACTAATTTAACATTTCCATATACGGATGGTAGTAGAAACCAAGTATTAGAAACAGATGGAAGTGGTAATTTGCAATGGGTAGATAATCATGATATTTACATTACACCTAATCCATTACATGATACATACAACGGCATTGGATATACAGATATTTTAAAACAAATTGGTAGTTATTCTTCGAACGGTTTATCTGCTTATATGGCATATGCAGATTTAAATAACAAACGGTATGCTTATATTGTTACTGGTAGTTATCGTAAAATATTTAGATACGATTTAGATACAGAACAGTATATTCAAGTAGCAGGAGGCACAGACACAACTGATAATGGAGATCCATATGCTGGTCTTGAAGATGGTTATGTTGGAACATCTAGATTTGATCGCATTACTTCAATTCGCTATAGTAATCACGATGAATATCTTTACATCGGTAATCATTCAACTGGAAGTTCTTCCAATTCTGCTTTATTAAGAATGAACATACGAACCAATTATGTTACTACGGTAGTATCAAATACGGATGCAACTGGAATAACGGGAGGCCCTAGTGTAATACAATTTGATACAAGTGGTAATGTGTATTATGGTTCCGGATTAGAAGGTGGTTCGGGTATTAAAAAGTTTGATGTTCAAACAATGACGCAGACTGTCTTTATTAATGCCAATGAATTCAGTGTTGGTAATATTCTAGGTATTATATGGGATAACTCGCAAAATGCTTACTTGATTAATAGATTGTCTATGCACAAATTAACTCCTGTTTCTGGTGTCGATTTATCTTATAACGCAGCGTCTTTATATTTTGGAACAGCTACTGTATCGAATGTAAATGTTGCTAATGTAGACGGCAGCGGTTCAACCGCAAGAGTGTCTTTTATCACTGATGTTGCGAAAGATCCAGTTACAAATGACTTTTATGTAGCAACAGGATTATGGGGATATTTAATTAAAAAGGTGACGCCTAGCGCATCAGATGTTGATTTGGGAACGGTTAGCACACTTGCGGGTGTTATCAATAGTTCAACACAAAACAGCAATTCCTTTTCAGCCTCAGATTATCCCACAACATCTCCAACTACTACTGATTTAATGGCGGTGAATTCTCTAGCATTTGATAGTTGGGGCAATTTGTTGTTTTTAAATACTAACACAAGTAGTGGTGGAACATCGCAAATCATGTTTTATAGTGGAATTCCATATACAAGAACAGGAACACAACCGGTTCTACCAGGCGATTCTATTAACACATTAAGTGATATCAGTATTAACAATATAGCGTATGGTGAATTTTTGATGTGGAATGGTGAAAGTTTAGTTCCTACACAAGCACCTAATGGAGGAAGAGGTAGTAGCATACCTAATCTTAACTTCACAAAATCCAATATTAAGGATGTGTCTCAAAATATGTTTTTCAATTCCAATTCAAAATACTTGTTATTGGATAAATTAATCACGATTGATAAGGTAAGAATTAATCAGAAAAACAGACGGCCTCTTACAATTGGATATAATGTGTATATTAAAGAACATTATGACAATTCCGGAACACTTCAAAATGTACAAAGCAAAACAATATCTAATGCTGTGGTGTCGCCTGTTATATCTGGTGAAAATTATGGAAGCACAATAGTTGATATAAGCGCGATTAGTTTTACAAATAGAAATTATTTGGAAGTATTAATTGAACGATCGTCTAGTTATGTGTATACTGAATCTACAAATACAATTGCGAGGTTTAACTTCTTTCCATATGTCAATCAATATTTAAACAATGTGGATATTAGTGATAATTTAGATGGTGGATATAATCTGTCTGTAAAATCAATCAATCAAGTGGTTGAAGAAGATAATACAGGTTGCATTGTCATCGGAGATTCATCGAATAATTATTTGCGAATGCCTGCTGAAAATGGTGCGTCTATTGACATTAAAGCAGTATCATTTTGGATGAGAAACTGGACGGGTGGTTATATTGTGGATGGTAGAAATGTATTGTCTCATTCGCAATTAACACAAACTACTTTTGTAGAATATGGTAGTCCAGATGATATTAGTGCAGGTGATGGTATTTCTAAGTTTGTAAATCAAGACAGTTTACCATATGAAACTGGAAGCGTAGGAACAGATCCATCGGATAATTCGATTGGATTATTACACAAAGACGATTGGAACTTTGTTTACATTGAATTTGACTCTTCCGGTTCATTTACTTCAGCCAATCCATTATTGTTTGGAACATCTATTTATGGTGATGGTGGTTCATATGTAATGAAAGATTTGCGTGTCCACAGTGATACATTATTGACAAATGATATTGAAAACTTATTCAATAACTATGATGACAACGATGTGATGGTTGAACTAATTACAAGGTCAGAAACCAACACAATGGATGATTTAACTGATCTTAGTGCTCAAGGTATTGTAAGTGGACAATTCTTGAAATACGATGGTTCATACTATGTGCCAACAAATGATGTATCTGACATCAGTCAAACCGTGTTTGATTTGTCATCTCATGTATATAACCGAACCATCAATGATTTATGCGATTGTTTGGTGACTACAGATAGTTATTTTATAGGTTCTTCTACATCAAAGGGTTCTTATACTACACTATTGGGTTATGATGCGATGGGCGCTTCAACAGATAGTAGTTTAGAACACAATACCGCGATAGGTTATAGAGCGTTGTATGATACAACAAGTAGTCAAGCGGATAAAAATACTGCGATTGGTTCAGAAGCATTGTATTCAGTTGGCGGCGGTTATGAAAATGTAGCAGTTGGTTATCGTGCTGGATATAGCGCAACTAGCTACAGAAACACAATAGTGGGTTGTTCTACTGTGCCTAGTATGACAAGTGGTTATGATAATGTTGTAATTGGTTCACATTCATCTGGTAATTTAACAACTGGATATCAAAATGTGTTTATTGGTTCCAATAGTTCAAGTGCTTCGGCATCATCGAATAGTTTACCAGTAGATATAGTGAATGGTATTGGTATAGGTTACGAATCATATCCTACAGCATCCAATACAATACAATTAGGTAATGCAAATCATACAAATATCAATACAAGTGCGACATTAACATTAAAGGATATTACTCTGCCAAATACAGATGGTAGTCAAAATACGATTTTAATAACAGATGGTAGTGGAAATGTATCGTTTACTGATTATGATATTAAACCACATATTGCCAATGTAACATTTGATGGTTCAAATGCGGTTATAATAGAATTTTCAAGAGATATTTCCAGTGTATCTACTTATAGTCCAAGTGACTTCTCGGTTGTTCATGATGGTTCCAGTATTGAAGTATTAAGTGTGTATGAAAGTAGTAATAATTTGGTATTGAATTTTGGAAGCGCAGTTAGTGGTTCATCAAGTGGTTCATCAAGCGGTTCTTCTTCTACCTCTTTTTCAATCTATAGCAATGTATCAGTTCAAAATTCTCCTCATAATTCAGGAACGATTACAGTTACTACAAGCACTACTTCATTTAGCTCATCGCATACAAAGATAAATGATGGAGTGATAGGATATTCTGGAGCATGGATGACTGGTTCATACCCTTATACCAATTCAAGTGGAACTTTAGGTTATTCAGGTTCTACTTCTACTACATATGATACAAACCAAACTGTAAATGGTGAATGGTTACAAATTGATTTAGGAACACAAATAAGTGATAAGGTAATTGGAGGGTATGGTTTATATGGTGTCCAAACAACTGATAGAGGTCGTTCACCAAATAAAGGTAAATTGCTAGGTTCATCAGACGGTTCTACATGGACATTAGTGCATGATTTAAGTAATCAATCTATTGACAATTATTTCAGAGATGAACGAACTTCAAGTGATTATAGTATTGAATACTTAAAAGAAGTAAGAAATACATTTACACCGGTTTATTATAGATACTGGAGATTTGTAGTTGAATTACAAAATGCTATCGCATCAAGTGACAGAGGTTCATTTTCAGAATGGTCTTTATATGCTGTTGATAGTTCTTCAAATTCATATAGTTCAGATGCGTTATCATCACAAGTGTTTTATGAAAATTTTGAAGATCAAGATATAGTAGGTTCACAAACACTTATTTCTATTACAAATGAAGGATATAAAGGAAATTATGCTTTAAAAGGAGATAGCACTCAAAATAATAGATACTGGTGGCAAACAACAAGTGATAGTTTACCCAGTAATGTTATAGCAGTTAGTTTCTGGCATTATGCGGTGGAAGAAGGTTCCGTCGACATTCCTCAATTGTTGAAATTTAATTCCAACGGAAGTTATTTTGGTATGGACTTAATCAATTCAAATGTGAAATATTACATTTCTAATACCACAAACATAACAAAATGGTATGTAGATGGAACGGATACTAATGCTAGTGGATTAACATATGTTGATACTACTTTAAACGCATGGCATCACCACTATATGGAATTTAATACTTCTCCAACTGAATTAAGATGGATGGGACATACTACAAATGATGGTTCTCGATATAGAGGAACTGGACTTTTAGATGAAGTTCGTATGTTTAGCTCTACATTATCAAGCAGTGAAATAACTAACTTGTCTAATGGAGGAACTGGAAATACTAGTTCTACAGGTTCGTCTTCGTCTTCGTCTTCATCTTCTTCATCTTCTCAGCAAGATTTATCATCTCAAGTATTTAGTGAAGATTTTGAAGACAACACATATAGTAGAACAGGCGATACTACAACTGCCGACATTACTAGTGTTATCGGACATACCGGTTCAACAACAAATGTATTATACCTTCCAAGAAACACTTCGAAAAAATGGGTGCAATCTGGTCTTGGTTCCGTAAGAACATTTAGTTGGTGGTTTAAATATATTTCATCAGGCTCAAATGCTTATATTTTTGAATTACGACCTAGCAGAAACGCAAATATATCAGTTAAAACGAATGGCACAACCGTAAGTCTGGCTGATACTATTGGTGTAGATGAAAATCTATATATTAACGGAGTCAATTATTCAAGCGCAACTTATACTTTGACGGATTGGAATCATTTCTGTTTTACCGTGGATGCAAATTGGGGAGATGATCAAGTATGGTGGAATCACGCAGGTGATTATTATACTAATAGTGTGCAATATTATGTAGAAGGTTATGTGGATGATGTTAGAATGTTTAGTGAGGTGCTAACAACAGAACAAATTACAGACTTATCTAATGGAGGAACAGGTAATACCAGTTCTACAACTTCGTCTTCTTCTTCCTCTTCTTCTACAGACCCATCCGCAGTAGATGTTCCTATCAACCTAGACAAGTTGAAATTTACTTATACAAAATCAGCAGATGGTAGCAACAATATTATCACTAGCGATGGTGTAAGATTGAGTTCATTTTATTACAATGGTTTAGGTTTAACAAACATAACACAAGAACAATTCTCTGATTTATCAGATGTTAGTTTCAATACTCTTTCAACCGGTAAATTAGTGAAATGGAATGGCACATATTTTGAAGATACTGAATTGTTGTATGATGATGAAACAACTGGTTATATTGGAATAGGCACATCAACACCATCGTTTCCTTTAACCGTAACAAGTTATGCATCCGCCGATATTAGTAACATAGGATATTTAGACCAAAGTGGTGCGGCTGTTCGTTCTTCGCAAACCACAAACAATATTTCGATCTATGCGTCTAAGGGTATATGGACTGGAACTAGTTTCTATGCTTCTTCTGATTTAAGAATTAAGAAAAATATAACACCTATTCTTAATGAGAAGTGTATAGATATCATTAGACAATTAGTTCCAAAGAAATATTCATTTGTTGATGATATTCAACATGGTCAAAGAGAAGTGTATGGTTTCATCGCACAAGAAGTGGAGCAAATTTGCCCAAATATAGTTACAAAACAAACATCTTTTGTGCCAGATATATTTAAAAGCACGGAAAATGTTAGCTGGAAAAAGGTGGATAAAAAATGGATGTTAACGATACATGATATATCTGGATTTAAGGAACGACATGTAGTAAGATTTTATGTTTCCGATAGGAAAAACAATGAAATCATGAAAGATGTGTCTAATTGTAAAAATAGTGCCAACTCATTTATATTTGACAAGATATATGATGATATATTTGTATATGGACACAAGGTTGATGACTTTTTGGCATTAGATAAAGAACAGATATTTACATTACACCATGGTGCATTATTATCATTGGATGATACGCAACAAAAGATGGGTGATGAAATTAAACTTTTAAAGAAAGACAATGCTTTGATTCGCGAAGAAAATATCACTCTTAGAAGTGAAAATAATATGTTGAGAAAAGAGCATAACTCTCTTAAAGAAGAGTTTCAAGATGTCCTTGAACAATTAAAACAAATAAAATCGCATTTAGGGATATAAACATCTCTCCCTTTTTCACAAATAAATAAAAATAAATATAACTATTTCAAAAATTATATGATTAAAATTACATAAAATATTATTTACAAAAATAATACTTTACAAAAATAATACTTTACAAAAATAATACTTTACAAAAATAATACTTTACAAAAATAATATTTACAGAATAACAAATAATATAAAATGAATATAAATTATATATGAGCTATTCAACTTTTTATTTAAATTCACAAAGTTCTGATGGTATTATTGATGGTTCAAATGTTATTATTGGAGGAAATGTCGGTATTCAAACAAACACCCCAGAATATAGTTTAGATATAAATGGAACATTCCGCTCTTCTAGCATTGTAACACACAGTCTTACTACTGAAAATATCATATTAACAGACAGTAGTTTAAATCCATATTCCATACAAAGCCGAATAGAACATACAAAATTGGTTGAAAACATAGTAACTGTTGGAACAAAAACATCTGATGCCGCAAATAGTAGTGGAAGTTCAAGTGCTTTTTTTATCGATAATATCGAAACACCTTACTTGCATTTTACATTAGGTAAAAAATATCGCTTCATACAAACCGATTCAACAAATACAGGACATCCTTTACGATTTTATTTAGATGAAGACAAAACAACACAATTTACTACAAATGTAACTGTTTCAGGGACACCGGGCGTTGATTCAACCGCTTATGTGGAAATTTCAGTAACCTCTAGTACACCTCAAATATTATATTATCAATGTAGTTCTCATTCATATATGGGGAATACCGCATATAGTAAGTCAACTAGTGGTTTAAATAATATATCTGTTAACAATTTAAAAGTTCATGGTGATCTTTCTGCCAATGATGCTAGTTTTAATGTTATTGATGCGGATACCATTTTTATCGAAGGTAGCAATATATCGACTTCTTTAAATAGTAAACAATCAACTATTACTGAATCAGTAGATGTTTCTCTTAACAATTTAAAAGTTCATGGTGATCTTTCTGCCAATGACGCTAGTTTTAATGTTATTGATGCGGATACCATTTTTATCGAAGGTAGCAATATATCGACTTCTTTAAATAGCAAACAATCAACTATTACTGAATCAGTAGATGTTTCTCTTAACAATTTAAAAGTTCATGGTGATCTTTCTGCCAATGACGCTAGTTTTAATGTTATTGATGTAAGTGCTATTTTAGTGCAAGGAAGAGATTTAGTTGGGTCTGGAGTATCTGAAGCGATGGATACACTTAAAGAATTAGCAGATGCGTTAGACAGTTCTGCAAACTTTGCTGCAAATGTTACTACCAGACTCAGTACAATTGAAAGTGATTTAGCCAGTAAACAAGACACCATTTCAACAAACGATCTTTCACTAGGAGATATTAGTGGCTTATACACACAACTCGAAAGTAAGCAAGATACATTAATTGCTGGAACAAATATAACAATTACAGGAAACACAATATCGGCAAGCGGTGGTAGTGGAGGTGGTAGCGCAGACATAACCGAATCATCTATAACAGATCTTAGTGATGTTGACATATCATATAATGATATTAGTGACGGACAAGTATTAATATGGAACGATGCTAGTGGGGTATGGAACTCGGGAACAGTGGCGTCCGTAGAAGATATTAGTGGATTATATACACAACTCGACAGTAAGCAAGATACATTAATTGCTGGAACAGATATATCTATTGTAAATAATACAATATCATACACTGGAAATACTTCTACCGATATTTCCTCAACTCCAACTAAGCAAGGTCAAGTATTAGAAACTCTCGCAGGAATATGCGATGGTAGAACTATAACAGTAGAAAGCGGCACTTATACATTAGAAAATGTAACGGCTACTCAAATTAGCACAACAAGTTATACTGATATATCAGGAACTTCAATTACTTATACGCCACCACAAGGTGCGAAACAAGTAATTTTTGATTATCATATAAATATGTCTATGGATAAAGATGATTCAACGGACACAAATAACAAACGCGGTCTTATTTTAATACAAATGACTATAGATGGTTCTTCTGTAGATAGTCAAATGCAAGCATGGGGCGACGATACGCTTAACTACGGAGAAAGTATTTTATATAGAGGAATAATAGAGATAAATGGAACAGATAGTATCAGCAATGGAACACTTGCGTCGTGGAGTTCTGGTAAAACAGTTAAATTAAGAGTGATTGCTTATGGAACTTCTTATAATGTTAGATTTCACGCAAATCAATATGGAGAGTTAGGTTCAAATACTACAGTAACAAATACTTTAATTAAGCCTCGAGTTAAAATAAAATCAATAGGAGAATTGTCCGGACAAGTGTTAAATGTAACCAATACTGTTAGTTATGCAAGTGATATTAGTTTTAATAATGTAGATATTAGCGGCGTATTAGCAACTAATAAAAGCAATAATCAAATTTCTTTAGGAGGACATATTATTCCCATTACCAATTCTACATATGATTTGGGTAGTGCAGAATATAAAATTCGCCATTTATATTTATCCAACAATTCACTATGGTTAGGAGAAGACCATAAAATAGAAGTTTCAGATGGAAAAATGAAATTTAGAAAACTGCAAAAAGATGCGCTACCAAGTGGGTTAAATGCTATATCAGGCGCTTCAATTAGTGATGCGATTGCAATTTTGGGAAAGTCTCCCGACACTCCTGCTTCTTCATTTACACTTGCTGATTGGGAAGCGTATTCAATCGCAAAAGGTAGACCTCTTCGAGTAGATGAAATATTTTTACCAGATGATATTAATGATGATAATGGTTTATTAGATACCATAAACGGCACTGATATTAGTTTTAATACGATTGATGCGTCTACAATAAATGTGACTGGAGATATTTCTGCCAATGATGCTAGTTTTAATGTAATTGATGTAAGTGCCATTTTTATCGAAGGTAGTAATGTTACCACCCGACTCAGCACGATTGAAACGGATATAGCTGGAAAGCAAGCTATTTTAACAGCAGGAACAAATATAACAATCACAGACAATACAATATCGGCCAGTGGAGGTGGTAGCACAGACATAACCGAATCATCTATAACAGATCTTAGTGATGTTGACATATCATACTCAAACATTAGTAACGGTCAAGCATTAATATGGAATGATGCTAGTGGAGTATGGAAACCAGGCACCATAACATCTACATCGGGATCAACTATTAATTCTAATTCAAATACAGATTTATCCGTTAATAATTTAGATATTAGTGGCGATTTAAAGGTTGATGGTATTATGACAGTTGATAAAGATAATTCGTCATTGCAGAACTCAGTAGTATCTAATGGTAATGAATATAGCATGACATTTACAGATAATAGAACCTATAATAATTGGGTTTTATTTAATACAAGTGGTAATAATGGGGGATATGTTCCAGAAGGCTCCGATTTCATAATTGAATACGAACATACAATGACGAGAGGGTCTAGTGCCAACTACGCACATTTTGGTGTATTTTTCGAAGGGCCTGGAACGGAACTAACTTCAGATAATTTTGGTCAGACTACTTATTTTATGTATGCTGCTATATATTGGACTTCTGCAGTCACATTACGATATTGGGGAGGAAGACAAAACAATACGAACTACTATCAAGAATCATCTACATCATCATCCCCTACGGTAACCTTAAATTATTTAACGCAAAATACAGTTACTGTTAAATATGAATATACAAGAATCACCGATAACATTAAGTTATATTTTAACGGAGTTCTAGCTGGAAGTATTACTTGGAGCGATAACTTTGTTACCAAGCCATACGGAAAATGGGGATTTGGAGAATGGAACGCTAACACACATTATATTACAAACCCTAGAATTACTATGAATAATATTACATATACGTTGACAACCATACATTCTAAATCGGATTCAAACCCAACCGTTACGGGACCTACCACAACAGGCGATTCTTTTTCTTATTCTGCACCTTCATTAGATGTTAGTGGTAATGGAGTATTTTCTGGAACCGTGAAAGCAAGTGGTAATATATTATCATCAGACGATCGTTTAAAACACAATGAAATTATTCCTACAACACCATTAGAGTCGATCATGAAACTGACACCAAAACAATATTTCAAAACAAAAACAATGTATGATATTTCACACAACTTTCAAGTAAACTCGAAAGGAATACCAATTAATACAAATGGAAATGTATTGATAGAAAACGAAGATTATACAAAAGAAACTGGTATTATAGCACAAGATTTACAGTTAATACCCGAATTAAAATATACTGTGAAAAATAATAATGCTATGGAACCACTTGGGGTAGATTATAATAGTATTTTCTGCACACACATTGCTGCAACACAGGAATTGTGTTCCATAATCAATAATCAGAAATTGATAGTAGAACAACAACAACAAGAAATAGAAAGTTTAAAACTCATAAATAAAGACATGAATAAACAACTCAATGATGTTCTAAATGAAAATAACAGTTTAAAAAATGACATACAATTTATAAAGAATTATTTAGGGATTAATTAATTAATTGTAATTTTTCATTTTATATGTGAATTATTTATATAAAATGAAAAACTTGAATTTTTATGGATTGGATTCAAGTAATAATAGACAGTTACGAATGGCAATCGATACTAGTGGTAATATTGGTTTAGGAATTGCTGATCCTACTACTCGTTTAGAAATAGTAGGAGACCTTAGTTTAAACGGTAGTATTTACCATAATGGTATATTATTTACACCTTCTGAAACTGCTTCTACAAATATTGACCAAACAACCGATATATCTCTTAACAATTTAAAAGTGCATGGTGATTTATCCGCAAATGATGCAAGTTTTAATGTAATTGATGTAAGTGCTATTTTTATACAAGGGAGAGATTTAATTGGCGAAGATGTGCCTACCGCACTGGATACATTAAAAGAATTGGCGGATGCTCTTGATAACTCTGCCAATTTTGCTACAAATGTCACAAATATATTAGGCACTATACAAAGTGACCTTTCTACAAAACAAGATTCAATTTCTACTAACGACCTTTCTTTAGGAGATATTAGTGGTTTATATACCCAACTCAACAGCAAACAAGATACCATCGGAGATGGCGATCTTACTATTGCAAAAACTAGTGGACTTCAAACAGCACTCGACTCCAAACAAGCAACTATTACTACAAACGATCTTTCCTTAGGAGATATTAGTGGATTATATACGCAACTCAACAGCAAACAAAACACAATTGCTGATGGAGATCTTACTATTGCAAAAACAAGTGGATTACAAACAGCACTCGACTCCAAACAAGCAACTATTACTACAAACGATCTTTCCTTAGGAGATATTAGTGGTTTATACACGCAACTCGACAGTAAGCAAGACACAATCGCCGATGGGGACCTTACCATAGCAAAAACCAGTGGATTACAAACGGCACTCGATGCAAAACAAGCAACTATTACTACAAACGATCTTTCCTTAGGAGATATTAGTGGTTTATACACGCAACTCAACAGTAAGCAAGACACAATCGCCGATGGGGACCTTACCATAGCAAAAACCAGTGGATTACAAACTACACTCGACTCCAAACAAGCAACTATTACAACAAATGACCTTTCATTAGGAGATGTTAGTGGATTATACACGCAGCTTGATAGCAAACAAGATAATATCGCAGACGGTGACCTTACTATTGCAAAAACAAGTGGACTACAGACAGCACTTGACTCCAAACAAGCAACTATTACTACAAACGACCTTTCATTAGGAGATATTAGTGGATTATACACGCAGCTTGATAGCAAACAAGATAATATCGCAGACGGTGACCTTACCATCGCAAAAACAAGTGGATTACAAACTGCACTTGACGACAAACAAGATAATATCGCAGACGGTGACCTTACTATCGCAAAAACAAGTGGACTGCAAACAGCACTTAACTCAAAACAAGACACTATTACCACAAATGACCTTTCCTTAGGAGATATTAGTGGTCTATACACCCAACTTGCTAATAAACAAGACACCATCGCAGACGGAGGTCTTACTATCGCAAAAACAAGTGGACTTCAAACAGCACTTGACGCAAAACAAGCAACTATTACCACAAACGATCTTTCTTTAGGAGATATTAGTGGACTATATACGCAACTTGCTAATAAACAAGACACCATCGCAGACGGAGGTCTTACTATCGCAAAAACAAGTGGACTTCAAACCGCACTCGACGCAAAACAAGCAACTATTACCACAAATGACCTTTCATTAGGGGACATTAGTGGTTTATACACACAACTTGCTAACAAACAAGACACTATTACCACAAATGATCTTTCATTAGGAGACATTAGTGGATTATATACACAACTTGCTAACAAACAAGACACTATCGCAGACGGAGGTCTTACTATCGCAAAAACAGCAGGGCTTCAAACCGCACTTAATTCAAAACAAGACACTATTACCACAAATGATCTTTCATTAGGGGACATTAGTGGTTTATACACACAACTTGCTAACAAACAAGACACTATCGCAGACGGAGGTCTTACTATCGCAAAAACAAGTGGACTTCAAACAGCACTTAACTCAAAACAAGCAACTATTACAGAATCAGTAGATGTTTCACTTAACAATTTAAAAGTTCATGGAGACTTATCTGCTAATGACGCTAGTTTTAATGTATTAGAAGCGATACAAGTTTTAATAAATGGAGAAGATTTAAGTGGCACTATTTACACTAAAATAAATACAGATATCGATAATGCTATTTCTAATTTAGTAGATAACGCACCTATTGCTCTTGATACATTAAAAGAATTAGCAAATGCGCTTGATAATTCTGCAAACTTTGCTTCAAATGTTACGGTTCGTCTCAATGCTATTGAAACTGATGTAGCTGGAAAACAAGATACGATATCAGATGGTGACCTTACTATCGCAAAAACAGCAGGACTTCAAACAGCACTTAACTCAAAACAAGACACTATTACCACAAATGACCTTTCATTAGGGGATATTAGTGGTCTATACACACAACTTGCTAACAAACAAGACACTATCGCAGACGGAGGTCTTACTATCGCAAAAACAAGTGGACTTCAAACCGCACTTAACTCAAAACAAGCAACTATTACCACAAATGATCTTTCATTAGGGGACATTAGTGGTTTATACACACAACTTGCTAACAAACAAGACACTATCGCAGACGGAGGTCTTACTATCGCAAAAACAAGTGGACTTCAAACAGCACTTAACTCAAAACAAGACACTATTACCACAAATGATCTTTCATTAGGAGACATTAGTGGATTATATACACAACTTGCTAACAAACAAGACACTATCGCAGACGGAGGTCTTACTATCGCAAAAACAAGTGGACTGCAAACAGCACTTAACTCAAAACAAGACACTATTACCACAAATGATCTTTCATTAGGAGACATTAGTGGATTATATACACAACTTGCTAACAAACAAGACACTATCGCAGACGGAAGTCTTACTATCGCAAAAACAGCAGGGCTTCAAACCGCACTTAACTCAAAACAAGACACTATTACCACAAACGATCTTTCATTAGGAGATATTAGTGGATTATATACGCAACTTGCTAATAAACAAGACACTATCGCAGACGGAGGTCTTACTATCGCAAAAACAGCAGGGCTTCAAACCGCACTTAACTCAAAACAAGCAACTATTACCACAAATGATCTTTCATTAGGGGACATTAGTGGTTTATACACACAACTTGCTAACAAACAAGACACTATCGCAGACGGAGGTCTTACTATCGCAAAAACAGCAGGGCTTCAAACCGCACTTAATTCAAAACAAGACACTATTACCACAAACGATCTTTCATTAGGAGATATTAGTGGATTATATACACAACTTGCTAACAAACAAGACACTATCGCAGACGATGACCTTACCATCGCAAAAACAAGTGGACTGCAAACAGCACTTAACTCAAAACAACCAACTATTACAGAATCAGTAGATGTTTCTCTTAACAATTTAAAAGTTCACGGTGACCTTTCCGCTAATGATGCTAGTTTCAATGTAGTAGATATATCATCCATAAATACATCCAGCACCTCATTTATGAATTCTATTATTCCTAACGCAAATGACACCTATAGTTTAGGAGATATATCAAATGTATGGAAAGATATTTACATTGGACCAGGTTCGCTATATATAGATGGTCAAAAAGTAATTGAAAGTGATAGTAGCACCATTGTTGTTGCGGCAGATCCAAATCAAAATATGAAGATAAATACAACAGGTAGCGGTGTTTTACAATTAGAATCAGCACAAGGTTTAGAGATTACAAGCACTGGTTCCGGTAATATTACAATTGGCTCAACCAGCACTGGTACGGTTCGTATAACGGATAACATTATATTAAGTAGTGGTGTTGAAATACAAAATGAAACAGATACAACTGTTAAAATAAATGATGGATTAAATGTGACAGGTGCCTATTTACAAAACGGCACCAATATCAATACGATTTACGCATCACTTTCTTCACCCACCTTAACCGGAACACCACTTGCTCCAACCGCGTCATCTGGAACAAACACCACACAAATCGCAACAACTGCCTTTGTAACTACGGCGATTGACGATTTGATTGGGGGCGCACCAGGAGCACTGGATACATTAAATGAATTAGCACAAGCCCTTGATAATTCGGGAAGTTTTGCAAGTAACATTACTACAAAAGTAGGTTCAATCGAAACACAACTCGCAACAAAACAAGATACTTTAACTGCTGGAACAAACATAACTATAACTGGTTCTACTATTTCGGCAAGCGGCGGCGGTGGTAGTTCTTTGTGGAGTGGTTCTAGTGATATATATTACACAGGAGGAGATGTTGGGATTGGAACAACAAGTCCTGCTTACACATTAGATGTATTTGGACCTAGTAGAATTAAAAGTGATGTCACCGATCTTACTGTTAATGTTGCGCTTGATATTTCAGGTTCAGGGTATTATGGCAGTGGGATAAGAGCTAGAACAGCAAGCTCAAACTCATCAATCTTTTCCGCACAGTTTTTAGGAAATAGTGGTAAAGGATTGACAGTATTAGCAAATGGCGCGGTTGGTATAGGAACAACTAGTGGATTTAGTAGTCATAGTTTGCGTATTATCGGCAATCCAAACACAAATAGTGTACAAATATATGCGACCGGAGCAAATTATGGTATCCTGGTCCAAACAGCAGTTTCAGATACAAAATATTGCGCTAAGTTTATAGGTTCAACTAGTAAAGGCTTAATCGTTCAATCAAATGGAGAAACTATAGTTGAAAATGACACGCGCAATTTAAACAATCCAGCCTTAACAGTTAATTACGGTCATTTAAGAGTAACTGGTTATTGGGGAGGGTGGTCTTCAACCGGACAAATTTCCATAGTAGCGGATAAAACTATATATAGTTACACCAACATCGTCTCATCAGACAGAAGGATTAAAAATAATATTGTAGATGTACCAGATAACCTAGCATTGACATATGTTCGTAATATTCCTTGCTGCTATTATAATTACATAGATCGTCCAAATGAAATAAATACCATAGGATTTATAGCACAAGAAGTAAAGGATGTTTTCCCAATAGCAGTGACAATACTTACTAATTTTATACCAAACATCATGCAATCTGTTTCTGGAGAATGGATTGAAAGAGAAGACGGGAAATTTGATTTTTCTTCTCACTTTTTCACGGATATTAGTTTTGGAACTTATAAATTTCGCTTAAAAGAAAACATAAGTGACACAGAATACATTGAAGAAGAAGTTAGTATGAATGACGATCGCTCTTTTACATTTGAAAAAACATATTATGATGTATTTTGCTATGGTATAGAAGTAGATGATTTTCACGCTTTGGACAAAGCCAAACTATTTGCTCTTAATTTCAGCGCCACACAAGAAATAGACCGCATACAACAACAACATATTATAGACATTTCAAACGCAGAAGCAACTATACAATCACACGAAGAAACAATACAACAACAACAGTTAGAAATAGAAAACTTAAAACTTATAAATCAAGACATGAATAACCAATTAAACATGATAAAAGAACATTTAGGATTATAATATATTATAAACTTATCAACATAAACTTATCAATATAAACTTATCAATATAAACTTATCAATATAAACTTATCAATATAAACTTATCAATATAAACTTATCAATATAAACTTATCAACATTATTTTATTTATATCAACTCAACATAAATAAAATATCATAAGCCATTTAATAATATAAAAATTTATTAACATAATAATATATAATATTAATGTCAAATATAAAAAAAGGGGCAAAATTAACAGTTTCGACTGGCAATGGCATATCTACATCCACTAGTAATCATTTGGGTGTTTTAGAAGTTTCCGGTCCGGGTGTAGCAAATGTAGTTAGACAAGATTCGACATTTTCATTAGACAGTTTAAATGTTCCTCAAGTAACAATCGGTGCTATTGACAATTCTGGTATTTTTCAAATAGGAGTAGATAACAATGGAAATTCTATTTTAGAAGCAACTGAGAATGGTAATAATAATAATTTGTTAATACAACAATTAGGAGGGTATGTTGGTATTGGCACTACTAACCCTGCTTCTACATTTCATGTTAATAGCACAGACGCACTTATTATACCTGTTGGAACTACAACTAATAGACCAGGTCAAGGAGGACAAATTACAGCAGTAAATGGTATGATACGATACAATACACAAACAAGTCAATTTGAAGGATATGGACCAGGAAGTGCATGGGGATCGTTGGGAGGAGTAAAAGATGTAGATGGCGATACATATATTCTTGCGGAATCTTCTGCTGGTGCAGACAACGATGATTTGCAATTTTTCACGGCTGGTCAAGAAAGAATGAGCATTAATTCCGTTGGGGATGTCAGTATGAATGGCAACTTAACAGTTGATGATTATGTTGGCATTGGAACAAGCGCCTCTAATTCATATAGATTAAATGTAAATGGAACTGCCCGTTTTGCTAATAATGTCACAATGAACGATAATTTAACAGTTGATGATTATGTTGGGATTGGAACAACCGCTTCTAGTTCATATAGATTAATTGTAAATGGAACTGCCCGTTTTGTTTATAATGTCACCATGAACGATAATTTAACAGTTGATGATTATGTTGGGATTGGAACAACCGCTACTAGTGGTAACATGTTAAGAATTGCCGGCAATACATCTGGTGCACAAATATATGCTACTGGAGGAGATTACGGAATCTTTGTCCAAACAACAAGTAATGATACCAAATATTCCGCAAAGTTTTTAGGTTCAACTAGTAAAGGTTTAACTGTCCAAACAAATGGAGAATCCATATTTACAAGCAATGTCACCATGAACGATAATTTAACAGTTGATGATTATGTTGGGATTGGAACAACCGCTTCTAGTTCATATAGATTAAATGTAAATGGAACCGCCAATTTTACAGGTGATGTTAGCATGAATGATGTCAGCATGAATGGTGTTCTTACAGTAAGTAATGCCATTACAACCGATGTCGGTTATCCATATTATCAATCCCTAGGAACAGAGAAAATTGTAAACCCCCCTTCTACCACCAGAACCGTTTACGGAGTTAATATTACAGCAATGAACAAGCGGACGCGCGCAAGTTATGCATCCGCAGAAGCATGTGTAAGCACATGGACGACCCGCACATCCGCAGCTGTTAACACTTGGCGCACTGTATGTTGGGCGCCTGAATTATCTATATTTGTAGCTGTTTCGGATAATGGAACAAATCGTGTCATGACTTCTCCGGATGGTATAACATGGACGGCTAGGTCAGCATCATCAGCCTCTACATGGTTTGCTTTATGTTGGTCTCCAGAATTATCTTTACTTGTAGCCATGTCAACTTCGGGAGCGGTAATGACTTCTACCGATGGTATCAATTGGCTCTCCAGTACAAGTCTGGGAGCTAGATCTTTTGTATCTGTATGTTGGGCGCCTGAATTATCTAAATTTGTAGCTGTTGCACAGTCGGGAACATACCGCGTAGTTACTTCTTCAGATGGTATCACTTGGGCTTCAAGCACTAGCAGCACTGCGGTGACAGATTCTAGCACCTGGCGCACTGTATGTTGGTCACCAGAATTATCTTTATTTGTAGCCGTTGCGGAAGGAGGAACATATCGTGTAATGACTTCTCCTGATGGGACATCATGGACCGCACAAACATCATTTTCACAGTATAATATGTCAACTGTTGCTTGGCCTAGTGTATGCTGGTCTCCAGAATTATCTTTATTTGTAGCAACGGGACGCACCACATCATATAATGTTATGACTTCTCCTGATGGTATCAATTGGACACTTAGAACTTCTCCGATAAATGGTTCTTTTTATACTGTATGTTGGTCTCCTGAATTATCTTTATTTGTTTCCGTTAGTTTTGGGTCAGCGAACATCATTTATTCTCCAGATGGAATCAATTGGACTTCTGGGTCAGTGTCGCTGTCTAGCACTTGGTATTCTATGTGTTGGGCACCTGAACTATCTATATTTGCTATAGTGGCTTTTACTAATAAAGTAGTGACATCTGCTATTGGTATGCCCAATTCCAAAAGTGTGGTAAAGGCGCTACCAAGTCAAATGTCGGTAGATGCGAATGGCAATGTAGGAATTGGAACGACCAGTCCTGCTTACACATTAGATGTAAATGGAACCAGTCGTTTTGTTAATAATGTCACCATGAACAATGATTTAACAGTTGATGATTATGTTGGAATTGGAACAACTGCTTCTAGTTCGATTAAATTGTATGTCCGGACTTCTGGTGTTGCCAACGGGATAAAAGTTCAAACATCCACTTCAAACGCATCGGTTTATTCAGCACAGTTTTTAGGGAATAGTGGTTCTGGATTGACAGTTCTGGCAAATGGCTCGGTTGGTATAGGAACAACTAGTGGTTTTCAAAATCATAGTTTACGCATTGTAGGTAGCACTGGTGCTAGCGCACAAATATATGCGACTGGAGCACAATACGGAATTCTTGTTCAAACAAATCATTCCGGTTCAGATTATTGCGCTAAGTTTGTAGGTTCAACTAATAAAGGATTAACCGTTCAATCAAATGGAGAAACTACAATTGAAAGTACAGTAAATGGTACAGCGCATAATGACAGTCCAGCCTTAACAGTTAGCAAAGGACATTTAAGAGTAACTGGTTATTGGACGGGGTGGAGTTCAACCGGACCAGTTTCCATAGTAGCGGAAAAAACTATATATAGTTTCACCAGCATCGTGTCTTCAGACAGAAGGATTAAAAATAATATAGTTGATGTGCCAGATCACCTAGCATTGACATATGTTCGTAATATTCCTTGCTGCTATTATAATTACATAGATCGTCCAAATGAAATAAATACCATAGGATTTATAGCACAAGAAGTAAGGGAGGTTTTTCCAATAGCAGTTAATATAATTACTAATTTTATACCAAATATCATGCAATCTGTTTCTGGAGAATGGATTGAAAGAGATGACGGTAAATTTGATTTTTCTTCTAATTTTTTCACGGATATTAGTTTTGGAACTTATAAATTTCGCTTAAAAGAAAACATAAGTGAAACAGAATACATTGAAGAAGAAGTTAGTATGAATACTGACCGCACATTTACATTTAAAAAAATATATTATGATGTATTTTGCTATGGTATAGAAGTAGATGATTTTCACGCTTTAGACAAAGCAAAGCTATTTGCTCTTAATTTTAGCGCTACACAAGAAATAGACCGCATACAACAACAACACATTATAGACATTTCAAATGCACAAAATACCATACAACAACAAACTACAACAATACAATCACACGAAACAACAATCCAAACTCTACAAACCGACCTTTCCACCGCAAATACAACAATACAACAACACGAAACTACTATTCAACAACAACAGCAGCAAATAGCAGATATATTGTCTAGATTAGAAAGTTTAGAATCCAGTGCATAATAATTAAACATAATAATAATTAAAAATAAAAGCAACAATTATTAAATTACGATTTAAAGACTATTTACAAATAAAAGTATATAATGGATATGAAAATTGAAGAAGTAGAAAGCACCCCTCAACAAGGGCACGCTCAACCCCAACAGCAGCAACAACAACAGCAAGTTAAACTAGAAGACCTTAAAGTAAACACCGAAAACGATGCTCTTAATTACATGGTTGGATTTCTAGAACTCGCCCAACGAAGAGGCATATTTTCTTTAGAAGAAGCAGCAAAAATTAATGAATGTGTTGCGAAATTTCGCCGACCAGTGACTCAACCCCAATCCACATCTCAATAAGTCGTAAAATAAATAAATAATAAAACATAAAACCATAGTTTATTATTTATTAATTATAATACAATTATTATACACTATTATACAATTAGTATACAATTATTAATCAATTGTTCGTGTTCTACCTTTAAACACGCCCATTTCAACCATTTTATCTGTAAACTCCGGTCCACCCCAATTTTTCGCCATCGCATTAGGTGAAGGAGAATATGGAGATTTAACATTATCCAACGGTGTAATCACACCTATATCTTGGTTTGTAGAATCATATCCTGCATAATTGTTTTGGTTATAAGGGGGATTATCACGATGTGCGTCTGTTAATACTACATCTGGCTCTCTATACCCAACTTGCTCTTTGTAACTAGCAACCCCTCCATTTTTATCAATAGGACCACTATATTGTCTATATCCTCTGTTACTTTGAGCGTCATATGCTTCTTCAAAATATAAAATAGGACATCGTATTCCTTTTTCTTTTTGATATTTAATAAAAGTAGCATATTCATCTAAGCTTTTAAATTCAATAGGATTTACACCAGGTATTTGCTTCATATTTGTATTTACCAATGAAAACTTGCCGTCTTTTTTCACCAACAAATTGGGACATTGTTTGCCTCCTTTATATCCTTCTATCACATCCTTACGCGAATTCATCATATTATGTAATATTCCTAAAACAATTGCTGTAATTATTAATATTCTTACGATTTTCATATCTATATATATTAATTCAATATATATTATTTCAATATAAAATATCACCTAATAATATATGGAAATTATAAATGTGCGTTCAGATAACCAAACAAGCATAAATAAAATGAAAAAGCATTTAAATGACCCCGACGCGGTTATTGTAGTAGCAATTCTAGCAGATTGGTGTGGTGCGTGTCGGATGTTTAAACCAGTATGGCATTCCACTGTAAATAATTACATAAAATCTTCCGCGCAAAAAAATAAAAAATTAATATTAGCAACCGTTCAAAATACTGCAATACAAGAGTTAAATATGGAAAATGTGCAAGGCTTTCCAACAATCCGCATCATTAAAAATAAACATATTATTAATGAAAAGTTGGGGGGTATGGAACAAGACACTTTAATTCGACATATTGATGAAGCCAAAAAAATGTGTGTAAACATCTCTCCCAAATCACACGCAATTACATCTATAAAACGACGCAAAACAAAGAAAGCAAAGAAAGCAAAGAAAGCAAAGAAAGTAAACAAAACAAATAAAGGAAAAACTAGAAAAAGCAAAGGAAAAACTAGAAAAAGTAAAGGTAGAAGCAAAAGTAAAAAAGGAGTACGCAAAGTCAAACGCAAACGCCGCAATTAATTTATAAAATTGAATGAAACTATATTAAATATAATATTTTATACTTACCATATAATATTATACTTACTGTATGTCATCAAATACAGTAAATACATCCAACACAGCACAACCAGTTAAAAGAAAATTGAAGATTAAAAAATCAACAGTAAAGACATTAAAAACCAAACTACAAACCATAAAATCGAAATCATCTATGTCTATGAAAACACCAACAAGCAATCCATCTATTAAACTTATCGACATCAAAACCGATAGTTTATATGATGAAGACGGCAAAATATTCCGCATGCAGTTATTTGGTATGAATGAAATCGGCAAAACATACTCAATTATAATCGACGATTTTAGGCCATTCTTTTACATTAAAGTTCCCAATCGTTGTTTAAAAAGCAAAAAACAGGCGATCAATGAAGTTAAGGATTTTATTAATTATAATTGTAATATAACGCGTATAGACGACAATAAAAAAACCGAATACATCCACGAGATAGAGTTTGTTAAAAAGCACACCTTGTATGGATTTGATAATAATAAAGAATATATATTCCTTAAAGTAACTTTCCCATCAATGCACGAATATAACCAAGTCAAGCGTATTTGGACTTCATATATCGTTGGCGATAAGGTTTATATTAGAAAATCCAAGCAATCCGGCACTATTAAGCGAATTTATTACGAGGAGAAAACCAATAAAAAAATGTATTCAATTGGTTCGTCTCCGCCCACAACTTGTTCCGAAAATGAATTTAAACTGTCGAAATCAAAAGTAGAAAATGGGGTAGTAGTGCGTCCTGAAATTAAAACATTTGATTTCGACAGCAAAACCAAAAGAAGTTCATGGAAAAGCAAACGACTTCAAATTATTGATGGTGCGAACATTCAACTATATGAATCCGCCCTTCCTCCTTTCCTACGATTCTTTCATATTCAACAACTATCTCCTTCTGGATGGATAACATTTAAGCGCAAACCAATGTCTGTTTCCGAAACATCTAAACTATCTACCTGTGATTATGAGTATGAAACTTCGTATTCTAATATTATACCACAAACAGATAAGGAAGACGCCGTCCCAATCAAAATCGCGTCTTATGATATTGAAGCATCATCTAGTCACGGTGATTTTCCATTACCTAAAAAAACCTACAAAAAGTTTTTAGGGGAGATGATAGAGTTGTGGAATAAGCACGAAACAGATAAAGTAATATTGGAATCATGGCTTACTGCATTTTCCCATTCTAAAAAACACCGATATGATATCAGTAAATTGTATCCCAAACCAAATCAAGCAGTATCATCTGCTGATATAAAATTAATATATGAAAAACTATCCATGTTTACTATCGAACAACAAGTATATCTAAGTAATTTTGACAACGATAAACAGTTTGAAACATTGAAACTACTTAGACAGCATAAAAAACTAACGATTATGCAGGTAATTACTTCCAAAGATATTGAACCAGTAGATAAGCAAACGATTGTGGATATTGCTCTTACTGGTGGTGATGGTAACATTAATGGAAATCTTAAAAACAAGCGATTTGTGCCTTATTTAGAAGGCGATATGGTTACTTTTATTGGAACTACATTTATGAAAAGCACCGAACAAGAAAGTTATTTAAACCATATGATTGTATTAAATAGTTGCGATGATACACCAGAAGTTCCCAATAGGGAAATAGAAACATATGATACTGAAGCAGAGGTATTATTGGCGTGGACTAAGGTAATCAATCGCGAGGATCCCGACATCATCATTGGATACAATATATTTGGTTTTGATTGGAAGTTTATGCTAGACAGAACAGATGAATTAGATATAAAGAGTGAATTTATTAAAATGTCTAGAAATAAATGCGTGGAAAAATATGTTAGTAAAGAACGCACCACCAAGTTAGTAACCGACTGTAATATTAAAATTTCCACCACTACTGTAGCAAGTGGCACATATGAAGACACATATCTTGATATACCCGGTCGGCTTCAAATAGACTTGTTAAACTATTTTAGAAAAGAAGTGCAACTTCCATCTTACAAACTAGACTATGTTGCGTCGCATTTTATCAGTGACTACATCAGTGATTATACATATGTAAATGAAACGCAACCCCAAGCAGAATCTCAAACACAAACAGAAACTCAAACACAAACAGAAACTCAAACACAAACAGAAACTCAAACACAAACACTAATCAAAAGTTCTAATTTAATGGGGTTAAAGAAAGGGCATTTCGTATCATTTGAAATTATCGCCCATTCATCTGATATGTATAAAGACGGTCAGAAATTTAAAATCACCCATCTTGACCCTATCAAAAAAGAATTTACAATAGACCATAAACTAGAAATTGATAAAAAATCGAAAATTAAATGGTGTTTAAATAAAGACGATATCAACCATCATCAAATATTTGAATATACACATCAAGGTCCAGACAAACGGGCTATTATTGCAAAATATTGTTTTCAGGATTGTAACTTATGTCATACTTTAATGAAAAAATATGATATACTTACCGGTGTATCGGAACTGGCTTCAATCTGTAGTGTTCCAATGAGTTTCATTATAATGCGTGGACAAGGTATTAAACTACTTAGTTTTATAGCAAAGCAATGTCGAGAAATGAATACATTAATGCCGGCGGTGGAAAAAGACAATTCAAATGATGGATATGAAGGTGCGATTGTCTTAGATCCTAAAACTGGCTTTTATGCGGATGATCCCGTAGCATGTGTGGATTATAGTTCTCTATATCCTAGTTGTATGATTAGCGAAAACATATCACACGATAGCAAGGTATGGACAAAAGAATATGATTTAACAGGAGCATTTGCTCTTGATGCACATGGACATCCAAAGGTGTCGGGATTAAGAGATGCGAGTGGACATTTTGTATATGACAACCTGCCTAATTACAAATATGTAGATGTGAAATACGATACATTTACTTATAAAAGGCCTCATCCTAGTGCGGCGGCAAAGAAAATTAAGACGGGATTTAAAATATGTAGATACGCACAGTTTCCAGATGGCAAAAAAGCAATTATGCCGAGTGTGTTGTCTGAATTACTGGCTTCTAGAAAAGCAACTCGTAAGTTAGCAAAGCATAAAATAGTAACAACCGATGACGGTAAAGAGTTTATGGGTCTTCTCACAAAAACAGATACACATCACGAAGTATTATTGGAAAACAAAACGGTTGAAAAAATAGAAAACGGCAAAGTAGTCAAGGTGGAAGACCGATTTGACGACTTTATGAAAAATGTATTAGATAAGCGGCAACTTTCAAAGAAGATTGTTGCTAACTCGTTGTATGGTCAGTGTGGAGCAAAAACCAGTGCGTTTTATGAAAAAGACATTGCGGCGTCGACTACTGCAACTGGTCGTAAGTTGCTTATATATGGTAAAACAATTATTGAAAAGTGTTATACCGATCACATAGCAGATACACAACATGGAAAAGTAAAAGTAAATGCGGAATATGTATATGGTGATACGGATTCTATATTCTTTAAATTTAACCCCGAGACATTGGAAGGAGAACCGATACGAGGGCAAAAAGCATTGGAGATCACAATTGAATTAGCAATAGAAGCCGGTGAGTTAGCGACAAAGTATTTAAAGTTGCCACATGACTTGGAATATGAGAAAACATTTATGCCTTTCCTTCTATTATCAAAGAAGCGATATGTGGGTATGTTATATGAGTTGGATCCACATAAATGCAAAAGAAAATCAATGGGGATTGTATTAAAGCGCCGAGATAACGCACCAATTGTAAAGGATTGTTATGGTGGTATCATTGATATATTGATGAAGGAAAAAGATGTGAATAAAGCGGTTGATTTCACCAAAAAGTTCTTATTGGATATGATTGATGAAAAGTTTTCATTGGATAAACTTATTATTTCAAAGTCATTGCGTCAATTCTATAAAAATCCCAATCAAATAGCCCATAAAGTATTAGCAGAAAGAATTGGGAAAAGAGAACCAGGTAATAAGCCGGCGGTCGGTAGTCGTATTCCATTTGTTTACATACAAACAAAAGGAAAAGTAAAGTTGCAAGGTGATCGTATCGAAGACCCCAATTACATAAAGAAAAATAAATTAAAACCGGACTTTTCGTTTTACATTACAAATCAAATACAAAAACCAGTGATGCAAGTGTTTTGTCTTGTATTAGAGCAAATATCAGCGTTTAAACCCGAACTAAAAGGGTTTCAACGGCAAATTAGAACTATTAAAAGAAAACACAAAGATGATCCAGATAAAATAGTCCATTATGAAACAAAAGAAAGAGAAAAACACATAAATAAACTGGTATTTAAAACATCAGTCAATCAATGTTCTGCCAATAAGAAAAAGCAAGCGATGAAGTCATTCTTTAGTAAGTATTCATAATCCATCCACACAATAAATAACCAACAGCAGACAACAAACAATAAATAATAAATAACATCCTAACCCACAATAAATAAAAATATAGACACAAGCCCTATATTTTTATCTTATCTTATCTTAATCTACGCCCAGTAAGCTGTCTATTTAATAAATTTTTAATATTTTTACATCGATCCATTTTATTTTTATAATATCTTTTCCATACATTCACAAATTTATCAAGTCCATTATGTTTTACAGCAAACTCTCTGTATTCATATTGATACGAACTTTTTATTAATATATATTTTAAAGAGTCGTCCATATCTACTATGGGGTAAAAACTTTCATTATCTTCCCAGTCAGATACATCTTCAAATATTTCATGAACAAAATACTTTGTTTCCAAATAGTTAATCAACTTGATATTGTTTTGTTCTTCACCACTTACTCCGTGATTTTCCAAATTCCACTTACAGCATAACGCTATTTTAATATTGTTGTCAATCATTGACGATGGTTTTGTATGTAATTGTGATATTAATATAATATACATATTTTAATATCAATTTATTTGTAATTTATATCTCTTCATCATCACTATCGTCCGTCATATCAGACCATGACGATGCCAAAGTGCTTGAAACATTATTTACATCGCTGTTATTTTGTAATGATACCGACTCTACTACTGCATGTATATTATTACCCAAATCAATACTACCTGAACGAACGCCACTACTATTCATTGTATTTGTAATAGCGTCAGTTATACTATTAATTACGCTGTTTATCTGATTTTCGGACATATCTCTCCCAAATAGTTGAGGAATAGAAAATGAAATATCATATACAACTGTATTGGGCGGCGGTATTTCATCTACGGATGTATCGGTTGCTTCTCTACTATTATCATCATCCAAATTCTCATTATTTGTCGTATTTTCCGATGTCGCCGTATTAATATTATATCTACATACAGGACATCTTGAATCTTGTCGAAACCACCGTCGCAGATAAGTAGCATCAAATACATGACCACATCGATTAATTCGCAATATATTACTTGAAGAATCAAACGCCACCAATGAAATAGGACAAGAAGTATTATCCGTCTCCAATAAATCTTCAAAATCCACTATACTGGTTTCCTGCATAATTTGGTTATTGTCGGCTGGTATAGTAACATTACCTTGGTTAAGTGTTGTATTTATAAACTCTTGTAAACTCATTCGCCTTGTTGGCTGCACCAATGGCCTTCTATTAAACAACGGGTTCATACGATTTGTGCTTAAACGCCTATTTGAAAACAAAGAAGGCATGGTAGTTCGGTTTGCACTGGTCTGTCTTTGACTTGAATTTCGCACAGTTCGTCTTGTCGCAGGTCGTGTTGGGTAGATATCCATATTACTGCTCACATTACTGCTCCTGATATTCCTACTAACATTACTGCTCCCGCTACCAATTGGAGAAAAATTACTACTAAGTCGCCCAGATGTCCTTGTATAGCGACCTTGATTGTTATAATATCTATCCAACGAATGTTCCATTTCAACATATTCTTGGAGGCGAATCAATTCGTGAACTGAATTATTTATATTTCCCATCATTCTACTTATTGTTAAACTATAAGAATTCATAGATTCCATTTGACTGTTTATCAGCGATATTATATTTTGTATATTATCTTGACGGCTCATTAACACTTAATATAATATATAAAAAATATGTTTAAATGTAAATTTACATTATTAAATATTAATTAATGTCTTTACAAATCGATTGTAATAATGACAAATATAAAAATAAAGGATTATCGGGTTTGGCAAATTTAGGAAACACTTGTTTTTTAAATTCTACAATTCAGTGCCTTTCACACTGTTATGAACTTAATAACTTTTTAAATAAAGAAAGCTATACTCAAAAACTAAATAAAATACCGGATAGTTTAATATTAATAGAATGGGATAAATTGCGAAAGTTAATGTGGAGCGAAAATTGTGTTATCTCTCCCAACGGCTTCGTAAAAGCAGTTCAAAGAGTGGCTAGAATAAAAGACAAAGACATATTTACTGGATTTGCACAAAACGATCTAACCGAGTTTCTTGGATTTGTAATTGATTCATTTAACAATTCCGTTAAGCGGGAAGTAACTATGAATATAACAGGAAATGCGGAAACCAATACAGATATTCTAGCCAAAAACTGTTTTGAAATGATGAAAAAAATGTATAGCAAAGAATACTCCGAGTTTATTGATTTATTTTACGGTATTCATGTGTCACAAATAAAGTCTGTTGAAAGTGATTATATTAATGTAATTCCCGAGCCTTTTTTCAATATATCCATACCATTAACAAAAGAAAATAAACCGCACCATATCACGGATTGTTTTGATTTATATACTAAAACCGAACTTATGGAAAATGAAAATAGAATTTTAAATGATAAAACTCAGAAGCGGGAAAACGCAGAAAAGTGTATTTGTTTTTGGAGTTTACCTCATGTATTGGTGGTGACATTAAAACGATTTAATGTATCAACTGTTTCGATACGAAAAAACCAAGCGTTTGTTGATTTCGAGGACACACTTGATTTAAGTAAATATGTAATTGGGTATAATAAGAAAAGTTATGTGTATGAGTTATTTGGTATATGCAATCATACCGGTGGTGTTCATGGTGGACATTATACATCTTATGTGAAAAATGCCAATAACAATTGGTATCATTTTAATGACACAAATGTTTCTCGCGTTCCCGATTTTAATACAATGAAAACAAATCAAGCATATTGCTTTTTCTATCGTAAAAAAAAATGAAGTTAATTATATATATATGGATACAGTAAACATATCTCCTACAAAATCATTTTCTGGTTTATATGATGAAATTACAAAAAATGTAGGTGGAAATTTAACAAGTGGAGGCATACTTGTGTTTTTTGTGGTATTGATTATATTTTCTATCTTATTTAGTAATTTAGGTGGTGATTCCGGCTCTGACATGTCTTATTCGAACAGTAATGGCGGCACTAATATTTTAGAAGTCATATTATGGTCGGTCTTTATATTTTTGCTATTAGCAAATGGACTACAATACTTTTTCGGTATTGAAGCAAAGGCATCTGTTAAAAATATATTGTCAGACACACCGGAAGTTGGTATTGAGTTAAGTGATGAATCAAAATCGTTATTGAAAAAAACACTACCAATGATTGACGAATCACCAACAGAAAAAAAAGAAGTACCACAAGAAAAAAAAGAAGTGTTTTACATTAAAGATAATGTATTTACTTATGATGAAGCAGAAGCGGTATGCAAGGCACATGGTGCGGAATTAGCGAATTATAATCAATTGGAAAAAACATACAATGAAGGCGGAGAATGGTGTGGATATGGATGGTCTAAAGACCAAATGATTTTGTTTCCTACGCAAAAAGACACTTGGAATAAATTGCAAGATATTGAAGGACATGAAAATGATTGTGGGCGACCTGGTATAAATGGAGGGCATATTGACAATAAAAACGCACGATTTGGTGTCAATTGCTATGGTGTAAAGCGTTCTCCAAATGCATTTGAATCGTCTTTATTAGATGAAATGAAAAAAGGTAAATACCCTGTGTCAAAACGGGATAAAGAATTTAGAAAAAATGTAAATAAGTTTAAAGAAAAGATTAACAACAATGAAATTAACATGTATCCATTTAACAACCATAAATGGTCGCACTAATTATAAAATAATATTTAATTTAATAATATTTAATTTAATAAGTAATAAATATTATTTTATCATCAAAATCACACACTAATTTACTTTCTTTTCTTATTAGTTTTCTTATGCTTCATACTTTTCTTATGTTTCATACTCTTTTTTGTTTTTTTGCCCTTTCTTTTCTTGTGTTTTGAGCCACCTATTGAATTATTAGTTATTGTCTCATAAATGACTATTGCCGCTGGAACTAATATCATTGAAGCAATTCCTATAATTTGAGTATAAGATATATTATCCCAAGATTCAACCCTAACATTTGCAAACAAATTCGTATGATTCCTAATATCATAAGGATCCAGACCATCATATGTGTTTCCGCCTTCTTGTTCTGGACCTTTATGGTGTTTTAACGTATCAAACTTTTTAGTTAATAAGATATCTAACTTATCTACGATATCTTTTTCCGATTTTAACTGTTTAAAAGAATTTATATATTTGTCTTTCATTTTATCAGCGTTCAACGTGTCAATCAAACTATTTACTAGATCAGTGTGTTTTTTGTAAAAATCTTTAGCTTCTTGCGTAAAATATCCATTATCTTCGGAAATAATTTCGTAAATATCTTTATTATCCATTATAATATAATTAAATATAATATTTTCATTAAGTATTTATATTCTCTTTTTCATACTTTTCTTTTTTTTATCACTTTTCCTTTTTTTCATACTTTTCTTTTTTTTCATAGTTTTTCTAGCTTTCTTGCTTTTCTTTCCTTTCTTATGTTTCATACTCTTTTTTGTTTTTCTACCTTTTCTTTTCTGGTGTTTTGAGCCGCCCAACCTGGCAGCATCCCAACCATCATTGAATGAAGCAATATTTTCCCCCAATTCTGCTGCTTGTTCTGGTGTCATATGACTAAGTGCTGCCAAACCAGCTCCCAAAGTAACTACCATAAAAATTGCTCCAGCAATAACTACTGCGTGTCCAAGATTTCCCCCTTCTTGAATAGTGTCAGGGTGTGGTGTATCATGAGAAGATTGTTTGTTCAATGATTCTTCGATCATGATCATTTTTTTGAACTCGTTTGTTAAAACTTTTTTTTGATCAGGTCCTTTTTCTTTTAATAATTCTTTTATATCATCTATCATCTCTTTTTTTTCTTTGTCTGTTTTATTATTATATGTAGCAACCAAACGCTTATATTCTTCCAAAATTTTGCCTTTGTTATTCCGCAACTCAGTTTTACCATGACGGGTAAGAACTTTTTTTGCGATTTCTTTAATCTTTTGTATCTTTTCATCATCAAGAGGACTATGACTATCCGTGTTTGAACCCAAACCCATTATAATATAATTAAATATAATATTTCTATTAAACATTTATTTTCTTTTTTTCTTACTTTTCTTGTTTTTTCCGATACTCCCTTTCTTTTTCTTACTTTTATTACGCGAATTATTTGCGTTTGTGTTTGTTTTTATTTTAATGATTTTTTCCACCTTTTTTCTTGTTTTTTTATCCGTTGGTAATCTTAATAACGAACTTTCCAATAAAGTATTAAATTTATCTTGTTCTATTAAGTTGTCTTTTTCTAAATTATCTAATACTTCAATTCTAGGTTGCATAGCATACTGTTTATTACAGTTTCCATACAAAATCAACGGAACACTTAAATGTTTTAATTTCATACCAATTTCATTACTAAGATTAGATGTCGCAAATATATTTATACCTGGTTTCATGGTTTCTTTATCTTGATAAATGTAATTCATTATATATATAATATGAATATTATTAAGCAATAATATAACTAACATATATTACATATATTATTGCCAAAATCAATCATTATACGAACGCTTGATATCACTTACATATTTATATTCCCTTTTTGATTTAATAAATTTAATGATTTGCTTTACCTGGTCTTCATTTTGTATACATTCATTTAAACATTCTTCCAAAAAACGAAAGGTTAATGGTGATGTTTGTTTGCATTGCTGAAATTTCAACTTACCATCCGATATTTCAATTACCGCATTTTCTAAATTATTTTCTTCGGCATAGCTAAATATTCGCGTGCTAAAATGGCTGCGTTTGTTTCTTAGATCTTTTATGGTCTCCGATGCTTTTTTAATTTGATTGTCAATCGTGACCCAATTTTTTATATCTTCTTCAAAGTTCATTTAAATATATTAATTAGTATTATTTAATATATTTATTTTAATCTTATTTCTTTTATTTCTTTCCCTTCTTTTTCTTTAGTTTCATTACACTTCCCGTAAATATCAATGGAACCAATGCTTCCTTTAAAACGGAGAGCATACCTCCCTTTTGCACCTTACGCTTATGATGCTTTTTTGTTTTTTTGTGATGTTTCATCGACTTGCCTTTACCTTTGCGGTGATGCTTCATCGTTTTGCCTTTACCTTTGCGATGATGTTTCATCGACTTGCCTTTACCTTTGCGATGATGTTTCATCGACTTACCTTTGTGATGTCGTTTCATGGTTTTTGATCTCATAGTTTTTGCCATATTATATAATAGCACTACATAAAATTTTTCTTTTTAATGAAAGATAAAAAATTAATTTTATTACGCAGTAAAATAACAAATATGCCTAAAATTAACAAAAAACTTATTAATACAAATATAATTGATATGTAGATATATGGATATATTTCCTTTAAAATTAATTCAATCAACGGTTTTGTTATATTTTTTATCTCATCTTTAACATCTTCTCTCCCCAAAACCTCCAAGCATTCTTGGATTATTCGTTCCTTGACATCCATTTATATTTTTTACGAATATAAATATTTTACATGAATATCGTATTAAAGTTAAAATAATTATAATTAATTAAATTAATGGAGTATTTAATCGATATCAATAATACCGACGAAGATTATTTGTCTAATTTAAAATTGCACTCCCCGATGCCAATTCAGGGAGGGTCTTATTTAGCAAAACTAACATTAAACGACAATCCAATCTTGTTTCAAATGCCAAAATGTTCTACAAAAAAAGGAATTGTCAGCAGTGGAAAGCGGTTTTACTGTGATTTATTGTTTAAATATGATGATGCAAATGTAATAGATTCCATTGAAACCATGGAAAATATTATTCGCGACAAAGTGTTTGAAAAAAGCGAATTATGGTTTCAAGATCCACCTACACTTGAAGACATCGAGTATAATTGGAATGAAAGCATAAAGCAAACCAAACAAAACTTTTATTTAAGAACATATGTCGGCAACACTAAAAATGTAAAATCAACAATTAGTGTTTATAATAGTAGTCAAGAGCAAATTAGCATCGAAGATATCACTCCATCTTCTAATATTATTACGATTGTAGAAGTGACTGGACTTAAATTTTCAAGCAGTAGTTTTCACATTAATTATTGTTTAAGACAGGTTATGGTCTTAGAAGATGCGCCTATTTTCAACAAATGTTTAATAAGTGTATCACAACCAAAACAGTTGCCCTCCAAACAAACAACCGACCACGATAGTATTATCAAAGAAAATAGTGAAGAACATTTAGAAAAAAACGAGATTGAACCTTTTGAAAAACAAGAAAACAAATCATTATTTAAAGAAACAAATGATGAAATGGGAGAGAAAACCGAAGATAACGAAGAGGGTTTAGAAATATTAGATAACCATCATTTAAATTTAGTAGATAATGAACCAGATACTTCTTATGATTTAAATAAAGATAGCGATGGCGCACTTCCCGAAAATACCTTAGATTTAGAAAATACAACTGATACAGATATTAAGGAAACACATGATGATACAAAAGATCTAGATAATGATGAAAAAGATGATGAAAACAACGATACTTTAGATACTGATTTGCAAACTAATTTACAAGATCCACACGATCAACAAGAAGTTCAACAACAACAACCACTAATAGATTCACAAGAAGTTTCCCAACACATTAATACATTAATTAATAAAGAACCAGATACTTTAGAAATAAAAGAAATCGATATTGGAATGCCAGAAGAAGAAGATGCTGTTTTACTAAAAAAACCAGATACAGTTTATTTAGATATTTACAACAAAGCACTTGAAAAAGCAAAAGAAGCACGACTAAAGGCTATCCAAGCATATTTAGAATTAAAGGAAATTAAAAATAAATATATGATTGAGGAAATAAATGACGAAGAAGATGAACAATTTGAAGACCTTGATTTTTAATTTCACTTTTTAACACCAAATTTAATTTTTATTTAGCAAACATATAACAATTAAATAAACATCTTTTATAAAAAAATTTTATGTTTTGATTTTATATAAATGGCTTTTTTAAAAGATATGAAAGCAATGTTTAAATCAAAGAGTGGTGGAAATATTTTAGTTGTTTTAGCAATTGTAGCAGTTGTATATGTTGTTATGGACTATGAGCGTATTAAATCTAGTTTAGGCTTGGACTCAATGGATAACATGAAGGATGATAAGGGTGAAAAGAAGATGGCTTCTTCTAACTATCAACCATCGGTTGCCGATCAACCCACCGAAGCAAATGTCAATGGATTAAATACTGATATGCAAAACATGCCATCTAGTTGCGCATCCAAGCAAATCAGTGACCCAAAAGACCTTCTACCCGCTGATAGTAACAGTGAATTCTCAAAGATGAATCCATCGGGATCGGGTGATTTAATGAATGTCAACTTGTTGCGCGCCGGTCATCACATCGGTATCAACACGGTTGGAACCAGTCTACGAAATGCTAACTTGCAAGTTCGCAGTGAACCCCCTAATCCTCAACTTAACACTGGACCATGGAACACCAGCACCATCACTGCCGACACTTACCGTCGTCCTTTGGAAATTGGCAGCCGTTCTTAAATAATAAATAATCATGTAATGAATAACCATGTAATAATATAATTATATAACTACAATTATATTATAAAACTTAACATAAACTAAGATATCCTACCTATCTTTACATATCTTACCTGTCTTTACATATCTTACCTATCTTACATATCCTATCATATAACCAAACCATCTCTTCTATTTTTCTCTCCTTATTTAATTTGAAATTCTTATTTTAGTCATTATATATAAGTATGAATATAGGTATTTTTGGCATCATTGTTATAATTTTTGTAGTAATTATAATACTAAAAATTTATCATGAGTCTGATATGTTTCAATTAAAGTGTATTGTATCCGATGTAGACGGTAATAAGTATTGCGTAAGAGAACGAGACAAATTAGAATTAGTGGCCGACCTTTTGGCAAAAGTAACAAACAATATGAAGGCATTGGTGTTACATATGAAAAAAACATACCCAGACCGAGAAAATGTAAAACGATTACATCAAAACTTCAATCCCAAAAAAATATATGAAACTCTACCAACCAGTTCATATACAGCTTATTCAGAAAATAAGGGAGAGAAGTTAGCATTCTGCACCACCACTACCAAACATGGCAACCAATTAATAGATGAAAATACTTTAACATTTGTGGCGATTCATGAACTTTCTCATTTAGCAACAAAAACTGTTGGACATACAGATGAATTCTGGAGCAATTTTAAATTTCTATTAAAAGAAGCCAAAAAGGAAGGTATTTACCACCCAGTTGATTATAAAAAAAACCCACAGCCTTACTGTGGTATGAGCATTACTGACAACCCCTACTTTGATTTATAAAGCACCATATTTTTCTATAAATTCAATTCGTCGTAATAAATCATAATTATATCCCTCTTTTTCATATTCTTTATTTCTATAAACATCAATATTATACTGTAAATCTTTATGTTTAGAACGCAAAACATTTCCGCTATGTAATTTAGTAAATTGACCAGGTAATTCTGGAAAAAAACAATCACACTCTGTATCCAATATAATATTAGTTACATATACATCTTTAATTAAATTGTTATTTAAAAACCAACTATATATTTGCTGCCCACCAATGACCCAGATATCATCATAACGATGCTGTTTTGATATAATGTCACGGCACACATTCGCAATATCTTTATACAAAAAACAATTTTTTCGTGTATGTGATTCAAATAACGGTCTAGACGAAATAACATAATTGTCTCTTTTAGGAAGCCCGTCTTTTCTATTTAAACTTTCAAATGTTTTTCTACCCATTATAACCGCATTATTTCCATTACCGACCGTTTTATTTTTAAAAAACCGCATGTCTTCCTTTAATGACCAAGGAATCGCACCATTTTTTCCAATACCCCTATTTCTACACATTGCGACAATTATATTCATTTTATATACATAAATATAATCAAATATATTTATATACATGTCAAATATATATAAATTTCATCACATAAACAGTAGTGGTATAAAGAAAACATATACATTTAATGACATTAAACCAGGTTCCAAATCTTCCAAACAAACACCAATATTATATGAAGACGACATGATAATAAACATAAAACATAAATTAGCTAATTTATTTGATGATCAGTCTCCTAGTGAAATGTATTTATTTTGCAAATCAAAGCAAGTATTAAATCAATCCACTTACTACTCCATTCTTACACAAAACGACAACTTTAAATTAACACTGCCTGCGTTTAAAAGATTTGTATCAAACATAGCGACAAACAACACCAACAGTCAGTTTTTAAAAAAACCAAATGATATTTCCACAAAACTACTTAACAATTTTTACAAAAATACCACATTATGGGATGATAAAGAAAAAAGCATGATTACCCCAATTGGTATATCTGCCTTTTATAAACGACGATATATATTTAATCATAATCCATATTTTTTAAAACAGGCAGATGAAAACATCGAAGAAGATATGCAACGGTTTGTCATAACCGAAAATAAACAACTTTTGTTTAAATACAAACCTGAAAACAACGAAATCTATTTTTGCTTTGCGGATGAGCTACTTGATTTTTTTAAATCACAGTCATCAAGTATACCAGAAAAATACATATTAGAATTATATTTCCCCAATCTCGCTTCTCAAGACATTTATTCATTAGAAAACATTCGTTCCAAGAAAACACAACTGAAATCCAACTCTGAAAAAGAATATAAAAAAATATTTGATCCTTACAACAAAAACATTGATTTGTTGCACACTTATTCCACGCAAAATATTGAAAATTTAAAATACAAAATTAACTATATTTATTTTACGATACAACCCGCCGAACCTTTACAATTACCACTTGATATCATGTTTAAAAAAACAAACTCCACTAATATAATCCCGCTGATTAAATATAATCCCGGTAAAAATCTTGAAAGCATATATCGTTTATACACGGATGATCATATTTCAGATAAAGGTATGAAAATACCCACTTTATATGTAAATAATAAAGAAAGTGGTAGAAAAATTAAAACTATATCAGAAAACATATTATATAATAAACGGATCGGCTTTTATTTAGATTTGGCAAATGCCACTGATATCGATATTAATGAAGAAGTATATTGTATTATTTTAGACAATGGCGATATCCAAATTAAACTGCAACCTAAATCGATATATAATATTGAAAACATTGAAGCCGTATTATTTCCCATTATACAAAAATACATAATTGATATTGTAAATGTGTTTATTCATAAAAAAAATATTTATTATTTAAAAACATTAACAAGTAGTAATATCGAATTAAACAAGTTTAACATATCTTTTTACACCGATGACATTAGTGAGTTTTCTTTTAAAAATTTAAAGTGTAGTTCATCGGTATTTTCCGTGTTAAGTAAAAATGAAAAAGATAATAAATACGATTTAAAATACAAGCGTGTTTCGTTTTATAAAAAAATGGATGATATACAATCATTTATTAACTTAAAGTTTGAAGAAGG
>Ga0255762_10000078_pt1 | contig 79696 bp, 80 predicted proteins | sample 101ome_16_FD_179962 | JGI IMG/M metagenome (GOLD analysis project Ga0255762, IMG submission 179962) | Coastal salt marsh microbial communities from the Groves Creek Marsh, Skidaway Island, Georgia - 101401AT metaG (version 2) | ecosystem: Environmental > Aquatic > Marine > Intertidal zone >...
TGGTTGGCGCTTTTAAAAAAACCTTGCCCAAGCTGGCAAAAGCGATTTGATGACAACGCATTGGTATACGGCAGGTCATGCCGTTGCCAATCCGACTGGCGGCCGCTATGACGAGGATGATGCCGCGCTTGCATGGGCGAGAACGCATACGTTCTTGGCGGCGCATCTGCGCTAATCAGCTGCAAAGGATTTGGCAGGCAAAAATCTGGCCGAAAAAATCTGGCAGAAGAAAATTTTAAAGCCTTGCAAACCAAAACAGCCCGGCTTGGCAAAGCGGGGCTGTTTATCTATGTGGCCTCATGACCATTGGCCTCATGACCATTGCTGGTTGGCATAAGCCAAAGCCCGTGCCAATCACATCAGATCGGCGGCCGTTTTTTAAAGCTTGTTATGGCTGCCATCGCAAAGCGGAGCCTTTGCCGATGCTTTACACCCACAGAAAAACATCTTTTTGGTTGCCTCAGCGGTAATTTTTACCGGCGCAATGCCTGTATCCTTGTGGCTGCCATCGCAAAAAGGCTGTTTGGCACTTTTGCCACAGGCACACCAAAAATAGGTTTTGCCTTCTTCAACTTCGATTGGCATTGGTGACTTTTGAAAAATAACCGGATCGGTCATGGAAATAGTCCTTTTGTTGGGGTTATGAAAAACTGCCTTTGCCACGGCATCTGCCGCTAAAAAACGCCAAATCAGCCGAAAAAGCCATAGAATGAATGGAGCGGGCAACGGGGTTCGAACCCGCGACCCCGAGCTTGGGAAGCTCGTGCTCTACCAACTGAGCTACACCCGCTTTAGAACTGCACAATAAGAGTTTGCGATGGCTGATAGCAAGTCCAAAAACAGCGCTTGCCGTTTTGGCAAAGCGCCATACCCGCAGCCAACTCCACGGCGGGTTCTGTGTTTTCCTACCGGCTTTGGATGCTATAAATATGTTTGACAGGCATCATGTACCCCGCACATTCGGCGCATAATCCACTTCACATCCATTTAGGTTATATATTAAAAAACCCTAATCTTTTAGACGTTTTAAGTCGATTCAAGACACTTCAAGAAAGCCCCTGCAATTAACAATAAAAATATATGTCAGCACCATGAAAGCAGGGCCTACCCCCACCAAAGACATGCTGGTGGCATAATAAGACATCAAGCCGGGTGTTTTACCGTATTCTATCACCGTCAGCAGAAAATCTGGTGAAAGTACTGTCTGGATGGTTAGCGCGAGAAAAGCGACCCCCACAATTAGTCGCAAGATTTTTTTTCGCTCACGAAACCAGGCTTTTCGCTCATCAAGATTAACATAGACACGGCGAAGATAGGCTTCGTAATCCGGATATAACCGCCAATATTGCCGACAATTAAGTAATGTCCAAAGCAGGTAAATTATCGCCATAATGAGTTGCGGGACAATAAAATGGATGTAGGCGGCACGAGGTAGGGTGGCGCCAACATTATTCAATTGTTCCTGTGTTACCGCCAAAACGCCAAAAATGCTATGTGGTAGGATATCGGCAATCCAATTTGTGACGATAAAGGCTTGCTGGTAAGGCGGCCAGAACATGACTAGAAGATAGGCCACCGACATAAATGCCGCATGCCCAAAGATCGCAAATGTCACTAGACTTGACCCCAGCCATTTATGCCAAAACAGTGCTTTGCGCTCATTGGCGGGTAAAGTTTTTGGCGAGGGCGGGCCACCCTTGCGCTTGATCAAATGCACCGTTGGTGTTTTTTTGAAAAGACGAAACCGCATAATGCCATCTCCTTGGTTAGGCATAATCTATCGTGATTAGGTAAATTTTCGATTAAAGGGATGCGTTCAGACCTTGGATCTATCATTTGGGTTACGGTCGTAACGCGTGATTTGCCAGTTGATTGTTTCTGACGGTTTCTGCCAATTAAAGTTGCATTTCAGGACTGTTTTCGTCATATACTCAGGCAGCGGCCTCATCAATTGGCAGCGGCAGTTTCACAATGGTTTGGCAAGACACATGATGACTCCTTATGACACCGGCGAGACCAAAGACGCATCTGATATAAATGATGCCTCACCCGATCGGTCAGTAACTGAAAAACCAAGCCGGCAAGAAGCCGAAGCGGCAGTTGATGTTCTTTTGCGCTGGATTGGCGAAAACCCCGCCCGTGAAGGGCTTGCCGGAACACCGGGACGGGTTGTTCGCGCATGGTCAGAATTCTGCAGCGGCTATGACGAAGATCCGGCACAGATGCTGGCGCGCACCTTTGAAGAAGTCGAAGGCTATGACGATATGGTAATGCTTCGCAATATCCGGCTGGAAAGCCATTGCGAACATCATTTGGTGCCGATTTTGGGTGTTGCCCATATTGCCTATATGCCTGACCGGCGCGTCGTTGGCATTTCCAAATTGGCGCGGGTTCTTGATGGTTTTGCCCATCGCCTGCAAACACAAGAAACCCTGACCGCGCAGGTGGCCGATTGCATCCAGAAAGTTTTGCAGCCAAAAGGCGTTGCCGTGCTGATCGACGCGCAGCATCAATGCATGACAACACGCGGCGTGCGCAAACCCGATGTGTCGATGATCACCACAAGATTTACCGGTGCGTTTAAACAGGATGAAGCCCTTAGCCGGCGCTTTCTTGATCAAACAAAACTAGGCTAGTGATAAGGCACCAACGCATAGGCCGCCAATTGTAACCGCAACCGGATCATCATGCAGCTTTCACCCGTGCTAAATATTCTAGGACTTCTGGCAACAATCTTGGCAGCGGCAATGTTGATTCCAATGGGAGTTGATCTTTATGCCGGATCTGATGATTGGCAGGTTTTTGCATTATCGGCGTTATTGACAGGTTTTGTCGGCGTGTCGGTATGGCTTGCAACAAACCAGCGTGACGCGCTTGATCTTGGGCTTCGGCAGGCGTTTTTGCTGACCAACGGCTCATGGGTGATGATCGGCATTTTTGGCGCTTTGCCCTTTATGTTCAGCGAGCTTGATCTTAGCTTTACCGATTCGGTTTTTGAATCGGTTTCTGGGATCACGACAACCGGATCAACCATCCTTGTTGAAATCGAACAGGCATCCCACGGGATTTTGATCTGGCGTGCCTTGCTTCAATGGCTTGGCGGAGTTGGTATTGTTGTTATGGCTATGGCCGTTTTGCCAATGCTATCGGTTGGTGGCATGCAGCTATTTCGAACCGAATCCTATGAGCGGGCTGAAAATGTTGTGCCGCGGGCAACCCAGCTTGCTGGCGGTATCGGCCTTGTCTATACCGGACTAACCGCGCTTTGGGCGGTGATGCTGGCGTTGGCGGGCATGGATATGTTTGATGCTGTTGCGCATTCAATGACAACCCTTGCCACTGGCGGCTATTCAACCCGCACCGCGTCGATTGGGGCGTTTGATTCGGTTGCTGTCGAATGGATTATCATCACGGGCATGATCGTTGGCAGCCTGCCTTTTGCGCATTATCTGGCGATGGTACGCGGCGGGTGGCGAAGCTTGTTGAATGACCCGCAAGTGCGCTGGTTCTTAATCCTTGCGGTTGGACTTGTTCTGCTATTGATCTGGCATTTGATGCAAACCGGTTTGGGATTTGGCGAGGCGATACGCCAAGCCAGTTTTAACGGCGTTTCGATCATGACCGGCACAGGATATGTGAGCGCCAATTTTTCGGCATGGGGCGGTTTTGCAACAACAATCCTGCTGATCGTTATGTTCATTGGCGGCTGTGGCGGGTCAACCACTTGCGGAATCAAAGTGTTCCGCCTTCAGGTTCTTGCCAGTACCGCCAAGGTGCAGATCAGTCGCTTGCTACGCCCGCATGCGGTGGTGCTTGCCTATTACAATAAACGGCCTGTTTCGGTCGAGGTCATGGACTCGGTGATGGGGTTTTTCTATCTCTTTATTCTTGGCTTTGTGCTGGTCGCCATCATGCTTGGCATGGCCGGTCTTGATTTTGTCACGGCGCTATCAGGTGCCGCAACGTCAATCAGTAATGTTGGCCCAGGTCTTGGCGAAGTGATTGGCGCTGATGGCAATTTTTCGACCCTTCCCGATAGCGCAAAATGGATCATGTCCTTTGCCATGCTTTTGGGACGGCTGGAAATCTTTACCGTTCTGGTGATGCTCAATCCGGCCTTTTGGCAGCGCTAGATATCGCGCCAAAATCCCTAGGGCAGAATAATCCGGTCAATCGTTGCCAATTCCTTTCGGGTTTGGCTGTCCAACCGGACAAGCGCGCCCTTCATCGCTTCATTGACCACCTTGCTAACTTCATTTGCGGTGGCTGATTCACGAATTGTAATTGAATGTGCAGCGCTTAGATCGGCCAATGCTTGTGTGCCACCAACCGGCTGAAGCCACATGATTTTGGCTTTGATTTCAGCGGTGACTTTGCGGCTTTGCTGATCGGTGAGCAAACCGTCAATCCCGACCTTGGCCGGCAAATCGGTCATCGTCACGGCAACGCGTTTCATGTCGAAAATAATCTCACCGCTGCCACCTGCAGGGCGAAGCACATGCGATGCCCAATCGGCAAGAATGGTGCTTGGCAATGGGCTTACCCGATGCCCGATATGAGGATCGGCAACCGGCATCTGCCAATTATCAATGATTTCAAGACGGCGGGCATTGAGGCTTATCGGCTGATAAGCATCCGCCGAAAAAATCTGCGGCGGCGGCGTAATTGTTGCTGTTTTGCAGGCAGCAAGAAGCCCACCGGCCAGAACCAACGCCAAGACTGTCATCATTTTTGAACGAAACATCGTCAAAGCCCTTTTTCTCATCACAATTGAATTGGCACCCTGATCAAACATTATCACGAATGCGATGGGTTTTTGAAATGCGTTTTGATCAGTTTGCAATTTTGCAATTATGCCGCAATTTTCGGAACGGCGCTATCAATGTCTTGCCAGCATTGGCGCAAAATCAAAGATGCGGAATCGCATCTTTATGATAGGCACGATGCGTTTTACAAAATTCACAAGTGACCGTCAGATTACCATCATTGTCAGCCATATCATCAATGTCATCGGGTGCTAATTGTTGAAGCATTGATTCGATCTTTTCGACATTGCAGCGGCATTGATCAAGCACTGGACGCGCAGGTGCGCTATGCGGTGCCATGCTGTTAAACAGGCGGAAAATAATATCTTCTGGCGATAAGGCCGGATCAAGCAATTCACCGCGCGTGATCGAGCCAAGCAAGGTTTTCGCCGTATGCCACGCATCATCACTGGCAGCACGAGCCTGTTCATTGGTTTTTGGCATGCTGCCACCATCACCCTTGTCACCATCACCCTTGCCACCATCAGCCGCAATCCGCTGCAACATCAAAGCCACCGCCTGCCAGCCATCTGCCCCATGTTCGGCAGCGCAAACAACAATCGTATCAAGCTGTTCTGAATTTTCATACCACCGCATCGCCGCATCGCTTAGATGCCGTTCATCCAGTTCGACAATCCCCTGATAGCGGCCATTGCTGGTGCCATCATCAACGGTAAAGGCGATATAGCCGCTACCCATCAATGGCCCAAGACAAACCGGACCCGATGGATCATGTGCCAAAGCCGCCGCTTGAAAACCGGTTGGATTATCCTCCATCGCGGTATAGCCGCGAAGATGGCCAGCCTCGGTAATATCGGCAAAAAGGGTGCGAACCAAACCATCGCCTTTGGCCTGAAGCGTGAACACACCATCAAACTTCAAGGTACTGGATAAACAAGCGGCCAATGCCAAAGCCTCGGCTTGAAGGGTTGCCACAAGCGGCGGGTAATCATGGCGCTCAAGAATGTTATTGGCAGGGCGACCAACCGACGCCATACGGCCACGAATTAACGCAACATCATCCGAACCGTCAGCCAGATAAAAAGGCAGAATCTGCGCATCGGCCGGTAAATTATCATTCAACATCATCACATCCTAAAACCGCAAACCACATCAGCCGGCACGGCCGCTTGAAGCGTTACGTCTAATTACCCGAAACGCACCATGCCAAAATGGCTTTTTGGGCATGAAGCCGGTTTTCGGCTTCGTCAAAGACTACTGATTGCGGCCCGTCAATGACATCGGCGGTCACTTCCATGCCGCGCCATGCTGGCAGGCAATGCATAAAAATAGCATCACCAGCGGCGGCTTTCATTAATTCGGCATTCACCTGAAATGGCGCAAAATCGGCGCGGCGACTGCCCTCATCATTGCCCATTGAAACCCAGACATCGGTTACCACCGTCTGTACCTTGTCAATCGCCAGACCAACCTCGTCGGTAAGGATGATATCGCCGCCATTTGACCGCGCCCATGCCAATAAATCGGCAGGTGGCGCGTAATTTTGCGGGCCAGCAATCCGCAATTGAAAGCCAAAGCGCACCGCTGCCTCGATCCAGCTTACCGCAACATTATTGCCATCACCAAGCCATGCAACGCTTTGTCCGGCAAGCGGGCCATGATATTCGATCATCGTCATCAGATCGGCCATAAGCTGGCAAGGGTGCGAACGCTGGGTCAATGCGTTGATCACCGGCACGGTTGCATGTTCAGCAAGGGTGAGAAGCGTTTCATGCTGAAAACAGCGAATCATAATCACATCGACATAGCGCGACAGTACCCGCGCCGTATCTTCAACCGATTCACCACGGCCTAGCTGCAAGTCATTCGCCGATAAGATCAATGGCGTGCCGCCAAGCTGGGCAACCCCAACCTCGAATGACACGCGGGTTCGTGTTGACGGCTTTTCAAAAATCATCGCAACAGTTTTGCCTGCCAATGGCATCGCATGGCCTTCGCCTGATTTTTGCGCTGCCTTCATATGCAAGCCGTCATCAAGCATCGCTTGCAGATCGTCAGTCGAAAAATCTTTCAAATCTAGAAAATGCCGCATCGGCGTTATCCCGTCCTTCAGTCATATTTGGCAAAAATTATTGCGCTCTATTGATCGTCACGCGGCGTCATTGCGGTCAATGCCGTCACAAGCTTGGCAATCGCCAGATCAATTTCATCGCGATGAATGGTCAATGGTGGCAACAGCCGAAGCGTATTATCAGCCGCTGGTACTGTCAGCAGATGGTCATCACGAAGCCGGTCCACAAGCGCGGGTAAATCGACCGAATCATGAAGCCGGATACCGCGCAAAAAACCGCGCCCACGAAGCGCCTCAATCATTGCCGGAAATTGTGTCTGGAGCTGATGAAGCGCCGTATCAAGATAGGCTGCACGTTCACGAACATCAGTCAAAAACCCATCTTCGCCAAGAATTTCAAGAACCGCCTTTGCCGCCGCCATGGCCAGCGGATTGCCGCCAAAGGTTGACCCATGCGTTCCAGGTGTCATCGCCGCACCAACCGCCTTGCTGGCAATAACCGCCCCAATCGGAAAGCCGCCAGCAAGCCCCTTGGCAAGCGCAACAATATCAGGCTTGATTCCGGTATCTTCATAGGAAAACAGCCGTCCAGTCCGACCAATGCCTGCCTGCACCTCATCAGCAATTACCAGCGCGCCAAATTCATCAGCCGCTTCACGCACACCGGCAAGATAGCCATCGGGCACCTGCTTGGCACCGCCTTCGCCCTGTACCGATTCGACCATCACCGCCGCTACATGCGGCCCAAGCGCGGCACGAAGCGCGTTCAAATTGCCAAAAGAAACATGGTCAAATCCAGCTGGCATCGGGCCAAAACCAGTGCGGAAAACTGGTCTGTCAGTCGCCGCAAGCATGCCTAATGTCCGGCCATGAAAAGCGCCCGTCGCACACAGAATGGTCATCCGCTCAGGCTCGCCCTTTTCATAGGCGGCACGGCGGGCAATCTTGACCGCAGCTTCGGTGGCTTCAGCACCAGAATTACAGAAAAACACCTGATCAAGACCCGAAAGTGAGGCCAGCATTTTGGCAACAATCTCTTGACCAGGAATCCGGTACAGATTGGACGTATGCCATAATTTGCCAGCCTGTTCAGTCAGCGCAGCAACCAGATGCGGGTGGCTATGGCCAAGCGTATTAACCGCAATCCCGCTTGCGCAATCGAGATATTTTTCACCTGAGTCAGATTCAAGCCAGCAGCCTTCGCCGCGCACAAAACCAATTTCGGCGCGTCCATAGGTTTGCATCACAGCTGAGTCAGCTGCGTAATCTACGGCTTTTTGGTTCATGTCAAAACCACCCGGCTTGTCCTTGTTATGCCCGCTATCTCAAACTGGCAAACACGCCCAAATTCATATCCAAAAATCAAACCACCAACGCAATATCATCGTTGGTGGCCCCAGCAAGCGCCCATTAGCACTCGATTCAGGCCGCAACTCTCGCGATTTTCGGAACAATTGTCAAGATATCAGCCAATAACTACCAAACCGCCAATTAGCTAGTCCTGAATGAAATGTTTGGCCAATCGCAGCCCTTGTGATTGATAGTTTGATCCGCCAGCGCCATACAACGTTGCTGGCACTGATACCATTGGTTCATAAACCAGCCGGCAAACCGTTTGACCCTGTTCAATCAGGAATGGCACATCATGCGACCGCACCTCAAGAACGGCACGCGTTCCCTCGGCGCCAAGCTCGGCCATGCCAAAGCCGGGATCGAAAAAACCGGCATAATGCGCGCGAAATTCACCAACCCTTGTATCATAGGCGCGCATCTCGGCAGCGTGATCTTTTGGCACAGTCACAAATTCACGGCTTGCCAGAATATAGAATTCATCGGGATTCAAAACCAGCCCGCCAACCGTAAGGTCAGATGGGGTGACGCGTTCCCAAAAAGCGTCAACCCGCTGGCTTGCTGGCGCATCAATATCAATCAAACCAGCATGTTTGCGCGCCCGCCAGCCAATCATGCCGCTTTTGACATCGGGTTCAAGATTGACGCTAAGGGCAACACCGTCACGAATATCGGTTCGCTCGGCACCATGAACCAATCCAACGGTTGATTGCAGTGATTCCATCAGCAGATCAGACGGGGCGCTGATGCCACGCCGAAGCCGCAATTGCGACAAGCGCGACCCAGCCCGCACCAGAACCGAAAAGGTGCGCGGTGAAATTTCGGCATAAAGCGGGCCTTCGTAGCCATCGGCAACCGATTCAAATTCACGCGCGCCATCGGTAATCAGGCGGGTAAAGATATCAAGCCTGCCGGTTGAGCTTTTTGGATTTGCCATGGCGGAAATGCCCGCCGTAAGGCGAAGCCGCTCTTGCAATTTCACAATATAGACACAACCGCGTTCAAGCACCGCGCCATCACTAAGGTCGATTTTATGCATGCCAAATTGCGCCAACTTGTCGGCAACGGTCAAATGCTGGCCCGGCAAAAAGCTGGCTTGCACCCGCCATGCTTCACGGCCAAGCCGCAGGTCAAGACTTGCGGGCTGAAGTTGGCCTTCCTCAACCGGATGATCGGCGGCAATAACACCGTCATGGATCGCCTGTTCAAGATGCTGTACGGGCAAAATGCCGTTTTCAAACTCTTCGGCTGGCATGGTGATTCCTATCCTAATCGTCTTTGGTAATGGTTAGTATGCGATGCTAGCTTTTCAAGCGATAGCCCGAACGCAAAGCCTTATAACATAAAATGGCCAAAACGACATTCACCGCAACAAGACAGTAAAAGCCGGTCATGAGTGGCCGGTCGGCAACGCCGATCATGCCATAACGAAACCCATCAATGGCATAAAAAACCGGATTCAGACTGGCAATCATATCAAATGGTGCGGGAAGGCGATCAACCGAATAAAAGGTTCCCGATAAAAAGGTCAGCGGCTGGACAACAAAATTCGTAATGGCCGCCAATTCATCAAATTTATTAGCCCAGATTCCGGCAAGAATACCGGCAAAAGACAGGGCAAACGCACCTAGAATTAAAAACCCAATTGCAATCATTGGATGCGGTGGCAAGGTACCACCATCAAGCATAACCAAGGCAGCCGCCGTCACGATGCCAACACAAAGGCCGCGTGTCATGCCCGCCGTGGCAAGCCCGAACAGCAATTCACCCGGCCCCAAAGGTGGCATCAGTAAATCAACAATATTGCCCTGCACCTTCGAGACAACAAGCGAAGATGATGTATTGGCAAAAGCATTTTGAAGAACATTCATCATCACCAGACCCGGCACGAGAAATGTCACAAAATCAATATCACCAGCAAAGCTGGCGCGTTCACCAATCGCCACTGAAAAAACCATCAAAAACAAGATCGAGGTGATAACTGGTGCCGCCAGCGTTTGCGTGGCGATTTTCAAAAATCGCTGTACTTCGCGTTGATATAGCATGCCAACACCAACCCAGTTCACCGGCCCAATATAAACCGGACGGCGCAATTCCTGAACCGATGATGATCGGGTGGCTGCAGGCACCGCTTTGGCAGATGATGATGTATTTGTCTTTGAATCGAGATCCGTCATGCGGTCAAAATAGGCCGCAATCTGATCTGGCGCAATGGGGCAAAGGACAGCTTTTGCCTTTCATCCGAAAACCGCCTAACCTTGTCGGCGGCTTATGGCCAATCTGACTGATTTTGGGGACGACCCCAGCAACCGAAAAGCATCATTTCACATTCATGGCAAAAGCACCTATCGAAACAAGATTGATGAATAAGGCAGTTGATTATCTCGGCCGCTATGCCAGCTCGCAACACCGGCTGCGCGACGTGCTTGGCCGGTTTGCAACGCGCAAGCTTGATCAGCATGATCCCGATGACATTGCCGCCGCGATTGATGCAACCGTGACGCGCTGCCAGACGCTTGGCTATGTCAATGATGACGCCTTTGCCCAATCACAGGCGCGAAGCCACCGCCGGCAAGGTCGCTCGCAGCTTGGCATCCGTCAACGGCTTCGCCAGCATCGGCTTGATGACGAAGTGATTGATGCGGCACTGGACGTGGCTGATGAACATGCCGCTAATGGCGAGTTGCTTGCCGCCTGCCGCTTTGCCCGCCGCCGCCGAATTGGCCCTTTTGATCATCGGCGAAATGATGATGATGACCGCGATGCCATCATGCAACGTCGGCAACGCCAGCTTGGTGCCATGGCGCGCGCCGGATTTGCCATGGCAATTAGCCGCAAAGTTTTTGATCTAGCCGATTCAACCGCTGGCGAAATGCTGATTGACCAGCTTGAACATGGCGAAGACCCAACGGCGTAACCATCCGTCATTGTCGCAAGCCTTGCCGATTCTCACCGGCTGCGATAATAATTTGAAACAAGATTGCGTAAAAGCGGGCTGGCAAGCAGCATCAAGCAAGCCAAAACCCTAAAATACGGCCGAAATGTAAGGCCAGTAAAGAAATGTTGAAGGAGTCTTTTCATGGAACAGGACATGATCTTTGAGCCAAGCGCAGATTTGGCAAAATCGGCACTTATTGATGCGAATGGCTATGCCGCTCTTTACCAAGATTCGATTGCCAATCCCGATCAATTCTGGGCCGAGCATGGCAAGCGCATTGACTGGATCAAGCCCTATAGCCAGATCAGCGACGTATCCTATGATGCCAAGGATTTACATATCAAATGGTATGCTGACGGCACGTTAAATGCGGCGGCCAACTGCCTTGACCGCCATCTTGCCACCCGCGGCGATCAGACGGCCATCATCTGGGAAGGCGATGAGCCCGATCAGCACCGCCATATTACCTATCGTGAATTGCATGAAGAAGTGTGTAAATTTGCCAATGTGTTAAAGGCAAATGGCGCCAAAAAAGGCGACCGGATCACCATCTATATGCCAATGGTTCCCGAAGCCACCGTGGCAATGCTGGCTTGTGTGCGGATTGGCGCTGTGCATTCGGTTGTCTTTGGCGGCTTTTCGCCAGACGCGCTTGCTGGCCGGATTCAAGATTGCGACTCAACAATGGTGATCACCGCCGATGAAGGCGTTCGAGGAGGACGGCCAATCCCATTGAAAGCCAATACCGATGACGCCTTGGCCAATTGCCCCGATTGCAAAACCGCGATTGTGGTCAAGCGAACCGGCGGCAAGATTGACTGGGTTGACGGGCGCGATGTCTGGTATCACGAGGCCATGGCGAGCGCCTCGGCCGATTGCCCCGTCGAAGAAATGAACGCCGAAGACCCGATGTTTATTCTTTATACATCAGGATCAACCGGCAAACCAAAAGGGGTTCTTCACACCACGGGCGGCTATATGGTTTACGCCTCGATGACGCATCAATATGTTTTTGATTACCATGATGGTGATATCTATTGGTGTACTGCCGATGTTGGCTGGGTGACGGGGCATAGCTATATCGTCTATGGGCCATTGGCCAATGGCGCGGTAACTTTGATGTTTGAAGGCGTGCCAACCTATCCTGACAGTTCCAGATTCTGGCGTGTTGTCGAAAAACACAAAGTCAATATTTTCTATACCGCGCCAACCGCCATCCGCGCCTTGATGCGCGAAGGCGACAAGCCTGTCACGGTTTGTGACCGGTCATCTTTGCGGCTTCTTGGATCGGTTGGCGAACCGATCAATCCCGAAGCATGGATGTGGTATCATAATGTCGTTGGCGAAAAACGCTGCCCGATTGTCGATACGTGGTGGCAAACCGAAACAGGCGGCATTCTGATTACGCCGCTGCCAGGGGCAACCGCCACCAAACCCGGTTCGGCAACCAAACCTTTTTTCGGCATTCAGCCAGTTCTTGTTGATGGTGATAACAATATTCTTGATGGTGCCAGTGATGGCAATTTATGTATTGGCCATTCATGGCCCGGCCAGATGCGAACCGTCTATGGCGACCATCAGCGATTCATCGAAACCTATTTTACCACCTTCCCGGGGCGCTATTTCACCGGTGACGGTGCCCGCCGTGATGAGGATGGCTATTTTTGGATCACCGGCCGTGTTGATGATGTGTTGAATGTATCCGGCCACCGGATGGGAACAGCCGAAGTTGAATCGGCCTTGGTGGCACATCCAAAAGTGGCCGAGGCCGCGGTTGTCGGCTATCCGCATGATATCAAAGGGCAAGGAATCTATGCCTATGTCACCTTGGTTGCCGATGCGGTTGCTGATGATCAGCTGGCCACCGAATTGCGCCAATGGACACGCAAAGAAATTGGCCCTATCGCGACACCCGACCTATTGCAATGGGCACCACAATTGCCGAAAACGCGGTCAGGCAAGATCATGCGACGCATTTTACGGAAAATTGCCGCCAATGAATATGATCAGCTAGGCGATACATCAACCTTGACCGATCCAGCGGTGGTTGATGATCTTGTCGAAAATCGGCAAAATCGCAGCGACTAACAAAGGCCATAACCGTCTTGGCAACCCAATCTGGCGCAACCCAATCTGGCGCAACCTAATCGAGGCAAGGCCATCTAATCGGATGGCCTCATCCTCATTTATGGCTGCCTCTTTTCATGCCGGTTCATTGCAGATTTGGCTAGAACCTGGCTTGGCGTGATTTTTTTTGGCGTGATTTTTTTTGGCGTCATTTCGCTTGGCCTTAGCTGATGCCAAGTTCGATTGCCCGACAAACCGCATGCGTTTGGTTTTTAGCGCCTAATTTTGAACGCAGGCTTTTCAGATGATGCTTGATTGTCACCTCGCTCAAATTTAACGAGCGGGCAATTTCCTTATTTGAACTGCCGGCAAACAATCCAGACAACACGTCATGTTCGCGTCCGGTCAGATGGCCTTTGCCAACCATCATATTTTCATCAGCCAAAATGTCCGCAGGAACAAAAATTTCACCATCGGCAATCAGCTTGATGGCACTCAACGTTGCTGCAGGGCTCATTGAATAGGTCAAATAACCCGCCGCATGCGCCAACAGCATATCACGGATCGTCCGCCGATTTGCCGCTGGCCCTATCACGGCAATTGGGATTGGATAAACAAGGCTATTGCGAACCTTGGCTAAACTATCCAGCCCTTCCATGTCAGGCATTTCAAGATCAAGGCCAATCACATCGAGATGAATATTATCCTTTGTAATCTCAATCAATTCCTTGACCGTACCAACCGTGACAATATTCACTGAGCTGTCGCCAGACGTAAGGTGGTTCTGCACAAAATCACGACATAAACTATTACCATACCCAATTAATATATTCATTTAACACTCCCATTAAACACAATCAAAACAGAGTAGACCTACCTTATGAGAGTAGATTATTACTCAGAATGACAGTCTTAAAGAAGCAAGCCACAGGACGCATTTTGTCTCAATTTTCAACCATGAATTAAAATCGGGATATTTCCATATATCTGTTTTTATTGTAATTTAGTAATATTTCATTTTTCTGTAAGGCTACAAAATATATATATGTTTTTAAATTCTGCCTAAAATTGATAACGCGCATAAAGCGCATAAGTTGCCTTGCGACGACGGGCAGATTGGTATTGCGAACGAACAACATATCGGCCTAATTCAGCGCCAAAAACAACCCCGTCAAGTCGGTCAATTTTTGTTTCAACGCGCATGTTTAGCCGATTTGTCAGCACCGTATGGGGCGTTGCAAGATAGAGTTGTCGAGTCAAAAAATAACGCCGCTCTTGCTGATAAGACAAGATTGTGACCCACTGCGGTGACAATGGCCAACGAAGGTCAAATTTAATCTGATTGCCAAATGATGACGACCGACGCCAGCCATGAAACAATCGATTGCGCCATTCAAGACTATAACCCATCTGCCACTCAATTTCATTTCGCATCTGGCCAGCAATGCCGCCTTGCAAACGAAAAAGTTGGCCCGTCATCTGATCGGCCCAATGCCGTTCAATTGACAGGCCATGCTGATAGGAAAATGTCTTTTCACGCCATTGACGAAGCGCAAGCCCATCACTGCCAAAGGCTGGTTGACTGGTCATATTCTTGGCAAGCTGCAGGGTAAAATGCTGCAAATTGCCATGGTAATCTGGTCGGCTCATCATAAATGTTGTGGTCATTTGCGCTAAATAGCCTGACGGGGCAAAGACATTATGCCGAACATGACGAACGTCTCCGCAAAGATCGGGCCGAAGCTGGTAAAATTGGTCGATTTGTGAGCCTTCGGCAATTGGCACAAGATCTTGTTGTGGCGCATCAAGCAAAGATTTCTCGCGACTAAGCTGAAGCTGCATAATCGCATCTTGTATCCACAAATCGCCGCAAGCCTTTTCAATTTGTCGTAATCGCGGCCATTGAGGTGAAGATCGGTAAAGTTGCTGCATTTTTCGAAAGAACCGTTTGGCCGATGAGCATCGATGAAAATGCCGGAACATGGCGGCAATTTGAAAATGCAAGCCGCTTGCCCGCGGATAATGCTCCAACATTTCATCAGCCAATTTGGCCGCATCGGCATCACGGCGCAAACCGAGAAGCATAGCAATTGCTGTCCGATAAGAAGTGCGCAGCAAATGATCAAAATTGTCAAGATCCGGAACCAAAGCACCATCTTGCTGTTGCATTGCCACACCATGGCTGTCACGCCCTTGCGCATGTGCCATAGATATTCCAAAATCTGCCAAAATCAGGCTAACGCCACCATAAAACCAAAATTTCAAACGCCGTGAAAAAAGGCTGCCAGTCTTAAGCTTGCCGCACCGCATCATCACTTCAAAATCGTTAAAAAGAAATGAATTACAATTTTTATGTGAATGCTACGTTTGGTTAATCCAAACGGTCAATATCGTCACAGCCAACAGATGTTTACAGAATCGATTTCAGCTTTTCAGTGATAAAGGCAATCGGCTCATTATGAACGATCGTACCCTTAAAGCTGCCATCATCACGATATAGAAATACTGCAGCGCTGTGATCATAGAGATAATCCCCATCGCCTTGATCATTCTTTTGTGCGTAGACGCCGAATTGTTGCAGTACCGAACGCACCTTATCCGGCGATCCGGTCAGGCCAGTAACATCGGCATCAAACAGACTGAGATATTGCTTTAATTGTTCTGGCGTATCACGCTCGGGATCGACCGTGATGAATAAAATCTGCAGCGCCTTTGTATCAATACCCGCCGATTCCAGATTATCGCGTGCAGCAGCAAGTGTTGTCAAAGTGGTTGGGCAAACATCTGGACAATAAGTAAAGCCAAAAAACAGCGCAATTGGCCGATCGGCAAAATCATCTTGATTTCGCGCAATGCCGTTTTGGTCAATCAGTTCGATGTGATTATCTTGAAATTGCGGAATGCCGATTGTGGTTTTTTGGGCAAATTGGTCAGAAATCAAAAACACGCTAATCGCAAGCCCGAGGAATAAAAGAGCTGCGGCAATAATCCAACCCGTCTTGCTGCGTTGCTGATGGGGCGTGGTTCCGGTGGGTTTGGGCAATGGTTTCTTATCCTGTTTCATGCCTTAGATGTAGGCGAATCGGCAGGGGCTTTCAAGGCTTTGCTTTTGATCATAATCTGCTGTTTTGGCGATAGCAGAAACAAGGCCAAACCAGCGCCTTTGCCCAATCACGAATGAAAGCCAGTCGTGAATGAAAGATTGTCTTTGCCAATCGGTTTTGATTATAGTGCGGTGCTAATGGCGCATATGTGCCAAGCCAAACCATTGAAACCATGACGAGTCGATATTCATGTATGCATTTGCCATCCTCATTGACCAGATCATCAATCTTTATATCTGGACTCTGCTTGCCTATCTTGCGGCAGGTTGGTTGATCGCCTTTAAGATCATCAACCCGTGGCAGCCGATTGTGCGGATGATCATTGATGTTCTGGCACGAATCCATGAACCATTATTGCGGCCAGTACGCCGGATTTTGCCCGATTTTGGGGCGCTTGATGTCAGCCCGATTGTGTTGTTTCTTTTGGCGCAATTCCTGCGTAATCTTTTGCAAAGCAGTATAACAGGGTAGGCGTTACCAGCTGGGTCACAATGACCGCATGATAAGCGCGACCAAAAAAGGCAGATGAGCATGACAGATGCAAAAATAATTGACGGCAAGGCATTTTCAGAAAAGCTGGTCACGCAAGTGGCAGCCGAGGTTGAAGTCTTTGCCAAGGCCACCGGTCAAGTGCCCGGCCTTGCTGTTGTTCTTGTTGGCGAGAATCCGGCAAGTCAGGTTTATGTTCGCAACAAAAGCGAGCGCACCACCGCTGCTGGCATGCGGTCAATTGAACATCGTCTTGACCGTGATACTGACGAGGCCAGCTTGCTAGCCCTGATCGAAACCTTGAACCAAGATGATATGGTTGACGGCATTTTGGTGCAATTGCCACTTCCCGACCAGATCGACGCTGATGCGGTGATCAATGCCATTCGTCCAGATAAAGATGTTGACGGGTTTCATGTGGTCAATGCCGGTCTGCTGGCAACAGGTCAAGATTCGCTGGTACCCTGCACGCCTTTTGGCTGTCTGCTGCTGCTTCGCGATCAATTAGGCGATTTATCAGGGCTTCACGCCGTTGTGGTTGGCCGGTCAAATATTGTTGGCAAACCGATGGCACAATTGCTTCTTGGTGAGAGCTGTACCGTGACAATCGCCCATTCGCGCACCAAAGATTTGGAGTCACTCTGCCAGCAAGCCGATATTCTTGTTGCCGCTGTCGGACGGCCTGAAATGATTACCGATGCCCATGTCAAAAAAGGTGCAACCGTCATTGATGTTGGCATTAATCGGGTGCCAGCCCCTGAACGCGGAGAGGGTAATTTTCGGCTAACCGGCGATGTTGATTTTGACGCGGCGGCAAAACAGGCTGGTGCCATCACGCCGGTACCCGGCGGCGTTGGCCCAATGACAATTGCCTGCCTATTACGCAACACGCTTGTTGCTGCGGCACGGCGTCACGGCGTCACCATCGGAAAAATCTGATAAAGCCTATCAATTGCGTAAAAATAGATAGCGAAAGCCGGCTTGCTTAGGCAGAAACTTAATCCGATCTGGCGCGCTGGATTGACCCGTTTAACAAGGAATGCTGATCATCATGCAGTTTGACCAAATTATTCTTGTCGCAGCATTGTTCTGTGTCGCTGGCATTCTTTTCTGGGGCGTGATCACAATGGCACGCGGTGGTGCCTATAATGTAAAAAATTCAAACCGGATTATGCGATACCGCATTATATTTCAGGCCATCGCATTAATCTTGATTTTGGGCTTGATGTGGCACCGAAGCCGCAATGGTTAACCCCACCCGCATGGCCGCGATTGCGGTGATGCCGGACAAATAGAATTGATAGGCAATTATGGTAAAGCTGAATAAAATCTACACGCGAACTGGCGATGCTGGCGAAACCAGTTTGGTCAATGGCATGCGCGTTTCAAAACATGCACGCCGACCCTCAGCCTTTGGCGAGGTTGACGAGGCCAATTCAGTGATTGGTCTGGCACGGCTTCACACTGGCGATATTGCTGATGCTGATGCGATGCTAGCGCGGATTCAAAATGATCTATTTGATCTTGGTGCCGATATCGCAACGCCGGAAACCGACAAGCCGGCCTTGCGCATTACCAGCGAACAGGTGACCCGGTTAGAAACCGAAATTGACATGATGAATGCCGAGCTTGATCCGCTTGGTTCCTTTATTCTTCCCGGCGGCAGCCAAGCCTCGGCCTGGTTGCATCTGGCACGCACGGTAACGCGCCGCGCCGAACGTCATATGACCGAACTTGCCGCCGAAGAAGTCGTCAATGATGACACGATGCGCTATGTAAACCGATTGTCAGATCATCTTTTCGTGCTTGCCCGCCGATTAAATGAAAATGGCAAGACCGACGTATTATGGCGTCCCGGGCAAAATTCAGGGCAGAAATAGACAGGTTTTTGATAGGCGTCACCCCTAGGGTGGCTTTGACAATATTGCGGAGGATATGGAAATGAAGGTTCTGGTTCCAGTAAAACGGGTTATTGACTATAACGTCAAAGTTCGTGTGAAAGCCGATCAATCAGGTGTTGAGCTTGCCAATGTGAAAATGGCAATGAACCCCTTTGATGAAATCGCGGTTGAACAAGCCTTGCGGCTTCGCGAAGCCGGTACGGCTGAAGAAGTGATCGCCGTCTCGATTGGGCCTGCGCAAAATCAGGAAACCATCCGCACCGCGCTTGCCATGGGCGCTGATCGCGGCATTCATATCGAAGCCCCACATGACATCGAGCCTTTGGCCGTTGCCAAGCTTTTGAAAGCTGTTGTGGCGCAAGAAAATCCGGGCATTGTCCTTGTTGGCAAACAGGCCATTGATGATGATTGCAACCAGACCGGCCAGATGCTTGCTGCCTTGCTTGGCTGGGCGCAAGGCACATTTGCATCCGCGCTGGAAATCGCTGGCGATAAAGCCAAAGTCATCCGCGAAGTTGATGGCGGATTGGAACATATCGAAATCAATATGCCAGCCATTGTCACGGTTGATTTGCGGCTGAATGAACCTCGCTATGCGTCCCTGCCCAATATCATGAAGGCCAAGAAAAAGCCGCTTGATAGCCTGACCGCTGGTGATCTTGGTGTTGATATTGCGCCGCGCCTTTCGATCGTCAAGGTTGAAGAGCCAACCGCCCGCGCCGCCGGTATCAAAGTCGGCGATGTGCAGGAATTGGTAAGCAAATTGAAAAACGAAGCAAAGGTGATCTAAGCCATGAGCATTTTAATCCTATGTGACCATGAAAATGGCCAGCTAAGTCCGGTAACATTAAACGCTGTCAGCGCCGCCAGCCAGATTGGTGGCGAGATGCATCTTCTTGTTGCAGGTGATCAAACCGGCAATGTTGCCAAGGCCGCCGCCTCGATTGCCGGCATTGCCAAAGTTCTGGTGGCCGATGACAAATCGCTTGAAAACGGACTTGCCGAAAATCTTGCGCCTTTGATGCAAAGCCTGTCAGGCAGCTATTCGCATATGATGGCTGCGGCAACAACAACCGGCAAAAATGTTATGCCGCGCCTTGCTGCTCTGCTTGATGTGATGCAGATTTCGGACATTATCAAAATCGACGACGTCAACACATTTCAGCGTCCAATCTATGCTGGCAATGCCCTGTCAACCGTATCATCAAACGAGGCCATCAAGGTGATTACCGTTCGCGGTACGGCGTTTGAAGCGGTGGCTGCCGAAGGTGGAAATGCCGCCATCGAGCCGGTTGCCGGTGCCAGTGATGCCGGCTTGTCAGCCTATGTCAAATCAGAGCTGTCCAGCTCGGAACGCCCTGAATTGACCTCGGCTCCAATCGTGATTTCAGGTGGACGCGGCATGCAGGATGGCGCCAATTTTGCCATGCTTGAAAAAATCGCCGACAAGCTTGGTGCGGCCGTTGGCGCATCACGCGCCGCGGTAGATGCTGGTTTTGTTCCCAATGATTATCAGGTTGGCCAGACCGGCAAGGTTGTTGCGCCTGATCTGTATGTTGCGGTTGGCATTTCAGGTGCCATTCAGCATCTTGCCGGCATGAAAGACAGCAAGGTCATTGTCGCCATCAACAAGGATGATGAAGCGCCGATTTTCCAAGTTGCCGATTATGGGCTAGTGGCCGATCTTTTTGATGCCGTTCCAGCGCTTGAAAAAGAGCTTGGCTAACAGCACGGCCGATCAAGCCTAAGAAGACTTAGATATGACAAGACATAAAACCAATCAGGCGGCATTGCGATGTCGCCTTTTTGCTGGCGATCACACCAATAAATGATCTTGAAAATGATCTTGGCTATTCTGGCGTGATGGCACTGGTGACGCCTTGGCAAGCCGAAGCAGATTGCGAATTTCGGCAATCATCGGCGCCGAATCCCATTCACGCGGCCCGACATAGGCCCAGCTTTGGCGTTGATCAGCGCTCAGCAAAAAGCTGGTCGGCAAACCCCGCACCCCCATTTCGCGCGATAGCGCCGCCTTGGGGTCAAACCCCATCAAAGGCCGGGTAATGCCACGGTCCTGCAAAAAAGGCAGAGCCTTTTGACGGCCGCCGCGATCAACCGAAATCAGCAGTAATGTCACATCATCACCAAGCTGTTTGGCAGCATTGTCCAAGGCGGGTAATTCGGCAACACAAGGTGGGCACCATGTTGCCCAGAAATTTACCAAAACTGGCCGACCTTGCAATGAGTCGAGGCGAAAGTCCTTGTCATTTTCATCACGAATCACCGTCGACATTGATGGGGCAGCTTTGCCGTCTGGCGGGGTCATTGCCGCTGCCAAATCTGGCCAAAGCATGAATGCCGAAAGCCCGATTATGCCGGTGAAAAGCTGGCGTCGCGATAAAGATGCGGTTTTTGGCTGAAAATTTGACGAAAGCCGCGTATAAGACAATGGATTTTCCCACTCTATTGGTTGTGAACATGGCGAAAAACGATAAAACATCGCAAGACGAGTCAAAGTCTAGCATCTGGGGCGGCCGTTTCTCAAGCGGCCCATCGCAATTGATGCAAGATATCAATGCGTCAATTAGCTATGACAAGCGGCTATATCGTCAGGACATTGCCGGCTCGAAAGCACATGCCAGCATGCTTGCCGCGGTGAAAATCATTTCCAATGATGATTGTCAGGCGATTCATGGCGGGCTTGATCAGATTGCCAGTGAAATCGAGACTGGCGATTTTGTGTTTTCCGAAGCGCTTGAAGATATCCATATGAACATCGAATCGCGGCTTGCCGAACTCATTGGCGAACCAGCAAGGCGGCTTCACACCGCGCGGTCGCGCAATGATCAGGTGGCAACCGATTTCAAATTATGGGTTCGTGATCTACTTGATTCGATTGATCATGCGCTTGCCGATATGCAGGGCGCGCTTCTTGACAAGGCCGAAGCACATGCCGATTTATTGATGCCCGGTTTCACCCATCTTCAAACCGCCCAGCCGGTTACATTCGGGTTTCACCTCATGGCCTATGTTGAAATGCTAGGGCGTGACCGTGGACGGTTTGCCGATGCCAGACGCCGGCTGAATGAATCACCGCTTGGCGCGGCAGCCCTTGCTGGCACCTCCTTTCCAACCGACCGGCATATGACCGCAAGCGCGCTTGGCTTTGACCGACCAGCTGCCAATGCCATGGATGCGGTTTCGGATCGAGATTTCGCGCTTGAATTTCTGGCCAGTGCCGCCATTTGTTCGGTTCATCTATCGCGCTTCGCCGAAGAATTGGTGATCTGGTCATCCGACCGGTTTGGCTTTATCGCCCTATCAGATGCCTTTACCACCGGTTCATCAATCATGCCGCAAAAGCGCAATCCTGATGCGGCCGAACTTGTGCGTGCCAAGCCCGGGCGGATCATCGGTGCCTTGACCGGTTTGCTGATCGTGTTAAAGGGGCTTCCGCTTGCCTATGGCAAAGATATGCAGGAAGACAAAGAAGGGGTGTTTGACGCGGCTGATGCGCTTGGCATCGCGCTTGCCGCAACCACCGGCATGATCCGCGATATGACACCGCAGCCAGATGCCATGCTGGCAGCGCTGAAAACCGGTTTTCCGACAGCCACTGATCTGGCTGATTATATGGTTCGCGAACTTGGCATGCCATTCCGCGAGGCGCATCATGCCAGCGGTGCCATTGTTGCCGAAGCCGCGGCCAAAGGGCTTGATCTTGAAGAGATGAGCCTTAACGCATTGCAAGCCATCGAACCACGAATCAAACCTGATATTATCGGCTTGCTGTCGGTGGCAAGTGCTGCCGCAGCAAGAACCAGCTTTGGCGGTACCGCACCTGATGAAGTGCGCGCACGAATTGCCGATGCCCGCCAACGTTTTGCCATCCAATAGGGCAAGATCACCCCGGTTAAAGGAGTCGCTATGCAACGCAAACTTATTCTTGGCAGCCTTATCGGCCTGATGCTAACGCTTGGCCTTGCCGCCTGTGGCAAGCGCGGTGATCCTTATCGGCCATCTGAAATTCCGGCCGCAAGCCAGACCGAAACCCCCGCCAGCTAGGTTTGGCGCTTTAGGAGCAACCGCCATTATGTGCGCTTTTTACCGTGATGACAGCCAACAGCTATGCGTTGACGGGCTGTCCCTTGCCGAAATTACCGCAACCTATGGATCGCCGCTTTATGTCTATTCAGGCGCCGGCATCACCGAGGCCTTTACCCAGTTTCAAGCCGCAGTGGCACCGGTATCCGGCAAGGTGCATTTCGCCATGAAAGCAAATTCCGCGCTTGGGGTTTTGGCGCTGATCGGGCGGCTTGGCGGCGGTATGGATATTGTGTCTTCGGGTGAATTGGCGCGCGCGCAAGCCGCCGGTATTAATCCGGCAGATGTGGTGTTTTCCGGCGTTGGCAAAACCGATGATGATATCCGCCAAGCATTGGCTTGCGGCATTGGTCAGGTCAATGCCGAATCGATTCCCGAAGTCGCCGCGATTAGTGCGATTGCCGCCGATATGGGCGTTGTGGCACCCGTGGCCTTGCGGGTGAATGTTGATGTCAATCCAGGAACCCACGCGAAAATTTCAACCGGTCAGCGCGACACCAAATTTGGCATCTCAACCGACCAGCGCGAAGCAAGCGATCTTTATCGGGTTCTGTGCGATGACCCACATATCCGGCCTGCCGGTCTGGCCGTTCATATTGGATCACAAATTCGCAATCTGGCACCTTTTGAAGCGGCTTATTCGGCGCTTTTGACGCTTGCCAATGAATTGCGCAATGCCGGAATGCCGGTGCCAAATCTTGATCTTGGCGGCGGCGTTGGGGTCGATTATGACATGGCTGGCCCCACCGATTTCACCGCCTATGGCAAGCTGGTCGAACGTCTTTTCAAGGATCAGGGCTTTACCCTTGGGTTCGAGCCGGGCCGCGCCATCATTGCCAATAATGGCGTTCTGGTGACCAAGGTCATTTATGTCAAACAGGGCGATAATAAGCGGTTTGTCATTGTCGATGCAGCGATGAATGACCTGTTGCGGCCAACCTTATATGAGGCGCATCACGCCATTTGGCCAATTGCCGCGCCACAGCCATCAATCGGCAAGGCCGATATTGTTGGACCTGTTTGCGAAACTGGCGATTATCTTGGGCTTGATCGCGATATGCCCGATCTGACAAATGGCGATGCGTTGGCGGTGATGTCGGCGGGTGCCTATGGCGCGGTCATGGCGTCAAGCTATAACAGCCGATCACCTTCCGCCGAAGTGATGGTTCTTGACGGCAAAGCGCATCTATTGCGCGGCGCAAGACCGATTGCAGAAATGATCAATGATGAGTCAATTCCCGATTTTACCGCAGCGGCAAAAAGCTGATCCCTAGTCAAAAATAGGCCGTGAAATCGGAATAACGCTGACTTCGGCCTTGGCACCTGAATCAATATCAAGCTGTACGAAAAATGGGCTTTGCTGATTGGCCGCAATGATCCGGTCATCAGGCCTGATTATGGTTTCATTCAAAATCACCCCATCCGGCCGCGTAACCCGAACCCGCAATGGCGCAGCATGGCCAGACCATGATCCAACATTGCGAAGCGCGCCACGAAGACGCAGCATCTCACCAACGTAAGTCCCGTCAAGATTAACCACAAGAAGCGTGTCAATCGACGGCAATATGGGAAGACCAACCCAGTGAAAGCCCGCGATCAATCCGGGGAAATAAGCGGTTAGAATGCCGCGGCCTTTGATAAGTGTTGTCATTAACCCAGCGCAAATCAAAACCGCAATCACCGGCAAACGGAATTTGTGAAGATATGACGCAAAATTCGGCATGTCTTGCCGGTCGCCACTGGTTACAAGCCGCGCTGTCCAAATATGATCACAAATCATGCAATGAACGGGCTGTCCTGCCGGATGCAGGCGAAGACGATCAACGCGGAAAATCGTTTCGCATTGCGGGCAGGTCAGCAGCATAGCAGCCTCTTTGTTTAGCTTTTTCTAATTTGTTTCTACTGCAAGCAAGATTTTGCACAAATAGCCCAATCGCGAATTTGGCTAGCCATTTCGCCCAAATTCATATTATCAATAGCCTTATGATGCGGTTTGAAACAGTTTCATTGGCACAGACCAAGATGGCGGCAAAATCATTATTGATCGTCATGCTTCTTGGATGCGCCTTTTTTGTGGCTGGCCTTCAGCATTTTGTTCTTACCCTTCCCAAACCAGCACCCCCCACCATTACTACCACTGCCACTACGACCGACGGCATTGTTGTGATTACAGGCGGCCAGCAACGGCTTGCCGATGGGTTTAATCTGTTGCAAAGCGGTACCGGCAAAGCACTTTTGGTATCGGGTGTCGGGCAAGGGGTCAGCAAAGCCATTCTTGCCGATGAATTGAATTTAGACCCGCGTGAAACAGCCCTTCTTGCATGCTGCGTCACGCTGGAATTTCAGGCAGGCGATACAAGAGGAAATGCGGTTGCCGCCGGCAAATGGGCGAAGGAAAACGGGTTCACATCATTGCAATTGGTTACGGCGAATTATCATATGCCCCGCGCCAAAGCCATTTTCACCCGAACATTACCCGATATTGCACTGTCTTACTGGCCGGTCAGCCCCAATGATCTTGATCTGGATATCTGGTGGAAAACCCCGCCAATCATCCGGCTTTTAGCCCGCGAATATGCAAAATATCTAACCGAGCCAATGGCCCATCTAATCCTGACCCGCATCAATGATTGATCGCCGAATCTCGCGGGTACGCGAAAATAATGCTTCCAGCTTGTCACCTTCTTGCCAGCGAATGGCACGTTGAAGATAGCTAAGATCCTCGGAAAAACGCTGCAGCATCTCAAGAACAGCTGTGTCATTATTCAAAAACACATCACGCCACATAACCGGATCAGACGCGGCAATGCGGGTAAAATCGCGAAATCCTGACGCTGAAAAGCGGATCACATCATTTTTAAGCTGTGTTTCCAGATCGACAGCAGTGCCAACAATCGTATAGGCAATCAAATGCGGCAAATGCGAGGTGAGCGCTAACACCTTGTCATGGTAATCAGGGCTCATCCGCTCGGTCACCGAACCAAGACCGGTGATAAAGGATTCAAACCGCACAATAGCGGCTTCATCAGCGTCAAGCGGCAGAATAATCCAATAGCGTTCATCAAAAAGCGATTCAAATCCGGCACCCGGCCCTGAATGTTCGGTTCCGGCAAGCGGATGCGATGGCAACCAGATAATATCATCGCGCAAATGCGGGGCAACATCACGAACAACCGATCTTTTGGTTGATCCGGTATCGGTTAGCACCGCGCCCGATTTCATATGAGGCAAAATTTGTTCGGCGATTCTGCCAACCGCGCCAACCGGCACCGCCAGAATGACAAGATCGGCATCAGCAACCGCACGCACCGCATCCGCCTCGAATGAATCGACAAGCTGGAGACGCGCAACCGCTGTCGCCACTTCGGGCGATTGGTCACTGCCAATAATCGTTGTCGCAAGCCCGCCGCGCCGCGCCGCAAGCGCAATCGACGCGCCAATCAGCCCCATGCCAATCACCGCTACCTTGTCGTAAATCACTGTCATTCTTCTGCTTTCATTCCATATCTTTGCTGTTCAGCCATCAAGCTTTGTTAGGGGTCTAGCGTGCATAGATTCCAACAAGGCGGGCGTCGCGCGGCAGATTGGCTGGCGCATCGACCACGGCGTTATTGCCATGATGGCCATCAATCATTGTCAGGGTAAAACCATCTGCCGCTGGCACAGCGTAAAGGCTTATGTCATCACCCGACGGGTCTGGCAAGTAATCGGCGATAATATAGGCAGGATGCAATGATGGCATATCATAAAGTGGGGTGCGGGCGATGATCGACAGATGCTGGTGCTGATCCAGCGCGCCTAAAAGCGCCTCAATGTCATGATTGTCAGGAACCAGCCCGTACCGGCATTGCCCTGAGGCGACCGCATCTAATAGTGGCGTCATTTGGTCAAAGCTTGTTGCCACAAGCGCGATTCCCATATGCCATGCGGCGGCGGGCATCACCATATCATGGACGGCAAAGGCCAGATCGCCATTTTGCCGGCTTAGGCTGGCTGCCATTATCTGTCGCCACACACCTAGAATAACCGATGGTGATAAATCATGGCCATTGGCCTTGCTATTGATCACCAGCTGGCGCACCAAGGCTGCCTCGCGCCCCGGGCGAAAGGCCACGGCACCGTTTTTGGCGGCAATCACCTGATCAGATAATTTCATGCGCTTGGCCAAGGCCTGTAAAATCTCATTATCAAGATTATCGATGGCATTTCGCAATTGGTTCAGATCTTCACTCATACCCAATGTTCCCAGCCTTCTAAACCAATATCCTTCGATCAAGGCCATGCTATGCGGTTTTCAGCCAGATATGGCCACAGCCGCGATTCAAATTTTTGGCGACAACGCCCCACGAGACTGCCCCACCAAGACCGGCGTAGCCGCCGTTTCACGGCGTTTAAGTCTACTTGTCTTTCCCGAAGGTGCATAGAGCATTTTATCAGCCTCGACAAGAAGAACACCGCCCATCGCTGGCCACCAGCGGCTGCCGATTCGTTCAATCGCTGGGGCAAAACGCTGAAAAAACGAGCCCGCCAAAGGCGGCATAAATGCAATTCGGTGGGTTTGGTGCGGGATAAATCCATGTCGCTGCAATAATCCGCGAAGCTGGCGGCCGGAATAGGGACGACCATGCCCAAACGGCGTACGTTCAGCCTTGGCCCAAAGCCCGCTGCGATTTGGCACAACCACCAGCAATCGTCCGGCACCATCAAGAACCCGCCAGCATTCATCAAGACATTGCCCGGGATCATGTTCAAATTCCAAAGCATGAACCAACAATAAACGGTCAAGATGAACATCGGGAAGCGGCAGATTTAGCGGATCGACAAGGCAATTGCGAACCGATGATGATTGTGGCCAAGACGCCGCACCACGGCGCGCTGACATAAGCCCAAGCGGTATTGGCTGATTTGAATCAAGAAAAGGCTGGGCATATCCTAAAAAGGCCGATGACAGGGGTGATCCGGCATGCCAGAACAGGTCAAGCTGACGGCGCATGAGATCAGCAACATTTTGCCCAAGCCTGGTTTGATAAAACCGTTTAAATTCGGCGATATCATCATACATCCGGCCTTGACCCCCTTTGCTGCACTGCATTTGATTTGTCAGGAATTAAGAGCTATAGTGCACAAAATTATTTTGCACTGCAACATTGCGTCTTTGGCAAACATTTGCTAGCCATGTTGCTTCACGCCATTTCCGAGATGTTTATGACGCCAAAACAAGCCGCAAATCAAGTGGTCATCCGCAAATATGCGAATCGCCGCCTCTATGACACTAACGCATCGCGATATGTCACTATCGATGATTTAAAGCTGATGGTGAAAAACAGCCTCGATTTTCGGGTTATTGATGCGAAAAATGGCCAGGACCTAACGCGGCTTACCCTTGTTCAGATCATTCTCGAAATTGAATCGGAAGGTCATAAACTACTTCCCATTGGCGTTTTGCAACAGCTTATCCGCTTTTATGGTGACAAGATGGAACCGATTTTATCGCGCTATCTCGAAAGGTCGATGAACGCATTTCTTGATCACCAAGGCCAAGCCGAAGATGCGCTTGGTGCCAGTTTTGATGCCATCCGCAGCAGCGGCGACGGCACGGCAACGACGAATAATGTGACCTCGACGGATAATCTACAGCTTATTCGCGATGAATTTAACCAATTAAAGGCCAAGCTCGATCGGCTTGGCTAGATTCGGCTAAAGATTGCTCAGCTGATAGGCGATGGTTTCACAATCATCATAGGCATCGGGTTTGGCTGTTCGAATTCGAACCGATTGCACATCATCCAATGCTCGTAACGCGTCAAACAAACAGCGCGCCAAGGTTTCTTGAAGATCATAATGACGCGCCGAAACAATGTTTGAAATCGTTTCGCGGATAAGGTCGTAATTCAACGTGCTATCAACCTTGTCATCAACAGGCTCGGTTGCCGGATAAAGCCGCACTTCAGCGTCGATTTTGATCCGTTGCTTGTTGGCACGCTCGGCGTCATAGATGCCAATCGAGGCTTGGCATTCCAACCCTTGTAAAATAAACCGCCGGTCCATATCCCAACCCCACAATATCTAAATCGCCTCAAAGGCTGTTGACCACCCAATCAGGACGAATGTCGCAAGCCGTACAATAAGGCAATGCCGCGCGTGACCGAAACAATCCATGATCAGTGACCAGAACGCTTGTCATGCCTGCGGCATTCCCACCGAGTATATCAGTATGTAAGCTATCACCAACCATGGCAATGCGTTTGCGATTTAGCGGCTGGTCAAGCAATCTTGTCATCCGCGCCAGCGCCAAATCAAAGGCGGGCTGATAGGGTTTGCCATACCATCTGACATCAATCTCTTTTCCGCGAATCGCCGCCTGTTGAATCATGCGGGCTGCCCAATAGCCCGGCTCGGCAGAAAATTGGTCATTGGCCTGTGGTGCAGTGACATCAGGATTGGCGATATGAACCGGACGTGGGCGTGCCATCATCGCCGCTTCAAAAGCCGCCTGATCCGACTCACCCCATTCGATCGCCCCCAAAAACACAAACGCATCAGCCCGCGTCCAGAAATCATCATCATGGCCGTAAATCATTATATTTTTGCCAGCAAGCGGTTCAATCACCCGCCCAAAACAACCAATAATTTCATCGGTGGCCAAATGTGCTTCGGGCGATCCGGCAAGCTGGGCAACAAGCGCATCACGGCTGGACAAAACATCATCGCGCTTGATCGGAAGCTGCCAGTCTTGATATTTCGCAAATGCGCGCTTGGCTGAAAAACTGCCGCCATTGGTCAGAACCAGCACCGGCTTGGCTTTGCTGGCAGCGGCATCAAGCAATGTTTTGATTCCCTCAATCGGGCCATCACCAATATTGATGACACCGTAGCCGTCAAGCACCAGCCCGTCAAATTCATCCAAAATATCAATAAGCCGCGATGCTGTTTGGCATGCACCATCCCTGCCCACAACTGGCATGATTGGCCGCAAAGCCTGATAGATTGCCATCACCGCATCAAGGCCAAGCGCATCTGCGGCCGGAATCTTGACATGCTTAATCTCGACCTGCTTTATCTCAGCCAGCACGGCGATTTCCTCTTTGCACCTGATTTATGACGATGGGCAAATCCCATCATCGGCGGAGCATAGAGACAAACAGCCTAATTTTCCAGTCGCGCCGCGGTGATGAATTGTTTGAACGCCTCGCACCAGATTACCACCGCATCATATTCATCAAGATCAATGGCTGGCGGTAGATCCAGTGCAAAATTTTCAAAAGTCTTCACCGCACCTATTTGCCGTGATTCGGCCTTGATCGCCAGAAATCCTGCGCCATCGTCAACAAATTCTGGCGCAAGATACAGCCGGTAATCAGGGCCAGGCGAAATTGTGCCATCAAGCCAGATTTTATTGGCATTCATCATGATGATGCCATCGCCCCAATGCAGCGCGTCTGATCCGGGCAGATCGCGAACGAACCTGCCGCGCCGTTCAGCACTGGTGGCAAGCGCCTGCACCGCCGCCTGATCAAGACCCGGACCTGCGGTTAGAATCGGCAGAAAATAAACCCCAAGACCAAACCCAACCGCACCGCCAATGCCAAGACCTGCAATCAACCCGAAAATAGCGGCGCGCCCAGCCTTTGCACAAATCCAGCTAAACATAGCTAGCGGCCCCGATGCCGCCGTGATGACATAACATCATCCTCGCCTCCTTTGATATTTGCTTTATCTGGCGATGCGGTCGCTTTTACACTGATCCATCACATGACAGCCAAGCCAGCCCTATTCATGCCCCTGTCAAGCTGGCTATTGGCATTTTCTGTCAAGTTGGCATGCCCCATTTTCGGCGCATCAGAAAAGTTTTTTCTTGCCTGCAAATCATACTCATAAGATGCTTTTGAAACGGTGCGTTTTGGCATCATAAAACAGCAGGCTTGGCGGTTCGCATTATGAAACTTCAAACAATTGAAACACATATTGTAAAAACGCCACCACCGGGCTTTGGCGGTCGTTATTTCATTTTTGTGGTTTTGCAAACCGCCTGCGGCATTCGGGGATATGGCGAAATCTATGCTGCCAGCTTTGCCCCCGAAACAGTGTCGACAATGGCGGCAGATGTGTTTGGCCGGTATCTTGACGGTCAAAACCCATTTGAAATTGAACGATTCTGGCGGCGCGCCCATGGATCGGGATTTTCGCACCGACCCGACCCCTCCATGCAGGGCGTTGTTAGCGGGTTGGAAATGGCCTGCTGGGATATTGTTGGCAAAGCGCTTGACCGGCCTGTCTATGACCTTCTTGGGGGCAAGGTGAATGAACGGCTGCGAACCTATACCTATCTTTACCCGCGTGCCAATCAAGATGCAGCCAGCTTTTATAATGATGCCAGCGCCAGCGCCGAAGCCGCCGCCGGCTATGTCAGTGATGGCTTTACCGCTGTCAAATTTGATCCGGCTGGCCCCTACAGTGTTTTTGATGGTCGCCAGCCAGATTTGGATGCGCTTCGCCGGTCGGAAGATTTCTGCCGCGAGATTCGGGCGGCGGTTGGCGATCGCGCCGATCTGCTGTTTGGCACGCATGGCCAATTTACCCCGGCTGGGGCGATCCGGCTTGCCAAGCGGCTCGAAGCCTTTGACCCGTTATGGTTTGAAGAGCCGACACCGCCTGATATGCCCGAAGCGATGGCCAAAGTGGCAAGCGCCACCTCAATTCCAATTGCCACTGGCGAGCGGCTTTGCAGCAAATATGAGTTTTCGCGCGTCCTGCAATGCGGGGCAGCCGCGATTTTACAGCCGAATCTTGGGCGTGCTGGCGGCATTTTAGAAGGCAAGAAGATTGCCGCCATTGCCGAGCCTTACTATGCGCAGATTGCCCCGCATCTCTATTGCGGGCCAGTTGTTGCTGCTGCCAATATCCAGCTTGCCGCCTCGATTCCCAATTTCCTGATTCTCGAATCAATCCAGAAAATGGACGGGTTTCACGCCGCGTTGCTTACCAAACCGCTTTGCTGGGAAGATGGTCACATCATTCCGCCAACGACGCCCGGGCTTGGCATTGAATTAAATATGGATGTTGTTGCCCAAAACCCGTGGGACGGATCACGGCTGCATCTCGAAATGGCGCAGCATCCCTTTGATCCGGGGCGCGACGGTCCTTTTGCCGGCGGCTAGCTGGCGGCAACGATATGGCCGCTGATGTTGCGGTAAAACCGGCTGCCAATCGCCATTGCAAGCACCACCAGCCGCAGCTCGCTCGAAACCACGACAATGACGCGGCGTAAAACCATGATAGAAAAGGGGAACAAAAGCATCTGGACACTTGACAGCGAGGCCGCAAAGCTTATATTCCAGCCCGCTGAGGCGCTTTGACATTGTTGTTTGGGCGCCGCTGCCCCATTGGTGGGGAAAAAGCGACTGGCCGGAAACCCCGTCCACAGCTGATGAGATGATTGTGGTGACTAAGGGCTTTTGCGGCTATCGCGAGTCTTTCGCCATCAAACTGTTTAGGTAAGGAAGATCGCCATGTACGCTTTGGTGAAGACCGGTGGCAAACAATATCGCGTTTCAAAGGATGACACCATTCTGGTGGAGCGTCTGTCCGCCGAAGAAGGCGAGCAAATCATTTTGAACGACATCGTCATGCTAGGCGATGGTGACAAGGTTACGATTGGCACACCGCTTGTTGATGGCGCTGGCGTCAGCGCAACGGTTGTCCGCCAGACCCGCGGGCCAAAAATCATTATTTTCCGCCGCAAGCGCCGGAAAAACCATCGGCGTACCCAAGGTCATCGTCAGGATTTAACCCTACTGAAGATCAATGATATTGCCGAAGATGCAAAAAGCCTGAAAACAGCAAAACCTGCTGCTAAGGCCGCGCCGAAAAAAGCCGCAGCAAGTGACGCGCCTGCCAAAAAGGCCGCCGCCGCGAAAAAAGCTGCACCGAAGGCCGCCGCTGCGAAAAAGCCAGCTGCAAAAAAAGCCGCAAAAAAAGATTAAATAAAGACGATGCCGCAATCGCGGTTATGAACAGATAGAAGGTTGGTAGAAAATGGCACATAAAAAAGCAGGCGGTAGTTCCAGAAACGGTCGCGACTCGGCTGGCCGCAGACTTGGTGTAAAGAAATTTGGCGGCGAGAGCGTTCTTGCTGGTAATATCATTGTTCGCCAGCGCGGAACCAAAGTGAATCCCGGACAAAATGTCGGCATGGGCAAAGACCACACATTATTTGCACTGATCGAAGGCAAGGTTGCTTTCCGTGAAAAATCAGGTGGCAAGATGTTTGTGGCTGTCGAGCCGATGGCCGAGGCTGCTGAATAGCGCCTTTGGCATCAAAATGATGCATGGGGGGCGGGTTATTCCGGCAGCCGTGCAATGATTGAAGGGGGATGACGATTGTTATTCCCCTTTTGTGTATCAGGTGAAATACCGCACCACGGCAACGCCATGATGGGCACGGCAAATGGCGTTGATCACCTTACCGCATCAAACCCCCGAATGATAAATCGGAACCTTTGTAATGAAATTTCTCGATCAGGCGAAAATCTACACCCGTTCAGGGCATGGCGGGCCGGGGGCAATTAGCTTTCGGCGTGAAGCGCATGTGCCTTTGGGCGGGCCTGATGGCGGCGATGGCGGGCGTGGCGGCGATATTGTGGCAATGGCGGTAAATGGTCTGAACACGTTGATTGATTATCGCTATCAACAGCATTTCAAGGCCGAATCGGGCCGTCCGGGTGCCGGACGTGACCGCAGCGGTGCTTCTGGCAAAGATGTGATCATGCGGTTGCCAATTGGAACCCAAGTCCTATCAGATGACCAGCAAACCATACTTGCCGACCTGACCTATGAGGGACAGACCATCATTCTTGCCAAGGGCGGCACTGGCGGCAAGGGCAATGCCTTTTTCAAATCATCGACCAATCGCGCGCCGCGGAAATCACAACCTGGCGAAGACGGTCAGGAAATGTGGGTCTGGCTTCGGCTGAAACTGATTGCCGATGCCGGCCTTCTTGGCATGCCAAACGCCGGAAAATCAACCTTTCTAAGCGCGGTTTCAGCAGCACGCCCGAAAATTGCCGATTATCCTTTTACCACGCTTCATCCTAATCTTGGCGTTGTTGGCATTGATGGCAAGGAATTTGTCATGGCTGATATTCCGGGGCTGATCGAAGGCGCGCATCAAGGCGCGGGGCTTGGACATCGGTTTTTGGGGCATGTCGAACGCTGCCGGATTTTGCTGCATCTGATTGATGCGACTGGCGAAGATCCTGTTGCCGCATGGAAAATGCTTCGCAATGAACTCAAAGCCTATGGCGGCGATCTTTATGACAAGCCGGAAATTGTCGGGCTGACCAAATTGGACGCAACGCCAGAAGATTACGCTGCCGATCTTGCCATTGCCTTGCAAGACGCGGGCGCAGGACAAGTACTGGCGTTATCGTCAGTTACCGGAAGCGGCGTTACAACGATGCTTCGCCAGCTTATCAATGTGATTGAAACAAGTCGGGCCAAAGAAGCGGAGCCCGAAGAGGCTGTGCCATGGTCACCGTAACATCAGCGTCTCAAAACCATATTTTTGACGATGCGAAAATTATCGTTATCAAAGTTGGGTCATCCCTTCTTGTTGACGAAGATCAAAACGCCATTAATACAGCATGGCTAAGCGGTATCGCCACCGATATTGCGCGGCTAAAGGCAGATGGAAAAGATGTTGTGGTGGTATCAAGCGGGGCCATCGCGCTTGGACGGCGTTTGCTGAAAATAAATCACAATAAATTGAAATTGCAAGAAAAACAGGCAGCTGCGGCAACGGGTCAAGTGTTGCTGGCGCATGCATGGATGGACGCGCTTGGCGCGCATCAGGTGCAAACAGCACAAATTTTGCTGTCGCCTGATGATACCGAAACAAGACGCAAACATCTTAATGCCCGCACCACGATGATAGCGCTTTTACAGCTCAATGCCGTTCCGGTGGTCAATGAGAATGACACGGTTGCCACCGTGGAAATTCGCTTTGGCGATAATGACCGGCTGGCGGCGCGTGTTGCCGCGATGATTGGGGCTGATGTGCTCGTTCTTCTATCGGATGTTGATGGGCTTTATACGGCTAATCCGAATGGCGACAATAGCGCAACCCATATTAGGGAAATTGCGCAAATCACCCCCGACATCATGGCCATGGCAGGGCCGGCCAATGCCGCCTATGCTTCGGGCGGTATGGTAACCAAGCTTGAGGCGGCGCGCATTGCCACATCGGCCGGTTGCCAGATGATCATCTGCAATGGACAAAGCCCAGCGCCATTATCACGGCTGGAAGCCGGGGCAAAATGCACCATTTTTGCTGCAACGTTAAGCCCGCATACCGCCCGCAAACAATGGATTGCCGGCGCGCTAACCCCCAAAGGGACAATCCGCATTGATGATGGGGCGGCACGCGCGCTTCGCGCCGGACGATCGCTTTTACCAGCTGGCGTTATCGCTGTTAACGGGCAATTCGAACGTGGCGATTTGATCGAGATTGAAGATAGCGCCGGCCTGGTCATCGGACATGGCTTGTCAAGCTATGGTCATAAAGACGCCATGGCGATTCGCGGTCATAAAAGCAATGAAATCGAATCTGTGCTAGGCTATCGTGAACGTGACGAAATGATCCATGCCGATAATCTGGTCATGAGTGACGGCTAGGGCAAAACGCTAGCTAGATAAATATAAGCTAAAAAATAAGGCCAAAAAGCAGGCTAAAAAGTGGGAAAGATATGGCGCAGCAACTAGACAAAATCAGTGATGCCACCGCCCTGATCGGGGCGATGGTCACACGGTCACGCGCCGCGCAATCGGTTCTTGGCAAAAGTGATTTTGCGTCACGATGCGCCGCCCTGCAAGCCGCAGCCGATGAGATTCGCACCCAGTCCGCCGCCATTCTTGAGGTCAATGCCAAAGATGTTGCCGCGGCCAAGGCAAGCGGCATCAGTGGTGCCTTTATCGACCGGTTAACGCTGAATGACGAACGCGTTGAAGCGATGGCAACCGGCCTTGAGGCGATGATTCGCCTGACCGATCCGATTGGCCATGAATTGGCACGATGGCAACAGCCGAACGGGCTTGATATTGCGCGGGTGTCAACGCCGCTTGGCGTGATTGGCATCATTTACGAATCACGGCCGAATGTCACAATTGATGCGGCTGGATTATGTATTATTGCTGGCAATGCTGCCATTTTGCGCGGCGGCAGTGATAGCCAGCTTACTGCCAGCCTGCTTGCCGCCATCATGGGTGATGGGCTTGCGGCGGCTGGCCTACCGCGTGATGCGGTGCAGATGGTGCCAACAACCGACCGACAGGCCGTTGGTGCCATGCTTGGCGCAGTTGGCGGCATTGATGTGCTGATTCCCCGCGGTGGACGCTCGCTTGTTGAACGCGTTCAAACCGAAGCGCGTGTTCCGGTTTTTGCCCATCTTGAAGGCATTTGCCATCTTTATATCCATGCTGATGCCGACCCGGACAAGGCGCGGCAGATCGCGGTAAATGCCAAAATGCGGCGAACCGGCATTTGCGGCGCAGCAGAAACATTGCTTATTGATGCCGCCATTGCCAAAGACCTTCTTGGTGCGATTGCCAATGATCTTTTGGCCGCTGGCTGTGCGCTTCGCGGTGATGCGGCAGCATGTGACCTTGTGCCAGCGATGACCCCTGCCACCGAAACCGATTTTTACACTGAATATCTGGATGCAATTCTATCGGTTGCCATTGTCGATAATATTGAATCGGCCATTGCCCATATCGCCAAATATGGATCGGCGCATACTGATGCGATTATCACCGAATCAGCCACTGTCGCGGCGCAGTTTTTTGCCGAGGTCGACAGCGCGATTGTCATGCATAACGCCTCGACACAATTTGCCGATGGCGGCGAATTTGGCATGGGTGCCGAAATTGGCATTGCCACCGGGCGATTACATGCGCGTGGGCCTGTTGGCGCGGCGCAATTAACCAGCTTTAAATATGTTGTTCGTGGCAATGGCCAGACACGCAGCTAGCCATCATCATCAAATGCCGTTGCTGTTTCACAGCCGGACAAGCCTGAAAATTGGCCTTGTTGGTGGCTCGTTCAATCCGGCGCATGATGGCCATATTCATGTTGCGCTTGAGGCGCGCCGTGCCTTGAATCTTGATCAAATCTGGTGGCTTGTCAGCCCGCAGAATCCACTCAAAAGCACCACCGGCATGGAATCCCTTGCCACAAGGCTGGCACATGCTCGTAAAATTGCCGCGCCCTATCCGTTTTTGCGGGTTTTGACTCCCGAGGCTGGACTGCCCCAAAACTATACCTACAACACATTGACTTATTTGAAAAAAACAATGCCGCTGGCCCGTCTTATCTGGGTCATGGGCGCGGATAATCTGGATCAGTTTTCGCGCTGGCACCGGCACCAAGATATGATTCGCCTACTACCCATTGCCGTTATCGACCGTCCAAGCTATTCTATGAAGGCTATAGTGGCTGGTCGGCGGTTGCTAGGACGGCGTTATCAGGTTGCAAAAATGCGCCACGCCATTGCAATGCGATCTTTAAAACTGCCGAGCTGGTGCTTTATAGCTGGACAACGTCACGCGGCTTCGGCCACGGAGATAAGGCAGCAAGCGCAAAGCGCAAATGCCTAAATCCGACCGTTGCCCGCAAAAAAGGGGCTTGAACATTTTGACAGGAGATACCCATTTCTAAAGCGCAAACTGCATTAAACGCAGACCAAATCCTTCGTTTGATCACAACCTCTCTTGACGACGACAAAGCCGAAAATATCCTGACAATCCCGTTACAAGGTAAATCCGCAATGGCCGATTATATGGTTGTTGCGTCAGGGGCATCATCTCGGCAGGTTGCCGCCATGGCAGAACATCTTGAATTCAAGCTAAAGCAGGAAAAGGTCGATATTCTTGGCCTTGAAGGTCTGCGACAAGCCGATTGGGTTCTGCTTGATGCCAATGATGTGATCGTTCATATCTTCCGTCCTGAAGTGCGTGACTTTTACGGGCTTGAGCGGATGTGGGTTGATGATATGTCGGCCGAAATTGTCAAGGTCGGCAGCGACGCCTAAACGCATCGCTCAAATGGCAAAAGGCGAATCGGAGCCGATCAATGCAGCTGTTAATTCTCGCCGTTGGTAAGGGTCGCGCTTCGCCTGAAAATACGCTAACGCAAGGCTGGCTATCGCGCTTGCCGCAGGGCGGCAGCCTTATTGAAGTTGAATCCAAATTCCCCCCCGGCCAAAAACGAACCGATGATGAATCCACCCGCCTGTTACGCGCCATGCCTGATGGCGCTGCCCTGGCGGTTCTTGACCCACGCGGCAAGGATCATTCATCTGAAGATCTGGCTGCCTTGATCGGCACATGGCGTGATGGCGGTTTTGCGGCAGCCTGTTTTGCCATTGGCGGGGCTGATGGCCATGCTGATATGATGCGCCAAAAGGCCGAACGCAGCATTTCCTTTGGCCGCGCCACATGGCCACATATGTTGTTTCGAGCCATGCTTGCCGAACAGCTTTATCGGGCAAGCGCGATTTTGGCAGGTCATCCCTATCATCGAGGTGATTAACCGGCTGGCCATCGCGCCTTGGTGCCGCGCCAGCCCTGTTTAGGGGACAGCACAGTTTAACTGTACATCAATCAATGCTGAGATTATAAGATCGTCATGGTCACTTATCACCCCTCGCACGGCCCAGTTGTCCTGTGCATCATGGATGGCTGGGGTCATCGTGCCGAGCCCGAACATAACGCCGTTGCGCTTGCCAAAACGCCCGTGTTTGACGCGCTGATGGCAAACCAGCCACATAGCTTTCTTGCCGCATCGGGTGCTGATGTTGGGCTGCCTGATCGACAGGTTGGCAATTCCGAAGTTGGACATATGAATATTGGTGCAGGCCGTGTGGTGATGCAGGATTTGCCGCGCCTGAATGCCGCTGTCAAAGATGGGTCGCTGGCAGCGCATCCCGATCTTATCGCGCTTGCGGCACAGCTGCGGGCATCGGGCGGCACGGCACATGTCATGGGGCTTTTATCACCAGGCGGCGTGCATGCGCATCAAGACCATTTTCTGGCTGTCATAACTGGGCTGGTTGCGGCTGGCGTGCCAGTCGCTGTTCATGGCTTTACCGATGGCCGTGATACATTACCGCAAGCCGCAAAACAGGATTTACCCAATTTTGTGGCTGCCTTGCCAAAAGGTGCCTTTATCGCCAGCCTGATTGGCCGCTATTTCGCCATGGATCGTGATAACCGCTGGGAGCGCACACAAGCCGCCTATGACGCCATTGCAGGCGCGCGCGCACCGATCTTTGCCATTGACGCGCTAGCGGCGCTTGAGGCGGGCTATGGGCGTGATGAGGGTGATGAATTCATCACCCCAACCGTGATTGACGGCTTTCAGGGCATGCGCGATGGCGATGGCATCGTGATGATGAATTTTCGTGCCGATCGCGCCCGCCAGCTGTTGAATTGTTTTTGTGATCCGGCCAGCACTGGCTGCACCACCCAGCCGGTTACATTTGTTGGCATGGCAGGCATGACCAGCTATTCGAAATCGCTTGATGATCATATGGTGACGCTTTATCCGCCACTGGAATTGCATGACACGCTTGGCGAGATTGTGGCGCGGGCTGGTAAACGCCAGCTACGGCTTGCCGAAACCGAAAAATACCCACATGTGACTTTTTTCTTCAATGGTGGCGAAGAGGCACTGCAACCGGGCGAAGATCGCGAGATGGTCGCCTCACCATCGGTTGCAACCTATGACCTGCAACCCGAAATGAGCGCGCGTGATGTTCTGCAGACCGCACTGGCCAGCCTTGGTGCCAAGGCTCATGATCTGTTGATTATCAATTTTGCCAATCCTGACATGGTTGGTCATACAGGTGATCTTGACGCTGCCATTCGCGCGGTTGAAACCGTTGACCACTGTGTTGGTCAATTGGTTGCGGCGCTTGGGGATGTTGGTGGGCAAATGCTGCTAACCGCCGATCATGGCAATTGCGAATTAATGTGGGATTGCGCAGCCGGATCGCCGCATACCGCCCACACCACCAATCTTGTGCCATTGATTTTGGTCAATGGTCATGCCAACACAACGATTGCCAATGGCCGACTTGCCGATCTTGCGCCAAGCTTGCTTGCCATGATGGGCATTGCCAAGCCTGCATTAATGACCGGAAACTGTCTTTTATCATCTGAAAAGCCATAAGCGCATTTGGCCATAACGCAATCTTGCCATGATCTTGCGCAATCTTTGGGAATGACAAGGCTGGTTGGGGTTGTATGCAACGGCATTGACTGGCACGATAAGCAAGCCGTGATGTAAGACAATAGCATCGGCGTATTCACGCTGGTTTGGTGACTATGGTTTCGGGTTAAATATGTTTAAGGGATATTAGGAGCAGTCATAAATGCAAATCGTCAGCTTTCTCTCAACGCAGGGGCGCCGCATGCGTTATGCTGCCTTGCCATTTATTTGCGGCGCGGTGATTGCCGGTTTGGCCATCCCCACCCTGACAATTGCCCAATCAGGCAAGAATGATGCGGTATATCGCCAGCTTGGGCTTTTTGGCGATATCTTTCAGCGCGTTCGCGAAAGCTATGTTGATGAGGTTGATGATAAGGATCTTGTCGAAGCGGCCATCAATGGCATGCTGACCTCGCTTGATCCCCATTCGTCATTTCTAAACAATGATCATTTCAGCGATATGCAAGTTCAGACCAAAGGCAAATTTGGCGGGCTTGGGATTGAAATCACCATGGAAGATGGTGTGATCAAGATTGTGTCGCCAATTGATGACACGCCCGCCGCCGAAGCTGGATTACAACCTGAAGATTTGATCATCGCCGTTAATGATGAACCAATTCGCGGCATGACCCTAAGCGATGCGGTTGACCGGTTACGCGGCGAAGTTGGCTCAAGCGTTACGGTTACGATCAAACGCGGTGCCAAAGACCCATTTGACGTCAGCCTCAAACGCGACACGATCAAAATCCGTTCGGTACGCGCCAAAATGTTTGACGGTATTGGCTATTTGCGAATCACCACTTTTTCTGAGCAGACCACACCCGGCCTAACCAAAGAAATTGATAAAATGTTCCGTGAACATGGCCAAGATTTGAAAGGCTTTGTTCTGGATTTGCGCAACAATCCGGGCGGTTTGCTGAATGAAGCGATTTCGGTGAGTGATGCGTTTCTTGAAAAGGGTGAAATTGTCTCAACACGCGGCCGCCGCGCCGAAAATGCCAGCCGCGCCTATGCCCGGCCGGGGGATATTGCCAACGGCCTTCCCCTTGTTGTGCTGATTAATTCTGGATCGGCATCAGCATCTGAAATTGTTGCAGGGGCGTTAAAAGATCATCGCCGTGCGGTTCTTCTTGGCACGCGTTCATTTGGCAAAGGATCGGTACAAACGGTGATTCCGATTTCCGGCAATAGCGCCATGCGGTTGACCACAGCGCGTTATTACACCCCATCAGGCGTTTCAATTCAGGCCACAGGAATCAGCCCAGATATTGAGGTCGCGTTGGCACGGATTGAAACTTTGGATGGCGGTGATACGCGCGAAGAAGATTTAAAAGGCGCTCTTGATAATGGCAAGGATGGCAAAGAAGGCGAACCTGCCAATGCCGAAAAACCCGATGTTACGCCAGCCACTGACCAGTCAAAGATTGATTACCAGCTTGCGCGTGCACTTGATTTGATCCGCGGCGTCTCTATTTTTACTGATGTGAAATCTGGGTCTTAATCATGCGTGACATTCCTTATGATGAACGGCCCTACCGGCCTTGCGTCGGCATCTTTTTAATCAATGACGCCAGGCAGGTTTTTGGAGGTCGGCGCATCGACAGCCGCGCCGAAGCATGGCAAATGCCACAAGGCGGAATCGATCCGGGCGAAACGGTGATTGATGCTTGTATGCGCGAAATGGGCGAGGAGATTGGCACATCTTCGGCTGAATTGCTGTGCGAACATAATGACTGGCTTTATTACGATATTCCGCTGCCGCTTGCCGACCGGCTATGGCATGGCCAATATAAGGGCCAGAAACAAAAATGGATGGCCCTTCGCTTTACCGGCAATGATGAAGACATAAACATCAACACCGCCGAACCCGAATTTTGTGAATGGCGCTGGCTAGAACCGCGTGAATTGGTCAATCTGGCGGTGCCGTTCAAACGTGATGTCTATGATGATGTGCTAAAGGCCTTTGCCGATTTCGTCTAGCCGCCGTTACCCAATAAACAAGCCCAAAAAAAGGGCCGCCAAACATTTTGGCAGCCCTTTTTCTTATTCGATGAATATTGGCTAGAGCGATTCGATGACCGCATTCAAAAACGCGGCTTCGGCTTCATTTGCGTTGGCTGCCTTTTCTTTTAACGCCGCCGCATCAGCACTGCCAAGATCAATGGCACGTTCGGCCAGAATCGTTACCGATTCACCCGATACATCAGCAAGACCACCATCAATCATAAACCGATCGGTGACTTTGCCATCTTCATGCACTTCGACAATGCCGCGTGTCAGATCAGCAAGCAATGGTGCGTGCCGTGGCAGCACACCAAACAGACCCTCAACGCCCGGTGCAACAACCATCTGCACAGATTTCTGAGCCATGATGCGAGCTGGTGTTACCAGTTCCAATTGTGTCGTTTCAGCCATGCTAGCGCATCCTTATGCTGGATCGAACAGGGGTGATGCCGTTAGGCAGCGTCCTGAGTGAGTTTCTTGCCTTTTTCGATGGCCTCTTCAATCGTGCCAACGAGATAGAAGGCAGCTTCTGGAAGATGGTCATATTCGCCCTTCAAGATGCCTTCAAAGCCAGCGATTGTATCTTCGAGGCTAACAAGCTTGCCAGGTGCGCCGGTAAAGACTTCGGCGACATGGAATGGCTGTGACAAGAAACGCTGAATTTTCCGGGCGCGCGCCACGGTCAGCTTATCTTCTTCTGACAATTCATCCATACCGAGGATGGCGATGATGTCCTGAAGTGACTTATATTGCTGCAATACTTCTTGGACTTCACGCGCAATATTATAATGATGTTCACCAACAATCCGCGGATCAAGCATGCGTGATGATGAATCAAGCGGGTCAACCGCAGGATAAATACCAAGCTCGGCAATCTGACGTGACAAAACAGTAGTGGCATCAAGGTGGGCAAATGATGCTGCCGGTGCCGGATCAGTCAAGTCATCGGCAGGAACATAAATCGCCTGAACCGAAGTGATTGAGCCTTTGTTTGTTGTTGTAATCCGCTCTTGCAGGGCGCCCATGTCGGTTGCCAATGTTGGCTGATAACCCACCGCAGATGGGATACGGCCAAGAAGCGCAGATACTTCTGAACCGGCCTGTGTAAAGCGGAAGATGTTATCAACGAAGAACAAAACGTCCTGACCTTCTTCGTCACGGAAATATTCGGCCAATGTCAAACCGGTCAAGGCAACACGTGAACGCGCACCTGGAGGCTCATTCATCTGTCCGTAAACAAGCGCAGCTTTTGAACCCGGGCCGTCAGTTTTGATAACGCCTGATTCAACCATCTCGTGATAGAGATCGTTACCTTCACGCGTACGCTCACCAACACCGGCAAACACTGAATAACCACCATGCGCCTTGGCAACGTTGTTGATCAATTCCATGATCAAAACGGTTTTACCAACGCCCGCACCACCAAACAGACCAATCTTACCACCTTTGGCATAAGGCGCGAGAAGATCGACAACCTTAATGCCTGTTACCAGAATTTCAGCTTCGGTTGACTGGTCAACATAATCCGGCGCGGCGCGGTGAATTGGATAATATTTCTTTGATTTAACCGGCTGGCCCTCATCAACAGGCTCGCCGATAACATTCAAGATACGGCCAAGGGTTTCAGGCCCGACAGGAACCGTGATTGGCGCGCCAGTATCAACAGCTTCGGCGCCGCGAACCAAACCTTCGGTCGAGTCCATCGCGATGGTACGAACAGCGGATTCGCCAAGATGCTGCGCAACTTCAAGCACAAGCCGCTGGCCATTATTACTGACCTCAAGGGCGTTTAGAATGGCAGGGAGTTCACCGTCAAACTGAACGTCAACAACCGCGCCAATAACCTGACTGATTTTACCAATTGCTTTATTTGCCATGGTCTTCTTACTCCGGGCTAGAACCGTTTTAATTGTGGGCATCATTGCCCTGATCGTTATTTTGCTCAGCTGCTGAATTTAAAGAGCTTCAGCACCTGAAATAATTTCGATAAGTTCATTCGTAATCGCCGCCTGACGTGTTCTGTTGAACACCAATGTCAGACGGTCAATCATATCACCAGCATTCCGCGTGGCGTTATCCATTGCTGTCATCCGCGCGGCAAGTTCGGCCGCAGATGATTCGAGCAAGGCACTGTAAATCTGTGTTGAAATGATGCGTGGCAACAGATTTGCCAGCAATTCATCTTCTTCTGGCTCGTAATCGTAATTTGAACCAGCTTCATCGCCGCCAGCATCACCAACTTCAGCTGGGATCAGCTGGGTCAGTTTGACCTCTTGAGTGATGGCATTGACGAACTTGTTATAGATCATGGTGCAGACGTCAAAATCACCATTTTCAAAACTGCTGCGAACGGTTTCGCCAAGATCAGCCGCATCGGCGAACGCAACCGAGGTGCCTTGAATCCCCTCAAGGCTGGCAATGTAGCTACCGCCAAACTCACGGCGAAGCGCATCGGCAGATTTCCGGCCAACCATCAACAGCTTGACGGTTTTGCCTTCGCCTTGAAGCCGCGCAACTTCGGTGCGGGTTTGGCGGGTAATTGACCCGTTAAAACCGCCACAAAGACCGCGATCAGCCGAAATAACAACCAGCAAATGATTTGCTGATTTGCCATTTCCGACAAGCAGAGCAGGTGCCGAGCTGGGATCAGCTTTGGCGGCAAGATTGGCAATCACACCGCGCATCCGGTCGGCATATGGCCGGCCAGCTTCGGCTGCTTCTTGCGCCCGCCGCAATTTCGCCGCTGCCACCATTTTCATGGCAGCGGTGATTTTCTGCGTGGACTTGACGCTGTTAATACGCGTCTTCAAATCCTTCAATGATGCCATTTACCAAACTCCATTTTGCGGTGCAACAGCCCCGCAAATGCCTTCACCATTTACGAAAAGCTTTTACCAAATGCCTCAATGGCTTTTGCCAATTTGTCAGATGTGGCATCTGACAGCGCTTTTTCATCACGGATTGTGTCAAGAACGTCCTGATTATTGCTGCGAAGATGATCAAGAAGACCAGCTTCGAAACGGCCAATATCAGTCACCGCAATCTGATCAAGAAAGCCTTTCACACCGGCGAAAATAACCGCAACCTGCTCTTCGACAAGCATTGGGCTATATTGTGCCTGCTTCAGCAATTCAGTCAGACGCGCACCGCGCTCAAGCAATGCCCGTGTCGATGCGTCCATATCGGATGCAAACTGGGCAAAAGCGGCCATCTCACGATATTGTGCCAATTCCAGCTTGATACTGCCGGCAACCTGTTTCATCGCCTTGATCTGCGCTGCTGAACCAACACGGCTCACTGACAAACCGACGTTCACCGCAGGACGGATGCCTTTGTAGAACAATTCAGTTTCAAGGAAGATTTGACCATCAGTGATCGAAATCACGTTGGTTGGAATAAAGGCAGACACGTCACCGCCTTGGGTTTCAATCACCGGCAATGCAGTCAATGAACCTGAACCATTATCTGCATTCATTTTCGCAGCGCGCTCAAGAAGACGCGAGTGAAGATAGAAAACGTCACCAGGATAGGCTTCACGTCCTGGCGGGCGACGAAGCAAAAGGCTCATCTGGCGATAGGCAACAGCCTGTTTTGACAAATCGTCAAAAACAACAAGCGCATGCATGCCGTTGTCACGGAAATATTCGCCCATCGCTGCAGCGGTATAAGGGGCAAGGAACTGCATTGGTGCTGGATCCGATGCGGTTGCGGCAACCACAATCGAATATTCCATCGCGCCTTGTTCTTCAAGCGAGCGAACGATCTGGGCAACGGTTGACCGTTTTTGACCAACCGCAACATAGATGCAGAACAATTTCTTGCTGTCATCCTTGCCAGATGCGTCATTGACTGCCTTCTGGTTGATGAAAGTATCAATCGCAATTGCAGTTTTACCGGTCTGACGGTCACCAATGATCAATTCACGCTGGCCGCGGCCAATCGGGATCAAGCTGTCAATCGCTTTCAGGCCGGTCTGCATTGGCTCATGAACTGACTGACGTGGCATAATGCCGGGGGCTTTGACTTCAACGCGGCTGCGTTTGGTGTCTTTTAGCGGGCCTTTGCCGTCAATCGGATTGCCAAGCGCATCAACAACGCGGCCAAGAAGCCCCATGCCAATCGGCGCATCCACAATCGAAGCTGTCCGGCGCACAACATCGCCTTCGCGAATCGAGCGGTCATCGCCAAAGATAACGATACCCACATTGTCGGATTCAAGGTTCAACGCCATGCCTTTGACGCCGCTTTCAAATTCGACCATCTCACCAGCTTGAACTTCGTCAAGACCGTGGGCGCGGGCAATACCGTCACCGACTGAGAGCACACGGCCCACCTCGGCAATTTCTGCCTCACTACCGAAATTGGCAATTTGTTCCTTGAGGATCGCTGAAATTTCAGCCGCACGAATATCCATCACGCAACACCCTTCATGGCTGATTCCAGCCGGCTAAGTTTGGTTTTGATTGACGTGTCAATCATACGAGAGCCGATACGCACAACAAGACCGCCAATCAGTGACGGATCTACACGCATCGAAAGTGACAATTTGTCGCTTCCGGCAAGCCGGGCGACGGTTTTTTCCACAACGGCCTTGCGGCTGTCATCAAGCGCAACGGCTGAGATGACTTCGGCGGAGACTTGACCACGACGACGGGCATGTTCTTGCTGAAATGCCTGAATGACGCGGGGTAGCGCACTTAACCGGCCATTTGCCGCCAAAGTGCCTAAAAATTTCACGGTCAGCGCATCAGCGCCAGATTTTTCCATGATTGCGATGATCGCTGCCTGCTGTTCGCCGCGCGATAGAATGGGTGATTCGACAAGCTTTTTCAGATCTTGGCTTTCACCAAGCATGGCACCAAGGCCGCCAAGCTCATCATGGATGGAATCAACTTTGTTGCTGTCGACAGCCAACGCATAAAGCGCGCCGGCATACCGCCCTGCAAGACCTGTAGCGCCTGAACTCACCGACTAATCCCTCATCCTGAAAAAAATTCGATTTTTTTGGGGCACCCTCAGTCGCACGCTCGCGCGCCCTGACCAGTTGTGACGGGTGGTTGCTATCATAGCCATGCCCGAAAGGCAAGCAGTCAGGCCATGAAAATTTGATGAAATTGCGATGTTTCGTTATGGCAAGCAAGACCGCCAAGCCTAGAGAAAACTATAGGGGTCAATGTCAATCTGCATCCGTACCGATGATGGCAGTTTGATTGTGCCAAGCCAGTCTTGCAAAATATGCTGAATATTCACACTCTTATCGGCACGAATCAGCAATCTGGCGCGGTGTTTTCCCTTTAAAAACCCAATTGGGGCAATCGCCGGCCCAAAGATTTGCACCGAGTCAAAATGCGGGCGCGTTGCGGCAAGCTGGCGGATTGCCTCAAAAAGCCGATCTTCATGTGGTGAGGCGATGATAATGGCCGCCAATTGGCCAAAGGGCGGCATTCCGGCGGCCTGCCGCGACGCCGCCTCTTGTGCCAGAAACGCATCGCGATCACCGGCAATCAGGCTTACCAGAACCGGATTCTCAGGCTCTAAAGTTTGCAGCATTGCAGCACCTGGCCGCGATTCGCGTCCGGCACGCCCAGCAACCTGACTCAGCATTTGAAAGGTACGCTCAGCCGCGCGCAAATCACCGCCAGCAAGCCCAAGATCAGCATCAACAACACCAACAAGCGTCAAATGCGGGAAATGATGCCCCTTGGCGGCCATTTGCGTGCCAATAATGATATCAACCTCGCCGTCACTTACCGATTGGATAAACGCCTCGGCCGCTTTTGGCGTGCCAACCGTATCGCTCGACAGCAGCGCAAACCGCGCTTCGGGAAATCTTATCAAGACTTCTTCGGCAAGCCGTTCAACCCCGGGGCCACAAGCCTGCATCTGGTCTTTTGCCCCGCAGGACTTGCAATCATTGCTTGGCCGCGATTCATGACCGCAATGGTGACAGCGCAGACGGCCTGCCAGCCGATGCGCCACCATCCATGAATCGCAATTGGGGCATGTAACCTTGGTACCGCATGCCCCACATAAGGTAAGCGGCGCATAGCCGCGCCGGTTCAAGAATAACAGGCTTTGTTCACCAGCCTTTAGCCGCGACTCGATTGCCTCGACAAGCAGCGGGGCAAGCCATCGTCCGCGTTCAGGCGGGGTGGCGCGAAGATCAATTGCCGAAATATCGGGAAGCTGGGCGCCATGAACGCGTTTGGGCAAGGCCAGATAGCCATAACGTGGCGGCGATCCGGTTTTACCAGCATTCACCCAGCTTTCCAGCGATGGGGTCGCGCTTGCCAGCACCACCGGCACATTATCTAATCGGCCACGCAAAACCGCCATGTCGCGAGCTTGGTAAATCACTTGGTCTTCCTGTTTAAAGGCATGTTCATGCTCTTCATCAACAATAATCAGCCCAAGCCGTGAAAAGGGTAAAAACAGCGCCGATCGCGCGCCAACCACAACCGATGCTCTTGCTTGCAAAACAAAACGCCATGATTTGCGTTTTTGCGCGGCGGATATATCCGAATGCCATTCCACTGGCGGTACACCAAAACGCGCGGTAAACCGCGCCCGCCATGCCGCCGATAGGGCAATTTCGGGAAGCAGAATCAAAACCTGCTGGCCAGCGGCAATCGCCGCTTCAACCGCCTCGAAATAAACCTCGGTCTTGCCCGATCCGGTAACCCCATCAAGAAGACAGGTTTGAAAACCATGGCCAACCGCGCCGCGTAAATGATCAGCGGCTTGCTGTTGATCCGATGTTAAGGTGACATGATCAAGATCATGCCGCGGCAAAGGCGGCGGTTGGTCGGCCGAGACCAATGTGACCTGCAACAGGCCTGCCGTTTCCATGCCATTAATGACCGCCTGACTGGCACCGCAAGCAGCCCTGATCATTGCCGCCGTTACGCCGCCCGTCACGGCCTGATGATCGGGCGCAGCGGATGCCTCGGTTTTAGCAAAATAATCAAGAACATGCTGCCGCGCCGGGGTAAGCCGGGTTTCGCCCGCTAGCACGCCAATCGAATAGTTTTTTTGCTGAGGCGGACGATCAAAGGCGGCTGGCTGGCTAAGCACCATTTTCACCACCGCCCCCAAAGGCGCCATTGTCCAAGCGGCAACGCGTTCGATAAATTGGACAAGCGCATCTGACAGCGGCGGCAAAGTCACCAAGCTTTCAACCGCCTGAAGCTTGGCCACCGGCACATCACCAATCGCCGCGCCCATCACGATGCCCGGTAAATGCCGCCCACCAAACGGAACCATGACAATAGCGCCACGAACCGCGCCAACGGCCGGACCTGCCAAATAATCATAAATCCCGCCAACGGGCGCTGCCACCGCAATGGCAAGCGTCGATTGTGGCACCATGCCAAGAGATTCACTCATGATAAATCTTTATAAACATTGGATCCTGTGAAATTATCCACCATCACAACAAGCTGAATGGCGGTTATTTTAAGATTGTGGATTTGCGCTGTTGCTTCAAGTAAACTTGCGTGGCGCGCAGAAAAAGCGCAAGCGTCAATCCAGTTAAAATATCAATCCAGTGAAAACAGGGTCAATAACATGAAAATTTTCCTCGATAGTGCCGATATTGGCGAAATAACCGCGCTTTGCGATACTGGATTCGTTGATGGGATCACGACAAATCCATCTTTGATTGCCAAATCAGGACGTAACATTCTTGAGACGATTGCTGAAATTTGCAGCCTTGTTGATGGGCCAGTGAGCGCCGAAGTCACGGCGACCGATTTCAAAACAATGCTTACCGAAGGCCAAAAGCTGGCCGCCATCGCCCCCAATGTAACGGTAAAAGTGCCATTGACGCGTGACGGGCTGATGACCTGCCGCGCGCTTAGCGATGCTGGCACCGATGTCAATGTTACTTTGTGCTTTACCGCTGGGCAGGCCTTGCTGGCGGCCAAGGCAGGCGCAAAATTCATTTCCCCCTTTGTTGGACGGCTTGACGATATCGGCCGCGACGGAATGGGGCTGATCGAAGAGATTTGCAGCATCTATGCAAATTATGATTATAATACCGAGGTATTGGTTGCCTCGGTTCGAAGCACCCAGCATGTTGTTGACGCCGCCCTGATGGGCGCCGATGTGGTGACTTTGCCGCCAAAGATTTTGACCGCGCTTTATCATCACCCGCTAACCGATAGTGGCTTAGATGCGTTTCTCAAAGACTGGAAGGCAACTGGCCAATCGATTTTATAGGCGCGATCCAAGCGGGTTTCGCCGCATCGGAAACGCCAAGCAAAGGCAACATTATGGCAGACGATAAATCCAAAAAAACAATCACCGCCAAAGATGTTGCCAGCTTTTTGACCGATAACCCTGCCGAAATGTCGAAATTGCTGGCAACACAACCAGAGCTGCTTGCCGCCTGTATCACCGCGGCGGGCACCTCGATTGGGGCCAATGACAAAATTGACGATAAAGTGGTGAATCTGATTCCGGCACTGGCCGCCAAGGCGCGGCAGGATGCCCGCAAATTAAGCCAAACGCATCAATCACTTTTGCATGTGGCCGCCGAAAATATGCTTAGCTGGACACGGCTTCATCACGCCACATTGGGGCTTCTTGCCAGCACCAATCTTGCTGGCATGTGTCAGGTGATTGCAACCGAATTTCCGGTGATTTTTGACCTGAATCAATGCCAATTGATTAGCGAATCCGAAGCGGCAATTCCGGATGCACTTGATCTGGGGCTGATGGTGCATCCAGCCGACCAGATTGGCCAAGCCACCGAAAACCGTGGGCTGTTTTTGGGGCTGCCAAATGAGGCCGCCCAGACGATGCTGATCAAACCGGCACAAAGCCTTGCCATTATCCGGCTTCCCGATCGGCTTCCCGATCCGGTCTCGCAATGCCTGTTGTTGCTTGGCGGCAAAACCGCCAATAGTTTTCATCCCGATCTTGGCAGTGACCTTCTTGTTCTTCTTGCCGAAATGGTTGGTGTCACCTTGGCGGCAAGGCTGGAATTGCAGGTGAATTCACGATGATTGCGGCGGCACATCGGGACGCATGGCTTCGCTGGCTTGCCAGTGAAAAACGCTATGGGGCAAACACGCTTGATGCTTATGAACACGACCTTGATGATTTTTCCAGCTATCTTAATGCTGGTACAAACTCGGCCAATGCGCCGCTATCGCGCCAAATATTTCGGGGCTGGCTAGCGCATATGGCATCACGCCAGCTTGCGCGAACAACGATTGCAAGGCGGGTATCCTCAGTGCGCAGCTTTTACCGGTTTTGCGGCCGCAACAAGCTTGTTGATGTTCCCGACCTTGGCTGGTTACGCGCACCGCAACCACCGCGCGCCGTGCCAAAATCAATGTCGGTCGATGATGCCCACGCCCTGCTTCAGGCCATTTTCAACCGGCGCGGTGCCGATTGGGTCAAAAAACGCGATTTTGCCGTTTTGATGCTGCTTTATGGTGCCGGATTACGCATTTCTGAGGCGCTTGGCCTTTGCCGTAAAGATGCGCCACTTGGTGACTGGCTAACGATTACCGGCAAGGGCGATAAAATGCGCGATGTGCCGGTTCTAAAGGCGGCCAGCGAAGCGGTTGATGATTATCTTAGGCATTGCCCATTTGATGATGGGGCGCAGGCGCCATTATTTGTCAGCAGCCGTGGCAAGCCACTTGGCGCCCGCGCGGTTCAACGTTTGCTTGAAGGATTGCGGGTCGAACTTGATCTGCCATCGCATGTCACGCCGCATAGTTTGCGCCATGCCTTTGCAACACATCTTCTTGGTAATGGTGGAGATCTTCGCGCCATCCAAGAATTGCTTGGCCATGCCAGCCTGTCAACAACCCAGCGCTATACGCATGTTGACGAAACCCATCTAATCCAAATTCACCGCGACACACATCCACGCGCACAACGCTAAACGCATATCCCCGCAAACGGCATGCTTGGCAGTCAGAGACGACGAGCTAGATATGAATGGCGCGGCCATCAACTGCCAGCGCAGCTTCTTTCACGGCCTCATTCAACGTCGGATGACCATGACAGGTGCGGGCAATATCTTCGGCTGAGGCACCAAAGGCCATGGCGGTGGCGCATTCATGAATCACTGTTCCGGCCTCATGGCCGATAATATGAACGCCAAGAACCTTGTCAGTTTTTGCACAGGCCAGAATTTTCACAAACCCATCGCTATGTCCTTGCGCCCGCGCACGGCTGTTTGCTGAAAACGGAAACACACCCTTGGCAAAATCGACCCCAGCTTCGGTCAACACTTCTTCAGATTTTCCCAAAGTGGCAATTTCCGGCGCGGTATAAACAATGCCCGGTACCAGATCATAATCAACATGACCCGGCTTACCAGCCATCATTTCAACAGCGGCAACCGCATCTTCTTCGGCCTTATGCGCCAGCATCGGCCCGTCAATCACATCACCAATGGCATAGATATCTTCAATACTGGTCTCAAAGCGGGCATCAACCGCAATGCGGCCACGCGGTGTCATGGTAACACCAATCTTTTCCAGCCCAAGCCCGTCTGTTGCCGGATGCCGCCCAACCGAAACAAGCGCAATATCAGCCTTGATGGTTTCTTCATCACCGCCATTGGCCGGGGTGACTGTCAGACTAACGCCACTTTTTCCGGCTTTGGCCGATTTTACCGCGGTGCTGAGACGGAATTTCAAACCCTGCTTTTTGGCAATGGTCATAAATTTCTTGGCGATTTCAGCATCCATGCCAGGCAAGATCCGCGGCAAAAACTCGATGACTTCAACCTCGGCACCAAGGCGCGCCCAAACCGTGCCAAGCTCAAGCCCAATATAGCCTGCGCCAATGACCACCATTTTCTTTGGCAAGGTTTCAAGACTCAAAGCGCCGGTTGAACTGACAATATGTTTTTCATCAATGGTAATGCCAGGAAGGCTGGACGGGTGACTGCCGGTGGCAATCATGATTTTGCCAGCTTTATAATCGCCTTTATCCTTACCATCGACAATGGTCACGCTTCCCGCGCCCGTGATGGTTGCGCTTCCTTCAAGGAGGGTGATTTTGTTTTTCTTGAACAGAAAGTCAATGCCGCCGGTCAGCGTGTCAACAATATCACTTTTCGATTGCATCATCTGTTTCAGATCAAGCGCAACCGATCCAAGCGAGATGCCCAATTTGCCAAGCGTGCCTGATGCCGCGCTGGCAAAATGCTCGGACGCATTCAAAAGCGCCTTTGACGGAATACAGCCAACATTCAAACAGGTGCCGCCAAGCGTTGACCGTTTTTCGATGCAGGCAACATTCATCCCAAGCTGGGAAGCGCGAATCGCCCCAACATAACCGCCTGGGCCAGCACCAATAATGATGAGATCAAAGCTGTTATTCTGCATCTGTCTTTCCTTTTTGCCGGCAATTTTTATAAAGCGGTTTTGCATTGCTGTTTGGCAATGCGTGCCGTTAGACGCCCATTAACAAGCGGCGCGGGTCTTCGACCATTTCCTTGATCCGTGCCAGAAATGATACGGCCTCGCGACCATCAATAATACGATGGTCATATGATAGGGCCAAATACATCATCGGGCGAATCACAATCTGGTCATCAATCACAACAGCGCGCTTTTCGATCTTATGCATGCCAAGAATGCCACTTTGTGGCGGGTTCAAAATTGGCGTTGACATCATTGACCCGTAAACACCGCCATTCGAAATGGTGAAAGTGCCGCCAGCCATATCATCAGGCGCAATTTTGCCATCGCGCGCCCGAAGGCCAAAATCCGAGATTGCGCGTTCGGTATCGGCCAAACTCATTTCACCAGCATCTTTGATGACGGGTACAACAAGCCCTTGCGGCGTGCCAACAGCAACCCCGATATTATAGTAATTCTTATAGATAATATCAGTGCCATCAATTTCGGCATTTACCGCCGGAAATTCACGAAGCGCCTGAATGGCTGCCTGCACAAACACACCCATAAAACCAAGCCGGACTTCATGCGCGGCTTCGAATGCGTCTTTATAATCAGCCCGCAATTTCATCAGCGACAACATATTCACCTCGTTAAAGGTGGTCAGCATCGCCGCGCTATTTTGCGCCGCTTTCAGCCGTGTGGCAATGACCTGCCGTAATTTCGACATGCGAACACGCTCTTCACGCGCCGCATCAACCGCCCGCGGCGTTGCCCGTGGTGGTGTTGGCGCGTTTACCGTTGTTATGACGCTTTGCGCTGGTGCCGCCTGCGGCTTGTTGATCGCCGCCAAAACATCAGCCTTGGTCAAACGCCCGCCAACACCAGTTGCCACGATATTTGCCGGATTGAGTTTATGTTCATCAACCAGCCGCCGCACTGCAGGTGACAGGTCAGAATTGTCAATTGCCGCTGGCGCAGATGCCGCCGCCGCAACCGGGGCAGGGGTTTCATCGGCCGCTTTTGCTGGCGCTGATTTTGGTGCCTCTTGTTTTGGCACTTGTTGTTTCGGAGCTGGTTTAGCACCTGCCGCGCCTTCTTCAACTCGCGCCAAAAGCGCACCAACTTCAACCGTTTCACCTTCGGCAGCGATGATTTCGCCAAGCTTGCCAGCAACCGGTGACGGCACTTCCAATGTCACCTTATCCGTTTCCAGCTCAACAATCGGCTCATCTGCAGCGACCGCGTCGCCAGCCTTTTTTATCCAACGGGCAATCGTTGCATCGCTGACTGATTCGCCAAGTGTTGGAACATTAATATCAATTGACATTGTAAGCACCCTCCTACGGTACCTTGTCTAAAAGCTTGTAAAAAACAGGCGTTGTCTATTTTTTTGTCGGATCAGCTTTTCGCGATGCAGCCACCATTGGGCCGAGAGCCTCTGCTACAAGTTGCTTCTGTTCTTTCACATGACGAGCAAAAGAGCCGGTAGCTGGCGACGCAGCTGCAGGGCGGCCAGCATATTTCAACCGACTTTGCTTCATGCTAGCCGCTTGCATTGCATCTTCAATAAAGTCACGTACAAATGTCCACCCACCCATATTTTTAGGCTCTTCTTGGCACCATATAACTTCAGCATTAGGCGTCTTAGATAACAACTCAAAAGTAGTTTTTGATGGAAATGGATATAATTGCTCAACACGCAAAATTTCAATATCCCACGCTTCTGCAGCGTCACGAGCGTCTGCCAAGTCATAGTAGATCTTGCCTGAACACATAACAATGCGTTTAGCTTCACCATGTTTTACGTTACAGTCACGCTCGTCAAGCAACCGGTGAAATGTTGTGCCTGGACCTAGATCTCGTAAACTTGAAACAGCAGAGCGATGACGCAATAAGGATTTTGGTGTCATCGCAACAAGAGGTTTTCTAAAGTCTCTCCGAAGCTGACGGCGCAAGACATGAAAATGGTTCGCTGGGGTAGTGCAATTGACTACCTGCATATTATCCTCTGCACAAAGCTGCAAATAACGCTCAAGCCGAGCAGATGAATGTTCTGGGCCCTGTCCCTCGTAACCATGGGGCAGCAGCAAGACCAAACCACTCATCCGAAGCCATTTGGCTTCGCCTGATGAAATAAACTGATCGATTACAACCTGCGCACCATTTGCAAAATCGCCGAATTGCGCTTCCCACATCACAAGGGCATTTGGTTCGGCTTGGGAAAAGCCATATTCAAATCCCATGACAGACGCCTCAGAGAGAGGAGAGTCAATAACTTCAAACATTGCCTGTTCTGGGTCAAGGTTAGCAAGTGGGATGTAACGCTCTTCAGTAACCTGGTCTACAAAAACGGAGTGACGCTGGCTAAAGGTGCCGCGTCCCGAATCTTGACCAGAGAGACGCACAGGGTTTCCTTCAAGCAACAATGAGCCAAAAGCCAAGTGCTCAGCCGTTGCCCAATCAATATTTTGACCAGAACTAATGCTTTCAGCCCGGCCTTTTAATATGCGTAATAGCTTTGAATTGAGTTGTAAATTTTCAGGCGGAGTTGTTATGGTTTTGCCTATACGGCTAAGCAACTCTAGGCTAACCGCTGTATCTCCACGCCTATCTTCGCCATGCGCTGAAACCATACCAGCCCATTTTCCCTCAAGCCAGTCAGCTTTGTTTGAAATATAACTGGTTCCAGCATCAAACTCTTCGTCAAGATAGGCAATGCGATCATCTATAACTTTTTGAGCGCCTTCAGAGGTAAAAACACCCTCATGAACAAGTTGTTCAGCGTAGATTTGTTTGACTGATTTGTGGTCCCTTATTTTTTTATACATTAGAGGCTGGGTGAACATAGGTTCATCACCCTCATTATGACCAAACCTCCTGTAACAAAACATATCAATGACTACATCACTACCAAAAGCGTGGCGAAATTCTGTTGCAATTCTGGCAACATGTACAACCGCTTCTGGGTCATCTCCATTTACGTGAAAGATTGGCGCCATTACCATTTTGGCAACGTCGGTTGGATAGGGAGACGAGCGCGAATAATGCGGGCTGGTAGTAAAGCCAATTTGATTGTTGACTATTATGTGGATTGTTCCGCCAGTTTTATAACCACGCAAATCAGAAAATGCGAATGTCTCAGCAACCACACCTTGGCCGGCAAAAGCAGCATCCCCATGCAATAAAATACCTACGACTTCCCTTCGGTCAGAGCCCGGTCTTTGTTGTTGTTTAGCTCGAACCCTGCCCACTACAATCGGGTCTATGATTTCAAGGTGTGATGGATTTGGGGCCATGGAGAGATGAACTGGAGACTTGTCAAATTCTCGGTCAGCAGAGAAGCCCATGTGATACTTAACATCTCCAGAACCCCCAGCTTGCTCTGGATTAGCAGGGTTTCCTAAAAATTCAGAAACGATGGCGCGGAACGGTTTTTGCAAAAGATTGTGGAGAACATTTAATCTGCCACGATGCGCCATCCCTATAACAGCCTCATTCAACCCAAGCTGGCTGCCTCGTTTTAGGATTTGCTCAAGTGCAGGAATTACAGCCTCACCACCATCCATTCCAAAGCGTTTTGTGCCAGTATATTTTTTATGGAGATAACGCTCAAACTCATCAGCATCAACAAGCCGCTGAAAAATAGCTTGCTTGCCTTTAACCGTAAATTCAGTTTGATTACCGATCGCCTCGATGCGTTCTTGGATCCAGGCTTTTTGCGCCGGATCTTGAACATGCATGAATTCAACACCAATTGTGCCACAATAGGTCTGACGAAGTCGGTCAAGGATTTCGGTTAATGTCGCGGTTTCTAGCCCCAATACATAATCAATGAAGATTGGTCGATCCCAATCATCCTCACCAAAGCCATAGCTTGCCGGATCAAGCTCAGGGTGAAGTGGCTTTTCTTCAAGCGCCAATGGATCAAGATTTGCCAGAAGATGGCCGCGAATACGATAGGCTCGGATCAGCATCACCGCGCGCAGCGAATCCAAAGTTGCGGCGCGCATATCGCCAGCATTGATATTGCTTCCCGATTTATGCGCCTGTGCCACTGCCTTGATCGATGCATCAGCATCAACCGCGCCAACAACACGGCTTTGCGGCCGACCCCAGCTTGGCCCAGCTTCGGTATCAGCGCCAAAATCAGCCGCTTTGCCAAGCTGCTCGAAATAGGCTGCCCAATGCCGATCGACCGATGACGGATTATCCCGCCACGCCCTGTTCATTTCAGCTATGAATGTGGCATTTGCGCCAGAAAGCAGGCTGAAATCAATCTCAGTGGCGGCTGCCACATCACCAACATTAGAAGCAATATCATCCATGGAACAATTCACATTTCCTAGCGTATAAAGGCTCAAACACAAGAATTAGTCTATTCGTTAATCCCAGTAATTCAAGTCGTATAAAGATTTACTGCCTTATCACAATCAATTCTGCATGCTTGGGTCAAAATCCACCCCCGCCAGCCCGTCAAAACCGGTTTTCAATCCTCAAACAGAAGGCCAGTTATCACTGGCCCTCTGGTTTGTTAAAAACGTCTCGTGCAAAAGCCAGGTGCCTAGAGATTATCAACAACCTCATTCAGGGCTTTGACCGCCGCAACTGAATTATCAAACATTGCCTGCTCATCAGCATCAAGGGCAATTTCAACAATCCGTTCGACACCATTGGCACCAAGAATAACCGGCACACCAACATAAAGCCCGTTCAGGCCATAAGCGCCATCAACATAAGCCGCACATGGCAAAAGCCGCTTTTTATCTTTTAGATAGGCATCCGCCATATCAATCGCTGATGATGCTGGCGCATAAAAGGCCGACCCGGTTTTCAATAGCCCGACGATTTCAGCGCCACCATCACGGGTGCGCTGAACGATTTCAGCAATTTTCGCATCGGTCGACCAGCCCATCTTGATCAGATCAGGAACCGGAATACCGGCAACCGCCGAATAACGCACAAGTGGCACCATCGTATCGCCATGTCCGCCGAGTACAAAAGCGGTTACATCTTCAACCGACACATCAAATTCTTCAGCCAAGAACAGCCGGAATCGTGCCGAGTCAAGAACACCAGCCATGCCAACAACCTTGTTGGTCGGCAGTCCAGATGCCTTTTGCAAAATACCAACCATCACATCAAGCGGGTTGGTGATACAAATCACAAATGCATCCGGACAATGATCCTTGATGCCAGCGCCAACCTGATGCATCACCTTGGTGTTGATACCAATCAAATCGTCGCGGCTCATGCCTGGTTTGCGTGCCACACCGGCAGTTACAATCACCACATCGCTTCCAGCCAGCGTGGCATAATCATTGGTGCCAGACACATTTGCGTTAAAACCCTCTATCGGGCTTGCCTGCGCAATATCAAGCGCCTTGCCTTGCGGGATGCCTTCGGCAATGTCAAAAAGCACCACATCGCCAAGCTCTTTTAGCCCGGCCAGAAGCGCCAAAGTACCGCCGATATTACCAGCGCCAACAAGAGAGATTTTATTTCGTGCCATATCAATGAATTCCATAAATTGCAGGGTGAAATCGTACCCCGCCATGTTTTGAGGCTATACCGCCCCGCGAAGCACGTATTTTTGGTGTACCTAACTATCAAATAACATACAAGAACAAACCCGAAAAAACAGGCGTTAGAGCAGATAAATCACGGGGCTTTGTGACCGGTCTTTACACGCTATCTTGCATCCGGCCACGCTTTGCCATTTCACCAAGCCGTGATGCGGTACGGGCAAATTCAAATTGCCATTGATGGCCTTGATAAAGATTGCCAATTTCGGTATCGGCCGAAGCAATTAAAAACCGGCCACGATCATAAAGCGCATCAATCAACCACATAAAACGGCGGGCGACATTTTCATTGGCATCGGTAAATTTCGGAACATCGCTTACCACAAGACCGGCAAACCGCCCAGCAATGGCAAGATAGTCACGCGCGCCAAGCGGCAAATCACACAGGCTGGCAAAACTGGCAAAGCCAACATCACCCGCCGCGCGTTCGATGGTAATGTCGCGCCCAGCAACGCGAATCGTTTCAGCGGTGATTGCCGAGCCGCCAGCGAGCTTGTCAAAAGCCGATTCCAACTGCGGACGCGCCGTTTGTGAGGGCACATGCCATGCTGGTAAATCAGCCAGAACCGCACCGCGCCAGTCAGTGCCATCATCAAGCTGGCACATCTCGCAGCGCTGTTTCAAAAGATCAATGAAGGGCAAAAACCGGTCGCGGTGAAGCCCGTCTTTATACAGATCATCGGCATGCCGGTTTGAAGTGGCAACAACAATGACACCGCGTTTCAACATGCCCGAAAATAGCCGCGCCAAAATCATCGCATCGGCAATATCGCGCACTTCCATCTCATCGAAACAAATCACCGCACCGCGCCGCGCCAGATCAGCAGCGGCCATTTCAATCGGATCATCAGCACCCTTGCTACGCGCCTCATGAATCACATCTTGTGCCAGAACCATAAAATCATGGAAATGAAGCCGCCAAATGGCAGGCAGATTTGGCCGACCCAGTCCTTGTGCGGCAACCGAGTCATGAAACATATCCATCAGCATAGTTTTGCCGCGGCCAACCCCGCCATAGATATAAAGCCCTTTGACTGGCGCTTGCGCAGGTGGCAAAATCCGGCCAAATATCCTGCCCAAAATCTTGTCCAACATCTGGCGGATCACCATTGGCCATTTACGGCGCGGCAATGCCGCTGTCTGCAATCGGTCAATCAGCTGGTCAAGACGGAGGGCAATGGCTGCCTGTGCCGGATCGGCATGCAGGGTTTTAGCAGCAATCTTTGCGGCCAGTTTCTGGCTTGGATAAAGGTGGTGGTCGTTTTGGCCATTGGTCATGACGATTTACCAGCTTGTGACTTTGACCAAACCCTACGCCGGAAATTACCGTTGCGCCATCTCGCTTTTAATGCCAGCAATCGCCTTGCCTGGGTTCAATCCCTTTGGACAGGTTTTCGCGCAATTCATAATCGTATGGCAGCGATACAGCGAAAAGCTGTCATCAAGCGCGTCAAGCCGTTCACGTTTTTGCTCATCACGGCTATCCGAAATCCAGCGATAGGCCTGCAACAAAACAGCCGGACCTAGATATTCATCACTGTTCCACCAATAGCTTGGGCAAGCGGTTGAACAGCTAAAGCACAAAACACATTCCCACAAACCGTCCAGCTTTTCCCGCTCGGCAGGTGATTGCCGACGCTCACCGCCATCAGCCACTTTGCTATCGTTTTTCAGCCAGGGTTCAATCGAGGTCAATTGCCGATAGGCATTGCTGAGATCGGGAACCAAATCCTTGACGACTGGCATATGCGGCAATGGATAGATTTTCACATCGCCTTTAACATCGCTGATGCTTTTCAAACAGGCAAGCGTGTTGGTGCCATCAATATTCATCGAGCAAGAGCCACAAATTCCCTCGCGGCACGACCGGCGAAACGTAAGGCTGCTGTCTTTTTCATTTTTGATTTTGATCAGCGCATCAAGCACCATTGGCCCGCAATCATCGAGATCAATTTCAAAGGAATCGATGCGAGGCTGCGAATCATCATCAGGTGACCAACGATAGATTTTAAAGGTTTTCACCTTGGCGGCATCAGCCGATGCCTTATGGGTGATACCATCGGTGATCTGTGAATTTTTAGGCAATCGAAACTCGGCCATGATTCTTTCCTCGTCCTTACCTAGTACACGCGTGGGGCTGGCGGGATTGGGGCAACGTCATTGCTCAAAGTGGTCATCACAACATTGCGGTAATCCAGCTTTGACTTGTTTTGTTCGTCAAGCCACATGACTGTATGTTTCATCCATTTTTCATCATCGCGCTCGGGCCAATCTTCATGTGCATGCGCGCCGCGTGATTCCTGTCTTTGCTCGGCTGAACGGATGCTCACCAAGGCCTGACCCATCAGATTTTCTAGCTCAAGCGCCTCGATCAGATCAGTATTCCAGATTAGCGATTTATCGGCGACACCGATTTTTCCCATCTTGGCAGCAATCTGATCCATCGTCGCAACACCTGATTCGAGTGATTCACTAGACCGGAAAACCGCCGCATGACGTTGCATCGCATGCTGCATTTCCAACCGGATTGATGCCGCGCTTAAGTTACCATCGGCATGCCGCATCCGGTCAAATCGGGCAAGCGCCTTATCGGTAGCTGATTGTGGTGCGCGTTTTGATGTGGCACCCGGTTTAACGATTTCATTTGCCCGATGCGCCGCAGCACGGCCAAACACAACGATATCAAGAAGCGAATTTGTGCCAAGACGATTGGCACCATGAACCGATACACACGCCGCCTCGCCAATCGCCATCAGACCCGGCACAACCGCGTTCTGATCATCTTTGGTTGGCGCCAAAACCTCGCCATGATAATTGGTCGGAATACCGCCCATGTTATAATGCACGGTTGGCAAAACCGGAATCGGCTCACGCGTGACGTCAACGCCGCAGAAAATCTTGGCGGTTTCGGTAATGCCCGGCAGCCGCGTATGAAGCGTATCTGGATCAATATGTTCGAGATGAAGCATGATATGATCTTTGTTCGGGCCAACACCGCGACCTTCGTTAATTTCAATGGTCATGGCGCGGCTTACCACATCGCGGCTTGCCAAATCTTTGGCCGTTGGCGCAAACCGTTCCATGAAACGCTCGCCTTCGGAATTGGTTAGATAGCCACCTTCACCGCGTGCGCCTTCGGTGATCAGCACGCCAGCGCCATAAACGCCGGTTGGGTGAAACTGGACAAATTCCATATCTTGCAGCGGCAAGCCAGCGCGAAGCGCCATCGCATTGCCATCACCCGTGCAGGTATGCGCCGATGTGCAAGAGAAATAGACCCGTCCATAGCCGCCAGTTGCCAGCACAGTTTGTTGTCCCCAGAACCGGTGAAGACTGCCATCTTCCATGCAAAGCGCAATTACCCCAGCGCATTCGCCATCATCCGTCATCAAAAGATCAAGAACGAAATATTCAATATGGAAATGCGCCTTATATTTCAGACATTGCTGATACAATGTGTGAAGGATGGCATGGCCGGTCCGGTCAGCCGCCGCACAGGCACGCCGTGCCATTGATTTACCATGATCAAGCGTATGGCCACCAAAGGGGCGCTGATAGATTTTGCCGTCTTCGGTACGCGAAAACGGAACGCCATAATTTTCCAGCTCAATCACTGATGGAATGGCATTACGGCACATATATTCGATTGCATCTTGATCACCAAGCCAGTCTGACCCTTTGACCGTATCATACATATGAAATTGCCAATTATCGCCTTCGCCCATGTTGTTGAGCGCCGCGCCAATGCCGCCTTGCGCGGCAACAGTGTGAGAGCGCGTTGGGAAAACCTTGGTAATACAGGCCGTCTTCAACCCGCCAGCAGCCATGCCTAGCGTAGCGCGCAAACCTGCGCCGCCAGCGCCAACAACGACAACGTCATATTGATGGTCAGTGATTTCATACGCACTCATAACCTACACCCTTTTCTTTGCGACGGTTTCGCAAGCTTGTCCGATGCCGAACACTTCACTGCCCCCTATATCAATCCCGCGATCATACCAACCGACACAAGGCTGGCCATTGCGGCAATGGCAAACACACCACGCGCAATTGTCACCAGCGCCAAACGGCCACTGGCAAGCGGAATATAATCTTCAATAATCATCTGCACGCCAAGCGCTGCATGAAACAATCCGGCAATCACCAGAATTGCCAATGCCACCGCATGCTGCGGTGCGGCAACAAAGGCCATCGCCGCGCTATGATCAAGCGGCCCCATCGACGCCACAAGATAGGTGAAATACAGCATAAGACCCAAAGTTGCGACAGCGCTGATACGCTGCCAGCGCCAATGACCAAAGCCGGGTTCGCGGGGATGTTTTGCCGAAATTTGTGCCATAATACGCCCCCTAGCTAAACTGCCAGCCATAGCGCCGCCGTGACCAGAAACGTCAGGCCAAGCACAAGATAGCCGCTTTGATAGACCTGTTTGATTTCAAGCCCGATGCGCAAATCCCACATTAAATGGCGGATGCCATTCAGCCCGTGATAGACAAGCGCCAGCGAATAGCCAAACACAACCAACTGCCCAAGCGGATGCTGCATGGCATCGGCAACCGGGTTAAAAACCGCCGCCCCGGCGGCCAGGGCCACAAGCCATAGCGCCACAAGCAGGCTTCCTGTTGCCAATACCGCGCCACTTGCCCGATGCATGATCGACATGATGGATGTCAATTGCGGGCGATAAACCTGCAAATGCGGTGATAATGGACGCGGCTTTGCCATTGGAATCCTCGACACGGGTCGTCAAAACGAAAGGGCAGGCGCAACAATGCGCGCGGACTATGATTTATATGTGGTATTGATTGGCAATAGTCAATGTGTAAGCAAAAAAACAGATGGTCAAATTGATCAGCTTTCCCGCCCATTTTAAGAGCCAATGCAAATTGGCATTTTCCAGCGCATTGATCTGATTTGATTGCAATTGCCTTTTGCCGAAAAGCAGGTCAAAACAGAATTCATGGAACAGATTTTATCAATTCAATCGGCGGTAACGCTTGGCTTTGTCGGAAACAGCGTTGCCGGACCGGTCATCACGCATCTTGGGCATCACCCACTTTTGGTTGATAGCGTCACGCTTGCCGCCCATCCGGGTTATGGGTTGGTGGCTGGTGACAAAATACCCGATGACATTTTCAGCAGTATTTTAGACGCCTTGCCGTCTTTGGGCGCGCTGCCTCATATTGGCGCGGTAATCACTGGCTATCTTGGCGCGCCATCGCAAATTGACCCGATCACCAAGCTCATCACCGCATGGCAGGCCGAACGGCCAAAAGGGCATTATGTGCTTGACCCAGTGCTTGGCGATAACGGCCGAATCTATGTTGATAAAGGCCTTGTTAGCGCCATGCGTGACCAGCTATTGCCGCTTGCCAGCTTTGTCACACCAAACCAGTTTGAGCTGCAATTACTATCAGGGCTAGATGTGCATGATATCGCCAGTGCCGATGCCGCCGCGCTGCATCTGCTCGATCAAAACCCGCATTTGAATGGTGTTGTTGCAACCGGAATCAGCACGCCGCAAGGCCGCGTTCATGACCGTCTGATCGGCCGTTATGATCTTGTCGATCTTGCTTATGCCAAACGCGCAGCCGGCATTGCCGGTGGCGGCGATTTACTAACCGTCATTTTGACAAGCTGGCTTGCCGTTGGCATGTCGTTCAAAAACAGCTTTATCGCTGCCAGCGGGCAGGCGCATGACATTATCGATCAAAGCACCGGCCATCTGAAAATTGCGCTTCTGGAAAATCTTCACCGGTTGACGCCAATCACCAAAACCGCGTCAACCGTGAAATTAGATGGCTTGGCCTAGCGGCCGCTAAGCTTGCGCTCGGCAAATAATTCGGCAATCTGAACCGAATTCAAGGCCGCGCCTTTACGCAAATTGTCCGACACACACCAAAACACCATACCATTTGGAACCGTTGGATCTTGGCGAATACGGCTGATATAAACCGCATCTTCGCCAGCCGCCTCATGTGGCGTCACATAGCCTTCATTGGCACGGTGATCGACAACAATCACGCCGGGGGCATTTTCCAGCAACGACCGGACAGCCTTTTCGGTCATTGGCTTATCTGTCTCGATGAAAACCGCTTCGCTATGGCCAACAAAAACCGGTATCCGCACACAATGCGCAACAAGCTCGATTGCCGGATCAAGAATTTTCTTGGTTTCGGCGCTCATCTTCCATTCTTCCTTGGTAAAGCCATCATCAAGGAACACATCGATATGCGGGATTGCGTTAAAGGCAATCTGCTTGGTAAAGATTTCCGGCTGCACCGAATCATTTACAAAAATGCCTTTTGTCTGATTAAACAGCTCGTCCATCGCTGGCCGCCCTGCACCCGACACCGCCTGATAGGTTGAAACCACAACACGCTTGACCGAAAACGCGTCATGAAGCGGCTTGAGGGCGACAACAAGCTGGGCTGTCGAACAATTTGGATTGGCAATGATATTGCGGCCGTTTTTTTTGATCAGGCAGCCATCAATGGTCTCTGGATTGACCTCAGGCACAATCAACGGCACATCGTCATCCATGCGAAATGCTGATGAATTATCAATGACCACGCATCCAGCCGCAGCGGCTTTTGGCGCAAAGGCTTTGGCCGTGTCGCCGCCAGCCGAAAATAGCGCGATATCGGCGGTTGAAAAATCGAATTTATCAAGCGCCTCGATTTTTAAAATCTGGTCATCACCATAAGAGACTTCTTTGCCAACTGATTTTGTTGAGGCAAGCGCATGAATTGTGTCCGCCGGAAAATTCCGCTCGGCCAATGTTTGCAGCATCTCACGGCCAACCGCACCGGTTGCGCCGACAACAGCGACTCTATACCCCATGATTTCATCCTCCAGTAAAGGCCCAAGATCCATATCTGTCTGGCTGGGCGGCTAAATTTCCGCCATGAACAGATATGGCGGTTTGGTCTAACGTGCCAGACGATCCATTGCGTCAAGCACGGCTTTGGTCATGCCATCGGTGCCGGTCTGCTCGCAACCAGGCGCCATGATGTCACCCGTCCGTTTGCTCTCCAAAGCCATGTTCACTGCCTTTTCAACCAGGTCGGCTTCATCAGCCTGATCAAAGCTATAGCGAAGCATCATGGCAAAGCTAAGGAACTGCGCCAGCGGATTGGCAAGGCCCTTGCCAGCGATATCAGGTGCCGAGCCATGGACCGGCTCATACATCGCCTTTGGCAGGCCGGTTTCGGGATCAGGCGTGCCAAGCGACGCTGATGGCAACATGCCAAGCGAACCGGTCAACATAGCCGCGCAATCCGACAATAGATCACCAAACAGATTATCCGTGACAATCACGTCAAACTGCTTTGGGTTGCGAACAAGCTGCATGGCGCAGTTGTCAGCATACATATGGCTCAAAGCAACGCCTTCGCCTTCGGCAGCGTGAAGTGCGGTCATCACCTGACGCCACAACACGCCTGAATGCATGACATTGGCCTTTTCAACCGAGGTCAGCCGGCCATCACGTTTGCGCGCCAATTCCATACCAACACGGCCAATCCGCTCGATTTCGGGCGTTGTATAGGCATTGGTGTCATAGCCTCTTTTGGTGCCATCGCCTAAATCATCAATGCCGCGTGGTTCGGCAAAATAAGACCCGCCACATAATTCGCGAAGGATCATGATATCAAGTCCGGAGACGACTTCAGGCTTTAGCGTTGAGGCATCAACCAAAGTTGGAAACACCATCGCTGGCCGCAGATTGGCGAAAAGATCCATTTCCTTGCGAAGCCGCAAAAGCCCCGCTTCGGGACGAACCTCAAACGGAACGCCATCATATTTTGGTGTACCAACCGCGCCAAAAAGAACCGCATCACTGGCAATCGAATCGGCAAGGGTTTCATCGGTAAGCGGCGTGCCATGAACATCATAAGCGGCACCACCAACAAGCCCTTCAGACAGATCAAAACCAAGGCTGCGATGTTTTGCCAGCCAGTCAATAATCTTCATATTGGCCTGCATGACCTCATTGCCAATCCCGTCACCGGGCAACACCATTACTTTGCGATTAGACGCCATCATCTTTTCCTTCAATTTTATGCTATGACCACGGCCGGTCTTGAGAACCGGTTTTTAAAGCCAGGGCTGATCCTTCTCACGCTTGGCTTCATAGCTGTCGATATCATCTGCTTTGGCAAGCGTAAGACCGATATCGTCAAGCCCCTCAAGCAAGCATTTCTTGCGGAAAGGATCAATCTCAAATGACACGGTCGGGCCATTTGGGCGGTGGATTGTCTGATTGACCAGATCAACCGATAATTCCGGATTTTCCGTATCAGACGCATCGGCCATCAAGGCATCGCGATCATCAGCACTGACAACGATTGGCAGAATGCCATTCTTAAAGCAATTATTGTAAAAGATATCGGCAAAGCTTGTTGAAATCACACAGCGGACGCCAAAATCAAGAAGCGCCCATGGGGCGTGTTCACGGCTTGATCCACAACCAAAATTATCGCCGGCAACCAGAATTTCAGCATTGCGATAAGGCGCACGATTCAGCACGAAATCATCAATTTCGCTGCCATCCTGACGATAGCGCATTTCATCAAACAGATTCTTGCCAAGGCCAGACCGTTTGATGGTTTTCAAAAACTGCTTCGGAATAATCATGTCAGTGTCGATATTCAGAATATTCAGCGGCGCGGCAACGCCGGTCAGCTTGTCAAATTTCTGCATGGGATGACTCCGTTTTCCTTAGATATTCCGCACATCTGCAAGATGACCCGACAATGCCGCGGCAACAGCCATTTGCGGGCTAACAAGATGCGTGCGTCCACCACGACCCTGACGGCCTTCGAAATTGCGGTTTGATGTCGAGGCACAGCGCTCGCCTTCGGCAAGCTTGTCGGCATTCATCGCTAGACACATTGAACAGCCCGGTTCGCGCCATTCAAATCCAGCATCGATAAAGACCTTATCAAGCCCTTCAGCCTCGGCCTGTTCTTTCACAAGGCCTGATCCGGGAACGACAAGTGCCCGCATGCCATCAGCAACTTTGCGGCCTTCGGCAAGCGCTGCCGCCGCGCGAAGATCTTCGATCCGGCTGTTGGTGCATGAGCCGATAAACACTGTATCAACCTTGATATCGGTCAGTTTTTGACCCGGTGTCAGCCCCATATAGGCAATGGCCCGCTCCATTTTAGCGCGTTTATTGGCGTCTTTTTCCTTGTCTGGATTTGGCACGGCATCGGTGATGGCGAGCGCATCTTCAGGGCTAGTACCCCATGTTACGGTTGGCGCAATATCTTCGGCAGCAAGCGTAATTTCCACATCATAGACCGCACCAGCATCTGATGGCAGCGTTTGCCAATAAGCCACAGCGCGATCCCAATGATCTCCTTTTGGTGTCATTGGCCGGTCTGCCAGATAATCATAGGTTGTTTGATCAGGCGCAATCATGCCAGCGCGGGCGCCAGCTTCAATCGCCATGTTACAGACCGTCATACGGCCTTCCATGCTAAAGCCGCGAATCACTGATCCGGCAAACTCGATCACATGGCCCGTACCGCCAGCGGTGCCGATCTTGCCAATGATGGCCAAGATCACATCTTTGGCCGTCACGCTGTCGGCAAGGGTGCCATCAACGGTGATACGCATATTTTTGGCTGGCTTTTGTATAAGCGTCTGGGTTGCCAGAACATGTTCAACCTCGGACGTTCCAATGCCAAAGGCCAGCGCGCCAAATGCCCCATGGGTTGCGGTGTGCGAATCACCACAAACAATGGTCATGCCCGGAAGGGTAAAGCCCTGTTCCGGCCCAATGACATGAACGATACCCTGCCGGATATCATCCATCGCAAAATAGGGAACGCCGAAATCAGCCGCATTTTTTTCCAAGGCTTCGACCTGAATACGGCTTTCTTCATCTTCGATACCAACCGAGCGATCGGTTGTTGGGATATTATGATCGGCAACGGCAAGCGTGCGGTTCGGGGCGCGCACGGCGCGGCCAGAATTGCGAAGCCCTTCAAACGCCTGTGGGCTGGTCACTTCATGAACCAAATGCCGATCAATATAGATCAGGCATGTGCCATCTTCCTGTTGATGCACAAGATGTGCATTCCAGATCTTATCAAACAGAGTTTTTGGAGCCGACATATCATTCTCCTGATTGCTGCCGGCGAGGAGGTCATCTCAAAGCCGGTCTGGCAATTTAAGAAGATGACGCCTCGCGGTAGGTTACTTTTTCGGCGATACGAGCCGCTTTACCGGTACGGCCACGCAAATAATATAGCTTGGCACGACGAACACGACCACGACGCATTACCGTTACACCGGCAACCTGTGGCGCATGTGTTGGGAATACGCGCTCGACGCCTTCACCATAGGAAATCTTCCGAACGGTGAATGACGAATTGACGCCATCGCTTTTCCGCGCAATGCAGACCCCTTCAAAGGCCTGAATCCGCTCGCGCGTACCTTCAATAACTTTCACATCAACACGAACGGTGTCACCGGGTGCAAACTCTGGCAACTGACGTTGGCCAAGCACTTTCTCGATCTGTTTATTGCCTATGCGGTCAATGATGTTCATCGCCCGATTCCCTTCATAAATTCCGTGTCACCCTTGCCGGCTATTCAACCGACGGCCAGCCCTATGCTGGTGGGTCACTTACTTTTGCCCTTTTGCAGTGCCTGCCGATCCAGATATTGTTGCCACAAATCCGGACGCCGACGCTGCGTCTCTTTTTCTGCCTCCGCCTGTCGCCATTCGGCGATCTTGCGATGGTGGCCCGATGCCAGAATTTCCGGCGCTTCGATGCCATTCCAGACACGGGGTTGGGTATAATGCGAATGTTCCAACAACCCGGTCTCAAAACTTTCTTCGCGATGGCTGGCTTCTTTGCCCATTACACCAGGCAACAGACGAATCACCGAATCCATCACTGTCAGCGCCGCGGTTTCGCCACCTGACAAAATATAATCACCGATACTGACTTCCATCAAATCGGCCGAATCGATCACGCGTTGATCAACCCCTTCATACCGCCCGCACAAAAACACCGCCCCTTTGGCAGCGGCCAAATCGCGCACCAGAGCCTGATCCAGCACCCTGCCACGCGGTGACAGGTAAAGTCGCGGGCCCGGACAATCAGCCACTGCGGCCAAGGCCGCGGCAACAACATCCGGTTTTAGCACCATACCAACACCACCGCCAAGGGGGGTATCATCCACAGTCCGGTGCTTATCGCGCGCAAAGTCGCGAATGTCCAGCGTTTTCAGCGCCCAAATGCCTTCATTTAGCGATTTTCCTGCCAATGAATGGGCCAGATGTCCCGGAAACATATCCGGAAACAAAGTTAAAACCGTTGCCTGCCAATGTGGCAAAGCCGGATTAACATCGGTTTGCCGGTCTTGATGAGGTTCGGTTTTGGTCATTTTCCCCATCCTTTCCGTCAAGGCAGACGCCATTGGTTTCGGCCGGATTAGGCTGGCGTATCACCATCTATGGCATCATCGAGCAAACCAGCCGGCACCGACAAATCGATTGTTTTTGCCGCCATATCAACCGCAAGCAGCCGGTCACCACCAAAAGGAACCATGATTGTTGGCCCTGATTCGACCGCAAGTTCGGCAATTTCACCAGCCCCAAAATCATGGATGGCAACCAATTTACCAAGCCATTGGCCATTTTGATCGGTCACCGCCATTCCCAGCAAATCAGCATGATAGATTTCACCATCATCCAGATCGGGAAGCCGGTCACGCGACACATGAAGCGTGACACCACGAAGCGCCTCGGCGGCCTCACGCGTTTCAACGCCTTTTGCCCAAACAATGGCCAATCCCTTGGCATTGACCGAGGTGACCTGCAACTGCAATTGCCGACCATCATCCAATGTAACCGGCCCATAAGCCGACAGCGCTTGCGGCGTCGCGGTAAAGGGTTTTACCTTGAACTGCCCCTTGATCCCTTGTGGACCAACAATCGCGCCAATCGGCAAATGGCCGCTTATCACTAGCTGTCTGCCTTTTCCTCTGCAGCAGCTTCTTCAGCAACCGCTTCTTCAGCAGGCGCTTCTTCGGCTGGAGCCTCTTTAGCAACAGCTTCTTCAGCTGGGGCTGCTGCCGCTGCCGCCGCAGCTTCTTCGGCCGCCGCAGCTTCAGCTGCTGCAGATTCGGCTGCTGCTTCTGCTGCAGATGCGGCTTCAGCTTCACGTTCAGCGCGCTTTTTACCAGGTGCTGATTTCTTTGGCTGATCACGAATAACCGGTGCTTCGGCAAGGCCAGCCGCAGCCAACATTTTATGAACACGATCGGTTGGTTTGGCGCCCTGTCCAAGCCAGAACGTGATGCGCTCGCTATTCAGCGTCATGCGCTGCTCATGCTCTTTTGGTACCATTGGATTATAAGTGCCAACACGCTCGACATAGCGACCATCACGTGGTGCTGAAGCTTCGGCAACAACAATCCGGTAAAATGGGCGTTTTTTTGCACCGCCGCGTGCCAGTCTGATTTTCAAAGCCATGAATTTATCCCTTTCATTGGCGTTAGTCGTCTATAATGTCTATTTTTTCTTACCGTCAGGTTTGCCACCCAATCCCGGTAATCCATTGGCAAGGCTGCTTCCCAATCCTTTGGCAAGCCCGCCGCCCAATCCTTTTCCAAGCCCCGATGCGCCAAGCCCACGAGACAGCGCACCAAGATCGGGCATTCCGCCACCGCCGCCAGGCATACCACTGCCACCAAGCATTGCTTTCATCGCCGCAGCACCGGTTTTGCCGCCCATCTTTTTCATCATGCGGGCCATATCTTGATATTGCTTGACCAGCCGGTTCACATCTTGAACCGACGTTCCAGACCCGGCCGCAATGCGTTTGCGCCGTGACGCATTTAACAGGCCAACAGCAATACGTTCTTTTTTGGTCATTGATAGAATGATCGCTTCTTGCCGTTTGATCATGCTGTCATCAATGCCGGCAGCCGCAATTTGTTTCTGCATTTTGCCGATGCCGGGCAACATGCCCATCAAACCGCCAAGCCCGCCCATTTTCTGCAACTGGCGAATCTGCGCCAGAAAATCATTCATATCGAACTGGCCTTTGGCCATGCGCTTGGCCAGCCGTTCGGCTTCTTCGACCTCAATGGCTTCAGAGGCTTTTTCGACAAGCGCGACAACATCGCCCATATCCAGAATTCGGCCAGCCAAGCGCGCCGGATCAAATTCTTCAAGCGCATCCTGCTTTTCGCCAACACCGGCAAATTTAATTGGGCAGCCCGTCACATGGCGCATCGACAAGGCCGCACCGCCGCGCGCATCACCATCAAGACGGGTCAGCGCAATGCCGGTAACGCCAACCGCCTTATGAAACGCTTCGGCTGTATTGACCGCATCCTGTCCAGTCATCGCATCGGCAACAAGCAGGATCTCATGTGGGTTGGTTGCCTTTTTGATATCGCGCAATTCGGCCATTAGGCTTTCGTCAATGCTAAGACGGCCAGCCGTATCCAAAATCAAAACATCATAGGCTTGCAATTTTGCGGCCTGCAAAGCGCGTTTGGCAATTTGCGTTGGGCTTTCGCCATCAACCTCGTTCAGCACGCCAACCTCGGCCTGATCACCAAGCATGCGCAATTGCTCGCGCGCGGCTGGACGCGTCACGTCAAGCGAGGCCAGCATGACCTTTTTGCGGTCACGGCTGCGCAGCCGCAAAGCCAATTTACCTGCGGTTGTGGTTTTACCCGAACCCTGCAAACCGGCCATCAGAATAACGGCTGGCGGGTTGGTGGCAATATTCAATGGCGCGGCATCACCACCAAGCATTTCAATCAAAGCGTCATGGACAATTTTGATCACTTGCTGATCGGGGCGCACGGCGCGCATGCTGGCAACGCCAACCGCCTTTTCACGCACTTTTTCGGTAAAGGCCTTTACCGCAGGCAAGGCGACATCAGCATCAAGCAAAGCCAGCCGCACTTCACGAAGCGCCGCATCAACATCCGACTCGCTAAGCGCGCCACGGCGTGCCAGCCCGTCAAAGACATCAGCTAATTTACTTTTCAGCGTATCAAACATGGTTTTGAACCTGCTTGCCCTTGGTTATTTTGCGTTACCACCATCATCCAAGTTGCGAAATGCCGCTTGGCACCCGTGCTCGAAAACTTCAAGGACGTGTGGAACCCGCTAAGGTCATTTCATTCGGCGATGGCCTGATTTGATAGAAGCTATTGCGCTTTTTACCGCGAATTGTCAAGAATAACTGATGTTCTTTATCTTGTCGAAAACACTTGGCCTTCTTCTTGAACCCCTCATCATCCCCTATCTGTTTTTGGCAGTTGGGCTTTTTGCACGCTGGCGGCGCTGGCGCTGGATTATGCGGCTGGCCATTTTGATCGCCATTACCCTGCCACTTGGCTATGGCTTTCTGCCGGTTTCAAGCCTGCCTTTGCAATTTCTAGAAAACCGGATTGCCCGCGGCGATATTGGCCAACGCCATATTGATGGAATCATTGTTCTTGGCGGATTTGCCGGCAATGGCATTGTTGCGCAAAGCCGCGATCACTATACATTAGGCGGGGCGGCTGAACGATTTACCGCCGCCATGACGCTGGCGCGCGCGCATCCCGATACGCCGATCCTGTTTAGTGGCTTTTCGGGGGAATTGATCCAGCGCGGCTGGCGCGAAAGTGACAATATCCGTGATCTGGTCAAACAGCTTGGCGGGCTAAGCCAAACCGTTCTTTATGAAGAAAACAGCCGCAACACCTATGAAAATGCAGTGAATAGCCGGCAAATTCTAGCAGCGGAACCCGGTACAAATTGGATTTTAATCACCTCGGCAAATCACATGCCACGCGCCATTGGCAGCTTTGCTGCCGCTGGCTGGTCGGGCGTGATTCCCTATCCAGTTGATTTTCATACCCCAAAAACAGGCTATGCCGATCCTTGGGATATTGATCAGGGCGTCTTACTTGTGCGCCAAGCCTTGCATGAATATGCTGGGCTATTGGTCTTTTATTTATCGGGACGAAGCGCGACGCTTTTGCCTGATTAAGCTTTACTCACCAACGTTACGGCGATCCATTTCAGAATCAACACCGGCAAGCGCCTTGGCAAATTCATCAGCGGCAAAAGGTTGTAGATCATCGGCGCCTTCGCCAACCCCGACAGCATGAACCGGAAGGCCGAATTCTTCGGCAAGCGCAACAACAACACCGCCTTTGGCCGATCCATCAAGTTTGGTTACAATCAGGCCCGACAAATCGGCAACGGCAGAAAAGGCTTTGACCTGCGACATCGCGTTCTGGCCAACGGTTCCATCAAGAACAATCACCGAATCATGCGGCGCGCTGTCATCTAATTTCCGGATTACACGAACGATTTTGGCCAGCTCATCCATCAGCTCGGTTCGGTTTTGCAACCGGCCAGCCGTATCAATGATCAACACATCGGCATTATCTTCCTTGGCCTGAACCATCGCCCGATAGGCAAGCGCCGCCGCATCACCGCCGGTTGCATCGGCGATCACCTTTGTGCCGGTTCGCTCGCCCCAGATTTGCAATTGCTCAACCGCGGCCGCCCGAAATGTATCGCCAGCGGCAAGCAATACGGTCTTGCCTTCGGCCTGCCAATTTTGCGCAAGCTTGCCTGCAGTTGTGGTTTTTCCCGAACCATTAACGCCAACAAGAAGCACAACATGCGGCCGGTTTTGGGGGTCAATCTCAAGCGGTTTGGCAACCGGTTTTAAAATTGCCTCCAGCCCATCGGCCAAGGCAAGCGCAATTGAATCTGCATCAACCGGCCCGTCAAATTTATGCGCCTTTAAAGCAGTGGCAAGCCGGATTGCCGACGCCGTCCCAAGATCAGCCGCAATCAGCGCATCTTCGACTTCTTCCAATGAAGCTGCATCCAGTTTGGATTTGCCAATCAGCGCCGATAAAGAGGGTAGGCTGGCAAGTGATTCGCTGACTTTTTTACTTGATTTGCTAAGACCGTCTTTTAGTTTTTTAAACCAGTTCATGCGCTCTGCGCCCCCTTTGCAACCGCACGACCAACAAGACTGTCGCCATCACGCCCGATCAGTTCAACATCAACAAGCTGGCCTGACGGAATAAAATCACCCGCTAGCCGGATCTTGGCAAAATTGCGCCCATGCCCGCGATTGCCCGCCTCGACAAGAAGCTGATCGCGCTTGCCAATGGTGCTATCAAGAAAACTGCCAAGTCGTGCCGCACCAAGGGCGCGCAATTCGGCTGCCCGCTGCTTGATCACCAAGGCGGGTGTTTGCGGCATATCAGCAGCCGGTGTTCCCGGGCGTGGTGAATAGGGAAATATATGAAGATGGGTGATATCGGCTTTGGCTATAATCGCCAGATTGGCTTGATGTGCCTGATCATTTTCGGTTGGGAATCCGGCAATGACATCAGCCCCGAAAACGACATCCGGCCGACGGCGACGCGCCTCATCACAAAAGCGCAGAATGTCACGCGCCAGATGGCGGCGTTTCATCCGTTTCAAAATTAAGTCATCACCATGCTGTAATGATAAATGCAAATGCGGCAAAAGACGCTGGTCTTCGGCAAGAACATCCATCAATTCAGCATCAGGTTCAGCCGGATCAATTGACGATAGACGCAATCTTGGCAAATCCGGCACCGCATCCAAAATCTGGCGAACCAGATTGCCAAGCCGTGGCCGCCCGGGCAAATCACTTCCCCATGAGGTGATATCAACACCGGTTAACACCAATTCCTTGCAGCCATTAGCAACGAGCCGCCGTGCCGCATCAATCAGATCGCTTGCTGCTGCCGACCGGTTATTGCCGCGTCCATAGGGAATGATACAAAAGGTGCAGCGATGATCACAGCCTTGCTGAACCTGCAAAAAGGCGCGGGTATGTTCGTGAAAGCTATCGACCATATGCGATGCGGTTTCGCGCACTTCCATCACATCACTCACCAAAAGCGATGGCGCATCATTGGCCGCCAATTTTGTCCAGCTTGCCGCCTGCAATTTGTCATGATTGCCAACAACCTGCGTCACTTCGGGCATTGCCGCCCATGTTTCAGGTGCAATCTGGGCAGCGCATCCCGTGACAATGATTTTGGCATCAGGGTGATCGCGGCGGGCTTTGCGAATGGCTTGGCGTGCCTGTTTTTCGGCTTCGGCGGTTACCGCGCAAGTGTTAAAAATAATTGCATCAGACAGACCGGCAGCGCCCGCCTGATCGCGGATCACTTCTGATTCCCAAATATTCAACCGGCAACCAAAGGTTTGCACATCAGGCGCATTGCGTTTGCTCATGCGCTTGCCCTCATCAATGCCGATAAGTCGTCATTAAGCACCCCATCAAAAACATAGGCAACCGGCCCGCGCATAATCACCCGCCCGCCTGCTGTGCCATCATCCTGCCAATCGATAAACACACTGCCGCCATCCATGATGATTTCATTGCGCCGCGCACCGCGCCCAGATCGCGTCACCGCAACCCCAACAGCACATGCCCCAGACCCACAGGCAAAGGTAATGCCGCCACCACGTTCCCATACGCGCATGCGAAACTGGTCTGAACCAACCTTGGTCACAAAAGAAATATTCGCCCGATCGGGAAATAGTGGATGATGCTCAAGCTGTGGCCCGATATGCGCAAGGTCAATCGCCTCGGCATCATCGACAAATAGCACCGCATGCGGATTGCCCATTGAATGGCAAACCGCTGTCACCGGTGCTAATGCGCCAAGATCAACCGCCACCGTATCGGCAGGACTTGCCAAAGGCACCTCATCCCATGCAAGCCGTGCCGGCCCCATATCAACCGCGATATGATCGGCATTTTCGGCCGCACGCCAGCTTTGCAAAATGCCAGCATCTGTCTCGATCGACAGCTTTGATAATCCAAGATCGCGCATCACCAGATCGGCAACGCATCTTGTGCCATTGCCGCAAGCAGCAGCGTCACTGCCATCGCTATTGAGAATCTGCATGAAAATATCAGCCTTGGCCGAAGCGCGGATAACCAATATCTGATCACAGCCAATGCCGAAATGGCGGTCGGCAAGGCGCGTTGCCACAGCAGCCCCGATCACATCGGGAATGCCATTTGCCGGATCGCGCGCATCAAGAACAATGAAATCATTGCCAAGGCCATGCATCTTTAAAAAAGCTGTCATAGCACAGCATATAGCCGGTTTTTCCCCGTCGCGAAAGGGGGTCGGCATGGTGATGATCGCAGGTTAGAGGGTCAGGCTGATCGGTACATGATCCGATGGCTTGTCAACGCCGCGCCAATCGCGGTGAATTTCCGCATGCGCCACCTTATCGGCAAGATCATGGCTAACCCAGATATGATCCAAGCGGCGGCCGCGATCACTGGCCGCCCAATCGCGCGCCCGGTAAGACCACCAAGAATATAATTTCTGATCATCGCCAAAATAAGCACGAACCGCATCATGCCAGCCACCATCGGCAATCAGCCGTTTTAACCCATCGGTTTCCACCGGCGTATGGCTGATGATTTTCAATAATTGTTTCGATGACCAAACATCACTTGCCAATGGCGCGATATTCAAATCGCCAACCAGAATTTCGGCCTTTGGCTGATTTGCGCTGAAATGGCTTGTCATCTCGTCAATGAATTGCAGCTTATGGGCAAATTTCGGATTTGTCTCAATATCTGGAATATCACCACCAGCTGGAACATAAAAATTATGGATGCCAATACCGTCATTGGTCAATGCCCAGATATGGCGGCAATCAGATTTGCCTGTCCATTCCATATGGTCGATTTTGGCAAGCGGCTGGCGCGCAATAATCGCAACACCATTATAGCTTTTCTCGCCGCGAATGGCCTGATGCGGCCAGCCTGCCGCAGCAAATGCTTCGGCTGGAAAATGCAGATCTTGGGTTTTCGTTTCTTGAAGACATAACACATCAATATCGGCCTGCTGCAAAAATGCCAGCACTGTCTCAAGACGAAGCCGAACGCTATTAATGTTCCAAGTTGCGATTTTCATTTCGAATGGCTCCTTAAAGGGGCGGTTTGATCACTGCTCTCACAGTGCCAGCCAAATTTTGCTGGCCGTAGGCAAAGGTGGGTTAATTCCCGTCAGAATATTCGGGAAGGCGAAAAACCTCATTGGCAATGGGCTGGTCATAAACGATGTTTTGTAATGTCACACTGGTTTCAATGCCAGCCGCATCAAGCACGATCCAGCGCCGAAACTGAAATGGCTTTTCGGAAAATTCAAGGGTCAAACGGCCAGCGCCTTCACCATCATCTTTGCCAATTTGAATCCGCACAATGCCAGCACTCGTCGGTAAAACACGCGTTTCATATCCATCAGGCCGAAGCGATACCTTTTCCGCCAGAATAAGCGAAAGCGGGGTTTCAGAAATCGGATAGCTTGTCAGCAGGCGTTCATCCGGCCGGTCAACATGAAGCCAGACACTGCTGGTGATCAGCTGCAATTCATCACCTTTGCCATAGGTGATTTTCATGCGTGATGGGCGACGAAATGCCAATTTGCCTTCGGCGCTTGTGCCATCTGACGCCACCTGCACAAAATCGGCTGAAATCGTTCTGATCTTGTTAAACCATGTTTCGGCGCGGGTCACATCATCACTGGCCATCGACGGCATCGCGGCCAGCATGATTGGCAAGCTGACAAGGAACATCACCCTTGACCCGAAACCCATGATTCGCGCTTTCATCATCATCCATGACATCATAAGAGTCATTATCAGTGCCGCTAGCCGTGATTGCAGATTTTGCCGCTTTGTGTTGTTTGGCATTAAAGGCCACCATTTTCGTTATCAGTTAGCAGAACATCGCGTTTGCCAACATGATTCGCCGCTGAAATAATGCCGTTGCTTTCCATTTCTTCAATGATCGTTGCGGCGCGGTTATAGCCAATTTTCAAATGCCGCTGAACAAAGCTTGTTGATGCTTTTTGTTCACGAACGACCAACGCCACCGCCTGTTCATAAAGGCTGCCACCATTGTTTGGCACCGCCCCGTCAGCAGCGCCATCGCTGCCAATTTCGACCTCTTCAACAACACGGTCATCATATTCAGGCTCACCTTGCTGGCGCAGGAAATTGGCAACAGCTTCAACCTCGCCATCATCAACAAAGGGGCCATGCACGCGAACAACCCTGCCGCCACCTTCCATGAACAGCATATCGCCCCGACCAAGAAGTTGTTCGGCGCCCTGTTCGCCAAGGATTGTGCGGCTGTCGATCCGTGACGTGACCTGAAAGCTTATTCTTGTTGGAAAATTCGCCTTGATTGTGCCGGTGATCACATCGACTGACGGGCGCTGGGTTGCCATGATGACATGAATTCCCGCCGCCCGCGCCATTTGCGCCAAACGCTGAACCGCGCCTTCAATTTCCTTGCCCGCAACAAGCATCAGATCGGCCACTTCATCAATCAACACCACAATGAATGGAAGCGGTGCCAGATCAAGAATTTCTTCTTCATGGATCGGTTTGCCGGTTTCAGGGTCAAAGCCGGTTTGAACGCGTCTTGTCAAAACTTCGCCCTTGGCGCGCGCTTCGGCAAGACGGTCATTATAACCGCCAATATTACGAACCCCCATCTTGGCCATATTGCGATAGCGGTTTTCCATTTCGCGAACCGCCCATTTCAATGCGGTAACTGCCTTTGACGGATCGGTTACAACCGGACTTAAAAGATGCGGAATGCCATCATA
>Ga0255762_10000082_pt1 | contig 77521 bp, 68 predicted proteins | sample 101ome_16_FD_179962 | JGI IMG/M metagenome (GOLD analysis project Ga0255762, IMG submission 179962) | Coastal salt marsh microbial communities from the Groves Creek Marsh, Skidaway Island, Georgia - 101401AT metaG (version 2) | ecosystem: Environmental > Aquatic > Marine > Intertidal zone >...
TGTGATGCTTATGGGTTTGACCCCTACCGCCACCCGTCAACTTCCGCTTTTTGGAGGAGAAGAAGTCAAACACTTGGCAGTGATGCAAGCACTGGACCGCATCCACAAACGCTTTGGCCCACACCAGATCAAACTGGCCAATCAGAATTTGCAACGCACCTGGAAAATGAAACAAGAACACCTCTCCCAACGCTATACGACAGAAATCAAAGAGGTCATTACCGTAAGATAAATAATGGCACCACAAAAACTCACTTTTTTTCATCCCGATCAAGAACAGCAAAAAAGCTTACATCTGGCTCAGGAAGGCATTTCCGCAGGCTTTCCCTCTCCCGCAGACGATTTTAAAGAACTACGTATCAGCATAGATCTGGAAGTAGTACGTAATGAAGAAGCCACCTTTTATGCGCGCGTTTCGGGCGAGTCTATGCAAGGGGCTGGTCTTGACGACGGAGACCTTTTGGTAATAGACCGAAGTCTAGAACCCCAGCGCAATAAAATTGCTGTTTGCTTTATTGATGGCGAGTTTACCGTAAAACGGCTCAAAGTGGGCCCAAAAGGCGTTTTTCTAATGCCCGAAAATCCCAAATACCAACCCATAGAGGTTACCGAAGAAAATGAACTGATCATTTGGGGGATTGTGACTTATGTAGTAAAAAAACTTTAAAGGAATGCCTTTAAAAAAACTTGTTTTAATTCCCTTAAGTCTACTTTTTTTAAATCAATGCAGTAAAGAAGACGAGTTAGCCCTGCCCTCTTGTATTGAACAAAAAATTGAGACCCTAAAAAAAGAAGCCGTATGGAATCCCCCAGCTAAAATCTACCGCTACAACTACCAAAACCAATACGTTTATTTTTTCCCGCAACGCTGTTGTGATATTCCCAGTGAACTCTATACCGAAAACTGCAATTTACTTTGCCTTCCTGACGGCGGAATAACAGGAGAAGGAGATGGTAAATGTGCTGATTTTTTTAAAACGCGGAGTGCGCCTTTATTGGCTTGGGAGGATACTAGGAAAGAGTAGCCCCTTACTCCATCAGCACCTTATAAAATAATTTGGCTAAAAAAGTGGCGAGTTGTTCACTAGTTAAATTGATATCGGTGGTATGGGTCGCTAAAAAGAGTTCAGGAGGAGACCCTACCAACATATAGCTCAGCAATAAAAACTCGTATTTTTCAGTAAAGGCTTTGATTTTTAAATCAGATTTGAGGTCTCGATTTAGGTTTTTAACAATGACTTTAATGAGGTCACTTTGGTAGGAGCTCTGCCGGATATAGGCTTGATTGACAATATGAAATTGGATCATTTGTTCTGTACCTATCAGCTCAAAATAACTTTTAAAAGTACCGTAGAGATAGTCGTAAAGGTTATCGGTGTGTTTGCGTGTGTATTGGATGGCTTCTACCACCTGCTGATTGAGCTGTGCGATTAGCGCATCAAATAGGGTATTCATGTCTGGAAAATAATTGTAAAATGTCCCCCTAGCAATAGCAGATTGCTCTACGATATCCGCTACTGTTGTTTTTTCAAATCCCCTTTCGGAAAAAAGGGAAAGGGCTTCTTCAAGTATGCGTTCGCGTACTTGTTGTTTTTGAATTTCTCTTTTCCCTAAAATCAGCGCCGACTCTTCCATACTTATAAACGCTCAAAAATACCAGCGATTCCTTGACCCCCACCTACACAAGCCGTAACCATACCATAGCGCTGGTTTCGCAGTTTCATTTCTTCTAATAACTGTATGGATAATTTTGTCCCCGTACAGCCCAGAGGATGACCTAAGGCCAATGCCCCTCCGTTTACATTTACTGTTTCTGGGTTTAAGCCTGCCTCTTGAATTACCGCAAGTGCCTGGGCGGCAAAGGCTTCATTAAGCTCAGTCTGTTCGATATCAGATAATTGTAAGCCTGCCTGTTTTAAGGCTTTAGGAATGGCTACACAAGGACCAATACCCATATAAAGGGGGTCTACCCCTCCCACCGCACAGGCTGCAGGTCGAGCCAAGGGTTTTAAATTCAAGGCTTTGACTACCGCTTCGCTCACCACAAGTGTAAAGGCTGCACCGTCAGAAGTTTGGGAAGCATTACCAGCCGTAATCACCCCTCCTTTTTTAAATACTGGACGCAGTTTTGACAACCCTTCTAAAGTCGTATCTCTTCGAACGCCTTCATCTACCTCAACCACATGACTCGTACTTACTTTTTTTCCGTCTTTTACGAATATATCTTCAACCTCTATAGGAACAATTTGATCCTTAAATTTTCCAGCATCAATGGCTGCAGCGGCCTTTCTGTGTGAATCAACAGCAAATTGATCTGCCGCTTCTCTGCTGATGCCGTATTTTTGTGCAACAGCCTCGGCCGTATGCCCCATACTAATGTGGTAATTAATATTTTCTAAATTGGCTTTATAGCTGGGTGCTAATTTGTAGCCCGTCATCGGAATCATACTCATACTTTCAATACCCCCAGCAATATAGATTTCTCCAAAACCCGCTTTGATTTTCGCTACGGCCTGTGCTATGGCCTCCAAGCCAGAGGCACAATAGCGGTTTACCGTTAGGCCGGGAACTTCTTTGCCCAGTGCTCGTGCCGAAATCAGTCTTCCTATTTGCAAGCCTTGCTCGCCCTCAGGGTTAGCACAACCTACGATCACGTCGTCTACGGTTTTAGGATCAATTTCGGGTACTTGCCCCATTAAATGCTGGATCACCTCGACGGCCAAATCATCGGAACGGTAGTTTTTAAACCCTCCTTTTTTTGCTTTTCCTACGGCTGAACGATAGCCTTTGATAATATATGCTTCCATAATTTAATTTCTTAAGGGTTTGTTATTCATTAATAAATACTGAATCCGATCCAGTGTTTTTTGATTTCCCAAAAGACTCATAAAGCCTTCTCTTTCGATATCTAACAGATATTGCTCGCCCACCTGCTGTGGCGCGGTAAGGTCTCCACCACAAAGGACATAGGCTATTTTTCGAGCGATTTCTACATCGTAATCCGACATATAGTCTCCCATTCTAAATTCATTAATAGCAGAGTAAAGTACGCTTATCCCAGCACGTCCCAACACCTTTATGTCCTCCCGTACAGATGGTGGGGTATAATTTTGAGCCAATGCGAGTACTTTTGCTTTTGCCTGACCGATATTCATAGGGGTATTGACACAAACCTCATCTCTTTCCTTTCTGAGGTATTTGAGATCAAAAGCCTCATAGGCAGAAGTCGAGACAGCCGCAGTGGCAATGGATTTAAAGTAATTGATCAAAGTAGGGGTTTGTACATCCCCTTCAAAAAAATCATCTGAGGCGCGCAGGGCAAATTCTTTAGTACCCCCACCTCCCGGCAGGAGGCCTACCCCTACTTCCACCAAACCGATATAAGATTCCGCCGCATATATGCCGGCATCACAATGCATGGCAATTTCACAACCTCCACCAAAAACATACCCTTGCGTCGCGACCACTACAGGTACTTTTGAAGTCCGTATTTTCATATTTATTTGTTGAAAATCATCAACAAAGCGTTCCAATACATCAAACTGCTTTTGCATGGCAAATAGGCCGATATTCATCAGGTTTGCCCCTACAGAAAATTGCTTGGCATTATTTCCAATCACTAAGCCATTCCAATTACCCTCCTCGGCCAATTCTAGGGTTTCCAATAAGGCTTTGCCTACACCTTCACCTATAGAGTTACTTTTTCCAGTAAACTCAAGGCAAAGTACCCCATCACCGATGTCATGAACCACACATTCGCTGTTTTTTACCACTGGAGCCTGAGACCTAAAGCTGTCTAAAATAATATAGGCTTCTGTGCTAGGAACCGCCTCATATTGCTGAGCAGAAATATTGTAGTATTTTTTCTTTCCCCCTTCAAACTTATAAAACCGAGTTGAACCACTCGCTTGCATCTCTTGAATCCACGCTGGCAATTCAGCACCCACTCGCTGTATCAAGTCAAGACCCAATTCAAAGCCAATTAAATCCCAATATTCAAAAGGACCATAATCCCAGAAATATCCGGTCCTCATGGCATCATCTACAGGGTAATATTGATCTGAAATTTCAGGAACACGCGCAGCAGCATAACCCAATAGTTGGCCAAAATATTCCGCGAAAAATTGTTGTTCTTTTGTTTCTCCTGTAACCAAATACTGAAGTCGTTTATTCACTAACTCCATTCCTTTGGCTGTTTTTACAACTTCCATTTTAGGACGAATGGCAGGCGCATAGGTCAAGGTGTTAAGATCGAGCGCATTTATAATGGTTTTACCTGTATCGTCTTTTTGAGTGGTTTTTTCATAAAACCCTTTCCCTGTTTTATTACCCAAAAATTTATTCTCTAAAAGAAATTTGACAAATTTAGGCTCGGGGCGCTTTTTAAGCTGATCGATATATTGATCTCCTTTTACATTTTCACTCACAAAACGGCTCACATGGTCTCCTGTATCCAAGCCTACTAAATCCTGTAAACGAAAAGTGGCTGTATTAGGACGACCGATTAATGCTCCCGTCAGGGCATCAACCTCCTCGATTTTAAAATCATATTTTTCTGTAAGTAAGGTCATTTCTGTACCCGACATAACTCCAATTCTATTTCCAATAAAAGCAGGAGTGTCTTTGCACAATACAGTTTGCTTTCCTAGGGTCACTTTCCCAAATTCCATAAAAAAATCTACAACCTCTTTTTGGGTTTCTGATATTGGAATAATTTCAAGCAGTCTTAAATAGCGTGCTGGGTTGAAAAAATGTGTACCACAAAAACAATTCTTAAAATCAGCGGAACGGCCCTCTGCAAGAAGATGAATCGGAATACTGGACGTATTAGAACTCACCAAACTTTCTTTTTTTCTATACTGATCAACTTTTTCAAAAAGCTGTTTTTTGATCTCTAAATTTTCAACCACCACTTCAATCACCCAATCAGAAGTAGCAATTTGTTCAAAATCATCTTCAAAATTCCCCGTGTGAATTCGAGATACAAAAGAGGAATGATAAAGGGGCGCAGGCTTAGTCTTTATTGCTTTTTCTAGAGCGCTATTGACCCATTTATTGCGGGCGTTTTTTTGTTTAGACTCGGTGGGACTAAGATTTGGAGTTGGGATATCCAAAAGCACAACCTCCATTCCCACATTGGCCAAATGGCAGGCAATTCCAGAACCCATAATTCCAGATCCCAGAACCGCTACTTTTTTTATTCTATAGTTCATGATGTAGATTTTGAATTCCTAAATTTAATAAAAAAATGACACGGTGTCATTTTTTATTTCTACATTTAAATAAAATTTTAAAAATGAGTTTAGAACACATGATTGCTCAATTTGAAAAAAGAGCTGCTACCGCTGCCCCAATTGGCGGAACCATTAAATTTGAAGTTGATGGACAGGGCATTATCATAGATGGAACGGGAGAAACCAATACCGTAAGGGCTTCTAACGATGCAGCTGATTGCAGCATCAGTCTTACTGCCGAAGTCCTTCAAAAACTAAGAGATGGAGAAATAAACCCAATGATGGCTGTTATGGGAGGTCAGATAAAAATAACAGGAGATATGGGATTGGCGATGAAAGTACAATCCTTAATGGGATAAAAAGCGTTTCTTCAGGTGCTTTAGACGGTGCAACTCATGTCTGCACCACAGCATTGGGGTGATTTGATTTTACCCTCGCATTTTCTACAAATTGAAATTTGAACAACGCTGCCATCATCAAGAGTGAGGTGATCGTTTTCAAGGGGTTGGTCGCATTTTGCACAGCTCGCATTGACGGCCATTCCACAGGATGCACATTCGTAAGTTGCCATAATCTTTCTTTTTTAATTGAATCTAATTTACTTATTTTTTTGCAGAAGCACTCAAACTTTTACCTAAAGAGTAGAGTAACCAAATCCAGGGTGCCCCATGAAGAACGAAGTCGAAAACATCCATCCCAGCCATACCCACACCGCCTCCCATAACCCAGCGTATTTTACCGAACAAATGGGGTTCAGGAGTAAAAGGCGCTAAACCGAGCGTTAAAGAAATAAGCAGGGGCGTAAATAAGTTGGACTTTAAAAAGGAATTCATTTTTTTGTATGCAAAAGACTTGTGGGCCAAGGTACAATTTCTCCCGTGATTTTGTCGGTTGGCATTTGCGCGTTTACTTGCTGAAGGTGTGCTGTCAAAACTTGTGCCAGCTCCTCTGTTTTTTCAGGCTTTGATTCTACTAGATTACGTTTTTCATAGATGTCCTCTTTTAAATTATACAGCTCCAGACTCTGGTCGGTGTGAAAATAAATCAATTTCCAATCGCCTTGACGCACGGCGCTATAACTTCCTATACCCGGTCCTTCGGGTCCCCATTCGTTCGGGTAATGCCAAAATAAGGGACGCTTATTATTTTCTTCTACGGCTCCATCGAGTAAAGAAACAAAACTCTGCCCGTCTATAATCTGGGGAAATTGCGCTTCTTTGATTTCCGCCATTTCCATTATGGAAGGGAAAAAATCTTCAATAATTAGAGGGGTTGTATTCACTGTATTGGGAAGGGTTTTATTGGGCCAATAGGCCAGCATAGGTACGCGTATTCCTCCCTCATAGATGGATCCCTTTCCACTCTTAAGTGGACGATTGTGTGTATGTTTTTCTCCCCCTCTCGCTACGGCACTCAAACCTCCATTATCAGACATAAATAAGATAACTGTATTCTCCTCAAGTTGGTGGTCTTCAAGATAGTCAAGCACTTTGCCTAAAGCTTCATCCATACTTTCAATCATGGAAGCATAGCGTGCCTCAGGCTCTTCCAGACCCTTTTCTCTATAAGGAGTAATAAAGCGGTCATTTGCCATTAAAGGAGTGTGAATTCCGTATAAGGCAAAGTATAAGAAAAATGGGGTTTTGGTTGCTACAGGTTTGTCCAAGGCGGCAGTAACCTCTTGAGTAAGAGCTTCTGTTAAAAAAACATCCTGTCCATGGTATTTTTCTAATCCAGGAACGGCCCATATTTCTTTTCCCGGTTTTCCATTGCCAAAATTTTCACGTCCTAAATAACTTTCGGGCGCGCCTGCGGCGTGACCTGCAATATTAATAGCAAAACCTAAATTCTGCGGATCAGAAGAGGGATAGCCAATGGCTCCAAAATGGGCTTTTCCAGCATGAATTGTATAATATCCTGCCTCTGTCAAGAGCTGCGCTAAAGGCTTGGCATAGGCTGCATGAGGCGTAGCGGGGTCTAAACCGATCCCATTGTAATTCCAATCGGGAAATTCCAAAAAAGGGTGATTGAGTTCCATCGGTTGTTTTTGATCGGGTTTGAGTGTCCAATTCGTCACCCGATGGCGTGCGGCATTCATGCCTGTCATCAAACTTACCCGCGTAGGTGAACAGACAGGCGTAGCATAGGCATTGGTGAATTTAACTCCTTTTTTGGCCAATCGCTCCATATTGGGTGTTTTATAGAGCACATTAAAAGGAGTAGGCTGATTCCAAAAAGGAACAGAGGTGTCTTGCCAACCCATATCGTCTACAAAAAATAAGACAATATTTGGAGGGCGCTCCACGGAGGGTGTTTGACAGCCCAAAAACAAGCTTAGGAGTGCTAAAACCAAATACCTTTCCCCCCTAGTCTTCACTTAATTCAGGAGCTTTAAATAATCCAAGATTCGACACTACGAGCTGCGCTTTGGATTCATTTACTGTAAAGCGGACCCCTTCAATCGTTTGAGTTTTAAAACGCACCAATCGCTTATTGCCTATTGTACTGCCTTCATAGACCTTTGTCCAATTGCCTTCTTTCAAAATTTCTAACACAAAAGACTTTATCCGCTGGCCCATAGGTAAGTATTCTTGTACCATAAATGTATTGGTTTCTACTGGGGTTTCCAGTTGGAGTTCGATAGTCGGTTTCACCACTTCTGAGTGAGATACCCAATAAGTATTCGGTTCATTGTCAATTAAAGCCTCTGGGGTATATCCCTTTGCTGTAGTACTCGTTTTGAGCTTTTGTCCCTCAGCGAGGTTTTGCGCAAAAGTCTCTTTTAGAAAAGCCGCTAACTCATTGAGTACTGCTACTTCATTTTCATGTACCAAGCCGCGGGTGTCAACAGGTAAATTTAATAAGAGTGAACTATTAAGTCCCACAGAGTTGTAATAGATATCTACTAGTTTAGATAATGACTTGACTTGATCGTCTTGTTCTGGATGATAATACCACCCGGGGCGTATAGAAACATCGGTCTCTGTGGGTACCCAATGGGTCCCCTTTTCTTGTCCGGCAGCAAATCGCTGAAAATCGGGCATCCCAGCATATACACTGTCCCTGTATATCGATGACCAGGTCGTCTCGTTGGCATAGCCTTTTTCATTTCCTACCCAGCGGATATCGGGACCTGCATCACTGAAAATAACGGCTTGCGGCTGCAGGCTGCGCACGAGTTCTATAGTCGTTGGCCAATCATAATATGATTTTTTATCTACTCTGCGCTCTTCATTGGCTCCTCCGTAATACCCGTCACCCCCATTGGCACCGTCAAACCAAACCTCAAAGACTTCACCATAGTCCATAAGTAATTCTCGCAGTTGATTTCGAAAGTAAGTAATATACTCGGGCTTGCCGTAATCGGGATGATTGCGATCCCATGGAGAAAGGTAAACTCCAAATTTTAATCCAAACTCTTTACAAGCATCCGACAGTTCGCGGATCAAATCGCCTTTCCCTCCTCTCCAGGGTGCATTTTTTACTGAGTGTTCGGTATACTTACTGGGCCATAGACAAAATCCATCATGGTGTTTAGCAGTAATGATAATCCCTTTCATTCCTGCATCTTTGGCCACGCGTGCCCATTGACGCGTATCCAGTTCTGTAGGATTAAACTGACTTGGCTGTTCATCTCCATACCCCCATTCTTTATTGGTAAACGTATTCATATTGAAGTGAATAAAGGCATAATACTCCAATTCCTGCCAAGCCAACTGATGTGGATTCGGAAGGGGACCAACCGGCTCTAGCGGGGCTTCTACGGAAGTACAGCTGAGGATAAATCCGAGAAATAGATTCAGCCATATAAATTGAAAATAAGGGAGGGACTTCATAGGGTCTATTTTTTAAATTTTGGATCGATAAATTCCCATTCTCTGATATGAGGATGGCGATGGGCAATACGTTGGAGCGAATCTATTTGCGCTATAATTTCTGGAAACTGCGTGGCTAAATTATTTTGCTCCTGGGGGTCTTCTTTGAGGTTGTATAATTCCCAAGGGGTGTTAGGATGAATTTTCATTTCAGTTTTTACTCCTTTCCAATCTCCCATTCTCAGGGCTATCTGTCCTCTTTTTTCTGGGTATTCGAAATAGATATAATCGTGCTGCTGTTGGCCTTTTTCTCCTAATAATTCTGGTAAAATAGAAATACCATCTGGCGAGCGTTGGCTTTGCTCACTCAACTCAGCAAAAGTATTGTACATGTCCCAATGCCCCGAAACCAAATTGGATACTGAACCCGGTTGAATTTTTCCTTTCCAATAAGCGATAAAGGGAATGCGAATTCCACCTTCATATACATCCATTTTAAGTCCTCTTAGACCTCCAGCGCTATTGAAATATCCAGCATCCACACCGCCCGCAAAAGTGGGTCCGTTATCACTAGAAAAAAGAATGAGGGTATTGTCTTCTTGACCTCTTGCTTTAACTGCTTCCCATATTTTTCCTACTTCTGTATCCAAATGCGTAATCATGGCTGCATAGGTGGCGTTGGGAGTTTGATGCGCAGTATAGCCTTTGGTTCCATGGTATTCTTTTTCCTCAAATTGATCTTTATACTGTTGCACTAAAGAATCGGGTACCTGAAGGGATACATGAGGAATTGGAGAAGGATAATAGAGAAAAAAAGGTTTTTGGGTAGCGGTGGTATCCAAAAAATGAAGTGCTTTTCCCAGCATGCGGTCGGGAGCGTAGTCTACTCCTTTAAATTGTTCAAAAGCCTGCTGACCTGCCCCTTTTTCTATGGGACTGTGTACCAGGAAATAGTCGTTATTAAGAGGTGCGGGTTTGTCATTTTCCCATAGGTGGGTTGGATAATAATTATGTGCTTGTTTTTGGTCCAAATAACCGTAGTAATAATCAAACCCTTGCAACAAGGGGCTTCCTGTAGTTCCATTCATCCCCAAACCCCATTTTCCGACCATAGCGGTCTGATAGCCCGCATTTTTGAGCATCTTGGCTAGAGTAGGTGTGGTTTCAGGAATCGGCATTTGTCCGCCCTCATTTTCATCTTCGAATTGACCTAGCTCATAATTGCCTCTGATATAGGCATGTCCAGCATGTGTTCCTGTCAAAAACATATAGCGGGAGGGCGCGCATACGGGTGCCCCGGTATAGTGTTGGGTAAAACGCATGCCCTCGGCAGCCAAACGGTCTAAATTGGGGGTTTTAATTTTTTCTTGGCCATAGGCACCGAGCTCTCCATAACCCAAATCGTCCGCCAAAATATAGATGATATTGGGTCGTTGTTGGTTGGTTTGATCGGGGGCAGTACATCCCATGTAAAATAAAGCTGCAAAAAAAATGAATAAGGAAAAGCGCATCTTATATTTTGATAAAAATTTGTTTTTTAAATAGCCAATTACACAAATACCACAAACCGAAAAGCACAACAAAACCAGAGAACAAGTCTGCCAGCCATGGGGAAAACCCTCCTATAAGGGAATTTGAAAAAGGGCGGATTACTTTTAAAAAAAGTCCTCCCCCTCCCAAGGAAGCAAAAAGGTAGATAAAGAGTGGATTGACGCCTACCACTCTAAAGACAAAGGTTTTTTTAATAATTTGTTTTACATCTATTAACCAATAACAAAGTGCTAATGCGAGGAACGTCCACCCTGCTGAAAGCAAGACAAATGAGGTAGTTGATATCCGTTTAATTACAGGGGTGAAAAAAGTAGTGAGGTAGCCTATAACCAGGGCTATAATTCCAGCAATGACTAAACGTTTTAATTTTTCTGACTGGGCGGTATTGTCCATCAGCCATTTGCCTGCTACAACGCCCCAGAGTGTATGTGCCGCCGTTGGGAATGCATTAAAAGCAGCCCAATGCCCTCCGTATTCATATCCAGAAATAAAAATATTAAACCACGCACCGAAGTTTTCTCCAGCAACAAAAGCTTGATCAAAACCGACCACTGGGAAAAAGCGGTATAACAAGTCTGAAATGACTATACAAAGTACACCCACTCCTATTTGAATACTCGAGCTTTGTTTTAATAACAAAAAGGAAATCAAATAGGTAAAAGACAATTGTGCGAGGACATTATCAAACTGAAATACAATTTTTTGAGGCCCGATACAATAGAGCCCCCACCCAAAGAGCAGGAGTAAAAATGCTCTTCGAAAGGCATGGTTGCGAATCGCCGTTTCGGAGTCTCCTTTTTTCTTTCGGTTGGCGTAGGACAAAGGAATAGACACTCCCACAATAAACATAAAAAAAGGCTGGACTAAATCCCAAAAATGCAAGCCTTCCCATTTGGCGTGATGAAACATAAAATCCATTACCGCAGTAAGTTGTTCATTTCCAGACTCCATTAAAACCTCAAAGAGGTGTGCAAATTCTGCAATAAGTAAAAACATAACCAAGCCTCGAAAAAAATCTAAAGAGACCAATCTATTTTTTAAATTAGGGGTATCACTCATCTTAATTCAATTTTAATTACAGTATCAATTTCGTCTTTGGCAAGTTTAGAGACATCAATGGCTAAGCCGTATTGGTCATTTCTATAGGGGAGCTTCGTATTGGTTTTTAGGTCATAGATCCCCTTGATTTTTACTGGGACTTTATCTGCATGAATAATGTCAATTTCAGGATTGAGCAGGTGCACAAAAACGGTTTTCTCTTTTTGTGTAGAGACAAAACCCTCATTAGGAGGGATCGGTCCTTTTCGAGTACCATAAATCGTGGCTCCATTTTCTTTGAGCCAGTTTCCCATTGTTTTTAATGAGGCTTGGTGTTTAGGCTGGATTTTTCCATTGGGCATAGGTCCTACATTTAAAAGCAAATTACTGCCATAGCCCGCAGCTTTAATTAAGTAATGTATGAGCTCTTTTTCAGATTTGTGTTTTCTGTCTTGTAAATTAAATCCCCAAGAGCCATTAATCGTTTCACAAACTTCAAGTGGAACGGTACCGATTTGATCGGCAGGCGTCCCCCATCCTGTAGTATTATTTCCTGGAAGGTCTTTTTCAAACATTTGAAAATCCTCGCCTTCAATTACACTGATGTGGTGGTTGTTTCCGATAAGGGCTTGGGGTTGCATTTGGTGAATCATACCGTAAATTTCGCCGTAATGCCAATCCACTTTAAGTTTGCCGAATTTTTCACCATCCCATTCTTTTTGATCCCAATGCCCATCAAACCAGATACCCCCTATCTCACCATAATTAGTCAAAAGCTCTTCAAGCTGCGCCTTCATAAAGGCAATATAGGTTTCCCATTCACCTTCTCCCCTGCCCAGAATACCGTTTCCTGTACGCCCTCTAGGAAAATAATCATCCCGGTTCCAATCCAAAAGGGAGTAGTAAAAAAAGAGTTTTATTCCTTGCTTTCTACACTCCTCGGCAAGCATTTTTAAAACGTCTTTTCCGTAGGGAGTTCGGTCTACAATGTCATAATCTGTAGCTTTAGAATCAAACATAGAAAAGCCATCGTGATGCCTACTTGTTATGGTAATATACTTCATGCCGGCATCTTTAACCATACTGACCCACTCTACTGGATCAAAATCAATGGGGTTAAAAAAGTGCGGTAGTTTTTCATATTCTTCAATACTGATATTTTGATTATTCATTACCCATTCACCATCCCCCAATAGACTGTAAACCCCCCAATGAACAAAAAGACCAAAACGGGCATCTTGGAACCACTCCCTCGCCTCCAGGTTTTCTTGGCTGGGGGTATAGCTTTGGGCCTGTGTCAAAGAGATAAATAAGAAGAAAGATAAATAGGGAAAAAGCGTTTTAAATTTCAAGGGTTTCATTTTAAGTTGGTTAGTGATTTAAATATACTAATTTTAACCAAACAGTCTGTCTAATTTTAATTACGTGTTTTGAATTCAATAAGGTTTCTCCTCCTACTTTCAGCAGTCTTTATAATTCACTGTACCCCCCCGAATCCATCATTTGAAAATCAAGTTTATCTTAATGGTGAAGGGGGTTATGCATGCTATCGAATTCCTGCGCTACTTCAAACCCCCCAAGGAACGCTGATGGCTTTTGCCGAGGGAAGAAAGTCAGGCTGTAGTGATTTTGGAGATGTCGATCTGCTGCTTAAGACAAGTAAAGATAATGGCCTTCATTGGAGTGAGGCAAAAGTAATTGCAGAATTCGATAGCTTACAAGCGGGTAATCCCGCACCTGTCCTAGATCGGTTTGATCCAAATTATCCTGAGGGGCGGATTTTTTTATTTTACAATACAGGAAATGCGTCAGAAAATGAAGTTCGCCAAGGTAAAGGATCTAGGCAAGTCTATTTTATCACTAGTACAGATGAAGGCAAAAACTGGTCACAACCCCTGGAAATAACACAGCAAGTTCACTTTAATAAAAGTACCGGCGATGCAACAAAAGATTGGCGTACACATGCTACAACACCTGGACATGCTTTTCAATTCAAATATCCTCCATATCAGGGTCGTATTTATATTCCAGCAAACCATTCTCAAGGCCCCCCTCAGGAGGGTTTTAATGAATATCGGGCCTATGGATTTTATACTGATGACCACGGTCAGACTTTTAGAGTAAGTCCAGACCTGAAAACGCCTTCTTCGAATGAAGCCATAGGAGTAGAACTCCCTTCTGGTCAATTGATGCTCAATGTAAGAGAACAAAACGGAGCAACCAAAACAAGATTGATTGCATTGAGTGATACGGGTGGGGAGAATTGGGATGCAGAGTATTTTGATGACGCCTTAATAAGCCCCGTATGTCAATCAAGTCTATTGGTTTTTGAGGGACTCAAAGATACTCTCTTGTTGTATTCGGGTCCAAACTCTAAGACTCAAAGGGAAAAAATGACAATAAAAGCAAGCCAAGATGAGGGAAAGACATGGGCTTATCAAAAAGAAATTTATGCAGGAACCGCCGCCTATTCCGATTTGGTGCAAATTGACCTCAACAGCATTGGGCTGCTCTATGAAAAAGAAGGGGCAGGCTTATTTTTTAAAAATTTACCCCTCCCAGAATTAATGAAATAATCTTAAATTTAAAATAAAAATGAATAAAACGATCTCCTTTTTAATAGTCACTGCATTAATGATGCATTTTCAGGATTTAAAAGCTCAAGACTGGGCAAATTTCAAAGAATTTAAAATGGCAAATCAGGAACTACCGCCACTGGAAGAAGGGGCAGAACGAGTTGTTTTTATGGGGAATTCCATCACGATAGGATGGCTTACTACCCATCCTGAGTTTTTTGAAGGCAAACCTTATGTCAATAGAGGGATTAGTGGACAAACTACTCCTCAAATGTTAGTTCGCTTTCGCTCAGATGTTGTCCATATCGATGCAACCGCAGTAGTAATTTTAGCAGGAACAAATGATGTCGCAGGCAATACAGGTCCCACAACCCTAGAGCAAATAGCAGACAATATTAAATCAATGACTGAAATCGCCCGCGCAAATGGGGTCAAAGTCATTCTATGTTCTGTACTCCCTGCCTATGATTATCCGTGGCGACCCGGCTTGGAACCCAATATCAAAATACCAAAACTTAATGCGTTAATAAAAAACTATGCTGATCAGAATGAAGTCTTTTATCTCGACTATTTCAGCGCCCTCAATAATGGTAAGAATGGAATTGATAAACAGTACTCCTACGATGGGGTACACCTCACTTTAGAGGGATATCAAGTTTTAGAACCACTTCTTGAGGAGGCATTAAAAAAGGTCTTGAAGTAAACCCCAGGACCTTTTTAATTTTTACGTGCGTATTCTTTATTTCGTTAAAGTCAAGGCCGCCCGATAATAATCCCACCCCATATGGAGGGTTACCGCATTTTCTCCCGCTTTTTCAAAAATCATTGAAAAAGCTTCTAGAGACTCGTCTCCTTCTGTAAGAGGAACACTAATTCTTGCCACATCTAAGGCTTCGTCATAACTATAGGCACCCCATACATGGGTCGCCTTATTAATAATTACCGTCATTTGGCCTTCTGAAGGAATCGCATAGAGTGTATAGACGCCTGCATCTAAAGACGTATTTCCTACTTTCATCGCTTCATAAAGTGTCAGTTCAGTTGATTCATTCGCCCCCATACGCCAAATTTTTCCTTCTGGTACTAAAGATTCAATCGAACGACTATTCAGCTGAGGGCGGCTATATAGAACACGTGCCCATTGTGCTTCTCCACGTCCACCAGGATATTCAATTAGATCCAGCGGGCTCTTATCTAATCCTTTAAATTTCTGCGCATAAAGCCCAGAAACAGAAATTAGAGCTACAAAAATAAAAGTGATAAAATATTTCATAATGTAAATGTTTTTTTCGCTAATATAAGGTAGTTCCTCTGCTTATACACTTAATCTATCAAAAGAAATTCCCCATAAACAGGATGGTGATCAGATACCCAAAGACCCTTTTCTGTTTTTAACCATAAATGCTTGGCTTCTCTTACTTCAAAACCTTGTTGAAAGATATAGTCAATTCTTCTCTCTCCATTAGATGTGGGGTCAAAGCCTGTAAAGGTTCCGTAATTCGATGCATTTTTATCGAGCTCTTGCTGGATATCCGATAAGGCATTTTGTAAAACTTTTATGGGCGCTTGATCCGGAGTCAAATTAAAATCTCCTGTTAAAATGACAGGGAGACCTTCTTTATTTAGTTTTTTTATTTGAGTAAGAATAAGCTGAACAGACTGAGCTCTGGCTTCTGTTCCTCGATGGTCAAAATGGGTATTAAAAACCCAAAATTCACGTTTTGTTTTGCGATGAAGAAAATGGGCATAGGTACAGATTCTTTCTAAGGCTGCATCCCAACCTATTGAAATCTGATTGGGGGTCTCTGAAAGCCAAAAGGTATTGGAATCCAGTAACTTCAATTCTTCCTTTAGATAGAATATAGGACTGTATTCCCCCTTTGTTTTTCCGTCTTCTCTACCCACTCCTATATACGCATAATCAGTTAAACCTTTCGAGAGACTTATTAATTGGCTATAGACGACTTCCTGCATTCCCATAATATCGGGTTTGAGTGCTGACAAAGCCTGAAGCATAGGCGCTTCTCTGTACTCCCAGAGGTTGGGTCCATCCTCAGGACTAGGATAACGTATATTATAAGAAAGCAGTTTCATTTCTTGGGCGAAAATATTCGATAAAATGCCAAAAAAAATAAAATAACAGACTGTAAAAGCAAACGATTTTGATCTCATATAGAAGTATTCCTCATAAAATTAACAGTTGGGGATTTATATTCTCTCCAAAGTCAGTCCTCGAATAGTATGTTATCTATTGCTAAAATACTATTGAGCAAAACTGTTGCGCCCTTTGCAATGGCCTCAGGGGTAGAGAATTCCTCTGGAGCATGACTAATTCCATTTACACTGGGCACAAAAATCATACCTGTAGGTGTCAGTACAGCCATATCCTGGGCGTCATGACCGGCACCACTAGGAAGTGTAATATGCGAATAATTAAGGGCATCAGCATTTTGTCGAATTACTTCCTGTATCCTGGGATCCGTCAATGCGGGTGCTGCAGTAGCATCAATGGGTTTAAATTCGAACTGTGTTTGAGTGGCGGCTGCTATCGCTTCTGAGCGCTTTTTAATTTGTTGATATAAGGAATTTATTTTGGCTGCATCTAAATCGCGAATTTCAAGGCTCGCAATCACTTTTCCTGGAATAACATTTGGAGCCCCTGGATAGGCTTTTATACGCCCTACCGTTCCTACTTGAGCCCCTTGGGTTTGTGATACAATTTCATTTACTGCCAAGATGAATTGAGCCGCCGCAATTAGGGCGTCTTTTCGATCCTCCATAGGGGTTGTCCCTGCATGGTTTGTATTACCTGTAATTTCAACATCCCACCATTTTAAGCCAACGATCCCTTCCACAACGCCAATGTCGATTTGCTTTTGATGCAATCGATTCCCTTGTTCGATGTGCAATTCTAAAAAGGCGTGAAGTGTCTCTGGGTTTCTTTTTATATTCAATACATGCGCTGTATTTCCTCCTAAACGATTAATCCCCGCTCCATTGGTATAGCCTGAAGCCGTTGGAACTTCCAAAGTAGCTTGGTCAATTTTTCCTGCCAAGGCCCTAGATCCGAATATAGCCCCTTCTTCATTTGAAAAAATAATAAGTTCTAGCGGATGCTGGGTCTGAATATTATTTTCTATCAGGGTTTCTACAACCTCAATTGCCCCCATGACCCCTACATTCCCATCATAGTGTCCTCCATTAGGCACCGCATCGATATGAGAACCAAATGCAATTACTGGGAGGGACTGGTCTTTTCCCTTTTTCTTTGCAATCAGATTTGCAGCAGCATCGATTTCAACAGTCAAACCCAAAGCTGTTAAGTATTCTGTCAAATAAGCCCTTGCTGCAAGATCATAATCACTGAAAGCAACCCGATCATTACCCCCCTTACTATTCATCCCAAAAGTAGATAGTTTTTGTAGCTGCGCCTCTAAACGTTCAGCATTAATTTGTAAGGGTGATTTTTGAGCATTAATACCAGTAAGGCACAAAAAAAATAAAGACAGGAATAAAAATGAGTGTCGCATAACAGAGTGTTTGAGCCTTCTAATTTAGAATTTTTTCACAGCTTTTTTTTATAGGAGCGGATCTTTAGCAAAATCTATTCTTTTTTGTAATTTCAAAAAAAATCAAAGAATGAAGAATTACTTAAGTAGCGTCCTGATTTTGTGCTCTTTAATTTCTGTATTAGCACAAGAGGCCAGGGTATTAGATAACCTCAGCTTAGCAAGTGAGGTATTGGGTGAAGAGCGAAAATTTGCAGTTTATCTCCCCCCTGATTATGAAACTTCATCTCGGGCCTATCCTGTACTCTATTTGCTACACGGCTATACTGATGATCATACCGGCTGGATTCAATTTGGAGAGGTCCACCATATCGCAACGCAAGCGATTGCAAATGGGGAGGCTACACCCATGATAATTGTTATGCCCGATGCGGATACTGGCACACCAGGCTATATTAATGCACTTTCAGGAAATTGGAATTATGAAGATTTTTTCTTTAACGAATTAATTCCCCATGTAGAAGAACGATTTCGGATAAAAAAAAATAAGCGATTTCGTGCCATCGCAGGCCTTTCTATGGGTGGAGGGGGTAGCTTTATTTATGCCCTCAGAAGGCCTGATTTATTCTCCTCAGCGGCACCCCTCAGTGCCTCTTTAGGGCCACAAAGTTTAGAAGAAATGAAAGATTTTGGCTATTTGGGTTATGATGCGACTCATTACACTCAAAAAGATTTTAAACGCTATTCTCAGCGCAATAACCCCTTGGATTTAGTCGATCAAATGGAGACAAACGTACTGAATTCAGTACGTTGGTATATCGATTGTGGAGATGATGATTTTTTATATAGAGCCAATAGCTTGATGCATATTAAAATGCGTGATAAAGGGGTGAAACACGAATTTCGAATTCGAGATGGCGGCCACTCTTGGACTTATTGGAGGTCTGCTTTACCCAAAGTGCTCTCTTTTATTTCAGATCACTTTCACCAAAACTAATCCTACTCAAGGAGAGGTTCAGAAAAAGTTCAGCGATGCTCAGAGCAGTCATTTTTGATATGGATGGGGTCCTAGTAGATAGTGAACCACTTCATTATAGCGCCTATCAAAAAATGTTTCAAGACTATCAGCTCCAGGTCTCTGACTCACTTTACCAATCTTTTACGGGTCAAGCTACGCTCGAAATCTGCCAAAAGCTTGTCAACACTTTCAACTTAAATCTGAAAGCGGAAACCCTAGTTGAAACAAAACGAATTTATTTTAAGCAACTCCTCGAGGAAGCACAAGATTTTAAATTAATTATAGGGGTGAGACCACTCATTCAAAATTACTGTGATGCTGGACTTCGTCTAGTATTGGCCTCTTCAGCCTCTATGGTGAATATTAATCGTATTTTCAAACGCTTTGATTTAGACCCCTATTTTATTGCAAAATTCAGTGGTGCAGATTTAAAAGCCTCAAAGCCTGACCCAGAACTCTTTATTAAAGCCGCACATGCTACGGGCTTTGACAGAGAAAATTGTATGGTGATTGAGGATGCTGCCAATGGAGTGCTGGCTGCTAAACGGGCAGGGCTATTTTGTGTGGGCTTCGACAGTCCGCATTCAAAAAATCAAGACCTTAGCTTGGCTGATCTTCGCATTCGCTCTTTTAAAGAAATTTATTATTCTAAGATCAGGACCTATTTTGAAAAAAACAGCACATCTACTCCTTAGAAGGCTTGCTTGTAATCTGTCTATTTTTTCATTTTCTTTTTTTGCTGCTGATTTGATTTTTGTTCCAGCGAAATAAAAAAAGCCCAGAGATAGGAAATCATAAAAATAATGAGGTAGGGGGCTATATAGAGGTAATAAAAATTGGGGTCAGTAAAAAGTATTTGCAAATAATCAGTAGTTGTGCTGTAATACCCTATCCGATCATTGGATAAATCATAAACAAGTCCAATAACTAATAGTAACGTATAGCTAATTATCAGTATGCGAAGCGGAAGAGCATACCTCTTTTTGAGATAAGTAAATCCAAAGTAATAGACGAGTTTTTTCAAAATTATAATTTATACCAGCAAAAATATAAAACTCTTGTTCTCTGAGACTTAATTCTTTTATTAAAAAAATTATTGTGTTACTTTTCAACAATTAAACTTTTTGAAATTTAAATTGTCGAATAAAAAAAACAAATACATGAAAGCTTATACACAAAAACTTGCCGCGATCGTCCTTCTCGTAATGGGACTCATTTCGTGCCAATCTGAAACCAAACAAAAAAATGAAATCACCCTAGGTCTACAAACCTATTCCTTCCGAACAATGGAAGACCAAAGTCCCTTAGCTATTTTAGACTATGTTAAGCAAACTGGTATTAAAAATATTGAGCTTATGGGCAACCATGCTGAGCCTTTTGCAGGTGCCCCTGAAAGTATGATGAGCGATCGTGCTAAAATGGCAATACTCATCAAACAATACCGGAACGAACCCCTTACGGACGAAGAAAAAGTCATTGCTGCTGAAGTGGCAGCACAGAGAGAAGCCTATAATGCTGAAGTTCAAGCTTGGCGTAAAAATGTGGACTTAAAAAAGTTTGAAGCGCTAAAGGCATTATATGATGAAGCGGGAATTTCAATCTATGCCTTTAAACCCAGAGTCTTTGAAAAAAACAATACCGATGACGACATCCGCTACGGTATGCGTGCCGCCAAAGCCCTAGGAGCAAGTCATGTTACTTTAGAACACCCTGAAGACGATGCACATACCGCCCGTTTGGCAAAAATTGCTGAAGAAGAGGGAGTCCTTATTGGGTATCACGGACATGAGCAGCAAACCCCGACGCTATGGGATACTGCCCTAAGCCAGTCCGATGCAAATAGAATGAATTTAGATTTTGGACATTATATCGCAGCGGAAAATGAAAACCCCTTAGAAATTATCAAAACCAAATCCGATAAAATTGTAAGTATGCACCTCAAAGACCGCCAGAAAAAAAGTAATGGTGGTGGAAATTTAGTTTGGGGATCGGGAGATACGCCAATAGTTGATGTTATCAAATTAATTAAGGAGAATGGCTATACTTTTCCAGTAACTATTGAATTGGAGTACGACATTCCTGAAGGTTCAGATGCTGTACAAGAGGTAAAAAAATGTTTGGCTTATATCGAACAAATTCAATGATTTAAATGTAAAAACTGCTTGATTCTTTCTCTCAATAACTAAAAATTAAATCTTTTGAAAAACGCAAAAAAACAGACTAAAAAAGCCCCTGCCGACTCAAGACGAGACTTTATAAAGAAAGCGGCCTCTGCTTCACTTATATCAATCGTTCCTAGTAGTACGATTACTAGCTTGGGCTATCCTTCACCTAATGATTTAGTCAATATTGCTGCGATAGGAGTAGGCAGTCGTGGCGGACAGGTTATTGGAAATATTGCGACGCCAGAGGTGGTCGTAGAGCGGCCCAGAATGAGTGGCTTTTTACGCCAACCCTATGGGGGTATTCAGCCCGAAAGAAGACCGTTCAACAGGGGGAATAGCGGCGATCAAAAGCCCTTTAAATACGCCAATATTTATGCCATTTGTGATGTAGACCACAACTATGCTGGACATATTATTAAAGGCTACCCAAAGGCAAAGACCTACTACGATTTCCGAGAAATGATCGATAATGATAAGAATATCGATGCAGTAGTAATTGCCACGCCAGACCATACCCATGCTGTGATCTCTTCCTATGCCATGAAGGCTGGAAAACACGTTTATGTTGAAAAACCGATGACCAAAACCATTTATGAAGCCCGGTTTTTAAGAGATTTGGCACGTAAAACCAATGTGGTTACCCAGGTCGGTAATCAGGGCCACAATGTGGAGGGGACCATGCAGACTGTAGAATACATCCAATCGGGAACTATTGGAGAAGTGAGTGAAGTGCACCTTTGGTCCAATCGTCCTGTATGGAAACAGGGATATTTTAAACGTCCTGAAGGCGTAGAAGTTCCCAAAAACTTAAACTATGATTTATGGTTAGGTCCTGCCCAGTATAAGCCTTACCATCCCGATATTTTGCATTTTGCATGGAGGGGCCTTTGGGACTATGGGACCGGAGCAATGGGTGATATGGGAGCCCACACTTTTGATGCTCCTATTTGGGCTTTAGATCTTGGGCTGCCAACAAAAATCCAGGCAACTACCACACCATTTAATGATGACTACCTCCCTGTATCTGAGAGTGTAACCTATGAATTTGAAGCTAGAGGAAATCAGCCTCCTGTAAAAGTGACCTGGTCTGATGGAGGAATCAAACCAGCGCGCCCAGCAGAATTGGAGGCCAACAGAGGACTTAGAGAAGCACTTTATATCGGAACAAAAGGAAAACTGATGCACGGCACACATGGAGCCCTCCCAGAATTGATTCCTGAAAATACAGCAGCCAAACCAAAGCAATGGTTGGCCCGACCTAAGAGCGTTTATTTGGATTTTGTCGATGCGATTAAAGAAAATAGACCCGCAGCGAATAATTTTGAAATTGCTGCTAAGGTTACCGAAATTATGCTTTTAACCAATATCGCTGTAGCCGCTCAAAAGTTAGACCTTACCTTGGAATACGATGCTGCGCAAATGAAAATTACCAATTGCGAAGAAGCAAATAATTATTTCCATTACGAATACCGTAAAGGGTGGGAACTGTAATCCATTTCCCTAGCTAAAAAACTATTGAGATGAACGAGGACATGAAACCCTGCCCGCGTTGTGACTCTCCTTATGGTTACGCATTGGGACAAAGTAGGTATGCCTGTCCTGAATGCTACCTGCAATGGAATCCAGAGGAAAGCAATACGAATGCTACTCCAACTGTAGTGGATGCTAACGGTAATGAATTAGTTAATGGTGACACGGTGATTGTAACTAAAGATCTTCCTGTAAAAGGTGCTCCTAAACCCATCAAAGCAGGTACTAAGGTTAAAAATATTCATTTGACAGAGGGAGACCACAATATTAGCTGTAAAATTGATGGTTTTGGTGCCCTGGCTTTAAAATCGATTTATGTTAAAAAGGGGTGAATCCGAATCTTAGGGTTTTTTTACTTTTTTCTCTTGCTATAAAACAAAAAACCCTCCACTTGGGAGGGTTTTTTTTATAAGATTAATTTACACTTCCTTGAAACTGAAGTAATTCTAAAAGGACTCTGTATCTAAATCCATTGGGGTTATATTCTGACATTTTTGATTTAGATAAAATTGATTGATCATAATCCATGGGAGAAAGCGCTTTCATTGCACTTGCTAAATTCGTATAATGATCATAGGACAAAATACTAGACTCATTCATCCCTTGAGGATAAACTCTGGCTAAGATACCCCAACCTGCAAGGCCATTTTTACCTACCTTTTTTTCAAAATAAGGTTTCCAGAGTTTTAAATTTTCATTGACAAATCCGCCTAAATCTTTAGGTTTAGCATAATTCCATACGGCGTATTTAAAATCTCTCAAAGGCGAAAGTTCATCGATTAATTTATAGCGCTGAATCATCATAGTAGAAGCGATTTCATAAGTAGAAATATAATTCGGGTTCATCCCTAGAACTTCTTCGGCACTAGCCCAAATAGTATTTGAATTCGCCAATTGCTCAAAATCCTTATAGACTAAAACAAATGCATGGGTAGGCATTTCCTCATCATTAAGGATACCGGCATCAGCAACTCTAAAAAAAGCAGTGGCTAATAAATTCCCTTTATCAATTGCATTTTGTTTCACTTTTGACCAGTGGTTCATCTCTTTTGCTTCAAATTCAGCAATATGCTCACTAGGTACATGTCTGTAATGTATCTCTACAACATTCTGAGAAAACAATAGAGAAGTGAAAAGGAGGGTAAAAAGACTAGATAGTTTTTTCATATTGATTGATTTATGATTAATATAATTGTAAGATAATTAGATTTAATAAAAAAGAAAAGCACTTCCTTCAAGAAGGCCCTCACTTTTTATCTTAAGATTTCGAAATCGCTACTTTATCTGTCAGAACAAGGTAGATAGCAACTAAAGGCAAGACAGTTAGGATTAAATGAAAATACTGCGCAACATCAGGGACCTCTGAGACCCCAACGAGATAGATCCCGAATAAATTAATTAAAGCCAAACAGATATAAATTTTAATGGCTGCTGATTTTGCGAGTTTACTTCCGTCATACTGTAATTTATTAGGCAGTGCTAAAGAGGATTGTATTGTCCATAAGACTGCTGTAGCCAAGTGAATTGTTTCTTGATTTTCCAAGAAAAATCCGATCTCAGAGGCGATCACAATGATTCCAAAAATAAAATAGCCCAGATTAAAAAATACGCGGTTCTTTTTAAAAACTCCATAAAGGGTTATTAAAATACAAGTCGAAGCGACAATGATTTGTGGTAACATTTAAATTGATTTATGGTTAATAATATCATTAATTTAGAAAGAATGAATGTAAAAGAAAAACCCTCCGCTTGGGAGGGTATTTTGATTAAATTATTCTGTTATTAGTTTATCCAGCCTCCTACTTGAGGTCTTAGCTCTGCTCCATATGCTTTAGCTTTTGCTTTAAGTTCAGTTGATGCATCCCCCGCAACAATCACTTTACTAAGAGTAAAGAGTTTCATGAACTCTTTGGAATAATCACTCTGCTCAAAGTTATTAAGGTGATGGACGAAGTCTGAAGAAGTATAGTATTTCTCAACCAAATTAACTTTTTTCCCATCAGGAGAAACAAAGTACCCAAAATCATAAGTTCCAGGCTCTGTTTCTCTTACAAATTTGCTGAATCTAACTAAAAATTCTTCAACATCAGATGTTGAAAATCCTTTATTTATTTTTAATTCTGCCAAGCCAAGAACCCTTTGTGACTTTTTATTAAATGATTCTGCAGCCTTAAGTTCTTTTTCCAATAAACTTGGATCAAAAAAATGATATGCAGCAACTATTTTTTCATTTTCAAATCGGAAACCATGATGAACCATTATTTTCACATCATCACCAGTATATTTTCCTTTACCTGTCCATTGAAACCAAGCCATAGACCATGTGGTTCCATTATTATATTTTGCAGATGTGAGGTTTATGCCATTTGTATCATTTTGAATATTTTCAAATAAATTATGATGATCTTCTGTTGCCGACAGCCATCCCTCTTTATCGACTTTAACATTATTAAAATAGTATTCTCCAGAATCATCGGATATCATACTTGCTATTTCACGAAATTTCCCTTCAGAATATTTTTGCATTAATTCTTTTGTCATCTGCACTTCTTTACTTTGGGCATCTAAAATACCACTAAGATCTCCAGATGGAACTTGATTACAACTTATAAAAAAGATTGCTGGAAGTAGTAATAAATACTTTCTCATTTTAAATGATTTATGGTTAGTAATTCATTTAAGATACAAATAAAAGCTTATATATCAAATCCTAACCCCATATCCCAAAAGAAAAACCGTTTCCTAAAACCCATTCCCCTGTGTTTGGGATAGAAGTGCTTGTGAAGTTTTAGCTTTTTCTTTTTTCAGAAAAACATAGGATTTGTTGCCAATATGTTGCCATTTGAAAAGAAAAAAATCCGCAACTTCATGTAAAACAATTAGTTACGGATTCTTTAAGTACTCGGAGCGGGACTTGAACCCGCACGACCGCAATGGTCATTGGATTTTAAGTCCAACGTGTCTACCAATTCCACCATCCGAGCAACAGTCAGAGCGAAAGACGGGATTTGAACCCGCGACCCTCACCTTGGCAAGGTGATGCTCTACCCCTGAGCTACTTTCGCAGAGTGGATTGCAAATGTAAAATAAATTTAATTTTTTGGCTACAAAAAAAAGGGTTTCTTTTGGATCAACGCCCCTTTTTTTGTGACAACCTTCGCTTGATTTGATTGAGTTGCATCAGGGCTTCTACAGGAGTTAGGGTATCAATATCCAAGGCTGTAATTTCATCTCGTATCGCTTCAAGTAACGGATCGTCTAATTTAAAAAAACTAAGCTGTAGGTCTTCCGTTTTTCCTGCCTTTTCACCTGTATTTTGTGCTGTACTGCGGTGGGTTGCTTCAAGGGTTTTTAATTTTCCTTGTGCGGTCTGCAAAACATGTTGGGGCATTCCTGCCATTTTGGCGACATGGATTCCAAAACTGTGCGCACTTCCTCCTGGAACGAGTTTACGTAAAAACAAAACCGCGTCTTTAGATTCTTTAATCGAAACATTGAAATTTTTTATCCGCTTAAAAGTAGCCGTCATTTCATTGAGCTCATGGTAGTGGGTAGCAAATAAAACTTTAGGTCGGAAGGGGTGTTCGTGAAGGTATTCGGCTATGGCCCAAGCGATGGAAATTCCGTCATAGGTACTGGTTCCTCTTCCAATTTCGTCGAGTAGCACCAAACTGCGCTCAGAAATATTATTCAGTATCGAAGCCGTTTCATTCATCTCAACCATAAAGGTGGAAGCACCCATCGAAATATTGTCACTGGCCCCTACCCGTGTAAAAATTTTATCGACGATCCCCATCTTTACTTTCGTTGCCGGAACAAAACTTCCAATTTGAGCCAAAAGAGCGATCAAGGCGGTTTGTCTCAATAAAGCCGATTTACCCGACATATTGGGTCCAGTAATCATCAAAATTTGTTGGGTCTCTCGATCTATTGTAAGGTCATTGGAGATATAAGGTGTTCCTGGATCAAGTTGCTGCTCAATAACAGGATGCCGCGCACCCTGAATATGAAGATGGGTCTCTTCTGTCCATTCGGGGCGGCAATAATTGTGTTTTAATGCGGTCTGCGCAAAACAACTCAGCACATCCCACTGGGCGACGGCTTGAGCGTTGCTTTTTAAGGCCTCCAACTCTTTTTGAAGCCCACGAACCAATGCCGCATACAATTCGTTTTCCATTTCTTGAATGCGTACCTCCGCATTCAAAATTTCAGATTCAAAAGCTTTTAACTCTTCCGTGATATAGCGCTCAGCATTGACTAAAGTCTGCTTTCGAATCCACTCTTCCGGCACTTTGTCTTTATGGGTGTTGCGCACTTCAATATAATAACCGAAAACATTATTAAAGGCAATTTTTAGTGAGGGTATTTGAGTGCGTTCTGTTTCACGTTCCAGCATAGCGTCCAACTGTGACTGGGAGGTATCGCGTAAATTTCTAAGAGCATCCAAATCTTGAGAAAAGCCCGCTGCAATGACTTGTCCTTTAGAGACCAATACAGGGGCCTCAGGGTCCAAGGTTGCCGCAATACGCTGCTGAATAGCGCTCGTATCGGGGATCACCTTTAATTGATTTTGCAGGGCTTTATTCCCTTTGTTGCGCAGATCGGCTTTTAATATTTCTAGCGCGGCTAGAGAATATTTTAATTGATTTAATGCGCGCGGGCTAATTTTTTCTACCGCAATTTTAGCCACTACACGCTCCATATCTATGATCTGTTCGAGCGCGGTTTGGGTAGTGTCCAAAAGCGCTTCTTTGGAGACAAAATCCTGTACCATTTCATGCCGCTGTTCGATACGTGCCTGCTCCTTTAATGGAAAAGCCAGCCATTGTCTAAGCAATCGCGCACCCATAGCTGTTTGGGTATGGTCAATGATTTGAATTAAGGGAACTCCTTCTGGATAAGTAGGATAAAACAATTCGAGGTTGCGCTGTGTAAAGCGGTCGAGCCATACATAACGCTCTTGAGCCACGGGTCGTAGCTGGGTAATATGCTGTAGTTTATCATGATGGGCTTCCGATAAATAGTGCAATACTGCTCCAGCTGCTGAAATTCCTGAGGTGTAGTCCTCTATACCAAAACCTGAAAGGGAATGGGTCTGAAAGTGAGTAGTTAGTTTTTCACGTGCGGTACTTTCTTCAAAGGCCCAATCTTCCATAAAAAAACAGTGATAGGAGGTCCCCATTTCTTGAAGAAAAAGTTTCTTTTTGGGTTTGGGGACTAGAACCTCACTGGGTGCAAAGCTTTGTAGCAATTGCTCGAGTTGTTCTTTATTGCCTTCCGCAACCCAAAAATCACCCGTAGAAATATCTAAAAACGAAACTCCCCATTTTTTATCCCATACGACTGCTGCCAGATAGTTGTGTTTTTTTTGATCTAAAACATCGTCGTGAAGTGACACTCCAGGGGTTATCAATTCGGTGACACCTCTTTTTACGATTGTTTTGGTCATTTTAGGATCTTCTAATTGATCACATATGGCCACCCGACAGCCGGCTTTTACTAATTTAGGTAGATAGGTATTGAGCGAATGATGAGGAAAACCTGCTAATTCGGTTTCACTTGTACTTCCTGCTCCACGTTTGGTCAGTATAATCCCTAAAATACCAGCGGCTCTTACCGCATCTTGCCCAAAGGTCTCATAAAAATCCCCCACACGAAAAAGCAAGAGCGCATCAGGATATTTCGCCTTAATGCGGTTGTATTGCTTCATTAAAGGGGTTTCTTTTGCTGCTTTTGCCAAAACAAAACGGTTTGTACGAATGTATTTAAAATTTATGGCTCAAAGAAAAACAAAGTGGCAAATCACCCAGAAAAAAGAAGAGTCCGTACTTTTGTTTTTTCTAACCGTATATGCGCAAATTAAAAAACGAAGAACTGGAGCGAAAAACAGTGACAGAATTTAAAGCGGCCACTAAGACCCCACTCGTTTTGGTTTTAGACAATATCCGTAGTCTAAATAATATCGGTTCGGTATTTCGTACTGCGGATGCGTTTTTAATCGAAAAAATTTACCTCTGTGGCATTACCGCCTGCCCTCCCCATCGGGATATTCATAAAACGGCCCTGGGAGCGACAGATAATATAAGCTGGGAATACGCCCAAAATACCCGTGCTGTGGTTGAAAAGCTTCAACGTGAAAAGTACAGCGTCTGGGCTGTAGAGCAAACTGAAAAAGCCCAGCCCCTACATGAATTTCAGCCTGATGAGCAAACCCACTATGCTTTTGTTTTTGGCAATGAAGTAAAAGGCGTAGACCAAGAAGTTGTAAATCAATGTAATCAGGCAATTGAAATTCCCCAATTTGGAACCAAACATTCACTCAATATTAGTGTCTCTGTAGGGATTTTACTTTGGGATTTTTTACAAAAACGAAGCCTTAAAGACTTGTCTTAAGAGCTTGTGAAATGCTTGTTCCTCGTTTAAAAAATCGAGATTTTCAGTTCCTACAGACACCACAGGAAATGGAAGTTCTGTCTCTTTTAGAGCTCGGTAACCCGCTTCAATTTGTTGCAAGTAGCGGGTTGAGATTTTTTGTTCAAAAGGACGGCCTCTTTTTTTTATTTGCCTTTGAAGTGCTTCAAGTGAGGTGTGCAAATACACCACTAAATCGGGTTGTTTAATCCCTCCCATTTGGTCTTTATAGCGTGCCTTAAAAGCAGTAAAATCCGAGGGTGTTAAGTTTTCAGCCGCAAAAATAAGAGACTTTTGAAGGGTATAGTCTGCCACTATAGGAGGTTTATTTGTTTTCCAAAATACCTGATTTTGCTCAATACGCGCATTAAAAAAAGCAGTTTCTACAGCCAGGGCATATTTTTTTGGATCTGTATAAAAAGACTTTAAATAGGGATTATCTGCAAAAGTCTCTTGTAAAAATGAGGTCATGTAAAGGGCTTGAAGTTGCTTTGCAAAAGTGGTTTTTCCCACCCCTATATTTCCCTCAATAGCAATAAAGGGAAAAGTCCTGAATAGTGGAGGGGCCCAGTGAGAAAAGGGGTTTTTTTTCGGAAGATCCGGATCGGGACTTTGGGCATACAACTGCGCAACTGTCAGATGAAGTGTAGGGTGCTCCCAGTGAGGAGCAATTTCATTGAGTGGAACCAATACAAAATTTCGCAAGTGCAGTCTCGGATGGGGTACGGTAAGATGGGGTAAGTCGATCTGCTTCTGCTCATAAAAAAGCAGGTCTAAATCAATCTCTCGTGCACTATAACCCGAATTTTCTTTTCGAAATCGCCCCATCGTCTTTTCAATATCCAAAAAAAGAGCAACCAATTCATCCGGAGTCAGCCTCGTTTGAATCAGCGCGCAGGCATTGAAAAAAGGGGTACTGTCAAAACCCCAAGAGGGCGTTTCGTATAAAGAAGAAAGTTGAAGGATATTTATGCCCTTGTCTTCTAATAAAATTAGGGCTTTTAATAGGTGATTTAAACGATCCCCCAAATTGCTCCCCAATGAAATAAGTGCTTGTTTTATTTTCACGCCTTGTTCCTTCTAGCGCAAAGCTACAAAACCCTATATTTGTGAGCATAAATACGGCTTCATGAATTTTTTTAAAAATTTCCTTACCGCTGTTCTGGGGACACTCACAGCAATTGGGCTTTTTTTTGCTTTGGTATTGATGCTGGTCTCTGCCACTGCAAGCCTTTTGGTCAGTCCCCCTACAGAAGGAGTAGTAAAATCTAATAGTATACTAGACCTCAATCTAAATGTCCCTATTACAGATCGAAATCCTGAATTTGATGAGCTTGCCCTTCTTTTTGAACTCAATGAAGAAGTCCTTGGTCTTCCTGAAATTCTAAGTGCCCTTTCAAAAGCTAAAAAGAATCCAAATATCAAAGGAATCCGATTAAGAGCTGACCTCATTACAGCAGGTTGGTCTCAAACACGAAGTATCAGAGAGGCGCTTAAAGAATTCCAAAACTCAGGGAAATTTATTTATGCATATGGTGAAATCATGACCCAAAAAGGGTACTATTTATCTTCTGTTGCAGATACCCTGATCGTAAATCCTATGGGTACTATTGAATTCAAAGGGCTCGCCTCAGAAATACTTTATTTTAAAGACTTTCAAGAAGAATATGGGCTCAAAATGGAAGTCGTCCGTTTAGGCAAATACAAAAGTGCGGTAGAGCCTTTTTTAGAGAACCGTATGAGTGAAGCCAATCGTTTACAGATTAAATCTTTACTAAATGATCTTTGGGGTACAATAAAAGAAGAAATTGCAGAAAGCAGAGCCCTTCAAACAGATCAAATTGATCAGTTGATCCTTGCGCAAAAAATTACGCTCCCCCAAGAGGCCGAAACCGCCCAACTCATTGATGGATTAGGCTATGAAACTGATTGGGAAGACCTCATCGTACAAAAACTCAATCTGACTGACAAAAAGGACCTCAATATAACGAGCTTTAGCGCCATCAATCAAAGTAGTGAGGATTACGACAAACAAATCAAAGACCGTATAGCGGTAGTCTATGCTTCTGGCCCTATCCTTTATGGAGAAGGAACCCGCTCTACGATTGCACAGGGTGTTTTTGTAGAAACACTTGAGGAATTGGCAACAGATGATTGGGTAAAAGCCGTGGTACTTCGTGTAGACTCCCCGGGTGGTAGTGCGCTTACTTCAGAATTATTATGGCAAGCCTTAGATGCAGTCAAAAAAGAAAAACCCCTTTTGGTCTCAATGGGAAATACAGCCGCCTCTGGAGGTTATTATATTGCTGCGGGTGCTGACCAGATTTTTGCTGAACCTCTGAGTATTACAGGCTCAATTGGAGTTTTTGCTACTTTACCTAACGCCCATTCATTTATTAATAAAATTGGGATTAATTCAGAAATTGTAGAAACCCATCCCAATGCGCTAGGTTACAGTATTTTTCAACCGATGAGCCCTGCTTTTGATACCCAGCTTAAAAAGGGAATTGAACATACTTATACTACTTTTAAAAAACGGGTCGCCCAGGGGCGATCACTTTCTGAAGCGGAAGTTGAACAGCGCGCTCAAGGTCGGGTTTGGACGGGAAATCAAGCATTAGAAAATGGCCTTGTCGATGCCTTGGGGGGATTGCCCGAAACGCTCGATGCAGCAGCAAAAGCCGCTGGAATTGAGGAATACAATACAGTAGACTATCCCAAATTTGAAGAGGATTTTTCAAGCCTGATTGCAGACTTACAGCTTACTGTGGGCATCAAACAGCTGTTCAATGCAATACTCCCCCAATCCCTACAAACAAAAATAGAGCAAGTACAGCAGTCTCAACCTGTTGATTATTTTCAAACGGTACTGCCCTTTGAATTAAAAATCTATTAATAATGACCCCACAAAAAACCGAACTTGCCAAAAAAATCTACCTTTATTTAGGCGCTCTTTTTATTACCTCCCTGGTAGTTTCTAACTTAATTTTTCAGAAATTTTTTTATTGGAAACCCTTTGAAATCAATCTTTTTGGAAATCAACTTTTTGAGCTTTCAGTGGGTATACTCCCCTATCCTATTACTTTTTTAATTACTGATTTGATTTCAGAAATTTATGGGAAAACAAAGGCCAATCAAGTAGTGGTTGCCGGAATCTTCGCCTCCTTTTTTTCTATGGGAATTTTGGGTATTGCCAATGCGGTCCCAGCCTTGGCCAATTCCCCTGTAGATGACCTTACTTTTCAAAAAGTCTTTGCGCTTTCCCCAGTAGCTGTACTGGCTTCGATGATGGCTTACCTCCTCGCTCAATTTATAGACATCCGCATCTATCATTTTTGGAAAAAGCTTACACAGGGAAGGATGCTGTGGCTGCGTAATAATTTTTCAACCTTCAGTTCTCAATTTATCGATACTTTTTCTGTAATTGGGCTACTTAGTCTGTTTGGGGTACTAGAATGGGAAGCCTTCTGGGGACTTGTGCTTTCTGGTTTTATTTTTAAAGTTTTAATCGCTGCCCTAGACACCCCTTTGCTTTATCTGTTTGTTTATTTGTTTAGAAAAAAATTTGAGCTCAAACCTACAGACGAATTGAAAATTTAAATGGCATGGAGCATCAGGAGCAAGGAGTACGGTTAAATAAATACCTCAGTGAAATTGGGCATTGCTCACGACGTGCTGCGGATAAGCTGATTGATGCTGGGCGCATAGAGATCAATGGTAAAAAGGTAGAAATGGGACAAAAAGTAGTCCCTACAGACCGTATCGAGATTGATGGTGTACTGGTCGAAAATCTTCAAGAGCGCACTATTTATCTGGCCTTTAACAAACCCGTTGGAATTGTTTGTACCACCGATACCCGTGTTGAAAAAGACAACATCATAGATTATATTAATTACCCAAGTCGAATTTTTCCCATAGGAAGACTAGACAAGCCCTCCGAAGGGTTGATTTTACTCACAAACGATGGGGATATTGTCAATAAAATCCTTCGCGCCCGAAATAATCATGAAAAAGAATACCTGGTTACTGTAAACAAACCCGTTACAAAAGGGTTTATTGAAAAAATGGCCCAGGGAGTGCCTATACTCGATACCGTAACCCGCAAATGTGAAGTCGAACAAATCCATAAAAAACAATTCCGAATTGTACTCACCCAAGGTCTGAATAGGCAGATTAGAAGAATGTGTGAGTACTTGGATTATAAGGTGGTAAAGCTCAAGCGAATCCGCATCATGAACATCAAGTTGGATTTAGGTGTGGGCAAATACCGAGAGCTGACTAAAAAAGAATTTAATGAGCTCAACCGACTACTGAAAACTTCAAAAAAGCACCTTTCTTAATCGATTGTTAGGGTAATACAATGCCCTTCATTAGAACGTATATTAAAGACAGTATCGTCTTCAAAAATCAAATATTGACCCTTTATCCCTTTTAATTTACCGCTGTAACTTGGGGTTTTTGTCAGATTCAAGCTTTTTACCTTTTGGGGGTATTGGCGTACTGGAAAATGAATTGTAAAGACTTCTGACGCTGGAACGCAATAGGTTTTAAGTTCTTTAGGCAGATAGGCTAAAGCCTGCTTCCGAGCGTCCTCCCAATCTACAGGCTCCACTTCATTTTGAAGCATTTTTCTCCAATTGGTTTTATCTGAAAAATAGTTTTTTAATGCAACCTCTCCCAGACCTGCAAGATATCGATTAGGTACTTCTAGAAGGGGGATGGCTTGATGGGCCCCTTGGTCGATCCAGCGCGTGGGCAGCTGGCTTTTTCGGGTCACTCCCACTTTTAAATGACTGCTGAGTGCAAGGTATACAATATGAGGCTGTAGTTGCATTTTGGATTCATATTCCAAGTCTCTATCTGCTTGGCCAAGGTGCGCCTTGCTTAGCTCTGGACGCATGACCCAGTCCCCTACTGCTGGGCTTTCAAAAAAACAGGACTGACAAAAACCTTGTCTGAAAATGGGCTTCTCAGCATAGCAGTTCAAACATTGCGTCCCGGTAGCAGTAATTTGCAGATGCTGATCGAGAAGTTGATTGAGCGCTAAAAACCCAGATTCTACCATGAGATAATAATGAACAAGATCCAGGTTTTCTGTTTGCATTTTTTTTAAAGTTGCTGTAAACATGAGCTAGGGAATATTCTTTAAATTTACAGCAGTAAGATAATGATTATTTGATGCCCATTTCCCTATTTAATTCGATTGCTTCTTGGATTCTTAAAAAGAGAATCCACCAAATGGAACTTTTTATGAAGTATCCTCAAGAAGTACAAACCGAATTATTAGCGGATCTATTACAAAAAGCTCAAAATACAGAAACGGGACTGCGCTATGATTTTAAAAATATTAAAGGCTACAGCGAGTTTAGAAATACAGTTCCCTTGAGCACCTATGAAACTTTAGCCCCTCAGATAGAACGCTGTCGTAAGGGAGAACAGAATATTTTCTGGCCTACCCCAATTAAATGGTTCGCCAAATCCAGTGGTACTACCAATGCAAAAAGTAAATTTATACCGGTAAGTACGGAAGCGCTTGAGGATTGTCATTACAAAGCCGGAAAAGACATGTTGTCTTTATACTTTAATAATAATCCAGACTCTCAACTATTGAGTGGTAAGTGTTTAAGACTGGGGGGCAGTCATGAGCTTTATCATGAAAATAATAGTTATTTTGGGGACCTTTCGGCTATTATCATTCAAAATATGCCTTTCTGGGCAGAATTAAGCAGTACACCCGGCTCAAAAACTTCTTTAATCTCGGAATGGGAAACGAAAATGAAAGCCATCGTCAGTGAGACCCTGCCAGAGAAAGTCACCAGCTTGGCTGGGGTACCCTCTTGGATGCTGATCCTCCTTCAAAGGGTCTTGCAAGAAACTAAATCTGAAACCCTTTCAGCTGTCTGGCCGGAAGCTGAAGTGTATTTTCATGGAGGTATAAATTTTAAACCCTATCGTGAAATCTATAAAAGTCTTTTCCCTAAAGATGGATTTCAATTCTATGAAATATACAATGCCTCAGAGGGTTTTTTTGGCATACAAGATCGCAATGATGCTGATGACCTACTGCTGATGTTAGACTATGGTATTTTTTATGAATTTATCCCTTTTCAAGCAGAAGGGACACACAGTGAACCTCAAGCGATACTATTAAAAGAGGTGGAACTTGACACCAATTATGAACTTGTAATTACAACCAATGCAGGGCTTTGGCGCTATCGTATTGGGGATACGATTCGCTTTACTTGCTTATCTCCTTATCGGATACAGGTAACGGGAAGAACAAAGAGTCATATTAATGCCTTTGGAGAAGAATTAATTATTGACAATGCAGAAAAAGCGATAAGTTGGGCTTGTAAAAAAACGGATAGTTTGGTCTCTAACTTTAGTGCCGCTCCCATTTTTATGGAAAGTAAAACTCGGGGAGCACATGAATGGGTAATAGAATTTGAAAAAGAACCGCACGATATCAATCAGTTTTCAAGGCTATTGGATGAGGCTTTACAAGCATTAAACTCAGACTATGAAGCAAAAAGAAAATCGAGCCTCGAGCTCCTGAGGCTCCACAAAGCAAAAAAAGGACTTTTTTACCAATGGCTGGCTTCAAAAAATAAATTGGGAGGACAACATAAAATCCCCAGACTCTCCAATTCAAGAGTATTCTTAGAAGAACTCCTTGTATTAAATAAAAATTAGGAAACTACTTTTAATTTAGGTAGTTCTATATTGGCCAATCTCTGGTCTGCATATTGCTTAGTTACCTTAAGTTCTTTGACCTCAGAATTTGGTAATTCGTACATCGCGTCTGTGAGTACCGCTTCACAAAGGGAACGTAATCCACGTGCACCAAGATTGTATTGCATCGCTTTTTCTACAATAAAATTTAAAGCTCCAGAAGTAAATTGAAGTTTGATGCCATCCATTTCAAATAGCTCAATATATTGCTTTACTAGGGCGTTTTTTGGAGTAGTAAGTATGGACAATAGCGTGGTTTTATCCAAAGGGTTCATATGGGTAAGTACGGGAAGCCTCCCTATAATTTCAGGGATTAAACCAAAAGAACGCACATCTCGAGGAGTGATGTATTGTAAAATAGCTTCTTTATCAACTTGCTTTTGTTCTTTAACAGTAGTATAGCCTATGGCTTGCAGATTTAAACGTTTATTAATGTGGCGCTCAATACCGTCAAAAGCACCACCCGCAATAAATAAAATATTCGAAGTATCTACTTCGATAAATTTCTGATCAGGATGTTTTCTCCCACCTTTCGGAGGTACATTGACAACTGTCCCTTCTAATAGTTTTAGGAGGGCTTGCTGAACGCCTTCGCCTGAGACATCTCGAGTAATCGAAGGATTGTCACTCTTACGCGCAATTTTATCAATTTCGTCAATAAAAATAATCCCTTTCTGAGCACTATTGACATCGTAATCTGCGGCCTGAAGCAGGCGAGACAGTATGCTTTCTACATCTTCTCCAACATAACCTGCCTCTGTGAGAACTGTAGCATCTACTATGGCAAGGGGTACATTGAGAAAACGCGAAATTGTTTGGGCCAATAAAGTTTTACCAGTACCTGTAGGCCCCACAATAAGGACATTACTTTTTTGAATTTCAACTGTATCTTTTGATTTTTTTTGAAGGAGCCTTTTATAGTGGTTATAAACGGCTACTGAGAGTACTTTTTTTGAGTTCTCTTGACCGATAATATAGGTGTCCAAAAACGCCTTGATTTCTTTAGGAGCCTTGAGCTCAATTCCCTCCTGAGTCGTCTGTTCTTCCTGACTTATTTCTTCCTGCACGATCCCATACGCCTGATTAATACAGCGATCACATATATGGGCGTCTAGACCTGCAATGAGAAGTTGGGTGTCTGGCTTGGGCCTTCCACAAAAAGAACAAGTAAGATCAGCGTTACTCAAATCAGTTGTAATTATTTAGAAGTTGTTTGAAGCACCTCATCAACCATTCCGTATTGTTTGGCTTCCTCCGCTTTCATCCAATAATCTCGGTCACTGTCATTATTCACTTTCTCAATTTTTTGACCAGAGTGTTTGGCAATGATTTGATAAAGTTCATCTTTAAGCTTAAGAATTTCTCGTGCGGTAATTTCTATATCAGAGGCTTGGCCCTGAGCACCTCCTAATGGTTGGTGTATCATCACGCGGGCATGGGGTAAGGCTGAGCGCTTGCCTTGGTGACCTGCGCATAATAAAACAGCACCCATAGAAGCGGCAATACCTGTACATATCGTTGCTACATTGGGGCTGATAAACTGCATGGTATCATAAATTCCCAAACCAGCGTAGACACTCCCCCCTGGCGAGTTGATATACATTTGTATGTCTCTATTCGCATCGGTGCTTTGTAAAAATAAAAGTTGCGCTTGAATAACATTGGCTACATGATCATCTATGGCTGTCCCTAAAAACATGATTCTGTCCATCATCAGGCGAGAAAAAACATCCATTTGTGCCACATTTAGCTGGCGTTCTTCAATAATATAAGGCGTCATACTACTGACAATCTTGTCGTAATACATCGCATTAATACCATGATGTTTTGTTGCGTATTTTTTGAATTCCTTACCGTAGTTCATCCTATTATTTTTTTAAAATTAAGGAAAATTTTAAGCTTTCCCGTATGCCTCTTTTACAAAGGCATCAAAACTTACTTTCTTTTGCTTTAAAGGCGCCTTTTCTTTGAAGAAGTTCAATAGTTTAGAACTCATTAATTGTTCTGAAATACGTCGGGTCTCCTCCTGGTTTGTTAGGACGCGAGCCACTATTTCCTCAATTTGTTTTTCATCTGGCGCCTGGCCGTATTGTCGCATTTGGTTGGCTACGAGTGTCCCCGCATAATCTTTAAGTTCCTCAAAACTGAGGTCTAATTTATTTTCGGAAATAATTTTTCCCTCAATAAGCTGATAGCGAATCCCCTTTTCAGACTTTTTGTATTCTTCGGCTGCTTGTTCGGCTGTCAATTCTTCTTTACCCGAACTTTGCATCCAGCGTTTGAGAAAATCTTCTGGCAATTTGAATTTGGTTTTTTCTACTAAATATTCGGTAATGTCATTAAGCAGCTTTTGGTCAGCCTGAGGTTCAAACTGCTTTTTCAAATCTTCTTTTACTTTGTCTTTTAATTCTTTTTCTGAAGTAATTGTGCCCGGTGCATAAAGCTTATCATAGAGCTCTTGATTTAGTGCAGCGGGTATACGCTCATTGATTTCTTTAAGTATAATTTCTATTTCTTCTTTTTTGAGGGCGTCCAGTTGATTTTCTTTGGGTGACAGTAGCCGTTTCAATGTATCCTCGTCTTTAAATAAGCCTTTAATCGGAAACTGAAGGGCCGTATTTACTTGCGTTTCTTTTAATGCAGTTAGCGCCTTTTTGGACTTAATATCATCAAGTGACAGGGCGCTGATTTGATCGATCTCAAAAGCTTCGTTTTTAAATTGAGCTGTGAGTTCGAATCCTTTTTCTGCTTTGTCTTTTGAAACTAATTTCCCATATTGTTTTTGGATATAATCCAACTGTTCATTTACCATTTTAGCCTCAGGCTCCACTTGGTAATGTGTAACTTTTTTTAGCTGGTTGAGCTTGACTTCAAATTGTGGCGCAAGACCCAATTCAAATTCAAAATCGAGTTGATCCGCATTCCAGTCAAATGCACCATTTGTAGCTTTAGGAAGTGGGTTTCCAAGAAGTTCAATTTTTTCTTCTCGAATATATTTTTCTAAATTATCACGTAAAAGTTTATTGACTTCATCAGCAATAACTGCTTTTTCGTATTGTTTTTTTATCATTCCCATGGGAACGTGCCCTTTTCTAAAGCCGGGTATATTGGCATTTTTTTTGTAATCACCCAATACTGAATCCACTCTTTTTTCATAGTCTTTTCGGTCTAAAGTGATTGTTACTACTGCATTTAGTGCATCCAAATCCGTTTTGCTAATATTCATATACTTAGAATCAATTTTAAGTGCGCAAAATTACATTTTTTTATCGCCTCCTACAAGAATAATATTTGATCAAAAATAGCGGGAGAGATTAGAAAATTTAATATTTTTATAGTACGCCAAAAACAAGACGCACTATCATCTATGATTTAGGCACTCGGTAACACGGTAGTGCGTGTGAATGTTTTTGGCGGAACAGCCGGGGGTTCTTTGCTGATAAAAATGCCGACTCACCAGATCCCTTCCTGTACAAAAGCTATTAGAGGCAAATTTTCTACTATTTTGCTGACTTAATAAGAATTTAATTTATATTTGCACCCCAGAATTAATAACCAGAGGATCGGGAATCCTCATAAATTAATGTGATATGCCCGTAAAAATTAGACTACAAAGACACGGTAAAAAAGGCAAACCCTTTTATTGGATCGTTGCCGCCGACGCACGCTCAAAGAGAGACGGACGTTACCTCGAAAAATTAGGAACTTATAATCCCAATACCAATCCCGCAACTGTCGAGATTCAAATCGACAATGCCATTGATTGGCTTGAAAAAGGAGCACAGCCCACCGATACGGCGCGCACGCTACTTTCCTACAAAGGGGTGCTTCTTAAGCACCATCTCAATGGTGGTATCCGAAAAGGCGCTCTTACTGAAGAGCAAGCAGAGAAAAAATTTACTGCTTGGCTAGAAGAAAAAGAAGCGAAAATTCAAGCTAAAAAAGAAGGACTTACCAAGCAGGAACAAGACGCCAAAGCTAAGCGTTTAGCAGATGAAAAAGCGGTAAGTGAAAAACGTTTAGCAGAGGCAAGCGCAGCAGCAGCTGAGGCTGAAGCCAATGAAGCTTCAACTGAAGAAACTGCAGAGTCTGCTGAGGAGACTACTCCTGATGCAGCTGCCGAACAAGCAGCTCCTGAAGCAGTAGCAGAGGGTGCTCCAAGCGATACGCCAGCTGAAGCAGAGGCAGAAGCAGCTCCTGAAGAAGTAACAGAGGAAGCTCCAAGCGATACTCCTGCTGAAGCAGAAGCAGCTCCAGAAGCACAAACAGATGAGGCACCCAGTGAAGCAGCAGTAGAAGAAACAGCTGCTGAAGCTGAAGCGCCTGCAGCAGAAGCAGAGGCATCCGCCTCAGATGAAACTTCAGAAGAGGAAGAAGCCTAAATTGCTTTCTTAGTCCACAATGCGGAAAGAAGACTGCTTTTATGTAGGTACCGTCGTTGGAAAATACAGCTTTAAAGGGGAGCTTCTTGTCAAAGTAGACAGCGATAATCCAGAAGACTATACACAATTGGAATCAATATTTGTGGAATTACCCACAGGTTTGGTTCCTTTTTTTATTCGAAAATGTCAATTACACAAGTCGAATTTACTTCGAATCGCCTTTGAAGAAGTAAAAACTGAACAAGAGGCAGAGGTCCTACTGAAAACCGCACTTTATCTCCCTTTATCACTTCTCCCCCCTTTAGAAGGAAATAAATTTTACTACCATGAAGTGATTGGCTATGAGCTCAAAGAAGCAGATCAGCTGATCGGTCACATTAAGGGTGTGGCAGAACAAGGGGCGCAGGCCCTATTTGAAATTGAGTCCCATTCGAAAAAAATACATTTGATTCCAATACATGACGATTTTATTTTACATGTTGACCGTAAGCAAAAGGTAATCAAAGTACAACTCCCAGAGGGTTTATTAGAGCTTTAATTTAAAAATAAAGAACTAAGCCAAAAGTGGGGAGGGGTGTATTATTATTGTCATTCAAATTTAATTCAACGAGGCTTGTAGGTGTTATCAAACTTCCATCTGGATTTCGGCTTAAGCCATATTCAGGAGGAGTAGGATTGGGCTGGGCCAAGAAGTTTTGAACTTCAAAATAAAAATTAAAAGAAAGTGATTTAAAATTCCACTTTTTATCAATTCGAATATCGGCCAAATTAAAACTATCGAGTTGTACTTCTCCTAAGCGGTTGTAGTCAAGAATTAGCTCAGGATAAGCGGCGAGGCTCGCCTCCAAATTTACTGGAACATAGGGATTTTTCCCTGCAAATCGCCAACGGGCACTCAATTCCCAATTGCGATTAAATTTATAACCCCCTGAAAAAGAAATTAAGTGTCTGCTGTCCCAAACTGAAGGTCTCAGGATGCCATCCGCACCCGTAAATTCGCTTGAAAAGAAGGTATACGCAAAAATGCCATAAAAGTTATTGGCAAGTTTTTGTTGAAATAAAACTTCTATCCCCTTACTCTCACCTGTCCCTTCAGAAATAATGGCCTCATTCCCCAAGACCTCAAATCCACCGCCTTTATTGGCAAGTGATACGCCATCAATGACAGATATGGGATAATTAAAATAGTCTTTTCTAAAACCTTCAACAGTAAAACGAGAAGCAGCACCTAGATTGTATTCAAATCCCATCACATAATGATTACTCTGTGTATAGGCAGCCTCTTGGTTGATAAAACGACCTTGCTGGTTCTGAAAACCAAGCATGGTATAAGTCGGTGTTTTAAAATACCGCCCAATTGATGCATTCAATTTCCACTGTTGGCGCTCATCTAATGCATAGGAGAGGGAGGCTCTAGGGGAAAGGTTGTCTAATAAATTAGACCCTAAAGAAAAGCTGTCCGCATCTGAGCGAATACCCCAAGAAAAATCCATCCGATCATTGAGAAAGGAACGAGTCCCTTTAATAAACAATCCATACTTTAAAAAATTAAGCGTTGTGAGGTAGGCAATATCATAAAAGATAAATTGTGTATTATTCTGATAATCTGAATTTTGAATATTAAAGCCTGCAGACCATTTCCATTTATCAGAGAATTGCGTGGCTTGGAAACGTAATTTCGTTTCTCCTTCGAAGGAGTCATTTTGAAAAATAGTTCCTGTTTTTGTAGTATTGTCTTGATAACGGGCAAAACGATTGTCTAAGCGATTCGTACTGAGTACTGTATTCATAAAGCCTTTGCCATTTTTAAAACTACGTTTCCAAGAAAGCCCCACCGTAGCGCTTCGTTGGTCAATGATAGGAACCTGCTCGAGATCGGCTTGCTGGGCAGCATCAAATTCATCTGGCGCTTTGACAGAAAAATCATCAATCGCTCCTATACCAATAAAATTGAGGGTATTATAGGCATCAATTTCATATTTAATTTTCCATTGATAGTCCCAATAATCTGGTCGGATAGGGAGTCCTATGAGTTCAAATAAAAACTGCAAATAGCTTCTCCTGACAGAAAATAAAAAACTTGTTTTTGAGGGGACTTCTTTATTTTTTCTGAATAAAGGTCCTTCAAGTGTTAATGCGGTTTCACTCGCCCCAACTCTAAAATTTCCTCCAAATTTTGTATTGTCTCCCTCGCGCTGTTCAAAAGCTAATATTCCTGATAGTGGGTTGTCATATTCCGCACCAAAAGAGGAACTAGATAAAGTAACTTCCCTAATAAAAGAAACATTTACCATCCCTACAGGTCCGCCCGCACTACCTTGTGTACTAAAATGGTTAATATTAGGAATTTCAACACCATCCAAGTAGTAAACCGTTTCATTCGGTGCACCTCCTCGTATGATGATGTCATTTCTAAACCCTCCAATTGAGGGCGAAATACCGGGCATGCTTTGTACCACTTTCGTGATATCATTATTTCCCCCCGGATAAGTTTCAATTTCTACAGCAGAAAAAGTTTGGGTTGAAAGGGGCGTTTCTTTAGTTGTTTTAAAAGGACTTTGAACCAAAACCACTTCCTCTAAGTTTTCAGCCACTTCTTCCAACTCAAATCGCAAGGGGATATTACCTACAGACTTAATGATATAGTTATACAAAGTCTGGGTTTCAAAGCCGAGGTAACTGACTTCAATATTGTAGGATTGTGCAGGGATCTCTTCTATCTTAAAATATCCCTCTGCATCAGTTACTACACCCGTCGAAGTTCCCACTATTAAAACAGTAGCGCCCTCTAAGGGCAGTTGGCTTTGCGCGTCAAGTACCCGTCCGCTTACACTTCCTGTATTTTGAGCGACTGTAAATGCAGAAATCAATAAAAAAAGGGAAAACAATTTATTTTTCATTTTACAAAAATAAATCAATTTTAAATGAAGAATTTATTTTTGTTTAATTATTTTATATTATTTTTAAACAAAAAAGTTATGAACGATCGAAGAAATTTCCTCAAAACTGCTTGTAAGCCTTTTGTTTTAGCCGCATTTGGTATTCCACTTATAGAGGCTTGTGCGACGGAAGAAGAGCAACCAGAGCTGGATTCGAATTCTACAGTTAATAATCCGGCAAATGAAGGTAATACAGCTAAAAAACTCGAAATAAATCTTGATGATAATCGATTTTCAGATTTGCAAGAAATAGGAGGTTGGGTAAATTTCAAAACGGAGAATATTCTTTTAGTCAGAATTAGTGAAGACGAAATAAGGGTATTTGATAATGCATGTCCACACCAGGGAGCCAGGGACTTTTGGTCATTTGATGGAAGTAATTTTACGTGCAGTAATCACGGAAATTCATATGGCGCTAATTGTAACGGGTCATTAACCTGTTATGAAGCGAGTCTAGAGGGAAATATTCTTACAATCAATTTTTAGATTTACTTTTTTTACGCTCTACCTTGCGTTGGGCTCGGTTGAGCTGTTCCTGATGCATATTGGCTTGTACTTTTTTTTGGGCCTCAAGCTTTTCCTCATAAGCCTTTCTTAAACCATTTATATCTTGCCCACTCAGTTTAAATTGGTCGCTCGCCTGTAAACTTATATCTTCGGTTGAAAAAGTCGCTTTATCGGTCTGCATTCTCAAAATTTCCTGTGCTGCATTAAGATTATAATACAATCCTGGGTCAATCATTTTATTAGCCACAACATGTCTTTGTTCTTTTTTATTCCAACGCACAAAAATAAAGCCTCCATTGACAGAATCTAATTTTACCCGATAGACATGTGCATAATTGGGTAGCGTTTGATAAATATCGATCTGTTCAGGAACATAACCCGCTATATACAATAGTTCTTGGACAAAGGCAAATTGTGTAGCTGATGAGGGATCTGCATAGGCCTCAGGATTTTCAATCAAGTCTGCTGGCTCCTGCGCTAGAGAAAGCAGCGACGAAAACATCAATAAAAGCGCATATAAATGGCTGTTCATTTTTCGAATTTTACCTCTTCTTTTTCCCCTAGACTACCCAATTTTTAGTACTTACAATTAGTTCAATTTTTCAGAGTAGAAGAGTAGAAACCAAAAGACAGTATAATTTATAAAAAAGTCGCTTTAAACGCTTTTAAAAAAAGAAAAAATAATCAAACCCTAAAAATTAGAACCCCAATAAAAGTGTTTATCACTTTTGCTTCTACTAATTGTAAAAGAAGGGTTTAGAACTTTTTAAAACCGTTATCGTTAATAACGAAAAATAAGCTGAAGCTGCGCAATCCGACCCAATTCAGCAGAGTAAAACCGTAATCGATTTAAATAATCAAAATAAATAGTATTGGTGATATTTTGCATAATGATACGCAAGGATGTATTGACTTTGCTTTGTTGTTGAATCGACCAGGTCAGATACAAATCAAGCGTATGAAAAGCGGGGGGCGGCGTACTGATGTCTATTTCTTTTTGGACTCGAGCTCCTGACTCAATTTGACTGATATAAAAATTGGTATTGGGAAAGCGCTTTTGAGCTGCGGTATAACGATGGGCCAATTCAAATTCTATGGCGGATTTGGGAAAGTGATAGCTAAGCTGTTGAGAGAGAGAGAAAGGAGGCACATTAATAAGAGGGTTTTGTGCTAGTTGATCTTGTGCATAGGTATAAGCTGCCGCTGCTTTATATTGAATATTGGTATGGGGTGTCATTTCAATATAAGCATCCCATCCCCACATCAATACATCTGTAGCTTGATACTCCCAAACAGGAAAAGCCCCTCTTATGGTTAACTCTACTCCTGTGGGTTGAATAAAAATAAAATCACTAATCCAGTTTATATAAGGGTCTATACCGTATATGAACCGCCCTCCTGTATGATTGATTCCCAGTAGTAGCTTATGGGAGATTTCTTTATCCAAGAGTAAATTCCCGTATTCAATCGTTGCTAAAGAGTGGTGCAATCCATCACTAAATAATTCAGAAATATTGGGTGCGCGTTGGGTATGTAAATAAGAAAATCTTGTTGTTAAGTTTTTTCCCGATTGGATGGCTACTCCCGTTTGTCCGCTAAAATTGCCATAATTGAGTTTTGGATTCACTAAGATTTGTGTGCCGAAATCTTTGGTCTCAATATCGGAAAAACGACTGCTGTATCCGCTTTCATTCCAAATTTTGGTATCGTAAAACTTTTTTGCGTCTATAGCTACTTGATCATAGCGGAATCCCCATTCCCAATTAAAAGTGGTCGAAGGACGATAGCTTCCTGTGAGGTAGCTGCCAGCTTGAACTTTTATATAATCTGGAATAAGTCTTTTAACCCCTGTTTCTGGGTTTGAAAAATTATCCTGAATCATTCCATTTAACCCCCATTCAAAATTCCAATCAAAATTTTTGTCCCATTCTATTCTTCCCAGAAAATCATGGGTATTTAAGGTTAGATCGATGGCTGCTTGTCCAGACCTATTGCCTCTGCGCACATCATATTCTTTTCGATTGCTGCGTTGGTAAGAATAATTTAAAATTAGCTTGGATTGGTCATTCAGCTCATTAAAAAAATGGGCCTGTAAATTTTGATGTTGGGCTTCTTGCTTTGGGGCATCGAGGGTGTAACTAAAAGGGTCAATTCGCAAGGGTATATTGGATTCAATGGCCCTTAATAAATCTTCAATATTCCCGATATGTGCAGCTCTTAATATTCCAGTCGTATTTTGAAAATGTCTGTAATCAAGATGCCATCCCTTTACAATTTTATTTCTTCCCATACGCATACCTACAGCGTATTCTTTTAAACCTGTATTAGTGAGTATATAATCTGGTGCCTTTCGGTCGCCAAATTGCTTAAGGTTAAATTGGCCTGAATAATAATAACCATTTGACAAAGTCCTTGTCAATTTAGAACTCATGCTGCCTCCTTTGCCATTTGTTATGCCATTGATAACCGAAGTACCATAGAGGCTATCTGCTAAAAATGCTTTTTGCGGATTGAGCACTATCATTCCTCCAGGAGTATCACCTCCATACCTTAAGGTTGCCACTCCTTTCACAACTTGTACTGATTCAAAACCATTTAAATCAATATTTGGTGCATGGTCTGCCCCCCATTCTTGATCTTGTAAGCGCATTCCATTAGCAACAATTGTCACCCTGCTTCCATAGAGCCCGTGTATCATAGGTTTAGCAATTCCACTTCCTGTTTTTAATACAGACACTCCCGCCATTCCACTTAAAGCCTCTGCCAGATTCTCATTACTTAATTTCGCAATTTCTTCCGCATTAAGCCGTGACTCAGTTAAACTCAAATTAAGTTGATTCACAGCAGCCTCTGAGAGTATAATTTCATTGAGTTCATTGATGTGATGTTCTAATTCAAAATTTTGATACAGATTACGCTCTACAAAAAGGGTTCGCTCAATGGTATTGCACTGCTCATGTGTAATTTTAAGTTTCAAAGAACCTTTACACACTTCAGGTATTTTATAATAGCCCCTTTCATCTGATTGCCCAAAAAGGGTGGTCCCCTCTATTGATACTACTGCACCAAAAATTGGGGTACCCTCATGTAGGTCAATTATTCTTCCCTCTAAAGTAAAAGAGCAAAGTTGTCCCTTTACTGCAAATACAGAGAAAAGCAGTAAAGAGACAAAAAGCTTTGAAAGGTTCAAATACTGATGAGTTTAGTTGGTGATTACAATTGGAAAATCCACTTGAACATCTGTTTCGCCTCCATATCCATTGCGGTCTGTGCTCGTTTTAGATACGGGTTCATGAATGAGGTATACAGTAACCGTTCCCGATCCAGACGCACTTGCGCTCCATAGTGAATTGATATACAGAGGATTATTTTCCCTATCAAGAGTATCTCCTTGTCCTGAGGTATAAGAAACATCAACTCCTGAAAATTCATAAAAAACCTGATGCTCCTCCGCTTCCTCTCTTACTTCTTCAGTAATGTCTTCAGGATTATCAAGGTCACTTTCATCAAGAAAAGAAACGGCAACCTCATATTCTTGATTGGCTTGGATTGAAAGAGTAGGGGTCTCACTTGAGTCTAATGTCCAACGTACTGTCTGATTTGATCCCTCAGAGGTAGACAGGGTTAAAACAACTGTTGTAATTAATTCTTGTTCTTCAACTATTTCTGGATCTTCTTTAGAACACGCATTAAATAAACTAATTAGGGGTAGTGATGCGAACAGCATCACTAAAAATACTTTTTTCATTTATATGATTTTTAGATTAAAATTGGGCCAAAACTTTGGCCCTTACCGATTGGGGATGGAAATCTAAAAAAAGGGAGGACCGCGCGAAGTAAAGCGGTAAACTTCAGTTGTATAAGAGGAAGACTTATAATTTTCGACTATATCAGAGCTAAATATGGGCTTCTTTAATTCATACTGAAACCATTCTGAATCTGCTAAAACTTGAAAGTAATAATCTAAAGCGTCATTGTGAGACTGACTGGAATGTAGGTGGGTCGTGTTGTGCTTACATTCATTTTGAACAGTATGGTACTGGTAGGCATGTGAAACTTTGAGTAAAGAAGGGAAAAGTAAAAATACCACGATCCCTAAAGCCATTAGCCTATAGGGTAGGGATAAAATGCGGTATTTTGAGTACATGACTAGAGTCGTCGTATTTTAATATTACGGTAAGAAATCACTCCAGGGTGATCCTGTAAGCAAAGATGTCCTTCTTGGTATTTCCCGAAACCTTCCATATCCGCGAATTTACTATTTTTCACCATCGCATCCCATTCCGGACCGTGTAAAGGAAAACGATTGATTTCTTCCCCGTTGTGAATTACAGTGCCTAAGTTGGTATTGTGGTTTATGGTAATGTGATAGCTGTTCCACTCCCCTGCCTCTTTAGCCATTACGCGGTCAGGGGCAATCATATCATAGAGGGCCGCTGTAGTATGAATTTGATTTTTGGGATCGGCTCCATAAATCTCAGCATCAATAATTTGGATCTCAGGACCAGTCACATAAGGATGGTCGTATTGAGACTCTTCACTTACGCCCCACATAAATCCACTATTAGAATTAGGAGAGAGCTTCCACTCAAATTGTATTTCGAAATTTTTATATTTTTCGTCTGTAATCAAACTCTTATTACCCTTACCTTGAGCGGCTTCTGAGTCAAAGGTAAATACACCCTCAGCCACTGACCAACCTGTTTTATTTCCGTCTTCATTTTGAAAAATATGCCACCCTTCAAGTGAATTTTCCTGACTCATTAAGGTCCACTCTGTTTCAGGACTTTCTGCCAATTCTTGATTTTTTTGTTCCTCTTTTTTAGGCGTATTTTGACAACCTATTAATAGTAATGAACTACAGAAAAGGGGAAGTAAATATTTGGTCTTCATAATTTTAAAGTTTAGAATTTTAAAATTATAAAAAAACACTCAATTTCCTTTAAGTGTCTTGAGTTTTTCTATTAAAACAGGGACGACTTCAAAAGCATCTCCCACAACTCCATAGTCAGCTGCTTTAAAAAAAGGAGCTTCTGGATCATTATTGATGATTACTTTGATCTTGGAGGAGTTGATCCCAGCTAAATGCTGAATGGCCCCAGATACTCCAATGGCAATATAGAGATTAGAAGCTACCGGTTTTCCAGTTTGACCTACGTGTTCGCTATGCGGACGCCATCCCATATCTGAAACAGGCTTAGAACAGGCCGTTGCCGCTCCTAGTACGGCAGCCAAATCTTCAATAAGGTGCCAATTTTCAGGTCCTTTTAATCCTCGACCCCCAGATACAACAATCTCTGCATCCGCAATACTCACTTGCTGTGTTGATTTTTCTTCTGAAACTACTTCAAGTGTAGAGGCATTCGGAGCATATTGAACGGTCACTTGGTCCATATTCCCCTTTTTTTCAAAAATACCATAGGTATTCGCGGCTAAAGAGAGTACTACTTTCTCTTTATGGGAAGTACTGTAACTAAAAGCTTTATTGGTAAAACAAGACCGTTTTACTTTAAGTGGTGCAAAAGAGAGGGGAAGACCAATTACATTCGAAAAATAGGTTGCCTCAAATTTCATTGCTACCGCAGGACCCAGATAGCGTCCATTGGCAGAACCACTGACAATTAGGACGGTCGCTTCTTCCTCAGAAGCTACTCTGGCCAAAGTGGAGCTATGTCGGCTTAAGTTAAAATAAGCAGCGCCTTCTGTTTGTACATTACAAACCTTGTCTACACCATAATGGCTCAGTAGGTCAGAATCCGCTAGACCAAAGGTCACCGCAATAAGCGAAGTATCCATGGCATCTGCTACTGCCCGACCATAGGCTGCTACTTCTAAGCTTGATTTTTTAATCTGTTGATCTTGGCTTTCTATATAGACTAGTACCGACATAGTTACGATTTTTAAAGGGCGTTAGCTTCGTTTTGTAATAAATCAATGAGCGCGTCAAGATTCTCTGGATCGACTAATTTTACGGGTCCCTTGGCAGGTGGTTTTTCATAGTAAAGCGTGGAACTAGAAGCCGCCAATTCTTCAGCAGCTCTTATAGTGAGCGGCTTTTGTCTGGCTTGCATAATCCCCCGCATATTGGGAATAATCAAATCTTTTTCTTCTACCAATCCTTTTTGGGCCCCTATCACCAGCGGAAATTCACCTTTTAGCTTTTCCTTACCTCCATCAATTTCTCGCTCTAAATGAATTTCAGCACCCTTTTTCTCAAGGTAAATACAATTCGTTACAAAAGGGATTTGAAGGAGTTCGGCAAGCATTGCACCCACCATACCTCCGTTATAGTCAATAGATTCTCTGCCCGTAATAATTAAATCAAAAGCTTCTTCAGCAGCGAAAGACGCCAATTGATGGGCTACATACAAGCCGTCTTGGGGTAGTGTATCAATTCGAACAGCACGGTCAGCACCTATGGCTAGACATTTTCTAAGGATTGCATCTGCTGAGGCATCTCCTACAGAAGCAACTACTACCTCTGCCTGTTCTTGTTGTTGAAGTTTAATGGATTTGGTAAGTCCAAACTCATCATTCGGATTGATCACATAGGTAATTCCTTGATTATCAAAAGCCTTATTGTCTTCAATAAAATTAATTTTTGAAGTGGTATCTGGAACCTGACTTATACAAACTAAAATTTTCATTGCACTACTTTATAACGAAACTAATAAAAAAAATGACACGGTGTCATTTTTTTTGAGAGGAAATAAATAAACAGTTAGTTTACAGACTTTACAAGTCTAAAACCTGTATGATGAAGACCCGTATCTGGGGTTGATTTCATTCTAGCAGCTACACGGTAGCCCGAGCAATAGGCTTCATTACATAAAAAAGAGCCGCCGCGCATTACTTTTTGTTTCAGAAAGGGCTGATAGGGGTCATAAGGAGCATCAGGACCTTGCGGATTTACTACTTTTTGATTTTTAAAGCCACTATAATAAGTATAGTCATACCAATCTGAACACCACTCCCAAACATTTCCTGCCATATCGTATAAACCATAGGCATTAGGTTCATAAGCCCCTACAGGTGCTGTATAAAAAAATTGATCTTTTTGGGTATTTTGATAAGGAAACGCCCCTTCCCAGGTATTGGCTTTTGCTGTTCCTGAGGTGAGGGCTTCATTGCCCCAAGGATAGCGATTTTCATTATTTCCGCCGCGAGCAGCCCATTCCCATTCCGCTTCTGTGGGTAAGCGCTTTCCAACCCATTGTGCATAAGCTTGGGCATCATACCACGAGATATGCACTACTGGATGGTTCATTTTGTCTTCTATCGAGCTTCCCTTTCCTCTGGGTTGTCTCCAATTGGCTTTCGGTTTCCATTGCCACCAGGCGCCATAATCATTCAGATTTACAGGTCCCCCTGTGGGTACAAAAACTAAAGAGGCTGCTTGTAATAAAGAATCATTGGGTTTTGGAGTACCTGGAGGAAGCTCTTTTTTTAACTCTTCCCAGTCTGGTTTTTTTTCAGCTGTAGTAATATAACCTGTAGACTCTACAAAAGCTTTAAATTGAGCATTGGTAACTTCCGTCTGATCCATCCAAAAAGCAGCAACCTCTACAGGGTGTATCGGAGACTCATCTGCCCGTGCTTCCGCATCAATACTACCCCTCTCATAATTACCCGCAGGAATAAAGACCATACCCTCCTTAATCTGAGGGGTATATTTGGGTTTACTTTCCTCAGTGCATTGTAGAGATAGCAGACACAAAAACAAGATCGAAATCATCTTGTAGACGCTATAATTAGATAAATTGGTTAAGGATATTTTCATAACGTTCTTGTTTCCCACTAATTTGTTTTGGCCTAGATCCTTGGAGTGCAATTTTTGTCAGGGCTTCTAAATTGAGTTTTCCTTCTTCAAAGCGCTTGCCTTCACCTTGGTCGAAGGAAGCATAACGTGCAGCCCTTAGTTCCTCTAAACCTCCCTGATGCATTACGTGATCTGCAGCAACTAAAGCCCGCGCAAATACATCTGCACCCCCTATATGGGCATGAAAAATATCTTCTAAATCTGTTGAATTTCTTCTGATCTTGGCATCGAAATTAATTCCTCCTCCTTGCAACCCTCCCGCTCTAAGAAAAACCAGCATGGCTTCAGTTACTTCATAAATATTAACAGGAAATTGATCGGTATCCCAACCATTTTGATTATCCCCTCTGTTGGCGTCAATACTCCCCAAAAGTCCCGCATTAGCTGCCACAGCTAGTTCGTGTTCAAAGGTATGCTGTGCCAAAGTAGCGTGGTTCACTTCAATATTGAGCTTAAAGTCCTTTGCTAGTCCGTATTTATTTAAAAATCCAATTGCTGTTGCCGCATCAAAGTCGTACTGGTGTTTCATGGGCTCCATGGGCTTAGGTTCAATAAAAAAGTTCCCTTTAAAGCCTTGTGCACGAGCATAATCTCGAGCGAGCGTAAGGAGTTGGGCCATATGGTCTAATTCTCTGCCCATATCTGTATTGAGGAGAGACATATAGCCTTCTCTTCCCCCCCAGAAAACATAATTTTCTCCCCCTAATTTTATTGTGATATCTAAAGCCATTTTTATTTGGGCGCCTGCTCGTGCAACCACATTGAAATCAGGATTTGTTGCCGCTCCATTCATATAAACAGGATTCGAAAAACAATTGGCTGTCCCCCAAAGTAGCTTTACACCCGAAGCTTGCTGCTTTTCTGCGATATAATCTGTGATCTGCTGCAAACGCTTTTCGTTTTCAGTCAAAGTAGGTGCCTCCTCAATTAAGTCTACATCGTGGAAACAGAAATAGTCAAATCCCAGTTTGGTAATCAATTCAAATGCAGCATCTGCCTTGTCTTTCGCTCTTTGTATCGGATCTGAGGATGCATCCCAAGGAAACTGCTGTGTGCCTGGTCCAAATGGATCTCCACCCTGACCACATAAGCTGTGCCAGTAAGCTATTGCAAATTTAAAATGGTCGCGCATCGTTTTGCCTGCAACGATTTGATCTGGATTGTAATATTTATAGGCAAAGGGGTTGTCTGAGGCTTTGCCTTCATATTGAATGCTCCCTACTCCCTTATAATATTCTTTATTTCCTGTTAGAATCATTTTTAAGCTGTTTATTAAGTTGATACTTCAATTCGATTTTCCACTGTTCATACGCCCGTAGATAAGCTTCTTTATTTTTTTGAGGAAGCACTGTCCCCAATTGATCTACAGAGGCTGTTTTCTCACTGTAAGCTTCTAAGCCTCCTTCTCTGACTGCTGCCGCTCTTGCTGCACCTATGGCACCTGTGGTATTGTATATTTCAATAGGCTGACCAATTAAACTTGCCACAGTAGTTGCAAATAGGGAAGAGCGGAATAAATTATCATTACCCGCACGGATTACTTTGATTGTAAGTGCATCTTCTTGCATGATTTCCATCCCATAAGCAAAAGAAAATGCAATGCCTTCTAATGCGGCCCTAAATAGATGTCCTTGGTGGTGGCGATTTAAATTTAAATTTAAAAATTGGGCGCCAGGTGATTGGTTATAGAGCATCCGCTCAGCACCATTTCCAAAGGGTAAATTGATTAAGCCTTCACTGCCTATTGGGATTTTTTCAGCTCTCTTATTCATAGAGTCGTAGTCTGTATAGTGGGCTAATTTTCTGAGCCAACTGTATTGAATTCCAGAACCGTTTACGCAAAGTAGTGTCCCTATCATGGCTTTTTCTGGAGTATAATTGACATGGGCAAAATGGTTTACCCTATAGTATTCATTAGAGGTATTACGCTCAGAAACAGCAAATAAAACGCCCGAAGTTCCCCCTGTAGCCGCCACTTCGCCCGCCTTAAGAATATTAAGCGCCAAGGCATTATTGGGTTGGTCTCCTGCGCGGTAGCGCAAGGGAATACCCTTTGGTAAGCCTGTTTGCTTGGCTCCTGTGGTACTTACCACCCCTTGATCCTCAAAATTAGTGACAAGAGGTGGTGTTAAATCAGTAGAAATACCGTAATAGTCCAACAACCAATTGGCGACTTTTTTTTCTTTAAAGTCCCAAAGCATGGCTTCAGATAAACCTTGGATAGTAGTCGCAATTTCACCTGTTAATTTAAAAGCGATATAATCCCCAGGAAGCATAAAATAAGCTGCTTTGGCATACAGTTCGGGTTCATTTTCTTTGACCCACTTTAATTTTGACGCTGTAAAATTTCCAGGCGCATTAAATAAATGACTTCCAAATTGGGCTTCGCCAAGGTCTTCAGCAGCCATCGCCCCTATTTCTACTGCTCTACTGTCACACCAGATTATGGCATCTCGTAAACTGTTTTTTTCTCGATCAAGTACTACCAATCCATGCATTTGATAAGAAATTCCTACCGCCTCAATTTGGTTTGCTTGTAGATCGTTTTCTTTTAATATTCTTTGGGTTCCCTTACAGAGATACTCCCACCACATTTCTGGATCTTGCTCTGCCCATTCATGTTGTTTGGTGCTTATGGGCATTTCATTTTGCGGTTCTGAAACTACAGCAATGCTTTTATAGGTTGTGCTTTCAACCAAAGCAATTTTAATTGAAGAACTTCCGATGTCATAACCTAAAGTATACTTTTTCACTTGCTCAAAAATTGCGGCAGGTCAGTCGTTTTTTCACAACCCAACTGATCCATCACTTGCATTAATTCTGTTTTAATTAATTCGATGGTATGTTGCGCTCCTTGATTCCCCAGGGCGCCTACACCATACATAAAAGACCTTCCCAAAAATGAAAAGGAAGCACCTTCTGCAAGGGTTCGTGCTACATCAGGACCATTTCGCAAACCACTGTCCATCATCAAGGTTATTTTGTCTTTATACTTAGCATGTAGTTTTTTTAAGCTCTTAATGGTAGACTCTCCAGCATCTAATTGACGTCCTCCGTGGTTGGAAATAATAACCCCGTCTAGACCTAAACGAATTGCCTTTTCCATATCTACTTCACTGGTTACCCCTTTAAGCACAATTTTTCCTTTCCACTGTTCACGGATGGGTTTGATTTTTTCTTCATTTAATCGCCCATCAAAAGTTTCATCCATAAACTTTGCTAGTTGACTCAGATTTAAATCTTTGGGCATATAGGGTTTTAAAGTTTCAAATTCTGGTTGTCCGTGAAGGAGGGTTTTAAACGCCCATTCTGGGCGTTTAAAGATTTCATAAAAATTTCGTGCAGACATTTTGGGGGGCATTGCGAGTCCATTACGAATATCTCTGGGTCTAAATCCAAAGCTGGGTACATCGCTTAAAAGTACCAAAACGGGACAAGCTGCTTCAGCGGCTCTTTTAATAATGTCTTTACGGACTTCTTCTTTGGCAGGATAGTAGAGTTGAAACCAAGCTTTTCCCTCTGTGATTTGAGCAATGCGCTCAATACTCGAAGTAGTCACTGTACTCAATATAAAAGGAATATTATTTTCAAAAGCTGCTCGAGCAAGAATTTCTGGGGCTTTAGGCCACATTAACCCTTGAAGCCCAATGGGGGCTATCCCAAAAGGAGCATCATAAGTAATACCAAATAAAGAGGTTTGTAAATTGACTTTAACAGTAGGTTTTAAATATTCTGGAATTAATTCTACCGCCCTAAGATCCGAAGTGTTTTTTTTTAGGTTATCGTCATTATTACAACCCCCATCAAGATACTCAAAAGCAAATTTGGGCATTTTAGATTTCGCCTTGCTTCTTAAATCCGCAATAGAGGGATACTTCGAATTTATTTTTCCTTGCATCAACTAAATATACTTAAATCTGAAATCTCTGCTTTATTCAAGGGCTGAAAAATAAAATTAAAAGCCTAAATTGTAACAACTTATTCTAAAAAAACACCTTGGAAATGAAAAAAATCAACCCGCACAATTCAAGAAGAGTATTTATCAATCAGCTTACTACTGCCACTACAGGTGTACTTTTGGGGAGCTCAAAAGTATGGGGAGCACCTGCCTATCTTCCCAATTTGATGCAGAATAAAAATCAATTTAAGGGGGTTCAGCTGGGACTGATCACCTATTCATTCAGGGATTTGGAAGATCAAAGTGCGGAGGCTACTTTAAATTATATTTTAGAATGTGGCGCCAATGGGGTAGAGTTAATGGGTAGTACAGCGGAATCATTTATTGGAAAACCTGAAAGTAAAATTGAAAGAAGAGTGTATTATCGACTCTTGAGAAAAGAACGAAATAATACCCTTACTCAAGAGGAAACCCAGAACCTTAGTGAATTAAAAAAACAGCAGGCAGCCTATGATAAAGAAGTGGAACGCTGGAAAGCAACCAGGTCTTTAGCAGGTTTTTCCAAATTAAAAGAAATGTATAATGCGGCAGGAGTCGAGATTTATGCTTTTAAGCCTGACTACCTTTTACGCAAGGGAAATACAGATGCCGATATCAATTATGCCATGCAAGCAGGGAAATTGCTTGGAGCCAGTCATGTGACATTGGAATTACCTGAAGATCCCGCCCATACCCTCAAGCTGGGAAAACTGGCAGAAAAAAATGGGATTAATGTAGCCTATCACGGACACGAGCAACAACATACCAACTGGTGGGATACTGCCCTTAGTCAATCCCCTCATAATAAGATGAATCTAGATTTAGGCCATTATATTGCAGCAGGAAACACCGATGCTTTTGAACTTATCCAAAAGCAGCATCAGCATATCTTAAGTATGCATGTAAAAGACCGTCAAAATCCAGAAAACGGGAAAAAGAATATGCCCTTTGGTCAAGGGGACACCCCTATTATTGAGGTCCTAAGATTGATGCGGGATCAAAAATATACATTTGCTGCGACTGTAGAATACGAGTATAAAACACCTTCAAACTCCACTATATTGGAAGAGGTTAGAAAAAGTATTGCCTATTGCAAAAATGCACTGGACACATAAAAAAGTTTTACTGACTATTGCTTTTGGCCAAATACAATTTGATCTGCAATCTGCTGGCATTTAGTAACTACCCTATTTTCAACAATACTGTAAAATATTTTTTTTCCATTAGCGTCTTTTCCCTCATAGCGCCGATCAAGCCCAATTGCTGAATTTCCGCTCAATGTTGCATATATTACGCAGGCTGCTAAATAAGTTCCATTCGGACTTGGGTGTTTATCATCATCTGTTAAAAGTTGAATTTCTGGATAAGTAGCCGTAAATAAATCGAAAGCCCTTCCGACAGGTATGAGGCTTACCTCTTGGGCATTACTTGCAATGTCTTCTAGGTTAAGTTCGAGTTTTTTTGAATCTTTTGGCGGATCTACTTCTACCGGAAAATTAGGATAGTTCCAGGTTGCATAAAGTAATACTTCAGTCTCTGGAGGTAAAAGAGATTTTAATTTAGAAAAATAAAACTCAGTTGTATCCTTATACTTAATAGGATAGGTACTCTGTTCTTGAAAAATAACTCTGTCGTATTTATTTTTCAATAATAGGGCTTTGGTTTTTAACTCTTTATTACCCTGCCAGTGGTCTCTTAAGGTCGCTCCTCCTGCTGTGGACTGGGTAATCTCCCATTGTATTTGCTGCTGTTTTGCCATTTGCTCAACTTGACTAGGCAGATTCCAATAAAAAGTAAAACTATTCCCTACAAAGAGGATTTTTTCTTGGTTTTGCGCCATAAGGAAATTTGATAAAAAAAGGAGGGCTAAAAAACAAATCCTCATTGGGCAGGGTAATTTTCAACGGTCCCTTCCCAGTCAGGGTCCGCTGCACCTGTCCATATTTGATTCACAATATCATATGCGATGGCGTGTACCCGCCCAAAGCGCGCTTTTTCATCAATCATTTTTACAGGTACAAGTGCAGGATTAAAATCTGCATTTAAATCCTTGACCTCTGTGTGGTTCTCAAGCCAAAGTGAATCTTGATAGGGGTAAACCCGAGGTAGATTGAGTGACTCTTGTAATGATTTTTTTTGCGCTAAATACCGATGTGCTACTTGGGTAACAGCAGGCACAATCCGGCTTCCTCCTGCCGCACCTAAAGCCAAAATCAGTTGCTCTTGGTCTAAAAATATCGTGGGTGAAATATGCGAGTTTGAGCGATCCCCAGGTTTATATTCTCCCAAATAGCCGCCTAACGTCACTGCATAAAGAAAGCCTAAGTCTGGAGTTGCTACTTTTGACCCCATATTAGGACCAATGGTTTGTGTGAGACTTACTACATTCCCCTGATCATCTGCTGCCGTTAAATGCGTAGTATGCCCGATAGCAGCGGTCCATGAACCTGGCAATTCTGTCTCATTTTCTGCTACAAGTTCCAGCTGTTGCTGCTCAATTTGAGTGGCCCATTCACCTGCTCTCTCATAAGAAAGTATCTGTGCTAAAGAATCTTTATTTTGTTGATATTTCCTGTAGGTATAGGCTAACTCGGTAGTCCTACCCAAATCTAAGGCCCAATCTTCTTCAGTTTCAGCAGTAGTCAATTGATCTAGTATTTGTAAGATTTGTATGGTAATGGCACCATACGATGGCAAGTTTAAAGCTTTGACTGTCAATCCTTGAAATTTACCTTCTAACACTTCGGCTTCCAATGCCTCATAATTTTTAAGGTCCTCTAGTGTAAGTATACCGCCATTTGCCTGTATATCTGCCACCATTTTTTGGGCTATTTCCCCTTCATAAAATCCAGCCTTTCCTTTTAAAGCAATGGTCTTTAATGTATGGGCAAGTGTTTTTTGAACTACTAGCTCTCCAGCCTGAAAAGCTTCGCCATGAGTATTTAAAAAATGTTTTTTAGTGCCTTCATACTTTTCAAAAACAGCTTTTGCACTTTGCTGTCTTTTGGCTTCACCAGCTAAAATTTCAAATCCATTTTCGGCATAATTTATTGCGGGAGCCATTACATGCTGAAGGGGTAATAATCCCTTAGTAGTGTGAAGTTTCAATAATCCTGCTACAACACCCGGTATCCCGATGGTTTCATAACCCGAACTGTACTTTTCCGTTGTGGGTTTGTAATTTATTGGTACTTGTGTTGAAGCATCTACCCCTCCTATTTCACCTGAGGCTATTTGATATATGGCTTGCAAGCGTCCTCCTATTCCGCTCATACTAGGCTCCACGACAGCAAGCGTAAAACCCGCCGCTACAGCGGCATCGAAAGCATTTCCTCCTTGGGCAAATATCGCTTTACCCGCTTGGGAAGCCAAAGGGTGCGCAGTCGCTATTGTATTATTTTGAAAAGGGTCTGATTTCGGACTTTGGCAGCCAAAAACCAGGAGTAAAAGTGCTGAAAATAAGATGGATTTAGACATAAAAAAAAGGGTTTGTAAGCAAGTTACAAACCCTTTTTAATAACTGCTAAAAAATTAGCGATTAACTTCTGTTTTGGTGAAAATTCCGGGATCCTCAGCCGGCGCATTTTCATTAGAGTTTAGTTCATTAGTAGCATAAGGCATACGCTCTGGATAAGGAGGATTTGGCCCATTTACTAATACAAAGGGAACCGCGAAAGCAGCATCAGATTTTCTCAATCTTCGGGCGTCATTATAAGCCATATGGGTTCCAAAACCACTGACATAACGCTCTTCGATGACTTCTCTTAAAAAAGCTGTTTTCGCCTCTACACCGTCTGCATTTTCTAATCCCCCTGAAGCAAAATCAGCAGCTGTATAGGCTTCATATTTGTAGGGGTTTCCAATATGGTTATCATTAAGATGACCGCCACTATTTAACCATGCGCGAACATTATTTAAATGAGGTAAGCCATCATTTATTGAACCTGCTCTTGCTTTGGTTTCTGCTAAAATGAGTTCATTTTCAAAGTAAGTAACTAAATTTTGTGGTTCTGTACCTGCAATCACACCGTCATTGGCACTCCCACCTGTAGAGTTGATTCGGTAATAACCCAATCGAGCCGTTTCATCTGTTTTGGCATTATTTCTACTTACTGCTGTGCTGGCATCAAGCATTTGAATTAAATAGCTTTCAACACCTCCACTTGAATTTCCAATATCTCCCGCACGTGAACCTTCCAAGATTGTAAAAAACAAATTTTTATCTCCTGAGGTATTTGCTGACGCTTTTGGATAAAAACGCATATCACCCGCGGCGGAACGAATCCCATTTGAAGCTGCAGAAGCTGCTGCTGCATAATCCTTTTTGTGGAGGCTAAAACGCGCTTTTAAAGTATAGGCTGCAGCAATCCACTTGTCTTTGTCTCCGCCAAAATAAATATCTTCAGCAAGATTAGAACTCGAAGCGCTTTGCAAAGAAGAAATTCCTTGATCTAGCAAACTTATAGCCGCATTGTATACACTGACTTGGCTGTCAAAAACAGGATCAGAAATTTCAGGATTTGCTGCTTCTGTATAAGGAATATCTCCCCATATAGAGGCTGCTGTACCGACTGCATGTGCTTCTACTATTTGTGCAATTCCAACAAGTAAAGGACTTGAAGAATTGGCTGCTACATTTCGCATATTTGTCAACACACCCACATAAAGTGCATTCCATTCGCTATTCGCCTCAGCTGTAGAAAGATTAAAACCATAGATATTAGAATAGAGCGAAGAAAATCCAATTAACTGACCCGAATACATCTGACCAATTCTATTGAGGTGCCCTAATTGCATTTGAATATTCGCAAGTAGAGAACCCGTGAGAAAGAGTTTATTTTCTACATCTGTCGTTAGGATATCATTGGGGTTTGCATTGATATCTTCAACGATATTCTCACAGGATGAAGCGATTAATATCCCTAGGATTAAGAATGATTTAATAATTAATTTTTTCATCTTATTAATAATTTAAAGTTACACTGAAGAAAGTTGATTTGGTCTGAGGATTAGTAAAGTAATCCAGACCTTGCGCCTGACCAACTCCTGTTTGGTTTGTTTCTGGGTCAATACCAGGTATATTATTGATATTCAAAAGGTTTCTACCAGAAACTGACAAGACGATATTGCTTAATCCAGTACTATTTTTTAAGGACGGATTATCAATTACATAACTGAAAGTAATTTCTCTCAATTTAGTAAAGGTTGCATCATAAGTAGAGAAGTTATAGGCTTGGTTATCACCGAAACCTCCACCAATACCTGTTCTATACCAGGTTTCATCTAGTAATACAGGACCTGCTCCGAAATCTTCAATATTTCCTCGAACAGTTGTTCCTGCTGGAATTGTATTTCCAGCAAAATTCACCAAGTCTTGGGTGAGTGTTTCACGATTGGCTGTCATTTCGGTTGTTCCAAAACGATTTAATACGTGAAGTGTTCTCGGAGAGAATACACCTCCTTGAGAATGCTCAATCAGGGCACTAAATCTGAACTTTTTATAATTCATATTAAGTGAAAGTCCCCCTCTCCAATCTGGGTTAGGATCTCCTAATATAATCTCACTAGACGTAATTTGAGGGAATCCGTTTTCATCTAAATCAAAACTTCCATCTGGATTTGTTTTGGAACCAGTTCCAAATAATACACCAAGGGGCTGCCCCACAATTGCGCGTGAGCTCACAGACGCTCCGGGTGATAAGTTAATAGATTCTGTTCCATAAAGATCTGTTACTTCATTTTCGTTTTTAGACCAGTTTATAGAAGCTGAAAAACCAAAATCAGGTTTTTCAACGATATTCCAACCTAAATCAAATTCAATACCTTGGTTTACCATTTCTCCGAAATTTCCATACTGTGTCGCATAACCCGTAGAAGGAGATAAAGTAACATCGAGGAGTATTCCTTCAATTTTATTGTCATAATAGGTAAATGAAAAAGAAAGATCGTCATTTAAGAATCTTAAATCGGCTCCAATTTCCCACTCTGTTTTAATTTCAGGTTCAAGATTTGGATTACCGAGGTTGTTATCCAAACGAAAGCCCCCGCCAAATAAATCTACGCTGAGTGGATCACTATAAGTAGAATAACTAAAGCTCCCTTCCGCTAAGGTTTCAAATCGATGGGGAGAAGGTTGTACCCCCACTTTACCCCAAGACGCTCTGAGCTTTCCAAAGCTTAATGCTTCGGACTGTATTAAACTGTTGGTGAAATTCCAAGCCAAGTCTGTAGCGGGATAAAAGAAAGCACCGTTTATCGTAGAGGAAGCCTCTAATGCTCCTGAGAAATTAATAAACAGCTCGTCATATAAATCAAAATTCAAAATACCATACCCGCGGTTCGATCTTCTTAAAGTTTTGAAATTTTCAAAAGAAGAAGACTCTGCAGCCGTATTTAGGGAAGTCGTTTGTTTTGTTGAGTTCACTAAAAAGCCCGTAATATTTCCAGAAGTTCTGTTGTATTTTCTGTCGTTAATACTCCAACCTGCCGTAGTAGTTAAATTGATCTGATCAGTCAATTCAAAATTGGCTTTTCCTATGGCATCAAAGCTCAGATTTCGTGTTCCAATAACGTCTTCTTGTAATATCCCAACACTTCTATTTCCTGCTGAACCTACTGGAAAGAAATAAGTTCTTCGATCGTCCCCGATATCTGTATTGGCACGAGTTATGATCTGAAGCCAATTTGTTGGCTTAATCGTAAGCTGTGGTGTCGCTGTGATACGGTTTACTTTGGTATCAGAAACTTGCTCAAAGACCGTCCAAAGTGGGTTGTTATAAGTTGGGTTTAAAGTTTGGCCTAAAGGTTTTCTGTAGGAGCGATGTCTATTAATAAACGCTTCACCACTACTAGAATAATACGTCCCGATATAATCTCTTTGATCAAAATCAGGGGGTGTTCTTAAAAATCCTAACATCACCCCTGCTGTATTGGAGTTTTGCTGAATTCTATTCGAGTCTGTATAAGTATAGGCTACTTTACTAGAGAATGTTAAATAGTCGTTGAGTTTAGATTCGTAATTTAAGCGCAAGTTGGTACGGTCGTAAGTTGCCTCACGAATGATACCGTCCTGTGTCAGATAACCCAAACTGAAAAAATAAGTGCTGTTTTCACCTCCTCCGCTTATAGTAAGGTCGTTTTGCCATACCACACCTGTTTGGAATAAAGAGTTAAAGTTTTCTTCAAGGAAGGTTTCTTTAGAGTTTTTCTTAACAATGGGATAATAAAGCGTTCCATTTGCCGCTTCAAAATAAGCACCTGAGGTATTTACCTCATCAGCACCACCTGAACGATCTGGTATATAATCTCCCCAAGCTTCTGCCTGACCACTTCTAAATTTTCCATTTATCCCTTGTCCCCAAGTGTTTTGCATGGGAATTCGCTCAGAAATTTCATCAAGTGAATAACTTGATTTAAATGAGATTTGCGCTTCACCGCGGCTTCCTTTTTTGGTCGTAATTACAATTACCCCATTAGCCGCTCTACTCCCCCATAGGGCTGCAGCAGAAGCTCCTTTTAAAACCTGTAGTGACTCGATGTCACTTGGGTTGATATCATTGAGTCGTGATCCTTGGCTCACTCCTCCAGTACGTCCACCTGTAATACTATTCCCTCCCGCATAACTGGTTGTATTATCTAAAGGGACACCATCTACAATAATAAGAGGCTGACTGCTTCCGTCAATGGTATTGGCACCACGAATACGTATTGTACTCCCTGCACCTGGGTCACCATTAGATCGAGAAATTCGAACCCCTGAAGCTTTTCCACTGAGGGCGTTGGCGATAGTGGGTTCTCCCGAACGGAGTACCGATTGAGTATTAATGGCTGAGGAAGTCGATCCCTGCTGGTCTTTTACAACTGTAAATCCTAATGAGGTTACTATGACCTCTTCCAGCTGGTTATCGAGTTGTAATTGGACGTCTATAGTGTCTTGATTGCTCACCGTAATGCGCTGTGTACTGTATCCTATATAGCTGAACTGAAGGACTTGACCCTGTTCGGCTTGAATTTGATAATTACCATCAAAATCCGTAGAAACACCTGTTGAGGTTCCTTCTATGATGACATTGGCGCCAGGTAGGGGCACTCCACTTTCATCAGTAATATTTCCCCTAACAGTTGTCTGGCTATAGATTTGCTGCGCAAATAAGCCGAAGCAGACGAAGAGGAAAAAAACTAAATTTTTGTTGCGTTTTTTCATTGTTATTGTTAATTGTTTGAGAAGGCAAGTTAATTATTATGCTATTAAAAATCTTAATAAAAAGTTAAAGTTTTTTGCACACTGAATATGGGCGCTCCTTCTATGTATAAATAGCGCATTAGGAGTAGCTAAAAATAGGGGGCTCTGCAGAGTAATAAACCCCACTAAATTTCAACGCTACTCTCAAAAAAAAACCCTCCAATGAGGAGGGTTTAATTAAAAGTTATCTTAAAGACTTGTGTTTTTTAAGTAGTACTCGATATTTTAAGTCTCTTAATTTTAACATGCTCTGATAGGCTTTACTTGCATCAGAGATATTAGTCCCCATAAACGACTTAAGAAAATCTGCATGACTGTCATACCAATCTACTGTGATATGGGTATGAGAAATATCTGTGCCGTAGTCATCGATTCTTCTAGCAAAATCCCATCCTACTCTCAGGTCATTTGCACCCATACTTTTGGTACCGTTGATTTCAGCATCTTCATAAGATTTCCATTTTTCGTTTTTTAATTTGAGAACATTAAAAGCCATATAATCTGGCACTTGATCCGCTCCTGCCTTTCTCACTTGAGCCAAGCCCATATATTTTACCACTCCCATGATTTCGCGGGTCTCACTCAGGTCTTTAGAACGCAAATTCCAATCTCTTTGTGATAAATTTTCTGGTGGTTTTGGCGTGAACTCATCAATGGCTTTTTGGTTATCTACTTCATAAATGGTTGTAAAAATATGCGTAAAACCTTCTTGTGGATTGTCTACTACTTTCCAAACATCCCAACCCACAATAATCCCGGCATCCAGTCTTTGTTGATGTGTATTGGAAAAAACATTTTCTATATAGTCATCATAGGCCTGAATATTATGAGCCTTGATATAGGTGTTTTCATAAATGAGCGCTTGAGAAAATACCTGCAGACTAAAAAATACTGCAATAAAAGTGAGTGCTAATTTTTTCATTTAAATTGGTTTAAGGTTAATAATAACTCTAAGATAATGAGAATCGAGCGAAAAGAAAAAAAATCAAAGCCGCTTTCTCGTTCAGCATCGGTTTGCACAATATGTATTAAAGAGAAAAGCGACTCATTTCGTCCTTTATTGCTATATTTAAGAGCATGAAAAGAGCTTTTTTTATTAATCGTATACTTTTATTTTTTGGATTTTCTTCTTCCGCTATTTTAATGGATTCATGCGTAACTGAGGAGGTAGATGAAGTCAGTGAAGAAGTTGAAGTACTTAGTGAAGAAGAAATTAGATATCAAGAACTGAAAGAGAAAACGGCTAAAACAGGAAATTTTTTGGATGGAAAGCTATTGTATGTGGATATTACCAATGACAATTATTCTTCTCTTTCAGAAGTGGGTAATTTTGTCAATGACACTGATAATTATGTGCTGCTTTTAAGAAAGACTGAGGGAGATTTTAAAGCCTTCAGTAATTGCTGTCCACACCTCGGGACTTCAAACAGATGGTCTTATTCAAATGGTAGTTTTCGGTGTGCCAATCATGGTAATAGTTATGGCACAGGATCAGGATTTGTAGCAAACTGCAGCTCTAACAGTACTTCAGGTAATTTAAAGCAATACCAAACAACGCTTAATCAAGATATTCTAATCATTGATTTTGATAATTAGAGGACGCAAGCAGATTTAGTTAAGAACTTTAGTCTGTACTTGTTTTTAATTAGCGGGATACGCATTTAGGAAATTAAAAACTACAATTAATAAGAGTATTAGGAAGATCGTAATACCCACTAAAATTTTATCTGTCACCGTTTTATCATCTTAAAGGTTTGATCTACTGTTTGTCCCTTGACTTTTACTACATAGAGGTCTCTTGGCAGTTGGCTTGTATTTATTGTTACCACCCTAGAAAAAGGGACTGACTCATTAGATTTACTCACCAAACTTCCTGAGCGGCTATAGATTTCAATAGACGTTTGGGTATCCTCACCTGGGATGACCAGGTTTAGATTACTTCTCACAGGATTGGGATAGTGTTTGACCTGTTCCGAGATAAAGACATTTTCGGTATAGACCCCCTGACAGTCCTGAGGGGTAGAGATCTTTACGGTATTCATCCCTGCCCTTAATTGAAGAGTAAAAGCATCGAGCTGATAGCTTCTGCGTTCTCCATTGACTTCTGCATAATACAAATCAGAACCTGAGAGGTTTAGAGTCATTGTTTTGCCTTTCTGATTCACAGAGGATTTAGCACTGAGTGCTGGTGGTTCTGTAATCCCTATTTCAAAAGTTTGCACATACCCTTCTTTTCCTTCTACTGTAAAATTTAGGGTATAAGTCCCTATCTCCAACTCAGTTATGACCAACTGATGCCCATTCTCTGCATTCAGGGTATAGCTGCTTTCTGATTCCGCAATAGAGAGACCATAAGTATAGTCGGTATTTTGTACACTGATATTAATCTGTCCATTGGTCTTACCTGCACAAGAAACCCCATTGGTTTGAATCGAATAATTGTCTACAGGAAGTGAAAAAATCTCACAACCGTCTGTATTGACCATGGCTCCTAAAGGAGTGGCATCACATAAATCACGGTCATCACTTACACCATCCCCATCTGTATCTACATACTTTGCCTGAATAATAGGCAATTGATCGAATTTTTTGAAGAGAACATCTTCCTCTGTAGTTGGATTAACCGTCAACCACTGGTTCATTATAGAGGAATATACCTGACGGAAATCAAATTCTGTTGAAAGATTATCTTGCCATTCTACATTACTAGGTATAACAGGATTATTACCAAGTATAGTTGAGTCAACTTTGTTACCAAAAATAAACATAGGTGCGGCAGTTCCATGGTCTGTACCCATTGCGGAGTTTGAAGCAATGGTTCTACCAAATTCTGAAAATGTCATTATTAAAACATCATCACTTCTACCTATTTTGTCCATATTTTGCATGAAAGTTAAGATGTTGTTATTTAAATCTTTAAGTAACCTAGCGTGCTCTCCAATTGAATGATCTTGCTCATCGACTTGTGTATTATGTGTGTCAAATCCACCTAGAGATACCGAATAAATCCTTGTATTAAGCCCTCCATCAATTAATTTAGCAACAATCTCAAGCTGTCTTCCAAGACCAAATTCCCATATAGTATTAAAATTGGGTGAGGTTTTTCCTGAATTAAAACATTCTTTAATAACACCTCCATATGTATTGTTAGAGTTAATTGCTGAATTGATAAAGTTTAATCTTAACCCATTTAGGGTTGTATTTTGAATATTAGAATTAAAATCTCCTATGATTTCGTAAAACTCATTTGGGTCATTAACCACAAAACTACTAAAGCCATTTTTCCCAGTAAATAAGAAAGAATTTCTGTTTATTTCAATTGCAAGAGGATGAGGGTAATCAGATATATTTTGAACTGAATGTTTGCTTTCTATATATCTAGCCATCCAGCCCGAGTTAATAAATTTATTATAGTCTGAGGCAGATTCCCATATGTCCATTGATCTAAAATGCGAGAAGTTAGGTGTTTCATATCCCACATTTTGTACTATTTTAAACCTTTTTTCCTCATATAGGGATTTAAACCCAGAAAGTTCGGGATGTAAACCGATATCATTATTTTCTAATTTTAGAATCTTATTTTCAGGAATTATAACATGTGGTCTGGCTTTTTTTAGATTAGAGTATTGATCTAATGGAATAATCGTATTTAAACCGTCGTTACCCCCATCCAGTTTAATTATTATAAGAATTTTTCCTTGTTGTTTGGTCTCATTTAATATTGATCCAAAGAAATTAGTATTTCCAAATAGTGGAGAACTAAATGTTGCTGCACTGAGATGACTAAGGTGATGAATAAAATCTCTTCTTTTCATTATTAATGTACTTGATACTCAGGTGTTTTTACTATTTCTTTTAATGCATTAAAAAATCGGTTTTTCAAAGAGTCATATTTTTCAATAACTTCCAAATCATTAATCTTTTGATTTGGGTTAAGGTTAATTATTAACTCCGTTTCTTCTCTCCAATGATTTTCGTCAATACCATTAATTAATTTGCCTTTGATCCTAACCTTTATTTCAGTGTTAACTCCATTACCTAAAAATCTCATACACAACTCATCGATAAAATCATCTATTTCTAGAGGATTTGTAAATGTTTGAAAATATTTCACCATGTTTATTTGTATATATGCATACTGAGGAGCTAGTCTAAATCCATCAATAAAATAATTTGACAGCTTAATTCTCTCTGAAATTGTATTTGGGTTAATCCAAAAAAGATCAAACATAGGTTCTTGATAATATGCAGGCCAGCCAGAAACACTTGGAGGTGAGAGAGGATACATCCCAAGCTTTAAATTTAGAGTTTGTTGAAAGTAGAATTCTAATTCATAATTCCAAATTCTTTTGTCAAACCTATCATTTGAAAAGAAATAATTATCAAATTCATAAATTGAATATTTCACATTACCGTCATCACTAGTTCCAAAAAGAATTCCGTCAAAAAAGTTGATTTCTTTTAATAAAGATATTGAATGATCAAGAGGTGATTTAATAATTGAGTTTATGTAGATGTTATCATAAAAATGTTCACTTTTTAGAAGCACTTTTAATGGTTCTGTTAAACTGTAATTACTTTCTCTATAGATTTTTGCCAAAGGTTTAATAATCTTTTCTTCCACCTCTAAAGAAACTTGTGGATGAACAAAATATTGGTATAATCTTCTTGCTATATATAAAGAATTTTCTATAGGTGTGAACAAAATATCAATGACTTCTTCTAACTCCTTTTTTCCATCTTCACCTGACTTCCCTAAAATTTTTGCATTATTATAAAATGAAGAAAACTGTTTATCTCCTCTGTCATGGTTTTCAGGGCTAAAAAGGGCATCTTTTTTAAAACCTTCCTCTGAATAGCCAACATAATCTGGAAACCAACCAACTAAAGCTCTTGCAATTTCTCTAACATCACCCTCTGAAAATTTTGAAAAAGGTCTTTTCCCTACAGTAAATAATTCTTGAACCTCTCTTGCATAATTTTCATCAGGTGCCTCTTTTTTGCTCTGTCCTAAGTTTAAGTATGACAACATAGTAGTGTCCAATGTTATCTCATAAACTAACTTTTTATAACTAAGAAAACAATGATCAAATAATAACTTTATGTACTGATAAGTTGCTTTATGGCCTACGTCATTAAAAAAACTTTCTGTTGGTAGTAAGTTATGCAGAAATAAAAAAAGCTTCCAATGTATTGAGGTTTTCTGGTCATAAAAAGACTTATTTAAAAAGGATCTAATAGCTTTTTTTCTATTCCATTCACTTAATTCTCCATTTCTGTTATATGGTCTGTTAATAAATGGCTCCCCTGGATTTACATCTTCATTTTGATACCTATTAAAATATTCTTCTTTTGTAAGTTGATGATAATAATTGTTTATTGGTTCACCAATATTATCACTTTCAAACAATTTATCTATTATTTCATCTAAATTTAAATTTGATACTTCAGAATAATGTCTATTTGCAAATCCTACTAAAGATCTATTAAGAAGATGTATTTTTTGTTTTGAATTAAACTCGCCTGAATATTTTTCTAAACTAAAATTTTGGACTGATTTTGATGTATAATTTCTTTGATTAGTGAAATTTTCAATGTCATTTGAAGAATAAAAATCATAGAATTCTTTTACCAGGTCTACAGGTTTTTGTTCGTTAAATTTATACTCATGAGAAGTAGACATGTTTATATTTTAATTAACTAAAAAACTATAAACCAGTGTATAGGAACTACTCTGGCCATCAGATGTTTTTACTCTCCAGTAATAGGTCGTTCCACTTTCCACATTTACTTCTAGTGTAGTTTCTGTACGTTCTTCTTCAATAGGATCTTGGAGTCCATCTACCTCATCAAAATAAATTGTATAAGTAAGACTGTCTCCCTGATCAGGATCATTGCCTTGCCATGACAAAGTGATTTTTCCATCAGTAGCCTCTACGTTTGCTCCTGAGCTGGGGCTTACTATCGTAGCTGGGAAAGGGGTATAATTCTCTTGTCCATCTCCAGCTAAATAAAATTGCCAGGTATCTGAGGTAGAAGTCTCAGAGGTATCATTTGCTTTTGAAACCACTTTCCAACTATAGGAACTGTCTGTAGCAAGGGTAACTGCTTTCGAAGTGGAAGTAATCCCAGATTCTGTTTGGGTTAGATTGGTCTCTTGATTTGTGATGAGAAGATCATAGGTGTCTGTATCTGAGGAAGCGTCCCATGAAAAGGTAACCTCGCTATTGGATTCATCTACTTCATCTCCCTCAAAGCAAACTTCATTATTTGCTGGGGCTGATAGAGCAGATTTCCCTGGTGTGGGTACTGTTGGTGTAGGCTCTTTAGGTTGCTGTGTGACTGGAGGTGCTGTTGTACCACTATCCTCCTCCTCAGCACTACAACCTACTATTAAAAGTACCCCTAATAAACTTCCTATATAAAATTTTAATTTCATTTTTTTATCATCTTAAAGGTTTGATCTACTGTTTGTCCCTTGACTTTTACTACATAGAGGTCTCTTGGCAGTTGGCTTGTATTTATTGTTACCACCCTAGAAAAAGGGACTGACTCATTAGATTTACTCACCAAACTTCCTGAGCGGCTATAGATTTCAATAGACGTTTGGGTATCCTCACCTGGGATGACCAGGTTTAGATTACTTCTCACAGGATTGGGATAGTGTTTGACCTGTTCCGAGATAAAGACATTTTCGGTATAGACCCCCTGACAGTCCTGAGGGGTAGAGATCTTTACGGTATTCATCCCTGCCCTTAATTGAAGAGTAAAAGCATCGAGCTGATAGCTTCTGCGTTCTCCATTGACTTCTGCATAATACAAATCAGAACCTGAGAGGTTTAGAGTCATTGTTTTGCCTTTCTGATTCACAGAGGATTTAGCACTGAGTGCTGGTGGTTCTGTAATCCCTATTTCAAAAGTTTGCACATACCCTTCTTTTCCTTCTACTGTAAAATTTAGGGTATAAGTCCCTATCTCCAACTCAGTTATGACCAACTGATGCCCATTCTCTGCATTCAGGGTATAGCTGCTTTCTGATTCCGCAATAGAGAGACCATAAGTATAGTCGGTATTTTGTACACTGATATTAATCTGTCCATTGGTCTTACCTGCACAAGAAACCCCATTGGTTTGAATCGAATAATTGTCTACAGGAAGTGAAAAAATCTCACAACCGTCTGTATTGACCATGGCTCCTAAAGGAGTGGCATCACATAAATCACGGTCATCACTTACACCATCCCCATCTGTATCTACATACTTTGCCTGAATAATAGGCAATTGATCGAATTTTTTGAAGAGAACATTCTCCGCTGTATCTTCATTTCCTCCTAGCCATTGCTTGATGACGGAGTAGTATACTTGTCTGAAGTCAAATTCAGCCTCTAAATTATCTTGCCACTCAGCATTTTGGGGTATATCAGGATTTTTACCACTAATACTAAAATCAACTTTATTACCAAAAATAAAAAGTGGTGCGGCCGTGCCGTGATCAGTTCCATAGGAGCCATTAGATACAATTGTTCTTCCAAATTCTGAAAAAGTCATAACCAAAATATCTTCACTTTGAGAATTTTGATCTAAATCATTAAAAAGAGCGCCAATTGAATTGTTTAAATCTTTCATCAAATTAGAATGTTCTCCTTTAGTAGTATCACTTTGATCTACTTGTTTTTCGTGTGTGTCAAAACCTCCTAAACTAGCAATATAAATTTTGGACTCTAATCCACCTTTGATTAAACTAGATGCAACATGTAACTGCCTTCCAAGATCTGAATTTGGATATTGATCATAATTATTACCGCTCTCAAATGATGATCTCAAGGCTTCACCATATATATTAGATTGCCTTGTAATAATTTGTATAAATTTTAATTTTTTTCCAATATTATCATCTGGATAAGAATTGTCAAAATTTCCAATAATTTCTCTATAGTTAGAAGGATTATTAGAAGTATAACTAGTAACACTACTGAGTCCAGTAGAAAGTATAGACGACTGACCCAATTCTACTGCTAATGGATGAGGAAATTGTTCAGTCGGATATTGTTCAGGGTAAGTGGGGTGTAAATTTTCAATATATCTTCCAATCCAACCACTCGTTAAATACTGATTCGAATCTGATGCTGAATGCCAAATATCCATAGAACGGAAATGAGAAAAATCAGGAGTCTCATACCCTACATTTTGAATAATTTTTAAACGATTTTCTTCAAAAAGTGATTTAAAAGTCCCTAACTCAGGATGAAGTCCCAAATCATTTCTACTTAATTGAATGATTTTATTCTCTGGTAATAGTACATGGGGTCTAACATTAGTTAGTTCACTGTACTTATTCATTGGGATAAGTGTATTCAATCCATCATTTCCACCATCTAGTCTGATAAGAATTAATTTTTTTCTAGAATTGGGGTTGGTTAAAAATTTTTGAAAATCAATATTAGTAAAACCTAATGACCCGTATATAGAAGGCAATACAGACGCATGTGCCAAATTATGTAAAAAATCTCTTCTTTTCATATCTTAAAATAGATTGTATTCTCCTAGAGAAAAAATTCGAGTCATTATATTGATAAATATGTTTTCGATTTCCCATTTAACATTGGAATTCCCCATTTTATATTCTTGGACTAGATCTGTCCAATGACTTTTATTGGCGCCATTAAATGAATATGAAATTATACTTTGCTTATCCGAAGAGGAAATTGCACTACAAAGTAATCGATCAGACATTTCATCTATCAAATCGTCTATATCTTCATTATTCTCATAAGTTAGCAAATATTGAAGTTTATCACAGGTTAAATTATATCCTTCATCCATCCATAGTCCCCACCAACAAGCCTCTTCAACAGTCTGGATTTTTGTAGTTAGCGTAACACTATTTATCCAAAACATATCATATACAGGAGATTGATAATAAGGAGGCCATCCAGATACACTAGGAGGATGCCCCAGCTCCATACCCATTTCTCTAAGTCTCCATCTTGTAGGTCCACCAAAATAGAATTTTCTAACTTCTAGATTAGACAATCTCTCAGGTATAGAAAAAGTTCCATTTTCTTCATCCTTATAATTTCTGATGATACCGTCAAAAATATTTAATTCTTTATAGAGCCCTATTGTATAGTCATATGGGGATTTGATCATTGAAAAAAAAATAGCTTCATCAAAAAAATGTTTGCTTTTGAGTAATACTTTAAGGGTTTCAGCTAAGTTGTAATTCTTGCTTTCAAAAATTTCTGATAAAGGCTGAATTACTTTACTTTCAATTTCATCACTAACTAACGGATTTACAAAAAATTGATAAAGTCGTCTGGCTATATATAGCTTTGCTTGAGCAGGATAAAAGAGCATGTCTACAAACTCGCTTAATTCCTCAAGCATTCCATCTTTTGTATCCCTTCCTAAAATTTTTTTATTCCCATAGAATGAAGAAAATTGTTTGTCTCCTGTATCATGATTCCACTCATTTACATTATGTGTTACTTCTCCATCTTTAAATAAAGTTTCATAGTTTACATTAAAGCCTACAAGAAGCCTAGCTGCTTCTCGGACATCTTCTTCTGTAAACATTGAGAAAGGCCTCTTTCCTACTGTAAATAATTCCTGAACCTCTCTAGCATAATTTTCATCAGGGGTATCTTTTTGACTTGCATTCAAATTAAGATAAATTAACATTGCAGGGTTAAGGGTAATATTGTAAATAAAATCCTTGTAGCTATCAAAACAGGAGTCAAATATTAATTTATAATAATTCCAAAGTCCCTTATTATCTATCCCTTGGCCTCCATCAGTTGGGACTAAATTGTGAAGAAACATAAAAAGTTTCCAATGGATTGAGGTTTTTTGATCATAAATATTGTAAATAATATGATGCTGTAAACATTCTCGTCTTACCCAATCCCCATTTTCATATTCACCGTTTTCATTCCTTTGAGTTGAAGCATTATTAATATAAACTTCTCCCGGAGCCACATCATCTCTTCCATAAATTTCATTCCATTCTTCGTTCGTTCTGGTGAAATAATAATTATTAGTGGGTTCAGAAAATGTCTCTTTAGAAAATAGCTTTTCAAATAAATCATCGAAGGACAAATTATTAATGTCTTCTAAATGGCGATTTGATAGCCCTATTAATGACCTTCTTAGTAAATGGGATTTTTGTTGTAAGTTTAATTCTCCATTATAGGGTTCTAGACTAAATTCCTGGACTAATTTCGATTTACTAATTCTACTTTTATTGAAATAATTATCTAAATCTATTTTTTCTCTGTAAAACAACTCCACAAGATCTATTGGAGGTTTATTTTGAATGCGCTGTTTATTATTCAAAGTATTTTGCATATGAGAAGACTTTATATGTAAATTTAAAATTAAATTAATAGGTTTACAATAGGTATGAATATGTATATACTTATTTTTTTTGCAAGCATTTTTACTTGGAGTCAACAGATCCTTGAGCTTCCTGAGTTCAGTTTTTCCACCCTTGATGAGAGTCAGAATACACTTATCCTGTTTTCTAATGATAAAATCTATTCAATAGAACTTGACTCTCTCACCATCAAAACAAGAGATATCGATTATTTTGATTTTGAAAAAAACAGATTTTATATTAATAAAATAAATGCAAAGACCTATTTCTTTAAAAACGGCTCAGGAGAAGTTTACCTTGACAAGGGATCCAAAATTGAAAGAATTGATCAATCAGTTATCAATAATTATTTAATAGGTTCTAGTTTTTTTAGACATAATGACACCATATTCCGCTACGGTGGTTATGGATACTGGACCGTTTTTGATAAGTTGTTATATTTTGACCTAAATACGAATCAGTGGGAATTCTATCAAGACCTAGGAAAAGGAAGAATCGATCATTTGTCCTTTACTTATCAAAATAAAGCCTATTTTATTGGAGGGCATTATTTATCTAAAACAAGTCCTCAAATTGACCTAAAAGACAATACGATAGATCAGTTTGACTTTTCAGAATCAAGTTTTAAAACGATAGGTGAAACTAAATTTTCATTTCAGGGAGCAAGTATTGTAAAAAATGACTTGGATAAATTTTTACTACTCACAAAAGATCGGTCAATATTAGAAATTGATTTTAAAGACTTTACAGTCAAGAAATTTTTCAATAACAGCCTAAATACCAAGATTTCTAATAAATATCAAATCTATGCATACTCCGATAAACTGGTCTTTTTTTCAGATCTAAATGATCATGTTTTCTTAAATGTTTTCCCGCTGGACTTATTTCTCTACGAAACAAATGAAAAAGAGACTTTATTAATCAAAGATTCAACCCCCTTCTATATTATAATCTCAATACTCTTTGCTCTCTTAATTGCAAGCTTTGTATTTCTTAAATGGCAGCAAACTAGGACGATAAGGCTCCAATCAACAACGCTTAAATTTAAATACAACAAAATAGAAATAACACTGCTTGAACGAACTATTTTAGAATTGTTGGTCGATAAAAAATTGGTGGAATCAAAGTTTATAGATGAATTGGTTTTCGATATGAGCTTAAGCCGAGCCAGTAATTATAAAAGAAAATTAGAAACGATGGATAAATTGAATATAAAGCTTCAAAAAATTACAAATTCGTCATTTACTGTTTTAATTGATAAGAAATCTGAAGTCGATGCTCGAGTAAAACTCTATCACATCCATTTTAATTTTGTACTCAAAGAATTCTGATATATAAATCTTTTAGGAAAAGTGGCCTTTAAAAAAAATCCGCAACATCATGTAAAACTGAATAAACAAACAAAAGAAAAAACAATAAAATATGCCAATGTCAACTTTTGGAGAGGGATTGCTAAAGAAAGGAGCTACAACTATCACCATAGAAAGCTATACAGACTAATGGAAGGGAACACCTGCGCAATACAAGCTCAGGTAAAGGATGTGATGCTGGATACGCTTGATTGCTTGGTGTAGGGATTCACAGTATATATAAAGGGTGAAAAAGTACTATTCAGCTGTAATCAACAACCCTTTGCATGCTCTTCAATAGTAGCGTATTTATGTAGTGAGCAATTCTTTAACACCCGTCCTCTCTCAGTGTATTTTCACTGTTACAATCTTAGAAAATCAAATAGACGCGAGTTTTTAGTTATGAGTACTATTCTATTGAATCTCTATAGTCTGAAGGGGTAACTGATTTTATTTTTTTAAATACTCTATTAAAATTTTCTTGGGAATTAAACCCTGATTTTTCTACAAGTGCCCCAATTGTATATTTATCTAAAAATTTATTTTGGATTAAATCACAAGCGTAATCTATTTTCAAAGAATTGATGTAAAATGGTGTAGTGACATTTAACTTTTGTTTGATAGAATCACGTATATCATTTTGAGTTATTCCTGTATCTACTGACAAATTTACTATAGAATAATTATTTTGAAGGAATGCTTTTGTTTCTTTAAGGTAATGTTTAATCTTATTAAAGTTTTGAATTAATTCCTTGTTTAGTTTTTCAAATTCAAATTGATTTTTTAACCCATTTAGCAGTTTTGGATTTAATATCAATAGTAAATAAGAAGAAATTGCAATTACTCTAACCAACAAAGAGAATATGGAGTAATCTTCACCAAACAATACTAAAATTAATGAAATTTGGACTAAAGAAATTGAGATTAGAAAAGGTACAACAAATAGTCTGCAAAAATTTAATATTTGAAATCCAATTTTGTTTTGTTTGTAAAGTCTATAAATTAAAATTACCTGTTTTAAAATAATTACTACAATATATTGCATAATGACAATAAACGGAATTATGACTATTTCATTTTCCAAAATATTTTTTGAGTTAAAACCATAAAGATTAGCGTGAAATTCATTTATAGGTATAAAATTATTGTGAATTAAAAAAGAATAATTAATCCAATCCAAAAACATAAATAGAAAAACAGGAATGAAATAATATAAATGAATTTTTTCTGTGTTGTTATTGTATAAAGATTTTAAAAACAGATAAATAGCAAGTGTTAATAAATAAAATAATGTAACTACTAAAGAAAGAGGGAAAATAGTTTCTATCAGATAACCAATTGATGTAAAAAATAATAGAGCTGATACAATTGCAAAATGATATTTTAAGAATCTCATAAAGAAATAATTCTTAGTGTTAATTTGCAATTGTACTCTATAGCCTAAAAAAAGAATTAAAAAGAAGAGAATGTATGCTGGATAAATCAAAATTAAATAAAGTATAGTATAAAATTAAAAAATGTCTATTAGACTTTCAATGTAATAATAACTCAATCTTTAATTTGTTGTTATTTGTTTAATTATTATACAAATGACGAAAGAAGAACATTTTTTCTTTAAGGATTTTGTTTTTCCAGAACATGCAAAGAGCGTTTACTGGAAAGGAAAACGTTACTCCAAAGAAGATATTATAAAAATTAAAGATATTATACATAAAAAAACAAATAAAGTTTAGGAAGTGGTTTATTAGTAAAACCTTCAGTAATGCTTAGGAAAGTAAAAGGAGTTCCTGTGACAACAGACTTTACAGGTATGCTAAGTTGGCAAAACCAGTTTGATGTGGGAATCTCCTACCGATCAAGTGGTGCCTTCTCTTTACTCTCAGTGGTCTCTCTTGGCGGTTTTGATATCGGTTATGCCTACGAAACACCTACTGTGAGTTCTCTCTCACAACTGAATCTTAAAACACATGAAATTGTGCTTAGAATCAATCTAGGACAAGGAGACGAAACAACGAAAACGGGTCCAGAGAGTCAGGAATAAACGCCACACTACAAACTTCCCCCAAACAACTCCCCCTAAAACCACAATAGAGGAATCTTGCGTTAAGGCAATGACATTAATGGATTAGGAAGGATTAGGGTTGTATCCATTGGTGTGAAAGAAAAACCCTCCGCTGAGGAGGGCTAAATTTATCTCATTGACATATGTTTTTTTAAAAGTACACGATACTTTAAATCTCTAAGTTCCAACATTTGTTGGTATTCTTTACTTGCATCATTTAGATCTGAGCTCATAAAGGTTTTTAAATAATCCTCGTGAGTATTATACCAATCTACTGTGGCGTGAGTGTGTGATATATCTGTTCCATAATCATCAATTCTTCTAGCGAAA